>Ga0224497_10000627_pt1 | contig 24031 bp, 17 predicted proteins | sample SF_Jul11_sed_USG_4_FD_167970 | JGI IMG/M metagenome (GOLD analysis project Ga0224497, IMG submission 167970) | Sediment microbial communities from San Francisco Bay, California, United States - SF_Jul11_sed_USGS_13 | ecosystem: Environmental > Aquatic > Marine > Sediment | place: USA...
ATCGCCCGGTAACCCATCTCGCCGATCGCGTCCAGCGGGAACTCCTGGTCCTGCACCTTGGTTTCCTGCAGGCCGATGAATTCCGGCGCATGCTTGTCGATTACGCTCTGCAATTGATGCAGGCGTCGACGCAGGCTGTTTACGTTAAACGAGACTATCTTCATGTCGCGTTAGATCCTCGTACTTGAGTAAAAAATCGGCCAGGGTCTGATCGCCCAGGTGCGCTGCTACCGTCTGCTCCAGCCCCTTCAGTAACGCCGATACCTGGTCATCAATGCAATAGTCGCTATTACCTTTACCCTCGGCCTCGTGGGCACTGCGCAGGATATCGACAAGACGAATTCGCTGCAACGAGGCGGCAGGTAGATAGCGCGGCGGACTGTCCGCCGACTGCCGTATCAATCCGTCTTCCTGCAGCGCATCCAGAATGCGCCGTAATACCCCGGTCGGTACCTGCTGGTAAGCGGCGAGATTTTCGAGACTGGGGATCAAATCGATCTGCCTGTCGTGCGCGCGCGCGATACCGACCATCGCCTGCAGCGCGAGCTGGTGACGCATGCGACTGCTCAGATTAACATCGATATTGTCCCATTTCAGGCACTCCGGATGCTGGTGATAAAAGGCGAGGCTGGCGCCGATCAGCAGGATGACCCAGCTCAGGTAAAGCCAGATCATGAACACCAGCAGGATGGCAAATCCCGAATAAATCGCCGTGTACCTGGTAGAACCAGCCACCAACGACGTAAAGGCGATGCCCGAGGTTTGCCACAGCAGGCCCGCTATGACGGCGCCGTAAAGCGCCGAGCGCAGATGAACCCGGGTATGGGGCACCAGCAGATAGATAAATGTGAAGGCAGCAATCACCAGCACGAATGGCAGTAACTTGCCAACAAGCCACAGCAGGTTGTTCATATATGGCAGGGCGTTCAGGAACTCGACGAACTGGTTGCTGCCGAGGGAAGCGGTGATGCCAACCGCGGCAAAGACCAGCACCGGCCCGACCATGATGACGCTCAGGTAATCGCTGAAACGCTGCATCAGGCTGCGGCTGCCCTGCAGATGCCAGGTATGGTTAAACGCCTCCTCGATTTTTTGAATTAGCGAGACAGCCGTGTAAATCAACAGCGCCAGGCCCAGCGCACCCAGCACCCCGATCTTCATGTTCTCGACGAAACCGACGATACGGGCGCTGATTTCGAGGCTTTGCTCGCCCAGTGGCGCGAGTATGCCGGCCAGCGCAGGCTCGAGCTGGTCATGCACCCCGAATCCTTTTAGTACCGAGATGCTTACCGCGAGCAACGGCACCATCGACAGCAGCGTGGTATACACCAGACTCATCGCGCGCAGCGTGATCATGCCGCCCATCAGATCGCGCACCACCATCGCGGCTATTTGCAGAAAGTGGCGCCAGGCCGAACGCGGAGCCTCTCTGTCGCAGGCGTTGTAGCTCCAGATATACTGATTGATCTGCTCGCGCATCCGAAGTTTCAGCCGGTGAAAGCTTCCTTCGAATCCAGGTATTCAATCTCCGCCGCGGTGCTGGTTCTCCCGAGTGCGGCATTGCGATGCGGGAAGCGGCCGAAACGCGCCACGATGTCGTGGTGGTGATGCGCAAAGCGCAGATTCGACTCGAGCCCCGGTTGATCGAACAGCGTCAGGGCCAGATCCTGGTCCTCGAGATTCTCGCTATGCATGAACGGTAAGTAGAGAAACGCTTTCATGTCTGCACCGAGCAGTTTATCGAAGCCGCGTTCTATCGCGATACGGGCGACGTCCCGCGACCGGGCCTCGGTGGCGAAGCCTTGCGCGTCACCCCGGAACATGTTCAACGGAAACTGGTCGAGCACGATAACCAGCGCGACGCAGCCTTCTGCGCTTTGCATCCAGTGATCGAGTTCTCCGCGACCCGCCTGCTCCCAGGTCCCCAGGTAGCGCTCGCGCACAAGCTGGTCGAATTCTGGCGTGGAGTTGAACCAGACCTTGCGGGTTTCGTCCGAAAACCAGAATTCGATGATATCCTGCTGCATGTTGACCTCGCTTGCTGCGCTCATGTTAACAGGCTTTCATCAAGGCTTCGACAAGACGACGCAGGCGCTGCTGCAATTGCCGGCGGCCTTCCGCACCAGACTCCCGTTCGAGTAACTTCCAGTCGCGGTTTTGCACCGCCTTTTCGATTAATAGTCGGTCGGGCGGCAGCGACGATCTGGCGATGCAGCCCATGACATATTTCTGCAGGCTCGCGAAACTGAGCTCGAAAGGCTTGTTGCCACCTGCGAAAGCTTCGACTTCCTGTTGTTCGAGCTCGCCGGCCATCGCATCGTAACCGGCAAAGCGCAGCAGTGCCGAAACCTGGTCCGCATCCATGGTCTGCAAAAACTGGGTCATCCAGGTGGCCAGGTGCAGTTGTATCCGTTGCTGCAGTATTTCGATATCGCGATCGAGTTGTCGCGAGATCTGCCTGATCACGACGACCGAGTGATTGCCGCTGGACTTGCCCTGGGCGTAGCTAATATGCACCAGCGTGAAATGCGCCTGACGCCAGAAAGCGAGGGTTTGCGGATCGAGCGCGAAACTGGCGCCGAGATAATGCATCGAGTTATCGCGCCCATACTGCATCGCCCTCTCGATCAACCTCGTCCCCAGCCCCTGGCGCCGGTACGCGGTGGCAACCGCGATTCGCTGCACGCGCAGGCCGCGATAGCTGGCAAAATGCCTTACCCCGGCCTGCGCGGTTAGCATCTGTGCCAGCAGGTGCCCCCGTGGTCGCCTGCGACCAAGAAAAATTTCCTCGCACAGCGACAGTTCGAATCCCCCTTCGCGGTTCAACATGACGACTCCGACGACGCGCTGCTGGCAGCGCGCCAGAATGAGCACCAGATCGGGATTTTCCATCAACATACGCAGGTCCGACGGTCGCGTACGGTAATGGGCGGAGTTCAGCAGGGCGTAAACCTGGCGCAGCAGCGGCAACGAGTCACGCGCCCCCGGCCCAGTCAGCAACTGCAGCTCGCAAGCTGCTACCGGTTCCGTGTTGGCATCACCGTTTCCGGTTTCCGGATTCAGCATCAGGGTCTGGCCGAGCCATGCCTCGAGCCGGTCTCCGTCGCACCAGCGCACCGGCTTCTCGAGTCGTAAACGCAACAGTTCATGGCCTTCCAGATCGGCCACGAAACGCAACATGAAACCTTGCCCGGTACCCTCGTAGCCGCCACTGGTCGTCGCCATCACAATGCGGGGATACAGCCGGGTCAGCTGCCGCAGCAGCGGCTGTGGAATCATCGCCGCTTCATCGATAACCAGCAGCTCGGCAGGCGGGCATTGCTGCAGCAGCCGATCGGGAGCGACGAATTCGACGTCGGGTGCCTGTCGCAGCAACGCGGCTGCGGTCTGCCTCGATTTCGCCGATACCAGTATCGAAAATCGGGATTGTAACCGGGCGACCAGCAGGCCGAGGCAGGTGCTCTTGCCGCGACCGCGATCGGCGCTGATCAGCACGATGCCGGCCTGATTCGCCGCCGCCCATTGCTCGGTTCGCTGCAGAATTTCTGCCTGTTCGTCGGTCACGCCATTACGAATGATCGTGGGCTGCAGCACCGGCAGCGGCGGCGGCAGATGCGTCGAAGAGTCGGGTGTCAGCACGATGCCGGTCTGTTGATCTGTTTGCAGGGCGTCGAAAAAATACCCGGCAAATGCCGGCGTCGAAGACCGTTTGCCATCCTGCCAGCAGGCATAGCGGTCCGCATGCAAATCCCAGTCCTCGATGCTGGGCGACATGACGACCAGCACTCCGGCAGCTCGCACCAGCCCCCCGGCGATGCACAATACGTCGGGATTGAGGCCATCGAACAGATCCAGCACGACCAGTCTCGCTTCGCTACCGAGGCAGGCATCGGCCTTGCTGAACGGTATTGCCGCGGCCAACAGACCTCGATTCGACAGCACCTGTATCGCCTCGTCCAGGGCAGCCAGGGCGGCAAGCCGGGCGTCGCACCAGTCGCGGGGTCCTACCAGTGCGACCAGCTGACGTTGCCGATTGTGCTGCAACTGCTCCAGCAGCGCGGAGATCCAGCTATTTATATCGATTGCCGGCATGGGAAATTTTTGTTAAAAACTCCGGCTCATTATAGGTGAGTCAAAAGTCATGACCAAAGAACAGCAAACCCGGGCCGAAGCAGCGGCGTTTCGCGCACTGGTCGCCCACCTGCAGCAGCGCACTGACGTACAGAATATCGACCTGATGAATCTAGCGGGATTTTGCCGCAACTGCCTGTCCAAATGGTATTCCGCCGCGGCCAAAATACAGGACCCGGATTTCGATTATGCACAAGCCCAGCATTTTGTTTACGGCATGAGTATCGACGACTGGAAACGGGATCATCAAACCAGCGCCAGCGAGGAACAAATGCAGCGCTTCGAAGAAACCAAACCGCAGCACGCGAAGATCAGCGGATACTGACCAGCGCCTGGCCTTTGTGCTTCCCGGGGTAAGATCATTTCTCCCCGCGCGCTTCGGTTCGGCACGGCCCGCGGCCGAGGCGCGAGCCGGTCGCAGCTATCGCGCAACTCGGGATTGGCGGCAGCCGGTTTATCGGACCGCCGAATGCCGCAAAACACGGCGGGAACACTGTTCACAAGAATCTTCGGCTTCCCCTGACGATATCCAAGATTGCCGAGAGAGAGCCCGCTATCTCAGTTCCCGACGCAATATCTTGCCCACATTGGTCTTGGGGAGTTCGTCGCGAAACTCGATTATTTTCGGGACTTTATATCCGGTTAGATACTTGCGACAGTGCTCGACAATGGCAGCCTCATCCAGCTCCGGATCCTTCTTGACGATAACCGCCTTGACGACTTCGCCGCAGTCTTCATCGGGTTCGCCGATAACGCCGACCTCCAGTACGCCGTCGTGGCTGGCGATGACGGCCTCTATCTCGTTGGGAAACACGTTGAAGCCCGACACCAGGATCATGTCCTTGAGACGGTCGACAATGCGGAAATATCCCTGTTCATCCATTTGCGCGACATCGCCCGTTTTCAGCCAGCCGTCCTCGGAGATGACCTTGGCGGTCTCCTCGGGGCGCTGCCAATAGCCCTTCATTACCTGCGGTCCGCGGACGCACATTTCGCCGGTCTCGCCCTGCGGCAGCAGCCTGCCTTCGCTGTCCTGAATCGAAACCTCGGTCGACGGTACCGGCAACCCGATGCTGCCGTTATATTCCTTCAGGTTCAGCGGGTTGATGCAAACCGCCGGTGACGTCTCGGTCAGGCCATAGGCCTCGAGAAGTGGTATCCCGGTTAGCTTCTGCCAGCGCTCGGCCACCGGCTGCTGCACCGCCATGCCGCCTCCCAGCGATACCTTTAACGGCCCGAAATCGATTTTTTCGAATCCAGGAGTATTCATCAACCCGTTGAACAAAGTATTGACCCCGGTTATCGCGGTAAATCTGAGCCCCTGCAGCTCCTTGACGAAGCCCGGCATATCGCGGGGATTGGTTATCAGGTAATTGAGTGCGCCGATCTTCATGAAGGTCAGGCAGTTGGCGGTCAACGAGAAAATGTGATAGAGCGGCAGCGCGGTAATTATCACCTCGCTACCCTCCTCGACGGCATTCTTGATCCACGAAGATGCCTGCTGCATGTTAGCGATCATGTTGCCATGGGTAAGCATGGCGCCCTTGGCGACCCCGGTGGTGCCGCCGGTATACTGCAGGAATGCCAGGTCCTCGTGACCGCAGGCGACCGTCGCGTGGCGCCGGGCAGAGCCTTGCGCGAGAGCGTCCTTGAAACCGACCCGTCCGGGCAGGCTGAACGCCGGCACCATTTTCTTTACGTACTTGACTACCAGGTTGACGATCAGCGACTTCGGGAAATGTAGCATGTCTCCGAGTTGCGTGGTAACGACGTGCCGAACCGGGGTCTGCTCGATAACCTCCTCGAGGGTATGGCAAAAATTTTCCACGACGATGATTGCCTTGGCGCCCGCGTCCACCAGTTGGTGCTTGAGCTCTCGCGGGGTGTACAGGGGGTTGGTATTGACCACGGTAAAACCGGCGCGCAGGGTCGCAAAAATCGCAATCGGATTCTGTAACACGTTGGGCATCATGATCGCCACCCGGTCCCCCTTGGCCATACCCGGCAGGCTTTGCAGATAACTCGCCAGCTGATCGGTATAGCGATCCATGTCATCGTAGGAAAGCGTCGTACCCAGGTTGCTGAAGCAGGGCTTGTCGCCGAAGCGTTCGACCGCCTGCTCGAACACGTCGTTAATCGACTGGTAGGTATCGAGCTCGATCTCCTCCGGAACCCCGGGAGGATAGTTTTTTAGCCAGACCTTCTCCATTTATTCCCCCTACCCGGCAACGGGCTTGTCTTCGAGCGGGGCCGAGTTTTCACGTTGTCGTGCCTGTCGCCCGCTTCTTATTCGGCGCGGCTTTTGCGGTCGCCGCGGCCTTCTTTTTCACCGTTTTGCTGACGGCTTTTTTAACCGATTCCGGTGACGCATTTTCCACGATCGCCCTACCCGCCAATTGTTCCGGCGTGAAATCGTCGACCATGACGACCCGCGCTGTCGCCTCGCGGGCCCGCAGCAGAATACCGGCCTCCGCGTCGCTAATCTCGCCCGCATCCAGGATCCTAGCAACCCATTGCGCGTAATCCTCGAGGCCGTGCTGGGTAATCCGATCGTGGCGCAGACGCCTTTCGACAGGTTCCGCCTCGATCACCTTCACGAGGGCGTCTTCGAGACAACCGGTAATATCATCTGGATCATTACTGATATAAATACCGTCTGTCAATCGATCTCGCGCCTCGCCGGGCCTGATCAGCAGCGCCGCGACTCGATGACAGAGCCCGTCATTGGGTTGACGCAAACTGAGACCCAACGGGAATATGGTATGCCGTACCAGCACTCCGAGCCACTTGATCGGGAAATTACGCAGGATTTCGTCGAGCGCTATCTGTATCTGGTAGAGGCAGTGCTTCGCCGACCATTCCACCAGCGGCAGGTCACTCCTCGGCTGTCCGTCCGCATCGAATTTTTTCAGCACCGCGGAGGCGTAAAACATGTATGACAACGCATCGGCAAAACGGCCCGAAAGCTTTTCCTTGCGCTTGAACGAGCCGCCCAGAATCATCAGCACGAGGTCGGAGATCACCGCGAAGGCGGCACTCATCTGGCCGAGTCGCTTGTAGTAACTGCCGATACGCCCGGGATAGGGCGCTGGCGCCAGGTGGCTGGCGCTGATGCCAAAAACCAAAGCACGGCAAAAATTGGTTAAAAAATACTCCGCATGACCGCGCAGCGCCCGGTCGAAAGCATTCTCGGCACCAGCGCTGTCGGACTGAGTCGCCGCTTCCATTTCGGCAACGAGAAAAGGATGACAGCGAATCGCGCCCTGACCAAAAATAATCATACTGCGTGTCAGGATATTCGCTCCCTCGACGGTTATCCCGACCGGAAGCGTTTGATAGGGGCGTGCGATATAGTTCGAAGGCCCCATACAGATCCCCCGTCCCCCGTGGATGTCCATCGCGTCATTGACGACCTGGCGCATCTGCTCGGTGTTGTAGCACTTCAGGATCGCGGTGATTATCGAAGGCTTTTCGCCGCTATCGAGTCCACACAGCGTCAGCATGCGGCCCGCTTCCATCATATAGGTAAGCCCCCCGATACGCGCCAGGGCCTCCTCGACCCCTTCGAACTTACCGATCGAGGTATCGAACTGTTTACGCACGCGCGCGTAGGCGCCGGTGGCGCGCGCGCTTGCCTTGCCGGCCGCGACACCGACCGCGGGTAGCGATATCCCGCGACCGACAGACAGCGATTCAACCAGCATGCGCCAGCCCTTGCCGATGTTCTGCTGCCCGCCGATAACGTAATCCATCGGAATGAAGACGTCCTTGCCGCTGTTGGGCCCGTTTTGAAAAGCGGCATTCAGCGGAAAATGCCGGTTGCCGATTTTTATGCCGGGCGTAGTAACGGGAATCAGCGCGCAGGTAATACCGAGTTCCTCGTCTCCGCCGAGTAAACCGTCGGGATCGAAAACCTTGAACGCGAGACCCAGCACCGTCGCTACCGGCCCGAGCGTGATATAGCGTTTTTCCCAGTTCAGCCGCAGACCCAGCACCTGTTCACCCTGGTGCTCTGCCACGCAGACGACCCCGGTATCGGGGATCGCGCCCGCGTCGGATCCGGCAAAGGTCCCTGTCAGCGCAAAACAGGGGATTTCCTGGCCGCTCGCGAGCCGCGGCAGGTAATGGTCTTTTTGCGCTTCGCTGCCATAATGCAGCAGCAGCTCTGCCGGACCGAGCGAGTTTGGCACCACGACCGTGACCCCGGCCGAAATACTGCGTGCTGCTATCTTGGTAACAACGCTGGAGTGGCCATGTGCGCTGAACTCCAGCCCGCCGTAACGCTTCGGAATTATCATGCCGAAGAACCGATGCTGCTTCATAAACGCCCACACCTCCGGTGGCAAATCCATGCGATTGTGGGTGATGTCCCAGTCGTCGAGCATCGCGCACAACTGCTCCACCGGGCCGTCCATAAAGGCCTGCTCCTCGGCGCTCAACTCGGGCAGGCGATAACCCCGCAACAGGTTCCAGTTCGGATTCCCGCGAAACAATTCCGCCTCCCACCAGACGCTACCGGCCTCGATCGCGACGCGCTCGGTTTCCGACATCGGCGGTAATACCTTGCGAATACGTTTGAGCAGAGGCCTCGAAAGCCATTGCTGGCGTATCCGCGGCACCCCCAGAAACACCGCCGGCAGCAGGTAAGCGGACCAGAAAACCAGCCCCCAGAACAGGCTGAATCCCCCCGCGAGCGTGAAAAAAGCGAGGAACAACGCGGTGACGAAGGACACCGTGCGTAGCGGTGTCCGTTGTCGTGCGATGGTGTAAAAAAGCGCGAACAGGGCGGCCAGCAGGATCAGTATATTCATCGGAAGCAATCGAGCGTCAGGGGATTAGATAAACAGTGTATAACAGTATAATAAACTGACATCGCCAGCAATATATGGTTTCAAATTGAAACTATTATTTATTGCTTCGATCTGGGTATCGTCTTCAGCTTGGCGCGCAGATCCCGGTTGACCACGCTCAACCCGAGCTGCAAAGCTTCGTCCGCGTACTCGAGCAGCGGCAGCACGGCTAACAACAGCGGGCCGGCCTGGTCGGCGATCTGGTCCGCGGAACCTGCAGCAATCAGTTTCAGCGCACGATCGATCGAAGCAACTCCCTGCTGCGCAGGCTGGCCGGAACTGACCACCTGGTTACCACCGAGTGACCTTGCCCGCACGAGCCCGCGATCGAGCGCCGCGTATATCTTTTCCAGATCGATATCTTCATTCGCTATGCAGCTGTAAACGGCTGCGCTCAGGGTAACAGACACTTCTTTACCGACGCTACCGAGTTTAGCGCTCGATACCTCTTCGATGATTCGATTCATACAGGTGGTCGCACCGATACCATTGGTGGCCGGATAAAGCAGACAGAATTCGGCATTTCCGAAATAACTGAGGCAATCTTCGCGGCGCAGTGTCTTCTGAATGATCAGGGCAATGGCCTTTACCGCGCCGATCACGGCCGCCTTGTCGAACCGATCCACCAGCGCCTTGACGTTGTTCAGACGGATCTTGCACAGGCTGATGTTACCCCGATGCCGCTGCGAAAAGGACAACTCCTGCTGCGCGCGCGAGTTGAAAAAGTTCTTTGGCGATAATTGCTGCAATACGTTGGTCGTCGTGACATTGGGCATTTCTTCGGGGAGTTGCTCGTGATGCTGCAGGTAAAGATTTGCATGCAGGCGCGCGCGCGCGCCCAGTTCCGAGCCGGAGAAGGGCAGATTGATAAAGTCTGTCGCTCCTTTCTGGAACGCCAGCTCTCGCCTTGCATCGTTATCGTTTTCACCGATCAGCAATAGCACCGGTGTTGCGGCGAGCCAGCTATCGCTCGCGCTGCGGATCCTCTCCAGCAAACCGAACTTGTCGATCATCAGTTCCAGCTCGCCCAGCAGCAGCGATATATCCGAGTTCTCGAGCAGCGAGTTCCAGGCTGCCTCTGCATCGGTCGCGGTCGATACCTCGAAAAACGCCTGCAGGTGCTTGCCGACAAGCTTTAGGCTATTGGTCGAGCGCGCAACCAGCAGCACCGAGGGCTTGGGATGTTTTTCGGTCATTGGCTATAACTTTGGTTTTGCATGGATTTTAGATGATTATTTCCACTTCACCGGCATAAACAGCGATAACGAGGCTATCGCGAGGCCTTAAAAACCGCGTTTCGTATGTGGAGTAGCCGGCGAAAAAGCTTAATTTATTGTCATTCGTGCCGATGACTCCTTTGTATAGATCTGTGCCCTGGTCGGGATTAGCCCTGCCAGGACTTTTCTCAGCAAAAGCAAAACGGACTGATGCCCGCAGCCAAGATATTAATTGTCGATGACACGAAGGCCAACCTGTTGGCGCTTCGGGTGCTGTTGAAGCCGATACAGGCGGATATCATTACCGCCGACTCGGGCGCGCAGGCGCTCGAGGCAGCACAGCAGACCGAAGACAATATCGCGCTGATCCTGCTCGACGTGCAGATGCCGGTAATGGACGGATTCGAAGTCGCCAGGTTATTGCATGAAAACGAAAAGACGCGATCGATACCGATCATATTCATAACCGCCAACCAGGACGACGCGCACATCGAGGAAGCATACCTGGCAGGCGCGGTCGACTATATCCAGAAACCGATTCGAAAAACGGCGCTGATTTCGAAGGTCCGGGTTTTCCTGGACCTGTGGTGGCTGCGTTTCGGCCTCGAGCAGGAGATCGAACAGCGTCGCGCAGCCGAACATCGCGTCGAGCACCTGGCGACCCACGACCCGTTAACCAACCTGCCCAATCGCCGCGGACTGTACGAGGAACTGAACGAGCTGATCTACCGCTCGCAACGCTATAAGTTTTCCAGCGCGGTTATCTATGTAGACCTGGACGGATTCAAAAATGTCAACGACCATTTCGGTCACGAGGCCGGCGACCGGCTTTTGACCCAGGTCTCGTCAAATTTCAAGCGTATCGTCCGTCAAACCGATTCTGTCGCGCGCATCGGTGGCGACGAATTCATCGTTCTGATCACCGATATCGATGGTGAAACATCGCTGATAACCAAGATAGAGAGCCTGTTGCGCGAGACCTCCAAGCCGATCGAATTCAAGGGCCACAGGATTTCGGTCGGCGCCAGTATCGGCGTCGCCCTCTTCCCCGAACACGGCAACAACGCCGAAACCCTGCTCCACCATGCCGACCAGGCCATGTATCAGGCCAAGAACGAGGGCAAGAACACATTCCGCTTCTTCACCGAAGACATAAACAGGAAAGCACATCGACAGCGCGAACTGCAGGATAATTTGCGCAAGGCCCTGCCGAATGACGAGTTTACGGTTTTCTTTCAGCCTATCGTCGATGGCCAGACCGGACAGGTGGTATCGACAGAGGCATTGCTACGTTGGTACAGCGCCAAACTGGGCCAGGTTTTCCCGGACGAATTCATACCTGCCGCCGAAAGCGCAGGACTGATCCCCGAACTCGGATGCTGGGTTCTGAAAAAAGCGCTGGCCACCGGAGCAGAATGGAACCAGCGGTTTGGAGTCGGTCTGCGTATAGCGGTCAATGCATCGACCATTCAGTTTCGCACCAACCTGCTGTTCGATACCATCAATGAGCAGATCGAACTCCATGCCTGGGACCCCAACCTGCTCGAGGTCGAGATTACCGAGGGTCTGTTACTCGACGATTCACCCGAGGTAACCACCTATATCACCGAAATCAACAAACGCGGAGTAAGACTCTCCGTAGACGATTTCGGCACCGGTTTCTCGGCGCTGAGTTACCTGAAGAACTACCCGGTGAGCACGGTAAAAATCGATCGTAGCTTTATCATGGATCTGCCGGGAGACAAGGAAAACGAGGTGCTGGTGCAGGCAATTATCGCCATGGCCCACGGTCTACGTCTGGAGGTCATCGCCGAAGGCGTCGAAACCGCCGAGCAATGGGAATACCTGAGAACGCTCGGCTGCGATTATGTGCAGGGCTATTATTTCGGCAAACCGATGCCGAAATCAGAGTTCGAGGATTATCTCGTGGCCCAGCTCGACAAGCCGGCCCTGGCCAGGTTCTGATATCGAGGGTAGCTAACTATTGCTCGCGGCAGCCAGCGCCGCCCGGCGCGACAGAAAAAACTCCGCGAACCAGTTTGCCATCATCTCGGTATCGGCCTTTTTGTCGCTGCGCATGGACGCTAACGCCTGCGCGGTTACATCTTCGGGCACCACGCTGCCGCCGTAGGCCTCGAGCAGCGCGACTTCGTAAGCTTCCGCGAATTCAGGGTGGGCCTGCACGCTGATGATGGAATCGCCGTAGCTGAGCCCGGCGTAGGGACAAAATTCCGAGCTCAGGAAAACCTGCGCCGAGTCAGGGCATGCGACGACCTGGTCCTGGTGGAAAGCATACATCGCGGCTTGCCCTGGTGCGTCATGCATCCACGAATGCATCTGGTCGACCTGGTAGACATGCAGGCCGACGCCCCAGCCTTTTTCCGACTTGGTCACCTCGCCACCGAGCGCCTGGGCGATGATCTGATGACCGAAACAGACCCCGATCAACGGCACCCCGGACGCGGCGATATCGCGGATGAACTCCTGTAACGGCGCCATCCATTCTAGCCTGTCGTAAACCCCGTGACGCGAACCCGTAATCAGCCAGCCATCGCAGTCGTGCACCGATGCGGCGGATTCGCCGCGCACCGAGCTGACCGTCTCGAATTCGAAATCACGATGCGCAAGACCGAGAAAATCGGCAAACATGACCGGATAGGGATCGAATCGAGCAGCCATTCTTTCGCGTAACAGGCCGGCCTCGAGAATACCGATTTTCATAAGCTGATACCTGGTATTGACCGCGCGCAATATATCATCAGCAATTCCTGGGAAGTAGACGCACGCGGCTTTCTAGGGTTAATGTGATCATATTCTATCGACCAAACCCGGCCTCAGGCAATAGCGCCGTTGGTGGTGGCCGACGTTTTGTGATTAAATATTCGTCAAACCCATCCGCGGATTAAACCCATGAAGTCATCCGATTCGGCGGAATTACAGCTGCTGATGAGCAAAAAGCCGAACGATCTCAAGACCCACCAATGGGTTTATCAGCTGTTGCGCAATAACCTGTTATGCGGTCGCATCGAACCCGGCAAACCCCTGACCATCCGGGGTCTCGCGGAGATCCTGGATGTCAGCCCGATGCCGGTGCGAGAGGCGTTACACCGGCTTGCCTGCGAAGCCGCGGTCGAGGTCAAGAACAACCGGCGTGTCATCGTGCCGCTGATGACGGCGGAAAAGTTCAACGAGCTTTGCGGCCTGCGCATCTTGCTCGAAACCCACGCCGCCGAAGGAGCTTTACCCTATATAAAAGAAGAAGATATCAAAATTCTGGAAACGCTTGACGCCAAAATCGACGAGGCCGTCGAAAACAACGACGCCGATTATATCAGCCTCTACAACCAGCAGTTTCATCGCCATCTTTACAGCGCCAACCCGTTCCAGGTATCGGTACCCCTGATCGAAAGCCTGTGGCTGCAACTTGGCCCATTTTCGCGAATCGCCATCGAGAAGCTGGAAAAGGCTTACCTGGTCGATCGTCACGCCGAGGCGCTGGAAGCGCTCAGGAAGCGAAATTCCTTCGGCCTGCGACGCGCGATAGAAGCGGATATTCGCGACGGAATCGCGTCGATCAATACCGTCGAAGGCATCCACGATTATTTTCGCGGGGTTGCCTGAGGGCCGTTTGACTACGCCTAGTAGTGATCACGTTTCATCGCCATGGCGATTTGCCGCGAGACTTGGACAGGATAAACATGGTAAGTTTGCGTGATCACAAATACACGACCCAGGCGGTTTTTTTCAGGGCTCCATGACCTCGCCAGATAACCAGCAACTCGCCGACGAAATCAGGCAATTCCTCGAGGCCAATCCCGGTCTCAAGCAGGTCGAGGTACTGGCAAGCGATCTGTGCGGGCATTTTTTCGGCAAACGTTACCCGGTTTCGAAACTGGACTCTTTCGCTCAGGAAGGACTGGCGATGCCGGCTAGCATGTTCGTGCTGAGCACGCTCGGCGAACCGCTCGATGGCATTCATTACGGTATCGACGACGGCGACCCCGACGCTCACTTTTACCTGGTCCCGGGGAGCCTGTGCGTCAACAACTGGGGCAATTCGCCGCGCGCCCAGGTGCTGGCCACGACCTGCAGCGACGACGAGCCGGCATTTTTCGAACCACGTTACGTACTGCAAAAAATAACCAATGCCTTCGCGGCGAGGAACTGGTACCCGATGGTCGCCTTCGAGCTCGAATTTTACCTGTTCGATGCGAGGCGCAGCGACAAGGGCTTGCTGCAAATCGTGCGCAATCCGAAAACCGGCCGCAAGGATACCGCGACAGTATTATCCAACACCCGGGTCGGAGATTTCGAAGAAATCATCGACGATATTATCAATGCCTGCCAGTTGCAGGATATAGACACCGGCGCGATTTCGTCGGAGCTCGGCCCCGGGCAATTCGAAATCAACTTCAATCATCACGACGATGTGCTGCGAGCCGCCGACGAAACCTGCCTGTTCAAGCGCACCGTCATCGAGATCGCCAAGAAGCACGGCATGTGCGCGAGCTTTATTGCCAAGCCGCTGCTGGAGCAGGCGGGTAACGGCTTGCACATGCACATCAGCGTCGTCGACGACAGGGGCAATAATATCTTTGCCGACAACGGTGCGGCGCACGCGCGCCTGCATCATGCAATCGGTGGCCTGCTGGCAACCATGCCGGCGGCAATGTCATTCTGGGCGCCGAACATCAATTCTTACCGGCGCTACCGCGGCGGCACCAGCTGCGCCCCGGTCAGCCTGACCTGGGGCAACGAAAATCGCACCGTAGCCTTCCGTGTTCCGCTCGCCAAGCAGGACGCGTGGCGCGTCGAGAACCGGGTGCCTGGAGCCGACGCCAATCCCTACCTGGCGATGGCGGTCACGCTCGCCGGCATGCTGCACGGCATCGACAACGCTCTCGATCCCGGCGCCGAGACCACCGAGGCCGTCGCCGGGCGAGATGAGAATCTGCCGCTCAAAATGGCGGATGCGCTGGCCGCGACGCTGACTAGCGATCCTCTCAGGCAGGCTCTGGGAAGCGATTTCATCGAGCTATACTGCCACCATCGCGCCGCCGAAAACACGGCGTTCGATAACTACATCGACGCCCGGGAATACGACTGGTACCTTTAAATGAACGGCGACGACTTCGTCAACAGCTATTCGATTTATGCCAATGTCTACAGTTACATGGGCCGGCCGCTGACCCGCGATCTCGGTAGTGCCGACGTGTTTGTCGTCGGTCTGCCGTACGATCTCGGCACCAGCGGCCGTTCCGGCACCCGCAGCGGACCCGGCGGCATACGCACCGCCAGCGCCAACCTGCGCTGGGAAGAAAAACGCTGGCCGTGGGATTTCAACGTTTTCGACCGGATTCGCGTCGCCGATTACGGCGATCTCGAATTTTCCACCGGCAATCACGACGCGCTGTTCGGCCAGGTCGAACAGCATTATGGCAAACTGCTCGCCGCGGGCAAGCGGGTGCTCAGCTTCGGCGGCGACCATTTTGTCACGCTGCCCCTGTTGCGCGCGCACCACAAGCAGTATGGACCCCTCGCGATGATTCACTTCGACGCGCATACCGATACCTACAAGGAGGATGGCGCGGTCTATAACCATGGTTGCATGTTCTACCATGCGCCGCGCGAGGGTCTCATCGACGCCGGCAAGAGCATCCAGATCGGCATCCGCACCGAGTACACCGAGAGTCGGCATGACTTCGAAGTCATCAGCGCCGCCGACGCCAACGACATGAGCGTCGACGCAATCGTCGGGAGGGTCCGCGAGCGCGTCGGCGATGTTCCCTGCTACCTGACCTTCGATATCGACTGCCTGGATCCGGCATACGCACCCGGTACCGGCACACCTGTCGCCGGCGGACTAACCTCCGACCGCGCGCTGAAGATCATTCGCGGTCTGCGGGGTATAGACCTGGTCGGCATGGACCTGGTCGAAGTCGCTCCGTCTTACGATCACGCGGAAATCACGGCGCTGGCCGGCGCCACGCTCGGCCTCGAAATGCTCTACCTGCTTGGCGCCAACAAGGGCCCCTGAATTCCGCAACAAATTTTCGCCGGGGACTGTCTCGCAGAAGCGCCGATTACGCCGGGTTTTGCAGCGATCCCATTTTATCGGGATCGACGTTGGTAGCGCCCGACCTATTCATTCCTCGGCGCCTGCGGCGGACCTTGCCCCTACGTGAGAATCCCCTCTGCGCAGGCTCAGGGAATCAGTCGAGGGCGGGCATATCGCGCACGAATAACGGCGCGTATATGTCTTGCCCGGACTCGAGGTAGCGCGCCGCCGCATGGCCATCGTAGACCGCGGCGGCGACGGTGCCCGGGGCATTGCAGTCGCCGATCGCCCGCAGGGTCTTGAAGCGGTCCTCGGTATCGAGCAATTCCCGGTACAGCTCGTCGCAGGGAAGCCTTGCCGTGATCACGACCAGGCTGTCGAAGCCTAACTGCTGGCGGTGTCTGTGGCTGTAAACGTTTGCAATCGTGGCCGCGCCGTCGACCACTTCGACGAGCTGGTGCGAGACGATAACCTCGACACCGAGATCCAGCAGGCGCGCCTGAATTTTTTCCTGCTCGAGCGTATTCTCGGTCCAGATCGAAACCCTCGATTCCGGCGTCACCAGGCAAACCTCGTGCCCCTGGCCGCGATACAGCTCGGCGATGGTGCTGCCCATGAAATAATGATCATCATCGTAAACTACTACCTTGCCGGTGGCTTTCTGCCCGCCGAGTACGTCGTCGGGCGTTAACAGGTTTACCTGGTCCAGGCCAGCGATCGGGAAAGCATGCCGGCGGCCGACGCCATCGCGACGCCAGCGCGCCCCCGTTGCCACCAGTACGTGCGGGATCCCGAGGTCGGCGACTTGCTGCGTGTCGAGATTGTTGCCGAGATAAATTTCGACGTTTGACTTCTGCAGCAGCAGGTTCTCGCGGTAGTCTCGCACGCGCGCATAACTGGCCATCCCCGGTAATTCACACTCCCGTGAAATCCTGCCGCCAAGCGCTTCGGTGGCTTCCGCAAGGGTTACCCTGTAGCCACGGTTGGCGAGCTGTAGTGCGCTTTCGAGACCAGCCGGGCCAGCGCCGATTACGAGCACCGCGTCATCGCTGGCGGCGGCATCGATACGCTCGGGATGCCAGTTCTGTTTCCATTCCTCGCCCTGGGTCGGGTTTGCGTGCAACGAATGGGCGCCGCGAGCATGTCCTGCGACACGCAGATATTGCAGCCGATGCATTCGCGAATCTCGTCGATTCGACCCTCGTCGATTTTGCGCGGCAGAAACGGGTCCGCGATCGAGGGGCGCGCGGCGCCGATCAGGTCCAGCACTCCGCGTTTGATCTGCGAGACCATCATATCGGCCGAGGTAAAGCGACCGACGCCGACCACCGGCTTGCTGGTGAGGCTTTTGACGAACGCGGTATAGGGTTCCTGGTATCCCTCGTTCGGCTCGAAGCGCGCGGTCGACGAATCGTTGTCCCAGCCGCTGATGTTGACGTCCCACAGGTCCGGAATCTCGGCCAGCATACCGACGATATCGCGGCCTTCCGATTCCGCCTGCAACCCATCGGCACCCATGAGTTCGTCGGTGGCGAAGCGAAACGCGATCGCACATTCATGCCCGACGGCTTCCTTGACATCCAGCAACACTTCCCTCGTGAGTCTGACCCTGTTTTCCAGACTGCCGCCGTACTCGTCGCTGCGACTGTTGTACTGGGGTTTCAGAAAATGTTGCAGCACGCTCATATCGTGCCCGGCATAGACATAGACGATGTCGTAACCCGCCCGTCGGGCGCGCTTCGCCGCCTCCACGTGCCAGCGCCGCAGGTCTGCGATATCGCGCTTCGTCATCGCACGCGCCTGCATCGGATAGTCCCCGTGCACCATGATGGCGCTGGGTGCCAACGGCGCGATCCGGCTGTACAGGTTGGACGAGTGCATACCGTTGTAACAGAGCTCGATACCGGCCAGCGCGCCGTGTTCGTGTACCGCATCGGTCATCAAACGGTGTTGCGGGATATCGCGATCGTCCCAGATCCGGCCCTCGATATAGGGCGTTATCTCCGCGCTCGGATGGATTTCGACTTCCTGGGTGCAAACCACGCCCCAGCCGCCCTCGGCCTTGACGCCGCGGTTCGCCGCCTCGGCGTGCGGCCGAGCGTGCCCCAGCACATTGCAGTGCGGTACCTGGTAGAAACGGTTCGGAGCGGTAACCGGTCCAATCTTGACCGGTTCGAACAAAATATCGTATTTCGGATCTCTAGCCATCACTCAACCCAATTCATCAAAGGTCCGTCGGACCCGAAAATCTATATCCATAGCCGCCTGGCGCGGATATAGACTAGCAAAATCCCTGGCAGTACGAGGTAAATATTCACATCGATTTACAACGTAACAAATGGAACACCATCAAAACTCGCCTCGACAAAAACCTGCAATCCCAGGTTTTTTAGTCCGATCAACGCGACGAGAACGAGCACACTGACCTTGAACCATGTCGGAATTCCGTTGCCATTCCGGCTTTTCCCGGGGCGTCGTTCGCGCATCACGTTACTGCGATACGAAGATGAACAGGGCGCCTGTTACGACAGCACAACCCGGTCGCGTTTGGGACCAATGCTGGCCTGCCCCAGATCCCGTGCCGCGAGATGCCCGGCAAACACGGCCTGGGCGATGATCCCGGGCGCGCGGCAATCTCCGATACGCTGCAGCGACAGCCCCCCGGCCGTGCCGAATTCATCGCGACGCGCGTCAAGCTCCCGCCACAGCTCGTCATTGCTAACGCGCGCGCTGATCGGTAACAGATAATCGGCGGCGATGCTCGTGCGGGCGCCGCCGTAGACACATTCGAATTCCGCCCTGCCATCGGCAAATTCCACGAGCCCCCTGGCGGTCACGACCTGCACGCCGGCCTCGATCAGGGCGCGCATGGCTGGCCTGTGCTCGGTGGTGAATTTACCCCATCCGCCGAGACTGTCCTGCGGCGATACCATGGTTACGCCCGCACCCTGCGCACGCAAATACAGGGCGAGCGCGCTACCGAGGTAGTAATGGTCGTCATCGTAAATGACCACGTGGCCGCCAGGATTGAAACCATCGAGTAGCTGCTCGACCCCGATGACCGCATCCTGCTCGCAGCCGGCAAAGGCCTGCCTGCGCCAGCGCCCGACGCCGTCGCTGCGCCAGCGTGCGCCCGTCGCGAGGATCACGTGTTGGCTGTCCAGCCTGAGGACGGCGTCGGTGTCGAGGCGATTGTCGGGATAGATATCGACATTGGGCATGCGCGCAAGCTGCTCGATTCGCCAGTCGCGTACGCGCGCGTATTCCGCCAGACCCGGCAGGCTGGATTCGCGGTTGATGCGCCCGCCCAACTCGGTTTCGGCCTCGGCGAGCGTCACCCGGTAGCCGCGCCTGCCGAGCGTGCAGGCGGCCTCGAGTCCGGCCGGTCCGGCGCCGACGATTAGCACCGTTTCGTCCGCGTGCGACGGCGTAACTTTTTCCGGGTGCCAGCCGCGACGCCATTCCTCGCCCATGGTCGGGTTTTGCGTACAGCGAATCGGCACCGCGAGCGAATCGTGCGCATAACAGACGTTGCAGCCGATGCACTCGCGGATATCCTCTAGCCGTCCCTGGCTTATTTTTTGCGGCAGAAAAGGATCGGCGATCGACGGTCGCGCCGCGCCGATGAAATCCTGGATGCCGCCGGCGATCTGCGCCAGCATCGTGTCCGGCGACGTAAAGCGGCCGACACCGACCACGGGCCTGCTCGTCATCGACCTGATTTTGCGCATCGCCTCCTGGTTCGAGGCCTCCCTGACGAAGCGCGAACTGCCCATTTCGTAGCCGTAATCGTCGACGGTGATATCCCATAAATCGGGCAGCTCGGCGATCAGGCTGAAACATTCGAGCAGGCCTTTCGGATCGTTTTCGTAATCGCGCGGGATCGAGTAACGCACCGCGAGCGCACTGCGTCCGGCGACAATTGCGGCGACGTCATCGATCACCTCGCGCAGCAGGCGAACCCGGTTTGCGGCCGGGCCGCCATACTCGTCGCTACGCCGGTTGAAGTCCGGATTCAGAAAATTATGCAGCAGGTAGTAGTGGTTGGCGTAGACGTAGACGATATCGAAATCTGCCTGCAGCGCGCGTTTTGCGGCTTCACGGTACATTTTTCGAAACGCCCGGATGTCGCTTCTGTCCATCGCCTGGCTTTGCGCCGGAACGCCGAGGGTCGCATCGTTGGGCAGGCTCGCGACGTCGAGCGAGGTTGCACGGCTGTAGAGATTCGCCGAGCCGTGGCCGCCGTACCAGAGCTCGACCCCGGCCAGGGCACCGTGCGCATGCACCTTTTCGGTCATCAGTCGCAGGTTGCTGACATCGTCGTCGTCGCGCAGACTCGCACACGGATAAGGCGTTTCATCCGAACTTTCGTGGATCGAACAGTACTCGGTACAAACCACGCCCCAGCCACCCTCTGCCTTGACGCCGCGCATCTCGGCCAGCATTTGCGGCCGGAGATAGCCCATTCCGGTGCAATGCGGTACCTGGTAAAACCGGTTCGGCGCCGTGACCGGGCCAATTCTTAATGGCTCGAACAGCGGGTCGAACCGCGGATCGCGCGCCACGGGTTATTTCACCGCGGCAATTTTACGCTTCGACATTAACCTTGCGTTGATTTCGCCGACGGTACCCGCCTCGGGTTCCTGTTCGAGCGTGACCACCGGCAGCAATTCGCGCAATTGCTTCTGGAAAGAGGCGACGCCGAGTTCGAGATCCGACAGTAGGACACCGTCGAACGCGGTCGAGCGCATGCCTTCCGCTGCCCACTTGATCAGCTGGATATCTTCGTCCCCGACATCCATGTTGATCTTGCGATTGATGCTGCGCGCCTTCTGCATACCCTCGCGCTCGTCGGGCAAGGCATAGGTGACCCCCGCCATGACGCTTTGCTGCGTACCGACCGGATAGATCTGGTATATCTCGACCTGATCGGGAAACAGCGTCAACACGAATCCGGGGAACATGCCCCAGTAGATCCACAGGTGCTGATGCGACGCTGGCAGGTAGCTTTCGTCGGGCAGCGCGGCGACGTAGTCGCGATTGCGTTCGAGACGATGCTTGCGCTCCCTGAAGCTGCCGAAGGCGCGGCTCAGGGGGCCCTCGAGCTGCTGATCGGTGTAGCTACCGCCAACCAGGTCGAACAGCTCGGGGTGTCCGACCGGGACGTGGTAGCCCTCGTTGTCGATGTCGAGCACGGCCTTCCAGTCGATGTCGAACTCATACTTGTAGGGCTTATCCAGCGGCTGCATATCCTCTATGCGATAAAGTCCGACTTCTTTTTCAGCCTCGGCAAAGGTTTCGGCGACCGCAGGGCCGTCACCGTCGAAGCGAATGAAAATCATGCCGTGCCAGACCTCGTGGTCCAGCGTCAGCAGCCCGAGCCCGTCGCGATCCATGTCCGGAAAGGCGCTTTCCTTCGGGATATTCCGGATCGAGCCGTCCAGATTGTATGACCAGCCGTGGAACGGGCAGATGAAGGACTTGCCGCAATGCCCCTTGTTGTCGGCAACGATGCGCGATGCGCGGTGCCGGCACAGGTTATGAAAGGCGCGTACCTGCCCGTCCTGATCGCGCACTACCACGGCGCGTTCGTTACCCATGGTGAAACACCTGTAGTCTCCCGAGTTGGGGATATCGGATACGTGGCCGACGAACATCCATTTGCGCAGGAACAGCTGTTCGATTTCGAGCCGGGTCAGCTCGTCGTTGTTATAGGTCCAGGCCGGCAGTCCCCAGCGGTCCGCTTCATCCTGGAAAATTTCTGATGCATCGATGAACTTCATATTCCTGTTCTCTATAATTGCGGTCGAATCAGGCCGCCGGGGAGGAGTGGCGTTGCGCGAGGCTCTCGTTACCTGCTCGCTGGTCCGACACTTCCTGCATTGCAGCGATTATGCCCTTGCGCAGAATGGCAACCATCTCGTCGATTTGCGACCTGGTAATGGTCAGCGGCGGCGACATCACGCACATGTTGATGATAGGGCGCACGATCAGGCCCATGGCCTGGCAGTGCCGGTCGATCCGCTTGCCGATTTCCAGATCCATCTCGAGGTCGTCGCTGCCCTGCTCGAGTTCGCATTCGACGCAGGCCATCAGGCCCATGCCACGCACGTCGCTGACGATGGAGATGTCGCGCAGGGACTGCATCTGCTGCTGCAGATAGGGGCCTGTTTCGCGCGCCTGCTCGAACAGTTTTTCACGCTGTATGATTTCCAGATTCTTGATTCCGGCGGCGGCAGCCACCGGATGGCCCGAGTAGGTGAAGCCGTTCGAGAACACGGCCGAGTCGCCGCCTCTTTCCTTGACTTCCTGGATCAGTCGATCCGAAACCAGAAACGCGCCCATCGGTATGTAGCCCGAGGTCAGGCCCTTGGCGGTAGTAATAATATCGGGCGTTATTCCGAATACATCCTGCGACGCGAAACAGTGGCCGAGACGGCCGAACGCGGTAACCACTTCGTCCGACAGGTACAGCATGTCGTGTCTGCGGCAGACTTCGAGACAACGCTTGTGGTAACCGTCAGGCGGCACGATGACCCCGCCCGAGGCCTGGATCGGCTCGGCCACGAACACCGCACAGTTTTCCGGCCCGACCTGGTCGATCATATTTTCGAGATTGGCGACGCAGGCATCGAGAAACTCGGCGTCCGACTGGCCGGCCGGCCTGTGCAGCGGGTGCGGTGACTCGATATGGTGCACCCAGCGGGTTTCGAAATCGAGATGGCTCTTGTCGCGCGCCTTGCCGGAAACGCTGCCGCAGAGGTAGGTGCTGCCATGGTATCCCTTCTTCTGCGCGATAATATGCTTCTTGTTCGGCAACCCGCGGATATTGTTGTAGAACTGCACGAAACGCAGCGCCGAGTCGACCGCGGTCGATCCGCCGGTGGTGAAGAATACATGATTCAGATCGCCGGGCGATTGCTCGGCAATCTGCGCGGCAAACTCCGCGGCGGGCCCGGTCGTCATCGACCATGGCGAAACGTAGGTCAGGGCCATGATCTGGTCGTAGACGGCCTGCGCCATTTCCTCGCGGCCGTGGCCGATGTTGACGCACCACATGCCCGCCGGGGCATCGAGCAGTCGGTTCCCCTCGCTGTCATAGACATAGACGCCCTCGCCCCGGTCCAGCAGCGTGCGCTCATGCCCGCCGATCTTGACGATATCGTCCCACGGATGAATGAATAAATTGTCGCTTTTTTTGAGTTCCGCTGACGTGCTCATGCGCTGCCTCTCTCGAATAACCGGCTGTTAAAGTCCATCCATTATATTTATGAATTCTATTTTTGCAATATTTTTCAATAATTTAGAGATTTTCATTGACCAATCAGTCAGTTATCTGATAGGTTGGGGTAAATCCCAGCCAGGAAGCCATGCATTGACGACCCCTGTCACCGAAAAAAATTTCGCCGGCCGCAATAGAAAAAGCCAGAGCGAATTCCGCAAGCGGCAGCTGATCGACGCAACCATGGATTGCATCGACAGGCGCGGCATTTCGCAGACCACGCTGGCGCGCATCGCGGCGCGTGCCGGGCTGTCCCAGGGTAACCTTCTGTTTCATTTTCAAACCAAGGAAGCGCTGCTCGAACAGACGCTGCGCTTCCTCAACGATGAATACAAGTCGAACTGGCAAGCCGCGCTGGCGGCGGCGCCGCAAGACCCCGGCTCGCAACTGCGCGCGATGATAAAGGCCTCGTTCGCGGCCCGGATCTGCAACCGCAAGAAGATCAGCGTGTGGATGGCTTTCTGGGGCGAGTCGCGCTCGCGACCAGAATACA
>Ga0224497_10000628_pt1 | contig 23998 bp, 26 predicted proteins | sample SF_Jul11_sed_USG_4_FD_167970 | JGI IMG/M metagenome (GOLD analysis project Ga0224497, IMG submission 167970) | Sediment microbial communities from San Francisco Bay, California, United States - SF_Jul11_sed_USGS_13 | ecosystem: Environmental > Aquatic > Marine > Sediment | place: USA...
TGGAGAACGTGGCCAGATTATCATCAGATTTTTTGAAGGCGTCAATGAGGCCATCATGGGAATGGTGCATAGTTTAATGTAGCCCGCCCCCCATGCGCCTTCATAGCGCACGATCGTCAGCCTACCGCTCCACGTGGATGACAGGAGATTGGTTGCCATGCTATGTAACCATTGGCTACATTATGGCAGATTCATGTCGGACTCAGGCTACAGGCGGGACCCAGGTTTTTCCCTCATGAGACTCCTCGCTGAAAGCGGGACCGCAAAGACGCTCGCGCCCCAACAAGAAGACGGCCGCCAAAGCCTGTCCGGCTGCTTCATATGATGCGCCGGCTCCCTACGAACGCCGGCGGCCTGAAGAGACCACGCTCTATCACGTGGTCCAAGACCAAGTCGAGACCTTCTTTGCCCAAGTCGAACAGGAAACCGGGACGGGCCTGCCCCAGTTTGTCAAAGACGAGTTCGAGGCCTTTCTGGAATGCGGGATCTTAGCCCATGGATTTCTGCGCCTGCGCTGCGGGGACTGTACCCATGAGAAACTGGTGGCCTTCTCCTGTAAACGGCGAGGGTTTTGTCCAGCTTGTGGGGCCCGACGTATGGCGGAGACCGCCGCCCACCTCGTCGAGCAGGTCATGCCGCACGTCCCCGTGCGCCAATGGGTCGTCTCGTTTCCCATCCCGCTGCGGCATCTGTTCGCCACCCCCAGCCCCAGCTCCTGTCGCCCGTGTTGCAGGTGATCCACCGCGCCCTCTCGACCTTTGTGATCAAATACGCCGGGTTGACACGGGCCCAGGCTCAGACCGGCGCCGTCACCCTCATCCAACGCTTTGGCTCCGCGGCCAATCTCAATATTCACCTCCATTGTCTGTTGCTGGATGGCGTCTATCAGCTCACGGACGGCACTCCCGTCTTTCAGCCCATCTCGGCCCCCACCACCGAACAGCTGCAGACCGTCCTCACGCGGATCATCACCCGCCTCCTGAAGATGTTGACCCGCAAAGGCGCGCTCACGGAAGAAGATACGGAGATCCCTTACCTGGCCAACCCTGATGCCGATCTGGCCCTATCCCCACTCCATGCGGCGGCCTGCACCTACCGCATTGCCCTCGGACCCCGAGCCGGGCAAAAAGTGCTGACGTGGAAAGACCCTGCCTTGCGCTTAGCCAGCCCAGAGGTCCCGCATTCCCAGGGGTGTGTGAGTGCGCAAGGGTTCAGTCTCCATGCCGACACCCGCTGTGGCCCCCACCAGCGGCAGAAACTCGAACGGCTGTGTCGCTACATCACGCGCCCCGCCCTCGGCCACAAACGCCTGCGCCGCACCCCGGCTGGCGAGGTTGTCCTTCAACTCAAAACCCCGTATCGCGATGGCACGACCCATCTCGTCATGACCCCGCTGGAATTTCTGCAACGCCTAGCCACCCTCGTTCCGCATCCCCGGCTCCATCTCATTCGCTTCCATGGCGTACTCGCACCCAATGTGGCCCTGCGCTCCCAGATGGTGCCCGGTGAGGCCGACCTGGCACCGAACACCGCCGATGGGGACGGCGATTGCTCCTCGGCCTCCCCACGGCCTCGCATGCATTTGCATTTGGGGTCATTGCTTGACTTTATATATCGTGCTCGTTCGAATCCCCGAAACCGGGGATTGGAGTCGGTTGTAAATTCAGGCGAAGAAGCTATGTAAAGTCTAGCAATGACCCCTAGCCCTTGACCATCCTGGCGGCCATTGAAGATCCCGCAGTGATCATCAAGATTCTCACCCACCTAGGGTTACCAACCCGCGCCCCACCAAAGGCCCCGGCTCGCCTCGACACGTTCCTACACACGGCCTAATCGCCCCCGGGATTCCGGTTCACTTTCGGAGCCGCCACTCCCCCTTTGTCCAGTTCCCCCACTCACACACCACAATGGTACGACATCCTGGCCCGATCCTGGGAAAATGGGCCGGTCAGACCCGCCTCTCCAGGGAAACGCCCGCATGGCAGACAGCAAAATTCGCAAATTGACCCCGCAATGGGGGCTTTGGTACTTTTCCGTTTAGTCAAAAAGGCCTTTTAAATTTCCTCGTATAGACGCCCCATTGTCAACTTGAATGTGTACTGGGTTGACCCCGAGCGGGGTTTGACCGTGGACTCACATCCTCGTATTCGCGTGCTGGGTAACGCATGAAGAGTTGTCCGTGTTGAGGTGCCCACAATCTATTCTCAGCGGCTTCCCTTGCTAAGGAATTCACGTGGGCTTCCCCATCTCTGTCTTCTCCTCCGGATCAACCAGTACACTCAAGCCGACAACCTTCTGAGATGTCTCTTGCACCTATCGTTTTCTATGCGGCCACTTTGCGGAGGGATTCCCACACAAACCCGACCATTTCCCGGGCACAGGCCACTTTGACTTTATTGGGATGCTTGCCGGCAAACAGCAGCCGGTTGCCTTTCTTGTTCAGTCGCCGTAAACAGCGATCCGCAATGGCTACCCAGTCGGGGGCCGCGTGGGCCCGTCGGGCCTTCAGCTTCTTGCTGATGATGGCTGTGCGATAGCCCCGTTGATTCGCCTCGATGAAGGCGGTGCGGACATAGCGATTGCCATGTTTCGTGATGCCTTACCGATGATGGGTGCCCTCAGAGGAATATTCCCGGATATCCATACCCATCCAGGAGACCAATTGGCGGGGGTGGGCAAAGCGCTTGATGTCGCCGATTTCCGTAATCATCGTGAGGGCAAAGGTATGCTTGATCCCTTTATAACAGATCAAGGCCTGCACCGGTTTCGCATAGCGTTCAGTGGTGGCCAGCTCCTCGATCTTTTGGTTATAGCCCGCAGGATCGTGGTCAAGCCTTGCAGGTGGCGCAGCAAGAGCTCCAGGTTCACTTTGAGACTCCCGGAAGTGGCATTGATGGTCCGCTCCAGCCAGCTAGAGTGATGGGTGGTCCAATAGTTGTGGCTTTGGGTCTGCGCCTTGTACTGAAATCCATTGCGGCGCAACAAGGCTTGCAGATGCTTGCGCAGGGCCGTTTGCTACTCGACGAGATGCTGGCGCGTGCGTAGCAGATCCCGGTCTTGTTCCTATGCCGGCTCAGGGATACTGAGCAAGGTGAGCAGGTCATTGGCATAGAATTGCGCCAGTTGCGCCGCATCAATGCGATCGGTTTTGATCTGTTTGCTGCGGGGGGTGGGGATACTCGTGGGGGCCACCACATCACAATGATACCCCTGTTCGGCTAAATCCCGTTGCAGGGCATAACCAAGATAGGACGCTTCATAACACAACCTGAAGGCGCATCCAGAAAAATGCTGGCCGAGTTTCTCAAGCTGCCGGAGCAGGCCCTTCAGCGTGGGCCGACAGTGGAAATCAACGACGACACCCGTGTGGGTGGCAAAGGCCGAACCATGGTACTGGGTATCATCGACATCAAGCCCCACGTAAACGATACTTTGTTTCATAGACGCCTCCTTTGGTGTATGTGGTTGCAACAACAAAACGTACCACATTGAGGTATCCATCATTGATGGGAGCCCTCGTTCCTGTTAAAAAGGGGGGGCGTCTATATCATCTATTCCCGCGATCAGGAATGTATTGAGGACTTTCGGGGATTGGATCGGGAGGCTGTTTTACGGAAACTTCATTGTTTGGGCGATGAAGAGGCTGAATGTCTGCGAGCGCGGCTCCATCAGGTTGCGCCATCGTATTCTCAGGTATTGGTGATGACGCATGTCCTGCCGTTCAAAGAAGCCTGCTGGCATGAGGGCAAGATGGGCAATGACGATTGGCTACCCTACTTTACCTGTAAAGCGATGGGGGATGTACTTCTCGAGACCGCTCAAAAACATCCCCAATGCGAGATGACCGTTCTTTGCGGCCACACGCATCATGCCGGGACTATCCAAATGTTACCCAATCTTTACGTGAAAACCGGGTCAGCTGAGTACGGTCAGCCTCATGTGGAAGAAATTCTTTCTATTGAGTAGGGGCTAGCTCTGAACAAAGCCAGTGTGTCTGTGTAAGAGAATCGTGGAAACCTTTACACGAACCGTTGGCGGTCTTCCTCTGTGGGAACTCGGCAAGAGTCTGATTTCCCCATCCATTGATATCGATGGCGTGCAACAAAGTCGTAGAATGGATCTCGAATCTGGCGAGGGATAATCATGAGAACCCCAAACAGGGACCAAGGAATTCCCAAGTGTCGAAGAATCTTGAGGGCCGCTGTGGATTTCGTAAACAGTTTTCCCTGCTCGATCAAAAGAAAGGTTTCGTATTCGTCGGTTGGGAGTTGAAAGTGTCGCAAGATTTCTTGGGCCGGTGGGGATTGGAGAGTGCCGAATTTAAATAGGCCATGATAGTCCCGGTCTAATACAAAGTTCACAAAGGCATTGCAGAAATTGCAGACCCCATCAAAGACAATCACCCGTTCGAAATGGCCCCATTCATGGGACTGTAGTGGAGATCCCTGTTTCACGTGGTATCCTATTTTGTCCGATCGTACCTTGATGTGTGCCGGTCAATCTGTAATGAATGGCTTACCTCACTATAGTACCTCAGAGGTAGGTATGTTTTCATGGCTAAGGCTGTAGGGCCTAACTGGCTATGGAGGGACGACGCCTGAACAATGGCCATGCACGAGCTTTAAGCCATGCGTGTATAGGCACGAGATCGAAAAAAATGAGATAGACAAACGGAATTAAGAGAAAATTGACATCCATCAAGACAAAGGTGGCTATATGAAACATGGTGACTCCCATAATAAACGCGAGCCGCAACTTGACGGATTTGATTAAGAGAATCAGGGGAAAGCCTAGCTCGAATGCCAGGACGAGAATACCGAAGAGTTGAATGAGTTCCGGGTGTTGGGCCAGTTCAAAACTGAGCGCATTTTTGAGGACTTCTCCTTTTTCGTTCACGCCCCATCGGATTGATCGGTGAATTAAGACTTCCTGGATTCTGCCTTCTCCAGCGAACCAGACCCATCCCGAAACTCGAACTTTGGCAATGACACTCCAGAAATAAAACAATGCCACATATAGTTGCATGGTTTTAATGGGCCAGCTGGCCTCCCATTCCTGAACTCCCCCTGGATTGTGAAGTTGCCTGGCATCACGAGAATGGACTTCCCCACATTTGGAAAGTAAAAAGAGGAAAAGAATTTGCATGGGAATGATATACCGATGGTGAACGTCTCCCGAAAAGCTATCTCGTACTCCTTTCAAGTAAAAAATACAGAGAATGATCACGACAATCGATGTCCGGGTATTTTTCCCTGAAATCATCGCTATGGTTGCACCCATCAGAATGGCATACATGACAAACGAAAGGGCCGGCACATGATATTGAATCCCTAATAACTTGAAGTACCAAATGGGCTCAATAAAATAATACATGGCCCCAATTGGGTTAAGACTCAGGACGGTGGCAAATTGATACGTATGGAAGAACAGCAGGCCAACCCCAATGTACATGCGTAACAGGCCCAGACTTTCTCCAGAAAATCCGGTGAAGAAAAATTGATTCCAGATTCGACTTGCCGATTTACAAAAGCCCATGGTTCCACCTCTTGACCCATTGATCTTGCCAGTCGATCACGGCCTGATGCGTTTGAATCTCGACCTTGCTGGCATCCCCTTTTGCAAGATCAGCCTTGCGGTACACCGGTCTTTGCTTGGATGACTCTATGCGGGTGATAAATTTAGGGTCGGCAGGTTCAAATTGAAGAGTTTTGTTGAGGGTCCAAAACATTCGCCACTCCCAGTCAACAGAGAAGTTGCGTTCATTTTCGTCTAATCCACGAATCCATCGGTTGACCGACCCTAGGGACGTATTACCTTGTTTGTGCTTTGGTGGATCGTGTCCATATATCCTTGAATAATACAACCTGCGAAAATTGGGTTTGGGAATATTCAGGTCTTTATAAGACACATAACTGATTGATCCGTCGCGGTGGGTGACACGAAGCCCTTTCCACATGGCAGCCTTGTCCTTGATACTTTGCGAAATGGTTTCGCTGGGGTGGTATACGCTATACATGGGGACCCAGGTTATCGGGAAGCGATCAATGCGAAAAATAACCGCAGCCCATACGACGATCAAATACAGGACAAGAATGATATTGACCATTCGTCTATTCAATGGAGGGCTTCCTTTTTAGACAAAGTGAGACGATAGAGGACTGTTTTCCTTCTCAATAAAGGGATGGGAATATCGTGGAATATTATCTTGTAAAAAATAGCACTAAGCCCACCCTTGATTCCGGTTGCGTTCCTGGAACCGACAGATCCCCTTTGCCCATTTCCTCAGCTCACCTTCGCCTTCGTTCGCCTTCGGGGTCCCTTCGGGGTCAGTTCTCACATTCCTACATTTTTGCTATACTCACGCTATGGCCAGACCGTTACGACTGGAATTTGCGGGGGCGTTGTATCATATCACCTCACGAGGAGACAGGCGCAACGTCATTTATCGAGCCGATGACGATCGAGAAGCCTGGTTGGAAGTCCTTGGCAACGTCTGTGCCCGGTTTAACTGGGTCGTGCATGCGTATTGTCAGATGACCAACCATTATCATGTGCTTGTGGAAACCATAGACGGCACCCTCTCACGCGGCATGCGGCAATTGAATGGTCGATATACTCAGCGGTTTAATCGCCGCCATGGCCTGGTTGGACATGTGCTTCAAGGGCGGTACAAGGCTATCTTGGTCCAGAAGGAAACCTATCTGCTAGAACTGACCCGCTATGTGGTGTTAAACCCACTCCGTGCCGGTATGGTCAACCAACCGGAGGATTGGCCCTGGAGCAGCTACCTGGCCATGATCGGAGAGGTGAGTGTCCCACCGTGGCTGGAGGTGGACTGGCTGCTGGGCCAGTTTGCCAGCCAACGGAAACAAGCGATACAGGCCTACCGTCTATTTGTGAGGGAAGGAGAAGGGCTACCTTGCCCATGGGATCAGGTTCAACATCAATTATTGCTGGGGGATGATGCCTTCGTGGCGCAATACAAACACCAGAAACACCCCAAAGAACTCCGGGATGTCTCGAAAGCCCAGAGGCGATCCATGACCTTGTCGCTCCATGAATATCAACAAGGTTCCCGGAGTAGAAAGGAGGCGATGACCCAGGCGTATCTCTCAGGGGCGTATACGATGGCCGAGATCGGCGATCATTTTGGCGTCCACTATATGACGGTGAGCCGAGCGGTGAGAGAATGGGAAGGAACCTAGCAGGGAATGTAGGAATGTGAGAACTGACCCCGATTCGAGCCTTATTTTTGCAAAGGGTCAACGACTTCAAGGAAGGGGAATCGGTGAAAATCTGTGTCCCGCGTATAGACTCGACGGATTCCATGTTCCCGCATCAGCACCGCCGTATGGGCGTCATGGATCAGGTTCCCGGACAGGTATGGAACTTCTTGGCACACCTGTTCGAAGATGATCCCATGTCGCTCTGTTTCGAGTAAGATATCTAACCCCGGGGATTGGAGAAGGGCCTGAATAAATTGCCATGCTTGCTGCGCTGACCAAGGATTTCGTAATACCTTCGCATGGGTCGTGACTCGGAGAAATTCGTACACGATCCCCCAGGTGATATACCACGCTCCCTGCTGACGTCGCCATGTCTCCAAGGCTTTCCGACAAGGGCCATGCCCCTTCCCATCAGCGTCCGCCGCGTAGATGAGGATATTGGTATCGACGACGAACACTACCGTCCCTCCAGAACTTGATAGAGGGCCTCACGATCCTCAAGCTCCACAAGATGGCCCCCACTATGAAAGGAAGGAAGGGGAGAAAGGGACACACGGCTTTTTCGGGAACGGAACAGGGCGCGTAGCGCCGTCTCAACCAACTCCGACATGGTTCGGTTTTGTCGAGCCGATTCCTGTTTGAGTTGCGCCATAACCGAATCGTCAATGTTGAGTGTAGTCTTCATATGGTTTACCATATTATGTATATGGCTATATGTCAATAGCATGATCTACGTGAAGTTTGTCGCACCGATAGGATGTCAGGCATGCGTCTTGACTAGCTACTCGATAGGATTTCAGGCTTTACGGGACTAATGATAATTTAACCTAAAAACAGCCGCGTAAATCAGGCCCTGGCTCGAAGTCGCCGTAAAGGTTCGCACTCCTGTGGTCGCGGCAGCACCGGCTGCCGTGATCATCGAATGCTCACTATCAAGGGTGACAAACTTTCCCGACAATGTGCCGTCAGCAAACCATTCAGCGAGCGATTCGATAATTTCGGTTTGCGGAGTAATAGGAAAAGCAGGAACATAGTCAATATTCGCCAGGCGCGCCCCCCAGGCGGCTGCCGCATTGCCGGTCAGCATTTTCCTTACCATGAGCGGACTTCCTTCTTACTCACAATTGAATGTCGCGGGCATTGCTCCAGACAGATGAGGCAGCCCTTGCAGTGGTCATAATCGATGACAGGATATCCTTGCTCATCCAGGGCAATGGCCCCGTCAGGGCAATGGACAAAGCAAAGCCCGCAACGTGTGCAATGTTCATAATCAATTTCAGGTCGTTCCACTCGCCAGGAACCCGTCTGACGAGCTTCCGCGTTGCCGGGAGCCAAGATGCTGGGTGTGCCCAACAGTACATGGTCGTAGCCCATATCATGGATCGCTTCCTTGGCTGAAGCTGGTCCGTCTCGCATTGCGACCTTCTTCAACGCTCCATAGACTTCCTCTGCTAAAAGAAGATTTTTCTCGATCATCGGTTTCTCAAGGCCAAGTTCTTCGAGTTCCGTTCGGACGGCATCACGAAGCTGCTCAAGGGTGATGAGTCCGGACAGACGAACCGCGGCAGCCCCTAGACCGACACTGAGCGCAGAGGCTTTGCCGATCCGGTCAAATGTTCGCTGGGTAATATCAAGGGCCACCATGGGGGCATCCACCTTGACCTTGGCCTTGAGTGCCTCAAGATTGCTTGTGTTGATGAAAACAGCCGAAGCGTTTTCTGCGCCACCTAAAACGCCTGTGGCGGGTGATTCCAGTAAGGTTTCATCCCCGCAAATAATAAGATCAGGTTGCGTGATGACTCCCCGCTCGAGAATCGAGGTGGTGTCAATGCGCGTAAAGGCGGTGACCGGCGCACCACGCCGTTCCGCACCATAGATCGGAGAGTCCTGCACCTGATAGCCGGCAAGGAATGCCGCGGTTCCGACAATACGACTTGCCGTTTTAACCCCATGCCCCCCACGGCCATGAAAGCGAATGCGAATCATGCAAGGTCTTTCCGATTCAAGTGAGTTATTCCTTTGCGAGCCAATCGGACGCGATGTCCCGCATACGATATTTCTGAATTTTCCCCGTGACGGTCAAAGGAAATTCGTCCACAATCCACACATACCGTGGAATCTTGTAATGGGCCATGTGCCCTTTCGCATACGAGCGAAACTCTTCCGGTTCAGCCTGCTGACCTTGGTGAAGCTTAATCCAAGCGGCCACTTCTTCTCCCATTTTGGAATCGGGAACCCCGAACACGGCAATTTCGGCAATTTGGGGATGCCGAAAATAGAACGCTTCGATCTCCGCAGGGTATATGTTTTCGCCTCCGCGAATGATCATATCTTTCAGCCTGCCTGTGATGCGGAGATAGCCGTCATCATCAAGAACTCCGAGATCCCCTGAATGTAGCCAGCCCGCTTCATCAATGGCCTTACGTGTGGCTTCCTCCTGACCATAATATCCACGCATCACGTGGTAACCCCGGAAACATACTTCACCCTGATGATTGGTCGGCACCACAAAGCCGGTCTGCACATCAATCACTTTGACTTCCTGGTGGGGAAGATTGGTGCCCACGGTTTCGACTCGCCTCTCAAGGGAATCCTCAGGTCGCGTCAGATGCGTAATGGGCGAGGCTTCGGTTTGCCCATAACCTATCAGGATTTCTCGACATCCCATATCCTCAATCACGCGTCGCACCAGCTCTGGTGGGCATGGCGCCCCCGCCATGATGCCGGTGCGCAGAGACGCCAGATTGAACCGTTTAAAATCCGGATGCTCCAGTTCGGCAATAAACATCGTCGGCACACCATAGAGTGCGGTGCATCGCTCCTTCTCGACCGCTGACAGAATCGCACCAGGATCAAAATGATCTGCGGGAATCACAATGGTGGCCCCAGAGGTGACGCAGGCCAAATTGGCTACCACCATGCCAAAGCAGTGATAAAAAGGCACCGAGACACAGAGCCGGTCATTCGGACTAAAGTGCATAACCTGCGCGGTAAAGTAGCCATTATTAAGAATGTTGTGATGCGTCAACAGAACCGCTTTAGGAAAGCCGGTGGTTCCCGAGGTGAATTGAATGTTGATGGGATCATCGGGATCAAGCGTAGCGTCGCGAGCGGATAGCGCTTCATCTGAAACCTGCTCCCCTTTTGCCAGGATCTCTCTCCATGTCAGAAACCCGGCTTCGGAGCGCTCCGTATTTTCCACGTCAACAGGATCATACACGACCACGCATCGGAGGTCGGGAAGACGGGAACATGCGAATTTCTCCGGATCGGCCTCTTTGACTTCCGGACACAGTTCACACACCATTTTCACATAGTGGGACGTCCGGAATGAGGGAATCAAAAACAGCACATGAACGCGTGCACGAGATAGGGCGTGATGCAACTCTTCCGCAGGATAGGCCGGATTGATATTGACAAGAATGGCCCCAATGCGGGCTGTGGCCATTTGCAGTAAGACCCATTCGAGATTATTGGTCGACCAAATACCGACCCGATCGCCTCGCCCAATGTTCAGGGCCATCAACCCTTTGGCCAGTTTAGTGGTTTCTTCGTGAAATTCGCTGAACGTTAAACGCCTGCCCTGTGGAATCGAAACGAGGGCTTCCTCCTGGGTATATGCCGCGACCGTTTTTTCAAACGCATTCCAGATCGTGACACCAAGCAGCGGGGTATCCCCTCCTCGGTGGACAAACGAAGGATTTTGATTTTTTACATTCATATGGTCATCCGTTATGGAATGACACCCAGCTCCCGCCCAACTTTCTCAAAAGCCAGAATCGCTCTTTCTAAGTTGTCCTGGGTGTGGGCCGCAGACATTTGCACCCGAATGCGGGCTTGTCCTTTTGGCACGACCGGATAACTAAATCCTATGACATAGAGACCCTCCTCCAATAACCGTTCTGCCATACGGGTCGCTAATGCAGCCTCTCCCAACATCACCGGAATAATGGGATGGTCTCCCGGAATAATTCTAAAGCCTAATGTTTCCAAATTTGACCTGAAGAATTGAGCATGTGTTCTGATAGCGGCCCGCAATGCTTCCCCATGAATCACAAGTTCCAAAGCCTTGAGGGCAGCAGCGGTCATCACAGGAGGTAAGGCATTGGAAAAGAGATATGGCCGGGATCGTTGCCGCAAGAGTTCAATAATTTCCCGAGGTCCGGAAGTAAAGCCGCCTGATCCTCCACCTAAGGCTTTGCCCAAGGTACTGGTGATGAGATCAACCTTTTCACTCACCCCAAAATACGTTGGTGTCCCTTTTCCCTGATCTCCTAACACACCCGTCGCATGGCTATCGTCCACAAGCACAACGGCCTCATACTGCTCGGCTAATTCCGTGATGCGGTCCAATTTGGCGCAATCGCCATCCATGGAGAAAACCCCATCCGTCGCAATCAGCCGGACTCTTGCGTCAGCAGCTTGTTGGAGCACTGTCTCCAACTCATGCATGTCTGAATGGGCATACCGAAACCGCTTGGCCTTACAGAGACGAATGCCATCAATAAGGCTGGCGTGATTCAGTGCATCGCTAATGACGGCATCCTGCTCATTCAAAATGGTTTCAAACAAGCCAGTATTGGCATCAAAACAGGACGTGTACAGGATGGTCTCCTCGGTGCCTAAAAAATGGCTGATGGCCTCCTCCAATTGTTTATGCTGATCCTGTGTTCCACAAATAAACCGAACGGAGGCCATACCATATCCATACTTTTGCAAGCCCTCTTCAGCTGCCTGAATCACCCGTGGGTGATTGGCCAGACCAAGGTAATTGTTCGCACAGAGGTTGAGCACTTCCCCCCGCGCCACCCAAATCCCCGCTCCCTGTGGCCCTAAAATTTGTCGTTCAGCCTTGAACAAGCCACTAGACCGAATGTCTTCCAGTTGGGCTTGAATGAGATGCTGGAGGGAACGATACGCCATAGATCTAGACCTTTGAAAATGTGCAGCAAACTTATCCAGTGATGAATTTACTTTTTGGCTTTTGGGGCTTTTATGGAATCATCACCACTTTCCCGCATTGGCCTGAATTGACGAGATCAAACCCTTTGGCAAAATCCACCATAGGAATGGTATGGGTTACGACAGGTCGAATATTGAGACCCGCTTTAAACAGGCCCGCTAACCGATACCAGGTTCCGAATAACCGCCGGCCGGTCACACCATAGACCCGTATACCCTTGAAGATGATTTCATTGGGCAAATCAAAGCAGACTTGGCCCCTAGGAATTCCAAACAAAGTCACACGCCCACCGTTTTTCACGGACTGAAAGGCCAGATGCAAGGCTGCCGGATCACCAGACATTTCCAAAGCCGCGTCCACACCCTCCCCGCCCAGGAGATCTGACAGGGCGGCGCCCAGGGCCTCAGGGGATAAGGTTTTGGCATTGAAGACCTGGTCGGCTCCGAGTTGAGTCGCTAATTGTAGGCGGTAGTCACTGATATCGGTTGCAATGATCTGCGCAGCACCTGCCGTGCGAGCCACGGCAATCGCGAACAGGCCGGTTGGCCCACACCCGGTCACCAAAACCGTATGACCAGTCAGATCTTCCGCCAAGGCAGCATCCACCGCATTGCCTAACGGTTCATGGAGGCAACCCAATTCTGGTGGAAGGTCCGGTGCCGTTTTCCATAACACCCGTTCGGGAAGAGAGACGAATTCCGCATAAGACCCATCGAAATCAATGCCTAAAATTCGATAATTTTTACAGACATGCGCCTGACAGGTTCGACATTGGAAACACAGACCACAGGTCAAATGGGATTCCGCGGCTACTCGATCCCCAACCTTGACCGAAGACACCTCGGGTCCGACCTCCACAACTTCCCCAAACATTTCATGACCAATAATCCGTGGAAGATGGACCCGATGGCTAGCCCATTCATCCCAATTATAAATATGCGCGTCGGTTCCACATAAGGAAGTCGCTTTAACACGAATGAGCACATCCGAAGAACCCCGTTTGGGTTCCGGACATTCGGTCAGAGTGAACCCTTGCTCAGGTTTAATCTTTTGAAGGGCTTTCATACACGTCAATTATTCGCATCACTCGATACCATGAGACGATCCTCTGGTCTAACCTTGAAACATTTTTACCTAGGAGCCTGTCGGACTTAGGAAGAATCGGCTACAAAAGTGTCTAAGCGGTCCATATTTTGCCGATTTCTTGGACCATAGTCCCACTATGGGCCGGCGAAACCCTCAAAATCTGCCCTCACTTAGCCGCTTTTTCGCTTTCGATTCCCTAAGTCCGACAGGCTCCTAGGTGAGAGAAGGTGGATCCTCATGGTCCTCGCCTGTAAGGGCTTCTTCCTCTACCTTTTCCAATTTCTCCAGATCGGCCAGTATGACATGTAGTAACTGCCGTCGTTGCTGAAAGGCTTTCTGAGGAATATCCTGATTTGGAGGTTCTTGTCCACCTTCAGGCATATTCACAATCGCTTCCGCTTCACCTAGAGACGCATACTTATACGATTCTAGATAAGAATGGGTGGCCCCAAAAATTTGAGCCAATAAATCCTCTGTTTCAGAATCAAACCCCTCCCATGCTTTCCCGTCTCTACACGCATGTCCAAATTCCTCTAATTTTTGAATTCGTGCTCGGATGTGATCTGATCGCTTCGCTTGTGAATACGATGCATTGATGTTAGCCATCTCGCTTGCCTCCTTAGGTTTACGAATTGTTATAAGTTTTCCCTTTTTCTCCTATTACATTTTTTTTCATGGCCAGAATATATTTTCCTCAGCTCAAGGGCACTTCACAATTCTTCAAATAAAAAATATAAGGCAAGGCTTATGCCTCTCTTCAATCGCTTGGCGTATCAGGAATAGAAGCCATCTCATACACAAACTATCATTTTTGCTACCGACTGACTGATTTTAGAGCCTCAAGCCAGCATGATCGCCTTTAGAGACCAGTAAAAGCCGGAGAAATACATCCTTTATTTCAGCTCTATGTCGCATTTCGAGTTCCCCCTCTTCTCAAATGACTCTGTGGCAATTTCCCCCACTTCCCCCTTCAGGGTTTCAATGTTTCCCCAATCCACTCTGAATCCACAGGGGGAAGGGGTTTACAGTAATCTAATAAGTGGCCACTCGTTTAGGTTGCATCCTTCAATCCGAAGTCGATGACCTGTTCCAATTCATTTCCCCGGCGACCTGAATTGATCGAACTATCATACCTGACGTTCTGGATCGTGCACCCATCTAAGTTTTCTCCGGATGGATCCCCCGCCCCGGCCAATAGCCGTAGGGACAAGCTCGACCACTTGCGGGGATGGCGGTGAAGAGACCATATGTCCGACGTCCTGTATTGGCCTCCACTTAGCTCCAGGCACTCCCGACATTCCTTATTGGGAGTCCATCCGGGTCCTCTCCGGATGAATCCATTCCTGTGCATAACAAAACTGCATCACTGAGGAAGACTGGGACGGTTCTCTTCATGCTTGTGGGGAATTATGCGCCATTTTATCGCAGAGGTTCGATCTTCATCCCTCCCTAATCCTACTTCGTCATATTCTTTCTTTACCTAAGCCTCCTGACCTTCGATCTCTTGCACGCCCTACCTCTTTAACTTCCCTTCTTTTTTCAATGAGATAAAAAAGTTTTCTTCTTTCATTCCTGTAGATGTTTTGGAATCGTTTTGAAAACCTTTCTTATCTGGCATGAAGTTTGATCTTCCAGAACTAATAAATGATGATGTCGATATGAAGGTGGGCTCAAGAAATGTCCTCATTGTTTTGGGTGTACGGTCATTGATGCGTACCTGCAAATGGAGGGTGACGGAAATAAGGTATGGACTGAAGAATGGGGTGGTCTCAATGAGAAGGAAAGTTTAGGCTTCCGTTCATGAGAAAATCATATGTGCCAAGGTCGGCCCCTCGATTCAGGAAGACAGAAAAAGAAATTTATTGTCATGTGAGCTAACCGGATAACACCATGAAAATGTTTATTCAATCAGTGGGATGGATGCTTGTTGTCATGATGACAACGTTGGGGTTAATGACGAGTTCTGCATGGGCCCAAGAGCAGGAAGTGATCGGAGGAGGCCGATATCTCTATGAAAAGTTTTGCAAAATTTGCCATGGACCCAGGGCCATGGGGAACGGAATAGAAGCCCCCTCACTCAAACCGAAACCTGCCAACTTGACAACCTTGCGTCAGCGCTATGGAGGAACCTTCCCCTTCTGGAAGGCCTATCGCATGATTGATGGCCGGGAGGAGGTCCCAGGTCATGGCACGCGTGAGATGCCGGTCTTTGGAGTATGGTTCCGAATCCCGGCAGATGAAGTCTCAATAGAAACTGAATGGGCGGATCAAGTCCGAGGGCGGATTTGGCAATTACTCTCGTATCTCAAATCCATTCAAGTGCCATGACGTTTCATTTATTTACTTCACGTCCACTATGCCCAAAGTTGGGGCGGACTTCAGAATCATTCAGGAGTTTATCATGATGAATCCATGTTCCTACAGAATCGGGATATTATTTTTTCTACTCTTTTCAACCTCCCCATTTTTGGTTTTTAGCCAAGAACCCTTGGGCAACCCTAAGGAGGGGAAAATGCTTTATGAGAAGCATTGTGCGCTTTGTCATGGCACCAATGGGAACGGAGACGGACCAGATACACAATATTTAAAGGTGTCCCCTGCCAATTTTCACTCGCTTGAATCCCGGTCGAAAACCGATTGGGATTTAATGACGATTATAACGTTTGGCGCCGCGTTTTCTCCCATGCATGGGTGGGCTGATCGTTTGACGGAAGAGGAGCGATGGGATGTCTTACGGTATATCCGAATACTCGCACCGTTTAATCCTATGGCGGTTTATCCGCCATCTATCAATGGGTAACAGGTCAGACCACTGAGCGTCAGGTTGAGGGTGATGTTTTCACGTTTTATTCATTTCTTCTATTAATCAAGGAGGGTTAACCATGTCAGACATGTTGAAAGTCATTGAAGTATTAGCCGAATCGGACAAAAGCTGGGAAGATGCCGCTTCGCAGGCTGTGACCCGGGCATCCAAATCCGTTCATGGAATCAAATCCATTTATATTAAGGACATGAACGCCCAAGTGGATAACAACAAGATCACGAAATACCGCATTAATGCAAACATCTCGTTTGCCTTAGACTAAGAGATTAGGGAATGAACGCTCTCTCGCCGTTGGGATCAATTCTTCCGAGGGTGAAAAATGAAAGAAGGATTCTTCCCAACGGTCTGAGGGAATGACAAAAAAATCAGTATGGATGCTGGTGAGCCCTCCTCAAGATGGGAGCATTTTCCTCATGATGCAGATATGGGCATTCGGGGCATCGGTCACTCCAAAGCAGAAGCCTTTGAACAAGCGGCCTTAGCCTTGACGGCCGTTTCTATGGATCCCAACCTAATCCATCCTCACCTGAAGAAAGCATTTTCTTGTGAAGCTCCGGATGATGAATTATTACTCGTGGATTGGTTGAATGCCTTGGTGTGTGAAATGGATACGAAGAAGATGGCGTTCGGGCGTTTTCACGTCAACCTCATCAACCATAAAATGGAAGCGACGGCTTGGGGTGAAATGGTTGATCAACGCCGCCACGAGCCAACAGTGGAAGTCAAAGGCGCAACATACACGGAACTGTCCGTGCATCAACTCCTAAACGGATCTTGGGTGGCGCAATGCGTTGTCGACGTCTGACATGAGCCCGTAAAAATGAACCTGTCTCTTCTAACGCCCATTTCAGAGCATGAGTGGCACATTCCTCCTACCGGTCAGATGAGGGTTCCGGGGATTGTCTTTGCCAGTGAAGCCTTAGTAAGAGAAATGGATCACAAAGTGTATGAACAGATCACAAACGTGGCAACTCTCCCAGGCATCGTACAGGCCTCCTATGCCATGCCCGATGCGCATTGGGGCTATGGGTTTCCAATTGGAGGTGTGGCGGCCTTTGATGCTGATCGAGGCGGAGTCGTATCTGCCGGTGGAGTAGGATTCGATATTTCCTGTGGCGTTCGCGCACTGTATACCGGGCTGACGAGAAAGGATATCGAACCAGTCAAGAAAAAACTGGCTGATACTCTGTTTTGGAATGTACCTGCCGGAGTCGGAAGTACCGGGCGCCTTCATCTTGATACCAAGGGAATGGATACCATGCTATCCGGTGGCGCTCAGTGGGCAATCAAGCAAGGGTACGGTCGCCCCGAAGACTTGAACCGGATAGAAGAGCACGGTTGTATGCAGGGAGCCATTGCAGATTGCGTCTCTGACAGGGCAAAAAAACGTCAACAGGACGAAATGGGCACGTTAGGATCAGGCAATCACTACTTGGAAATCCAAGAGGTCGTAGAAACGTACCATGATCCTTTACCCAAACAACTGGCTATTAAAAAGGGAGATATCCTTATAAGTATTCACTGTGGTTCAAGAGGATTAGGGCATCAAATCGGTACGGAGTTTCTCAAAAAAATGGTCGTGGCCGCTGGCAAATATGACATTTGGTTGCCCGACCGTGAATTGGCCTGCGCCCCCATCAATTCTTCCTTAGGTCAGGAATATCTGGGAGCCATGCGAGCAGCTATCAACTGCGCCCTAGCGAATCGACAAATCGTGACGCACCTGGTTCGGCAAGCATTCGCAGATATTTTGCCTCACGCAGATCTCCCGCTCATGTACGACGTGTCTCATAACACGTGTAAAGTTGAAGAACATCGGATTGGAAACCAGAGTCGGCGGCTATTCGTGCACCGAAAAGGCGCGACCCGGGCATTTGGTCCCGGGCATTCGGACATCCCACCTGATCTCCAAACCATCGGGCAACCGGTCCTCATAGGTGGCACCATGGGCACCTTCTCCTACCTATTAGTGGGAACGGAAGAAAGCATGGAACTGGCGTATGGATCCGCATGCCATGGGGCCGGACGAAGTATGAGTCGTCACCAAGCCACCAGACAGTGGAAGGGGGGACGGGTGATTGACGATTTAGCGAAAGAAGGCATCCTGATTCGGAGTCCCTCGAAACGCGGCGTGGCCGAGGAAGCCCCTGGCGCCTATAAAGACGTTACCGCCGTCGTGGATGCCGCGGAAGAGGCACAACTGGCCCGAAAGGTCGCCAAAATGCGCCCATTAATTTGTATTAAGGGATAAGGCTTTCATCCGGAAAAAGACTAAGTAAAATGGATGCCCGATACAAACTGGCGGACATGTCCATATAGAAGGAGGGTTACGGTATGGAAAAAGCACAACGGGAACAAAATCTTCTCCAAATATTAGAAGCCTTTACGAAAGGTTTGACGGCATTAAAAGAAGCAATAGGTCTTGTCCATTCGGCAAGCGATCAACTGCCTGCAGGGGAACCACAAAAGGTCATTCAACAAAAAATAGAAGAAGCTGAACGGCTGATTCAGGTAGGACATGCCACTGTGGGTGAATCCTTAGGATTTCAACTGTGTCACTGTACGTGGCCCCCTCAAGTGATGGCCAGTAGCGAATATTCCGAAGAAACCCAGGTCGAACAATTCACATGCGCAAATTGCGGAAAATCCCTTTCTCTCTCCGGTCGTAAAAAGCCGAGTGAGCACGTCACTGCTTTTGATCCCTATGATGTGTATTAACAGCATTCCTCAAAAAACTTACAACCTAAAACCATCTGACCATGACCGTCAAAACATCGCAGGCCAAGTATATACGCTGGTTTGAAGAAATCAACGTAGAGGACATCCCGTTTGTTGGTGGGAAAAATGCCTCCCTTGGTGAAATGTATCAAGCCTTAACGCCCCAGGGAGTCAACGTCCCCAACGGGTTTGCCATTACCGCGGAGGCCTATCGACAATTTCTTCGTGAAGCCAAACTCGACTCGAAGATTCATGAAATTCTGAGAGATCTCGATACCAATGATCTCGAAAATCTCCGCCAACGGGGCAGCCAAGTTCGTCACGCTATTCTTGGTGCCGTTCTTCCCTCTGACCTTGAAAACCTCATCCTCCTTGCCTACCAAGAGTTGAGTGAAGGGCTCACAGGGCCTGCGGATGTTGCCGTCCGAAGCAGCGCCACGGCAGAGGATTTGCCCAATGCCAGCTTTGCAGGGCAACAGGAAACCTACCTGAATGTCCAGGGGGATCTCACCTTGCTGGACACCTGCAAACGATGTTTTGCGTCGCTGTTCACTGATCGGGCCATTTCTTATCGAGTTCATAAAGGGTTTGAACATTTTAAAATTGCCCTTTCTATTGGTGTGCAGCAGATGGTGCGTTCCGATCTGGCTTCTGCGGGCGTCCTCTTCACCATTGATACGGAAACGGGATTTCCGGATGTCGTGCTGATTAATGCCTCGTACGGGTTAGGTGAAAACGTCGTGCAGGGAGCTGTCAATCCTGATGAGTATTATGTGTACAAACCCACCCTTAAGCAGGGCTTTCGTCCAATTCTTCACAAGATTGCCGGCAGCAAAGAATTTAAACTCATTTACGATATCGGCGGAAGCAAGATGGTCAAAAACGTGCCGGTTTCTCTTGAGGACCGAAACCGTTTTGCCATTACTGATGAAGACATTCTGACTCTTGCTCGATGGGGCTGCATTATTGAAGACCATTACAGTGCAAAGAAGGGACGGCCCTGTCCCATGGACATCGAATGGGCCAAGGACGGGCAGACGGGAAAGCTGTTCATTGTCCAAGCCCGACCCGAAACTGTTCAGTCAAGAAAAGATCCCGACGTCATGGAAACCTATCATTTGAAGCAGCGAGGTCCCGTCCTCATTCAAGGCCGGAGCGTAGGTGAGAAAATCGGTCAAGGCCCGGTCCGGGTGATTAACCATGTCCAACACCTTCAGAACTTTCGAAAGGGAGACGTGTTGGTCACGGACAAAACCGATCCGGACTGGGAACCGATTATGAAAAAAGCCTCCGCCATCGTGACCAATCGCGGAGGGCGGACCTGTCATGCGGCCATCGTGAGTCGCGAACTCGGTCTTCCGGCCATTGTTGGGACAGAGCGGGCCACCGAAGTTCTCAAGGATGAACAAATGGTGACAATTTCCTGTGCGGAAGGTGATACAGGATTCATCTATGAAGGGAAACTGTCTTTTGAAGTCGAACGAGTTCCCTTGAAAAATCTTAGTCGTCCCAAAACCCAAGTTATGATGAACGTGGCAAATCCTGAGGAGGCCTTTTCACTTTCCTTCATTCCTAATGATGGCGTAGGGCTGGCTCGTGAAGAATTTATAATTAACACCTTCATTAAAATCCATCCCCTGGCACTGTTGGAGTATGAACACCTGAAAAATGCCAGTGTCAAAGCGAAGATTGATCAACTCACCATGGCGTATACAGACAAAACGCAATACTTCATAGACAAACTCGCTCAAGGGGTGGGCATGATTGCGGCGGCGTTCTACCCCAAAGATGTCATTGTCCGAATGAGCGACTTTAAGTCGAACGAATATGCGAATTTAATTGGCGGCAGAGACTATGAACCGACCGAAGAGAACCCCATGATCGGATTCCGTGGAGCTTCTCGCTATTATGATCCACGATATCGGGAAGGGTTTTCATTGGAATGTCGGGCCATGAAAAAGGTCCGAGAAGACATGGGCCTTACCAATGTCAAACTCATGATCCCGTTTTGTCGAACCGTTGAGGAAGGGAAAAAGGTTCTTGAGGAGATGGCTAAGCACGGCCTGAAACGTAGTGAGAAGGACTTGGAAGTCTATGTGATGTGTGAAATCCCGAGTAACGTCATCCTGGCCGAAGAATTTGCCGAGATCTTCGATGGATTTTCCATCGGTTCCAACGATCTGACTCAACTGGTGCTTGGCGTGGACCGGGATTCAGAAATCGTGGCCCATGTGTTCGATGAACGCAATCCCGCCGTCAAAACTTTTATTGCTCATGTCATAAAGGCCGCGAAGGCTAAAGGCCGGAAGATCGGCATCTGCGGCCAAGCACCCAGTGACTATCCGGAATTTGCACAGTTTCTCGTGGAGCAGGAAATCGATAGTATTTCTTTGAATCCGGATGCCGTACTGAAAACAACCGTCAAAATTTTTGAAATGGAGCAATCTCTTATTAGACGAAAAGGAAATACGAAGTTCACCATAAATTAAGGCGATTCACGCATGGGGTTAAGTGGCTAATTTTTACGCTATCTACCGGTTAAGAAAAACGGAGGGAACAAAGTGAAAAGTAAAATCTTTCTTATTTCATTATGTTGTTTAGTGTTAACCGCTTGTTCGTTATTCCAGTCATCAAGGGGACCACGCCATTCCTGGGATTCACAAAAACATCAAGGCATTTATCTAAAAACCATATCTTTTCCTACTCAAGACAACGGTTGGGTAGCTGGTAAGGGTGGCATCATTTGGCACAGCAACAACGGTGGGAGCACTTGGACTCCACAATCCACTCCTACCCAAGAAACCCTAAACAAAATTTTCTTTTTTAATACACAGGAGGGTTTAGCTGTTGGCTCCACTGGAGTAATTGTGTATACCGAAGATGGTGGAAGAACGTGGGGCCCGAGACCTAGCAACACTAATAGCAATTTAAATGATGTATTTTTTTTGAATGATACTCAGGGATGGATAGTGGGAGACGGTAGTGTCGTACTGACCACGAGTAACGGTGGTCAAAGCTGGGCATCCCAGTCAATAGGTAGTGCCTCAACCAATTTGTTTAGCATTTACTTTGTCGATTCTAATCATGGTTGGATAGTTGGTGCGTCCGGAGAAATCTGGGTTACTACAAATGGAGGTTCCTTGTGGGGACCACAATACAGCAATACAGGCCAGGATTTACGAAGCGTCTATTTTATTGATCAGAACAAAGGTTTTGCTGCTGGGGGAGAGGGCTTTACCGCTGGGGGCGTCCCCTCGCTGGACCGTCGTGTTGTCGGTACTGTACTCGCACATAGGCTCCTTCTAAGAACGGATGATGGTGGCGCAAATTGGAATCCAGTAATTAATCGGGAAGGTGATCCGTTCCACCGTGTTGTGTTCGTGGATGCTGATCATGGGTGGCTAGTAGCCGGCGGAGAATACTATGTCTCAGAACAGGTTCCCGTTGGCAACCAAACAGGTCCGACCGGTGCCATTTACTTCACGGCGGATGGAGGGAGTAATTGGAACCCTCAGTATCAGGGCTTGGTAGAGCCTGTCTATGACATTTGGTTTTTAGATACGAACAAGGGATTTGCAGTGGGGGCAGATACCACATCTAAATTTCTAAATCCTGGAATAAGAACAGACATTGGACCAGATGTTACCAGAATTTTGAAAACCACTAATGGTGGTCGTCCATAATCTGGTCAAAAGTTTCCAAAAAATGAAATAAAAATTGAAAAATTCAGTCTCGACGCTGGCGTGGACCGGGATTCAGAAATCGTGGCCCATGTGTTCGATGAACGCAATCCCGCCGTCAAAACCTTTATTGCTCATGTCATAAAGGCCGCGAAGGCTAAAGGCCGGAAGATCGGCATCTGCGGCCAAGCACCCAGTGACTATCCGGAATTTGCACAGTTTCTCGTGGAGCAGGAAATCGATAGTATTTCTTTGAATCCGGATGCCGTACTGAAAACAACTATGAAAATCCTGGAAATGGAAAAAACCCTTAGCCGATAAGGAGAAGGTCCGGAATGCAAATGTATTGATTCAGGGAACAGAGTCGCTGTCAGACTCCTATTCATTATTACCCTTTTTCCCGTCATTCCTGACATTCTTAATCGGGAATCTATCCGGGGATTTTGGGATGGATATCCGCCCCTGCCAATGGCTGCAGGGGAAAGCTCAACCACCTGCGGGTATGACTGCAGAGGGCTAGATGCCCGACTGCAGAGTAAAATGGACAAGAGTGCTGCGATATATTCATTGCGATTCCCGCATTCGTCGAGACACAAAACGATGGAGCTGTATGACCAATAAAATAGGTCCCTTCATGAGAACGCCTTTACCTCTATTAATTGTCTTCCTTCTTTTCCTCGCTCCTCACGTTGCTGCCAATCAACATGGTGATGAGCACGAAACCTCAGACAGAAAAATTGTGACCCTGCCTGCCGAAGAAATCATCAACCATGATTACTTTGCCATTGGTGAGTCAGTGGAGATTTCAGGAACAGTCCACGGTGATGTCTATGCGGCGGGTGGACATGTATTGGTTGACGGAACGATCGATGGAGACCTGCTGGTGGCGGGTGGCCGGGTCACGATTTCGGGATCCGTCATACAAGATGTACGAGTGGCAGGAGGAGAAATCCTCATCAGCGGTCGAGTCGGTCGGAATGTCACAATTGGGGGTGGGAGTATTGAACTAACCCAGTCAGGCATCATTCAAGGAGGATTGGTAGCGGGAGGCGGCAATGTTCACCTCGCCGGGTTGGTAGAGCAGAATGCCCTGATTGGCGCAGGAAACCTCATCGTGTCCAACGCCATCAACGGTCATCTCAAAGCCACTGCCGGGGTCATACGTCTCACTTCCAAGGCGGAGGTCGCACGAGACTTTACCTATTGGAGCGCTCAGGAGGCTTCAATCGATAACCAGGCCAAGATTGCAGGGGTCGTGACAAGAAACCAACTTCCAACTGAATCCATTCCATCAATCGAAGGATTAGTGACCTCCCTGGTTGCTCTGGTCCTGGTGCTCAAGTTAGCAAGCTTCGTCTCGACGTTAGTGCTGGGGTTACTCATCATGCGCTTGTATCCAAAATTTTTCCAACAAGGAATCGCACACCTACAACAAGAACCATTGAAGATCGTAGGGTTAGGGTTTCTCTTTCTTTTCTTAACCCCTCTTCTTGTGGTTCTC
>Ga0224497_10000629_pt1 | contig 23987 bp, 22 predicted proteins | sample SF_Jul11_sed_USG_4_FD_167970 | JGI IMG/M metagenome (GOLD analysis project Ga0224497, IMG submission 167970) | Sediment microbial communities from San Francisco Bay, California, United States - SF_Jul11_sed_USGS_13 | ecosystem: Environmental > Aquatic > Marine > Sediment | place: USA...
GCCCAACCGCGACACCATTCCGACGCGCGACGGTGATCGTGCCCGGCATCGAATTACCCGATTATTCGATCGCCGAGCTTCGCGACCGAAGCGTTGCGGCATCGGCAAAGCTCGCCGGCAGCAACCGCGTGCTTGTGTATGCCTGCGATCACGCCGAGGCCGATGCGCTCAATGGCGACATCGCACAGGTCATCACGATGCCGTGCGTCGGCATGCTGCCGCCGGCTTTCGTCGACTTCGTGCTGTCCCGCGGGCTCGCGGACGGCGTGATGCTCGCGGGCTGTGCCGAGGGCGACTGCTACTTCCGACTTGGCAACGAATGGGTGCGACAGCGCGTCGCGCGTGAACGTGACCCCCGTCTGCGAGGCCGCGTGCCGCGTGACAGGCTCTGCCTGTCCTGGCTGCCTCCCGCAAGCGAGCGCCGCCGCGAGCGGCAACTGGCAAGGTTCATTACGACGCTCGAAGCAGCGCCTGGACACAACCGGGAACCGGAGTCGCACCGTGCATGATCTGCTGCGCATTTCGCTGCAGGTCATTGCCTACTTCGTGTTCGCAATAGCGATCGGGTATTTTTCTTTTTGGCCTCGTTATCAGTACGCGTCCGCCGAGCAGGCGGCGATCAAGGTATCGCTGAGCCATGCGGCCGGGCGTGTCAAACCCTGCGTAATACTGACGCCCGAGGAGATTGCCCGGCTTGCGCCGAATATGCGGCGAACTGAGACCTGCGAGCGCGAGCGTCTGCCCGTGACGCTCCAACTCGAGATTGACGGCGAGGTAGTCGCGCTCGTCGAGGCGCCTGCTTCCGGACTCTGGAACGATGGTCCCGCGTCGATCTATGAGCGTTTCGTCGTTGCTTCGGGGCCGCATCGTATAACGGCGAAACTCAGGGATACGGCGCGGGTCGACGGCTGGGATTACACTCTGACCGACGATGTCGTGCTTCAGGCAGGCCGCTACTTCACGATAACTTTCAGGGCGGAAAACGGGGGGTTTAATTTTCGATGAGTCTGATTGAGTGGAAAGAACATTTCAGTCTCGGTGTGCCTGACGTCGACTACGAGCATCGACAACTTATCGAGCTGATCAACGAGCTGCACGATGCAATCGAATCAGGCGGTACGCATGACGAGGTCATCGCTGGACTGGGTGAGATCTACGCCCACATTTCGGCACATTTTGCGCTCGAGGAAAAGATCATGCGCGATATGCGATATCCCGCATACGTTGAACACAAGAATGATCACGAAGCTTTGCTTGACGATCTGCGCGACATCATGGACCGTGTCGAGGACGATGGCCGTTATGATCAGGCGCGCTTAGGTCGCGACCTCGAACACTGGTTTAGCGAGCATTTCCGTACGCACGATGCGAGCCTGCACAAACAGCAGGCGCACTAGGCGCTTCTTGGGGGCATTCTGCATGGAGTGCATGCACGCCATGCGGAATGCCCCCATCATATCAGGCAGCAGCGTTAGATCTTCTCCAGGGCGGCGATTCGTTCAGCAATCGGCGGATGACTCATGAACAGGCGCCTGATTCCGCCCGCGCCGCGACCCGAGATCCCGAACGCTTCGAGCGACTCGGGCAGTTGCGCGGGTACGCCGCGATCAAGCCGCGCCAGCGCATTGATCATCGGCCGCTTGCCGTTGAGACTGGCCGAGCCCGCGTCGGCACGAAACTCCCGGTGTCTGGACACCCACATGACAATAGTACTCGCGAGTATGCCAAGGACGAGCTGCGCGACGATGACGGAAACGAAGTAACCGATGCCGTAGCCGCGCTCATTCTTGAGCACGACGCGATCGACGATGTGACCCACGACGCGCGACAGGAAGATGACGAAAGTATTCACGACTCCCTGAACCAGCGCCAGTGTGATCATGTCGCCGTTCGCCACGTGAGATATCTCGTGCGCAAGCACGGCCTCTACCTCGTCTTTTTGCATGCCTTGCAGAAGGCCAGTGCTCACAGCGACGAGCGCACTGTTGCGTCTGGCGCCCGTGGCGAACGCGTTCATGTCGGGCGAGTCGTAGATTGCAACCTCTGGCGTGTCGATGCCGGCCTGTCTCGACAGGCGTTCAACGGTGCTAACCAGCCAGGATTCGGCGCTGTTCGCGGGCCTCGTGATCACGTGCGCGCCCGTCGAACGCTTGGCCATCCATTTCGAAATGGCGAGCGAAATAAATGAGCCCCCGAATCCAATAACGACCGAGAGGATCAGCAGGGCCTCATAATTGATGCCGGCACCGGATTCGTCCAGGATTCGATCGACGCCCAAAAGGCGCAGCACGATGCTGAGAACCAGAACGACCGCTAGGTTGGTGGCGATGAACAGGGCGACGCGCTTCAGCATTTGATTGTCTCCGATAGTCGGCTGAGTTGGAAATGTGATGGTTGGCTACAGGAATTTCAAGGTCTGCGGATGCACCGTTTCCCGATCGAGCGACCGCGGGGCCCGACGCACTGTTGAATTAGACACCGATACCATCCGGATGTTCGTCGACCGCAGCGTCAAAGGCCGAAGTGCGCGGCCTTCAAGCGACGTCAACGCTAAGCTCGGGTTTTCCCGTCTTGGGCACTCAGCGGCGCCGCACCGGATTGGCTATTATCCTTGCACGCGGCGACCTGCCGATCAAGGCGTTCGGCCCTGCACTATCGCGCTCGGAATCGCGGTCTGTTCGAGCCGCCAATGCGTCTGCCGGTCAGGCTTTCTTTCTCTTCGGCGTGGGAACGAGATTGACTCGCCCGCGCTTTCCGAGGCGGCGCTCATTGAGCTGAGCGACCACTATTTCGACGGCGCTGGTGACAGCAGTCAGGCTGCCGCGGCGGTGACCCTCGATGGCGTTGTGTCCCTGGATGATCTTATACCGATACCAGTCCGAGCCATCAGTTCCGGCGGGCGCGTCCGCCCGCCGTATCGAGACAATTTCGTAGGGTTCGCCCTTCGCCAGCGACACAGGCGTTACTTCAGCGCCCACAGGTCGTTCTAAAGCCGGCACTGGCGTGGGGCCAAAGAGGAATGCGCTTCTGCATGAATCGTTGACATGCCTGCATCACCAACGATTTCGGCCGCCACCGTAACCGCCGCGACCACCGCCGCCGGTTCGCTTCTGCTGTGGTTTTGCCTCATTAACAGTCATCGGACGGCCGTCGCAGTCCGTACCGTTGAGTTCCTGGATCGCTTTTTGCGCCTCTGCGTCGCTTGACATTTCGACGAAGCCGAAGCCCTTGCTGCGGCCCGAATCGCGATCGGTGATCACCGTGGCCGAATCGACCGTGCCACACTTGCTGAACAATGTTTCAAGCGTCTGTTGATCGGCTGAATACGGAAGATTGCCGACGTAAAGTTTCCTGCCCATGGTACCTCCAAAAGGTCCGATTACCGCTCAAGAGGATGAAGGCACCGTGCCAGCAGACTCGAAAGATGCGATGAGAACGAATCTCCTAGTATGCAGCAATGGCCGGCTTGTGGAAACTCCGGCTTCGTTCCGGTGAGGGTGCTCCGGCAGCTTATGGAACGAAATCCTCGGCGTTTTGGCGGCAAATGCTTGCTCAGGATTGTCCGGCAGCGGAATTCGATATCCCGGACACCCACGCCAGCCAAGCCAGACCGACCGGCAACCCGCCCATAGCAATCGATCCGCACTAGTCTGTTTTTCCAGCCGTTTTTGGCCTGCGTCACCAGCGCTGCCGAGCTGAAGACCGGCGAGGTCATCCGACTCACCCTCGACGACCTCCGCATCGGGGAGATTCTCGCGGGTATGGGCCCGGCCATCGCGGCCCACACTGCCCGGCAGGATTACAGCGACGCCGAGCCTGCTCGCGGCCGGTTCCGGCCCGACGCCGCGAACGGAAGCCGCGGATTATTGATGCCCTTTTTCTGGTCACGGCCGATGCAGGACGCCGGCCGAGGTTTCAACTACAATGCGCGCCACAACCGTATTCCGCGGTGGGAGATGAGAATGAAAAAAACCAAAAAATACTTAATATTTGTCCTGATGGCAGTGTTACCCGTGACAGTCTTTGCTCAAGAAGACGACGAGGGACCGATCGGCTTTAGCTATGCGACGTATTTTTATTGCGACTCGGGCAAGGCGGAGCGCGCCGACGAGATTATCAAGCAGGTCGATGCACCGATTTTTGACAAGGCAGTCAGGGACGGCCAAATCAATGCCTGGGGTTGGCTCGCACACCATACGGGCGGTCAGTGGCGGCGAGCACAGTACTATACGGCACCGACTCTCGATGCCTTACTCGATGCACAAACCGCGATGGAGGAGGCACGGGGCGACAACACCGAAGAACTGGACGCGGAATTTGGATCCATTTGCCGCACGCACGAAGATTACATCTGGGAGCAGTTGGCCAGCGGCGGCAGCAGCGATCGCGGAGATGCCGGATTCTCTGTCTATTATGATTGTGATGAGTCCCGCGAAGAACGCGCAGACGAGATCTTCAAGGAAGTTTATGCCCCGATACTGAATAAGTTCGTCGAGGACGGGAAATTCGCGAGCTGGGGTTGGTCCAGTCACTGGGTTGGCGGCCAGTTCCGCCGACTCCAAACGTTAACGGGTCCTGATCACAAGTCCTTGTTGGCGGCGCGCGGCGAACTCATTGAGGCGATGTATGAAAGCGAAAGTGCGGCCGGCGAAGTGTTTACGAGCATTTGTGGCTCGCATGCCGACTATATGTGGAATATCCAGTTAGAGACTCCGTAACCGGAGTGTATTGATCCGCGAGGGCGCTCCATCGTGGAGCGCCTTCCTATGAAGAATGCCCCTAATACCTGGTTGCGAGCTCTCAGCTTCCGCCCATAATCGCCGTGAGATTGTCTGGATCGAGCTGACCTTTGAAATTGAACGGAAACGTTTTGCCGAGGAATCGTCCCAACTCGATTTCTCCCGTCAGTTCATAATTGAGCGTATTCACACCGGGCAAGGCCATTAGTTGCCTCAATATCTGCACGACGCCCGTGCGTGCAATCACAGAAACGACGCTTTCCCCGCCTGCCGCGATACTTACGGCATCAAAAGTGCGACCGCTCACAAGCCGTTGATCGTTTACGTTAAGCACGAAATCGATGCCGGAAACCGTTACGCCGAATCGATTCGGATTCACGACGTTCAGATCGACCTGAATTCGTTGTTCCAGCAAGCCGCTCTCGAGCAACTCGATGCCGGACAAGTAAACCTCGGGTGTGATGACGTCGTGCGTCAATCGCGTACAACCAACCAGAACGCTGACACTCAACACCAGAAAGACGAGACTTCTCTTGGTCACACTGAATCGACAAAAAACCCGATGCGGCCTTATAGAGCGCGTGCGGTGCAACATTTCTGGAACTCCTGGTGATCGATTCACGAACGGCATGAGATCATTCAATTTCTAGCACTTTCGGGCTTGCGAAACAACAACGCTCACGACTGGCCGCTTGTCTCCCAGGACTACAAACAAACCGCAGGTTGCCCGTTTTCCAACAAAAGAATTTCGGCGCGCATTTCAGTGACTGCCCGATTTTTCGAAATGGCCCGGTTTCATGCTGTCATCCGCAGCAATTCGGATCGGATATCTCATTATCGTCGCACGAAAAAAGGGGCGGCGTTTGCCGCCCCTCAGCACGCTGGTATGCCTGGACTGTTACGCAACCTTCACCGTGAACGGTGTAGTTGCCTCAACCTTGGGCAGGTAGATTTCGAGAATGCCATTTTTGAGTTCGGCTTTCGCTTCATCGCCTTTGACGTCCACCGGCAGGTGGATAGATCTGAACAGGCGGCCATAAGTCATCTCATGACGGAAGAACTCATCTTTCTTCTCTTCTTCCTTGAATTCTCGTTTGGCCTCGAAGGTCATACGATCACCGGAAATGGTGATATCCAGATCCTCCTTTTTGATGCCGGGCATTTCTGCTCGAACAACCAGAGCGTCCTTCCTGTCGAGGATATCGACTCTCGGAAAGAGTTCGAATGTCTCTTCGAATTCGCTCATTAGCGGCCTTTTCCAGGTATAGGGCTCAAAGAGGCCTTCCATCCAGCGGCGCGGGAAGTAGTTCTCGAAGAACTCTTCCATGCTGTGGGTGAACGGCCTCAATGCCCTGCCGGCGCCGGCCTCGCGTTCCTTGGTTGGCAGGATGTTTCGTACCTTGGGCATTGCGCTCACCTCCTTTGGGTGATGTCCCGGAAATACCTCTCCGGTAATTCTCATATTAAAGTTTCGCGCGTCAAAACCAATGCGTAGAAATCCGAATTGTCGGAACGTTTGGGCAGGCGTAGAGTCTTTTTAGCTTTGCGGGGACATGCCCGTTTTTGATGTACTAATACATAGAGAGGGCAACGTCCCCAGCTCATATGGCGGCCCGATTCAGGCGCAGCGCGTTCGCGATAACGGATACCGAGCTGAAACTCATCGCTGCGGCCGCGATCATCGGACTTAGCAGGATGCCGAATGCCGGATACAACACGCCGGCGGCAATCGGAACGCCGACCGAGTTATAAACGAAAGCAAAGAACAAGTTCTGGCGAATGTTTTTCATCGTTGCGCGTGACAGCCGCCGCGCCCGGACGATGCCCTGCAGATCACCCTTTACCAGAGTGACTCCCGCGCTTTCCATCGCCACGTCGGTACCGGTACCCATGGCGATACCGACGTGCGCCTGTGCCAGCGCCGGCGCGTCATTGATGCCATCTCCTGCCATGCCTACAATGCCGCCTTCGTCCTGGAGTCGCTTCACGTGCTCCGCCTTCTGATCCGGCAGCACTCCCGCCACAACCTCATCCAGCCCGAGCTTGCCTGCCACGGCGCGCGCGGTCGTTTCACTGTCGCCCGTCAGCATGACGATGCGAAGCCCTTCCTTGTGCAACGCGTGGATGGCAGCCGGTGTCGTCTCCTTGATCGGGTCGGCGACGCCAAGCAGGCCCGATGCCATGCCGTCCACAGCGACGTACATGACGGTCTGACCATCGGTGCGAAGCGCCTCGGCGCGCTCGACGAGTCGTCCCGGCGCAATGTCGAGCGACTCCAGCAGGCGCAGGTTACCGAGCACAACCCGCCTGCCATCGACGCTGCCGGTGACGCCCTTGCCGGTAATCGAATCGAATTGATCCGCTTCGCCCAACCCGACGCCGCGCTCCTTCGCGCCAGTAACAATCGCTGTAGCAAGCGGGTGCTCGCTGGCTTTTTCGAGTGTGCCGGCTAGTCGCAACAGCGCTGCTGCATCGATGGCCTCCGTGGGCTCCACGTGCACGAGCTTCGGCCTGCCTTCGGTCAGCGTGCCGGTCTTGTCGACGATCAGTGTGTCGACCTGGCGCATGACTTCGATAGCTTCGGCATCCTTGAACAGAACGCCGAGCGTCGCTCCCTTACCCGTCGCGGTCATGATCGACATCGGCGTCGCGAGCCCGAGCGCACAGGGACAGGCAATGATCAGCACGGCAACCGCATTGATCATCGCGTATGCCATGGCCGGGGACGGTCCGAAAATCGCCCAGACGATAAACGTGATGACTGCCGAGAGCACAACCGCCGGCACAAAATAACCGGCTACTACGTCAGCAAGCTTCTGAATCGGTGCACGACTGCGCTGGGCCGTGGCAACCATCTGCACGATCTGCGCGAGCAGGGTGTCGCCGCCCACTCGCTGCGCCTCGATGATGAGTGCACCGGTGGTATTGACGGTCGCGCCGATAACCGTATCGCCAGCCCGTTTGCCCACAGGTATCGGTTCACCCGTGATCATCGACTCATCGATCGCACTCGCACCCTCGACAACTAAGCCATCGACCGGAACTTTTTCGCCTGGGCGCACGCGCAGGCGGTCGCCGACATGCACATGTTCGAGGGGCACGTCACTTTCGCTGCCGTCGGCAGCAATGTGCCGCGCCGTTTTCGGCGCAAGCCCGAGCAACGCGCGAATTGCCGCACCCGTGCGATGACGTGCGCGCAATTCCATGACCTGACCCAACAGCACCAGCGTGACGATGACGGCTGCCGCCTCGAAATACACGGCCACTTCACCGTTTGAATCCCTGAATGACGCGGGGAACACAGCAGGCGCAGTCGTCGCTACGACGCTGTAAACGTAGGCGACGCCGGTGCCCAGCCCGATCAACGTAAACATGTTCAGGCTGCGATTGACGATGGATTGCCAGCCGCGAACGAAAAACGGCCAGCCACCCCACAACACGACCGGCGTCGCGAACGCGAACTCCAGCAAACCGAGTACGCGCGGCGGCGCCAGCCACTCGAATGACAGTCCAAGCATGCTTCCCATTGCGAGCAGCAGTACCGGAAGGGTCAATACAGCGCTTAGCCACAGGCGGCGCGTCATATCGACGAGTTCCGGATTCTGTTCCTCTTCGAGGCTCACGATGACCGGTTCCAACGCCATGCCGCACAGAGGGCAATCGCCGGGGCCGTCCTGCACGATTTCCGGATGCATCGGGCACGTGTAGGCGTTTGCGCCCTCGACGGCGTTACTCGTCTGCCCGTGCCCGCCCGCTGCGGGATGCAGGTAATGGTCCGGATCCGCCCGGAATTTCTGCAGGCAACCCGCGCAGCAGAAATAGTAGTCGTGGGCCGCGTGTTCGCAGTGATGCGCTGACGCCGCGGTCACCGTCATGCCGCACACCGGATCCTTTAGCGCATCATTTGCTTCGCGGGGGTTATTATGAGCGTGCGATTTGTCCACGAAATAGCCTCTCGAGTAAGTACCTGACGATTCATGTCGCCAAGCTGGATTAAGCCATTGGCGGTACGGCATGGTGCCGGGTACCGCCGGTCTGCGCGCCTTGCGAAATACATGACCCGACCAGCACGCCTACTTTATCGCAATGCGTAACTGGATTTTGTAGGTAATATTCGCAGTGAAGTCCGCTTGATTCCATGAGGCCACAAATTCGTCGACCTGCGCACGAACAGGCGCGGCACCGGCCGCGCTCGGGTACGGCGCCGGCTGGTCTGCGCGGACCACGGGGACGAAAATCGAGGGACGCCTCTAAGACGGCATTGTGTACCTGGTCAAGTCTTCACTTGACCTGTTTCTGTACAAAAAAACCCCGCGCGAGCGGGGTTTCTTCATTATCATCCAGAGGAACTATTTAACTGTGACTTCACGCATCCAGTACTCACCCGTTATCTCACGCATGCCCGGATAGTTCTTCTGCGCATATTCCGTCGTCCTGTCTGATTGCTCCTTCGTGAATTTCGCCATGAACTGGTCATACCTGGCCTTGTTCGGAGCGAGATCTGCAGTATTTGCAAACTTGACGACCAAAATCAGGTTGAAGTCGCCACTCTCCGGCAGCTCGCTGCGGAAAATCGACCAGCTTTCGATCTGTCCGAGTTCCTGAGAGATCTTGTTGCCGGAAATCCAGGTTTCCCTGAGCCCTTCGAGGTAGGCATCACCCATGTTGGAATCGACCTTGACCGTCGTGACCGACCAGACGGCGTCACTGACTTCGTAGTCCGTCCACGGCTCGAGGTCCGCAAACGCAAGCCCCGAAGCGGCCAGCATGGCAATTACTGAAAGTAACGCTTTAATTCGCATGAATATTCTCCTGATTTCTTTTGGGTGTTATTGATTTTTGCGCGTACGCCACGCACGTGGTATTGCCGCATGGCGAAAGGCAGCGCGCAGTGTAAACCAGTTGCTGCGAAAAATGTGGGGGTTTTGACTGGAGGCTTTGACGTTGCTGAACCGGTCTATCACTACCGACCGCATTCGAGCGCACTCAATGCGCCGGAACGTGGGGGACGTTCCTGTAGTAGTGTATCAACGCGCCAGGCGGCGAATGTCCTAAAACATCATAACGCAGGCGACTCGTAAGCAACTTGTCCACCCACCAGAGTGAGCACCGGTTTCAGCTCGGCGAGCTTTTCGACAGGCGTGTCCATGAGATTGCCGTCGAATACGACCAGGTCCGCCAGTTTGCCGGCCTGTATCGATCCCATGTCGTCCTGCGCGCCGATAAACCTGGCGCCCCAGCGGGTCAAAGCCAGCAAAGCCGATTGCCTGTCCAGCCGTTCTTCTGCGGCAATCACCCGCCCGAGGCGGTCGATTCGGGTCACCGCCTTTTGCATGTACCAGGTAGGATAGGCTTGATCATCCCTGGGCTCCGTACCCTCGATGTGGAACGGGATGCCCTTTTTCTGCAGCGTGCGCAACGGCGCAATCCGCTCCAGGCCCTCCATGCCCCACTGCACTTCAATCAGGTTTTCGAGGCCGAGAGGCTCCGAGTCGCGCTGATTGATCATGCTGCGCAGACTGACGCCGAAGCGAATCAGCTCTTTCAACACCGGGTTGGCCTCATAGTACTCGTAGACTTCGGGCACCCATTCGATGTTGTGATCGAAGCCCTGCGGTCGCCACAATTTCTTGACGTAGAGTGTTTCCTGGTTCTCAGCTTCGAGTATGTTTTGCATCGCCAGGCGAATGCCCTCGCTGCCCATGTTATGGATGCCGGTAACGTTCCAGCCGTGCTGACGAGCCAGCATCACATTGTAGTAGTCCGTCTGTTTCTTTTGATCTTCGGTCAGCTCGCCCTGGCCGAGGCCCGTAAACCACTCGCTGGTCCAGCGATTATCGCCGTAAGGATTCGGACTAAGTCCGCGGATGATCGTCGTCTTGGGATGAATGGACAATAATCCGGACAGTCCGTCGGGAGTGCCCGAATGCGGGCCGACCGAAGCGCCGACAATCGTCACCATCTCACCGCGTTCATCACTGAGTGAGAAATCCACGAGGTTGCCCATGCGCTTGAGATACATTTCCCCATTCGGATTCTGGCGCAGGAAATCGAGGCCGGGGTAGACCCTGACGGCGAGATTCTGCGGCTGCTCGTGGAAAATCCGGTTAAGGACCGTCATGGTCGGAGCACTCATGTGGCCCGTAGCGACGGTCACGCCATGGCGCGCATACTTTGAAAGCGTCTCCACAGCCCCGGGAATAGCCACCTCATCGAACCACAACGGGTCCGGCCACGGCCGGACTTCGCGGCCGATGAAACCGACCAGTTGAGCACCGCCGCGTCCCGTATAGTCTCCGTTTGCATCGCGGTCGAGGTGCATGTGTTGCGGAGGGAATCCGCGTTCGAGCGCCAGTTCGATCATCGCGGTATTCATCAGGCCTTCGCTGCTTTCCAGGTAGACGATAACCGGATTGTCCGGCGCAACTTCATCGAGGGTCGAAAGACCCCAGGCGTCCATGGCCGTCCCCGACAGCGTATCCGTCAGATTGAAGAACAGAGGCTCCCCGGGCTCACCTTCTTTTTCAACGATATACGAGAGCGTCACCAGAGCCTGATCGATCGTGCTGCCGCCGAGGTGCGGGTGCGTTACACCTTTCCACTGGCTGTCCTTGAGTATGTCTCCCGCCGGAACGGAATTGTCACCGTCGTTATAGATGAAACCCGGCGTGACCGAGCGTCCGCGCAGGTCGATGACTCGCGTAGGCGGACCGGCAAGACGCCGGATCTCCGCGTTCGATCCCACAGCGAAGATTCGATTGCCGCGCACGGCAACGGCTTCGGCGACGGTGAAATCCTGATCCGCATCCGCGGTCAGCACCTGACCGTTGAAAAAAATGAATTCGGGATAGTGGATCAGTTCGGTTGGCACATTCGCGTTTTGCGCGAGGGCCGTTGCGGTCAGGAGCAGTGTTACCACGCTGGTTCGCGCGAGCAATGCCAAAGGTTGCCTGCAGGATCTGTCCGCCGGGGTACCACGCTTTTGTAGGTGCAACATGATTATTCTCTCTCAGATAGAACCATGAACTTTGTCGATAAGGGTAGCTCTCCAAACAAGCACCAAATCGTTGCCGAAGCCATCACAGAAGGTTTCAGGGTTAGGTGTTTGCCCGGCAAAGCTGCCGCAGAATATCCGCTGCGTCAATCCTGCCTGCGCTGAAGGTTACCGATGCAATCGATTGACCAATTGCCGGCGTGCCCGACCGCAACCCGACTCGCAATTGGCGTCGCACTTAAACGAGCCATTCAGGCGGTATTCCCGCCGTCCACCGGAATAGCGGCGCCCGTGATCTGTGCCGCGGCGTCCGAAGCGAGGAACGCCACCAGGGCGGCAACTTCTGTCGGCGTGGTTACTCTGCCGGTCGGGCTTGCCGCCGATGCTTCGCGGACCGCCTCGTCCGGCGTGAGACCGCGCGTGGCGCCTTCTGCGTAGAGCATCGGGGTCTCGACGTCGCCGGGACAGATGGCGTTGATGCGGATTCCCTCTTCTGCATGATCCAGCGCCATGGCCCTGGTCATCAGCACCATGCCGCCTTTGCTGGCACAGTAAGCAACGGCTTTCCTGCCACCTACGAGACCCCAGTCCGATGCCACGTTCAGGATCACGCCTCGCGTTACACGTAAATGCGGTATAGCTGCGCGGCTGAGATAGAACGGCGTGTGCAAATTGATCGCCAGCGTCTGCAGCCAGATGTCGTCGGACGTCTGCTCGACGTCAGCCGGAAAATAGACGCCCGCATTGTTTACGAGCAGATCAAGCTGCCCGAATCTATCGATACACGCGGTAACGAGATCGACGCACTCATCCGCCGATGTGATGTCACCAACCCAGGTCCGGATGCGGGCATGCTGCTCTTGCAAACGCTCCGTTCGGCCACGGTTTCGGCCGGCGGCCATCACCGAATAGCCTTCGTGGACCAGCCGCATAACAACCGCCGTGCCTATTCCGGAGCTTGCTCCGGTAACGAGTGCAATTTTTTTCTGCATTTGCGTGTCTCAGATCCGATACGTGCGACAAAAAATGCTGCGATGCGATTCCCCGCACGATAACGCCGATTGCCATTTGATCTTAGCCATATTCCTGGCGACTCGTAGCGGCCCGGCGGCGCTCAAGCGCGTAAGCGCGCCTCACGCCGGCGCTCACCTTCAGTGAGTAATTTTTTTCGCAGGCGGATGTGTTTGGGCGTGATCTCGACAAGTTCGTCATCGTCGATAAACTCGAGCGCCTGCTCTAGCGAAAAGTTCAGCGGCGGCGTTAGCACGATATTTTCATCGGATCCGGCCGCACGGATGTTCGTAAGCTGCTTGCCTTTCGTTGGATTGACCGACAGGTCGTTGCCACGGCTGTGAATGCCGATGATCATCCCTTCGTAGATCTCCGCTCCATGGCCGATAAACAGCGACCCCCGGTCCTGCAAATTGAACAGGGCGTACGCCAACGCCTTGCCCGTGACGGCGGAAACAAGAACGCCGTTCGTGCGCTGCCCGATATCGGCGGCAACGCGCGGTGCGTAAGCATCGAAGACATGGTAGAGAAGCCCTGTTCCCGCCGTGATGGTCAGGTACTGGGTGCGAAAACCGATCAGGCCGCGCGCGGGCATCCGGTACTCCAGCCGCACGCGGCCCCGGCCGTCGGGGGCCATGTCGAGTAACTCACCCTTGCGTTCCGCCAACCGTGTCATGACCGCACCCTGATACGCAGCTTCGAGATCCACGGTAACGAATTCCCAGGGCTCGTGTATCACGCCGTCGATTTGGCGTTCGATCACGGCAGGGCGTGACACGGCAAGTTCATAGCCTTCCCGGCGCATGGTTTCGATGAGTATGGACAAGTGCAGCTCACCGCGTCCGGACACGCGGAACTTGTCGGGATCGCCGGTTGCCTCGACACGCAGCGCCACGTTGTGTTTGAGCTCCTGGTCGAGACGCGCCTGAATCTGTCGACTCGTGAGAAATTTGCCGTCGCGGCCTGCGAAGGGCGATTTGTTCACTTGAAACGTCATACTGATCGTCGGCTCATCGACTTTTAACGGCGGCAGGCTTTCGGGATCGGTTCGCGAACAGACGGTATCCGAAATTTGCAGGTCGTCAATGCCGCTGAAGACGACTATGTCACCCGCACCGGCTTCTTCGACGGCAACACGCTGCAAGCCATCGAAACCGTACAGGTGCATGAGCTGCGCACTCCTGACCGTACCGTCGCGGCGCACGAGGCTGATCGGTGAGTTCGACCTGGCTACGCCGCGGCTTATGCGGCCAATGCCGAGGACGCCGACGTAGGCGTTGTAGTCGAGACTCGATACCTGCAGCTGCAGAGGGCCATCTGACTGCACGGTTGGCGGTGGCACGTGCGCAACGATGGCCTCGAGCAGCGGAAATGCATTTCCGCTGCGAACATCGGGAGTAAGCCCCGCATATCCTTTGAGTGCCGACGCGTAGATGACCGGGAAGTCGAGTTGTTTTTCGCTGGCTCCCAGGCGATCAAAGAGCTCGAAAGTCTGGTTGAGGACCCAATCCGGACGCGCGCCATCGCGGTCGATCTTGTTGATGACGACAAGAGGAGTAATCCCGTAGGAGAACGCTTTCTGGGTCACGAAACGGGTCTGCGGCATTGGCCCGTCGACTGCATCGACCAGCAGCAGCACACCGTCCACCATCGACAGTATTCGCTCTACTTCGCCGCCGAAATCCGCATGTCCGGGCGTGTCCACGATATTGATGCGCCAGTCGCGCCAGCGTATTGCGGTGTTCTTGGACAGAATCGTGATGCCACGCTCGCGCTCGAGTTCGTTCGAATCCATTACGCGCTCGGGTATCGTCAGACGCTCGTCGAGAGTGCCGGATTGCTGCAGCAGACGATCGACGAGCGTCGTCTTCCCATGGTCGACATGAGCGATGATCGCGATATTGCGAATTTGGTCGGTGGGAAACATGATCCAAGCCTGTCCGGAGGTGGCGCATTATACGGTCAATACACCCGCTCGCGAGTGCCTATTTGAGGCTTCCTGCGAACAGGACCCGAATTGACGTTTTTCGCCGGCCAGAGGATCGCGAGACGCGGCACATCGAGCTGCCGCCCGCCTACGCGCGATCGCCGGAAACGAGCCAGCGGAGAAAAACCGGCGTCAGAATCGTCGTGACCAGCGCCATTATGACGATTGCGGAATACAGGCTGGCGATAATCGGCGGCGGCGGTGATGGCAGCAGAAACAGCCCGGCATCGAGCGCAACACCGGCGACGATGAGTTCCACGGCGCCGCGTCCGCTCATACCAATTCCGACCATCATGGCCTCGCGCTGCGACAAGCCGACCCAGTAGGCCGGAACGCCGGCGCCAATAAACTTGCTCGCCAGTGCAATCAGAATCAGCGCGGTCAGGAACCCCGGCACCTGCGTGATTGCGCTGAAATCTAAGTGAAAACCCACCGAGACGAAAAAAATCGGCGCCAGAAAACCGCGCGTCAGTCCGGACATCTGTTGTTGCACCCGCGCATAAATTCTGGGTTCGACGACTTTCGGATGAAAGAACATTCCGGCCAAGAACGCACCGATGATGAAGTGCATCTCCATTTTCTCCGCAAAGGTCGCATACGCGAGGCCGCCGATCAGCAACATGCTGAAGTCTACCTCCGGAAAGCGCAGGTGCCTGAAATACTTGCCGATGAACGGGAATACGAACTGTCCAATCGGAATAGTCACGGCAAAAAACAGTATGACTTTTCCCAGCAGCCACAGTGCCTCGCGGGTACCGAATCCGTTCAGGCCGCCACCCATCGCGGCAATCAGCAGAGCGAGCAAGAACAGACTGATCAGATCGTCCCACAGGGCGGCGGCGATGACCGTCTTGCCGACCCGCGTCTCGAGTTCACCGACATCCATGAATATTCGCACGGCAACCGGCACAGCCGTTATCGCCAGGGCAGTACCGAGGAACAGACTCTGAACGTATTTAAGCGGTGACTCGGGAAACATGACCAGACCCAGCACGAGTCCCGCGGCAACAGGTACGATCATGCCGCCCAGAGCGACCAGCACAGCCGATTTCGAAGTACGCGCAAAATCCAGCGGCTCCATCCGAATGCCTGCCAGCAACATCAAGAAAAACATTCCGAGATCGACGATGGACGAAAACGTCTCGCTTTGCGTTGCGGCCCACAGCACCGGCCACCATTCCTGAAAGTTCTTCAGCACCAGACCCAGTATTACGCCGGCGACGAGTTCGCCAACGATCGCCGGCAGGCCGATGCGCTCGGCGAGTTCCGCAAAGACCCGCGTGACAACGAGCAATACGAGGATCAGATACAGAATATCCATGTCGATTCGACCGGTTCCCCAATCAGGCCGAAGTCACAATAGCAAATAAAGCCCTTCATGACGCATTCCGGCCGCGCTGAAGATCCGCGATGAAATTAGCTTGCAGGCACTTGCGATATACTGGCCCTCCGCGGTTGACCTTGAACGTCGAATGCGCCTGTGGGATAAGCTGCCGCACGTTCAGTTGTCGTTAGCGCCAATCCTACAATGACGGAACTGCAGATCCACAGCTACCTGGTGCTGGCGATGTTCGCGTTAGCGGTGCCGACGTTCATCGCCTTGCTGCGTGTCACTGCGCCGTACGGACGCCATTTGCGTGCCGGATGGGGTCCGACAATCCCGGCTCGCTTCGGCTGGGTCATCATGGAAAGTCCGGCAATGTTGTTGTTCGCCGCCGTTTACTGGATGGGGGACCAGGCCGGGACAAGCGTACCTTTGATTCTGTTCGGTCTGTGGCAGCTCCACTACGTCAACCGCACCTGTGTCTTCCCGTTGCGCATGCGGGTGACCGGCAAGCGAATGCCGATCGTGATCGTCGGCATGTCGATCCTGTTCAATTGCGTCAACGCATACATCAATGCGCGCTGGGTCTCTCACTTCGGCGACTATCCGGATACATGGCTTACGGGCGTGCCGTTTGTGCTTGGCTGCCTATGCTTTCTGGTCGGGTGGACAGTCAATCAGCACGCGGACGCCGTGCTGTTTCGATTGCGGCATCGCGGGGAGTCGGGCTACAGGATTCCCCGCGGTGGTTTGTATCGCTGGGTCTCATGCCCGAACTATTTTGGCGAGATGCTCGAGTGGGCGGGGTGGGCGATCGCCTCATGGTCCCTCGCCGGCTCGGCGTTTGCCGTTTTTACGATCGCGAATTTGCTGCCGCGCGCGCTCGCCAACCATCGCTGGTACCAAAAAGAGTTTGCTGACTATCCGGCAGCACGGCGCGCTGTCATTCCGTATTTGGTTTAGCAGCGGGCGCGTAACCTCACACGGTGTCATTGCCAAGATTTCGTATCGCTTTTACTCTGCGAAAATCGGAGAATGGCAAAAACGTACTGTCAGATCGAACCGGGACCAATGTCCGCCTTTCACGCGAAAGCTGCATGGTATTCTGTCTTGAAATAATCTGGCGGCGCTGCCCCTGGCAGTGCGACTCCAATGAAGACACGAATGCCCTGCTCCGGCAGTACTTCCGGAAAGGAATTGATCTCTGCAACGTTCATTTCAGTTACTCTATAGCTGCCGTTCGAGGAATATCCGGGTGGAGGCCGCTGTTTTGATGATTAACCGGCAACCCCAGAATATCGTACTTGTAAGGGATTGGTTGGCTAACGATGCAATCCAGCTACAATAATTCTTCTCAAAGTTATCGTTATTTTGCTGGCTGGTCGGATCACGGGGGGTTCGACATGAGTGCTTGGTTTCTAAATTGGACGATCGTATTAGTGCTTTCTTGCCTGATGGGTTCTGCGGCGCTCGCTCAATTCGAAATTCACGATGAAAGAGATCAGACTCAGATGTTGCCTGAAGGCGACGCGTCGCAGGTGGCCTATCCGGCCGCTTTCTTTTCGCGGTATCAGCCAAGCAATGCATTCGACATGGTTCAGCGGGTACCCGGTTTTACTATCGATGACGGCGGCGATCAACGCGGGTTTGGCGCCGCGGCGGGCAATATTCTCATCAACGGCCGACGCCCCAGCACGAAGGATGATTTGCCTTCGGCTATGCTCAAACGTGTACCCTCCACCAACGTTGAACGCATCGAGCTGATACGAGGGCAACTTCGGGGTATCGATATGCGCGGCCAGTCGGTGGTCGCCAACATTGTCCTCCGCGACGACACCCCGGCAATTACCCGTTGGAATCTCATTCTCGGGGAGAATTTCGACCAGGGCCTGACACCCCAGATTGATGCTACCCTGACTGACCGTTCACGGGAGGTCCAGTACAGCGTCGGCGGGATTCTCTACGTCACCAGTAATGGTGACCCTGGTCCCGAGTGGATATACGATGCCGATGGCAACCTCATTGAGGAACGTTATAACTACAAGGGTCATGGTCACGGTGGCTTTGAAGGGTATGACGCCACCGCCTTTGCCAATGCCTCAACCTGGTTCGGGGAAACGTTGGTCCAGCTCAATAGCAAGGCCGCCGTCCAACAACGGAATTTTGTGACCTTGCTGACCCGGCAGCCGGTACCACCGAGCAGCGGTGAACCCCGGTCGGACAGGTTTGTTGAGCAAAGACGAAACCACATTATCGAAGTCGGATTGGATGCGGAACGTTTTTTGAGCCAGAACCTGCTCGCCAAGGCCATACTTCTTTATAACTTCATGCACCAATATCCTAAGAACAGCCAGCGTACATTTGACGATGACGGAACAGCGGTACGCGCTGTGCTCAACGATACCGATGCGGACGTCTCCGAGGCCATCGCCAGGGTGGAATTTGACTGGGCGGGCTGGGAGAACCATGCCATTCAGTTGAACCTCGAGGGTGCCCTGAATATCCTCGACAAATCATTGATACAGAGCACCGAGCAACCGGGTTTAGGCACATCCGTGGTTCCGGTACCAGGTGGCAATGTGCGGGTCAAGGAAGAACGCGGTGACTTTCTCGCCAAGGACACCTGGACGCTGGGGGACTTTACCCTGGACTACGGGCTCGGCATGGAGGTATCAACCCTCTCAACGACCGGCGATTCGGAGCAATCGCGTACGTTTACCTTTTTCAAGCCGGAGTCCCTGCTGACATTTGCCCCTAGCCGACGCATGCAAACGCGGTTTGGTGTACGGCGCAACGTAGCACAGCTGAGACTCGACGATTTCGCCAGCACGACCATACTTGAAGATAACGACCTGACAGTGGGTAACCCGGACCTCAAACCGCAGGTAACCTGGGTGTTTGATCTCAGTCAGGAATGGCGGTTCGGCGAGATCGGGGTCGTAACCCTCTCCGGTTATTATCATTCGATCCGGGATGTGATCGACCTGCTGCCCATCGAGGTTCCTGGCCGGCCCGACGAATTTTTTGAGGCAGTGGGTAACCTCGGTGATGGCAGCCGGCTGGGCATAGTACTGGAAGGTACGCTGCCGCTTGCCTGGCTGGGACTGCAGGATGCGCGACTGGACATGCAACTGGGCTGGCAGGATTCGTCGGTAACCGACCCGGTGACCGGTGAAGACAGGGTGCTCGGCTCGACGGGCTATTTCAATCCGCACCCGCCAATCTCTTTTGAGAACGAGACCGAGTGGACCTACATCATCGACTACCGGCAGGATTTCGAGGCGTCCCGTTTCAGCTGGGGCTGGCGTGCGGAGGACCAGGCGGAACGGCTCCAGTTCAAGACCAACGAGTATGACGTGCGTGATGCCGGCTTGCGCCTGCACGCGTTTGTCGAGACCTCGCGCTGGCACGATCTCAATATTCGCCTGGCAGCCGAGAATATCCTCAACTTCAACAAGACCCGTGATCGTCTGGTGTTTACCGGTCTGCGTGACCGTTCACCGGTGGATTTCAGGGAAGTTGAAGACCGTACCATCGGTGTTGACATTATATTGACCGTCAGCGGCAGCTTTTGAGAAAAATAAACAATGGGTCAGAGAAAATTGGGGTGAGTACTCAGGTGGCTGCGTCCTTGATTACAACTCAATAAGCACAACACTCATCGCCTTGTGCCGGACATCGCCTGAGCGAATTCCCACTTCTGGCCGATACTGTTGAAGAGCTTCGTCTTGCAACGGCCGTAATATTACGTCTCGCCGTGCAGTCGTTCCGTTTTTGCTTTAGCGGCCGGTGCGTCGATCGCTCACTACTCGCCTCCCGGAATCAATGCCGGAAACCTGGGCATGGCAGTGCACCGGGCCGCGTCCTTGCGCATTCAAACGAGGTCCATCAACATTGGCAGGACCAGTCGCTTGCAGATGCTCAGCGCAATGACGCCGGTCAGGATGACGGCCAGCGTGAGCATATCCCACTGGTTCAGTACCAGCCCTAATGCCAGAGCAGCCGCCGGCGGATGCTCGCTCCGCGTCACGACCATCATGAACATCGCAAGCGAGATCGCCAGGGCGCCGAATACAATGACGACGGCATGTGCGGCTGTTGCATCCGAAATATCCATCACGGTATTCAACACACTCATCAATGCGCCTGCAGACATACCGATCAGATAGCCGCCAATAAGATTTCGCGGGCCCGAATGCAGCGATCTCGGAACCGCAAATGCAATGAATGCGCTGGCACCCAGTGCGGCAATCAACACGGTCTGTGTTACGGCGTCAAGGACCAGCAGCAGAATCAGTACAACGAGGCCGGCAAGCGCGCACTGCAACAGGTAGCGCCGGGTGTGCCCGGTCCGCAGGTGCCTGTCGAGATCGATTTCGCTGATCAGATTGCGCATTGCTCGCTACTCCCGGTAGTTTCATGCCTTCATTGGGTCGGTCAGATCGCTGTGGCGATCTCAGGCCGTTTGCTGCGGTTACCGTTGGACGTTGACTGTATCCGAGCTACGGAATTATCCGCCATTCAAACCAGGTTCTCCACGATCGTTCGCGCGTGCATCAGCAGCCTGCAGCAGGTTATAGTCTCGCCGTCTCTGCAACAGGAGAGCGGCATGACGTGGTGGGCATGGATGATCTTGGGAGCCATAATCCTTGGCGCCGAATTGTTCGCGATCGACGCGCAGTTCTATTTGGTATTCCTTGGCCTGTCGGCAGCGCTGGTAGGCGTTTTGGGTCTTGTGGGAATCTCGATACCCGAGTGGGCACAGTGGCTGACCTTTGCAGCCATTGCGCTGATTTCAATGTTTACTTTTCGCAGGGCACTTTACGACAAGATTCGCGGCGAGGTCCCGGGATTCAAAGCCAGCGTCGCCGGTGAATACCTGGTGATTGCCGAGGACCTCGAACCTGGCGGCGAGGGCCGCGCCAGCTTTCGTGGCTCTAACTGGACTGTCATCAACGAGGGTCCGGAACTTATCACGGCCGGAATGCGCGCCCGGATAGCGCGAAACGAAGGCCTGAGGCTATATGTAATCGCCGATTCCGCCCACCAAAAATAACCGAGTATCGATAATGACTTCATTTTATGTAGCTCTTGCCATCGCAGTGGTCGTTATCTTCGTCATTGCGAAGACTGCGGTCGTCGTGCCTCAGCAAAATGGCTATGTTGTAGAGCGACTTGGGAAATTCAGTCGCATCCTCAATGCCGGGTTTCACATCCTCATCCCGTTTATAGAACGCATCGCATATCGGCACACGCTCAAAGAACAGGCGATCGATATCGCGGAACAAGTATGCATCACAAACGATAATGTACAGGTCGGAGTAGATGGTGTCCTCTACATGCAGGTGCTCGATCCGGGCCGGGCGTCTTATGGTATCGGTGATTACATGTTTGCGATCTCACAACTGGCCCAAACGACGCTGCGTAGCGAGATCGGCAAGATCGATCTCGACCGTACGTTTGAAGAGCGTGGGACGATCAATGCCAATGTCGTCGAGGAGCTGGACAAGGCATCGGACCCCTGGGGCGTCAAGGTGTTGCGATACGAGATAAAGAACATTAACCCGCCGCAGGACGTGCTCGGGGCGATGGAAAAGCAGATGCGTGCGGAGCGGGAGAAGCGCGCCGTCATCCTGACGTCCGAGGGCGAACGGGATGCAAAAATCAACCAGGCGGAAGGCGAGAAGCAACGCGTCATCAAGGAATCCGAGGCCGCCAAGCAGCAGCAGATCAACGAAGCGGAAGGTGAGGCCGCTGCAATTCTCGCTGTGGCGACCGCCACGGCAGACGGTTTGCGTCAGGTCGGTAGTGCGCTCGTTGGCGAAGGTGGTGCGGCGGCAATGCAGCTACGCGTTGCACAACAGTACATCAATGAGTTCGGTAATCTGGCCAAATCGGGGAATACCCTGGTAGTGCCGGCGAACCTTGCGGACCTCGCATCCATGATCGCGCTCGCCACCAACGTCGCCCGCAGCCGACCCGACTAACACGGACCAAGATTTAGGCGTCCGAACTCGGTCGTCTTCGAGTTGATAAAGGTCCCGAATCAGCGTCGGAAACACGAGTGACGTTCGCTAATCGGCCAATGGCTGCGGCGGGACTGACTTCAGGTATGTTGCGATCGCGAGCCGATCGTCTCTCGTCAGTTTGCTCGTGTTATTTTCCACGACGGCGCTCATGGTGCTGCCGACGAAATCTCCGTCCGGAAACATGCCGATATCAAGAAAGTATTCGATGTCGTCAGCCGTCCAGTTGCCGATGCCGTCGATCCGATGTGGCGTGACATTCGGAATTACCTCACCGTCTGGCGTATTCGGATTGCCCGCCAGTTCGCGGTCCTTCCTGATCGCACCCAACCTGTTTCGCGGCGTGTGACACTCGCCACAATGTCCAAGGTGTCGTACAAGATAGGCTCCGCGGTTCCATTGATCCGACCGATCTGCAAGCGGCGAAAATCTCGCCGCTTCGAAGTACCGCCGCTTCCATACCCCGACGGCGCGACGTGTAGACAAAAACCACGGCAGTTTATGCTCTGGAGCAGCTTGTCGGACCGGCTCGATGCTGAACAGATAGGCTTTCATCGCGAGCAGATCTTCCCGCTGAATACCGGTGAACGAGGGGTACGGAAACGTCGGATAGTAGTTCTCTCCGGCTGGATTCACGCCCTCCCAGAACGCGTTCAGAAAATCCTCGTCGGACCATGCTCCGATGCCCGTTTCGACATCCGGCGTGATATTGGGTGAATAGAAAGTGCCGAATGGGGACTTGAGCGCCCGACCGCCAGCCAGCCGAATCGCATCGTCATGCTCATCCGTGTGGCAATCGATGCAGCCGCCGGCATGAATGAGGTATTCACCCCGCGAGATCGCAGACTCTTGTGCAAGCGCATACCCTGTGACACACAAGCCAATGGCCGCAGTTACGACCCGGGCAAAACACATAGGTCGACTCAGTCGTCCTTCACGCGAAATTTCTCATGACAACCCTTGCAGGCCTGACCGACTTCCCGGAATGCAGCATCGATCACCTGCATATCGTCGCTGTCAGCCACATCACCCAAAGAGGAGATTGCCGCCTCGAAAGTTGCGACGACTTTTGCGAACTCCTCCGGATCCTCCCAGATCGCTGGAAGCGCTTCCGAGTCTTCTACAATCGAGCCTTCCTGAAATACCAATCCGATCTCGGCACCGAGATTGACCAATGCCTTGGCATGCCGAGCCAAATAGGCGGGGTCCCCGGCCCTGCCGCGCGCCAACATTGAAATTGCGCCGGCGTGGCCGCTCATGGCTTTCATTATAGACTGCCGGTATTTGACGGCGTCCGCGGGAGCTGGTCCGGCTGCACCCGAGACCGAAACCGCAAGAACAACGGTGATAATTGTGACTGCTCCGATTAGTGTTCGACCCATTCTAGTTCTCCATTAGTGTCGATGTGTCTGGACATTAATTGCAGGAACCCGCGCCCGGCTCGTGTGCAATTTGGCGTGTTCGAAAGGCCCGGCGCTACCAGAAAACCCCATCCGTGTGTCAGGATCGAAGTTGTCCCGGAGCCGCTGAAACTTATTGCGTCGGCGGCGGCCAAAGCCCCTGCTCCCTGTAGAATCGAATAGCCCCCGGATGGTATTCGAGAATACCAAGATTTTTTGCCATCGTCTCCTGCCTGAAGCGCAGGAAAGCTGGCGATGCGTCGATCAGACTATGTCTGTTCTCGTAAAGCGTACGTGTCATTTGGTACACGGCCTCAACGCTGGTTTCGGTACTTGCGAACAGCAGTATGTCATAGCTCATTACCCATGTCGGCTCGATAATTCCGATGCTCGCCGAGCTCGGGTTTTCAAGCCAAAGATAGGCGACCGGCATGTGTCGACGAATCGCAATGAGGCTCTCCGGTGTGTTGGCGATCGGCAGTACACGGATGCCATGCCGTGCATCG
>Ga0224497_10000632_pt1 | contig 23955 bp, 25 predicted proteins | sample SF_Jul11_sed_USG_4_FD_167970 | JGI IMG/M metagenome (GOLD analysis project Ga0224497, IMG submission 167970) | Sediment microbial communities from San Francisco Bay, California, United States - SF_Jul11_sed_USGS_13 | ecosystem: Environmental > Aquatic > Marine > Sediment | place: USA...
GACGTCCTGTTCCAGCCCGGGAACGGAGATGCCGCTGCCGGGCATCAGTTCATCGAGAATTTCAGCGGGCGGCACCTCCGCATCTGGTATCACAACCGCCGCCGCCTCGTTCAGCGCGTCATCGATGCTCTGCCGGTTCAGTCTCGAGTTTTCGCGACTCTGCGTCGACGCGCAGGCGCTCAACACGCAGGTCAATACGATCAAGGTAAGGTAATTTCTAGTCATAAGTCGTTACTCTCGGCAGCTTTCTTGCTGATCGCCGTTATCCCGTCGTCGAGACTCAGGTTGATAATCTTGCCCTTGCGCACCAGGCGTGCACGCGCGCGCGTCAGCTGAATCAGCCGGGCGCCCCTGATGCTGTCACCGACCGCGAGCATCTGGTCATCGATGATCGCAATCTTGCGCTCCGGGGAATAAAGGATGGAGGTAAGTTGCAACGGCTTCGGTTTCGGGGCGGCCGCGCCGACCTGGGCCGGTTTCGGGCTGCTGGCCATTTTGGCCTCGCGGAATTTTTGCAATGCGAACGGGGGCGGTTGCATCGGGTCGCGCAGCTCCGGCTCCTGTGCCGACGCCAGCGCGCCAACCCCGAAAAAGCCCAACGCCAGCAGCACTACCACGACGATGTAGGTGGTGATAATTCGACGCATCTAGATTCCTACCCATTCTTTGCGTGTTGACAGGGTCGACATGACCAGCCTGACGGTAAGCCTGGGGTGGTCTTCGCTGATAATTTCGATTTCATCCCAGAGCAGCTTCCAGTCCAGCTTCTCCATCGACTGCATGTACCTGAGGATGTCGGCATACTTGCCGGAAAACTCGATTTCGAGTACGTGCCGGTAAATAGCGGGGTCTTCGGCAGGCTCCGACTTATCCGCCGTGGGAATGGCCGGCTTCACCTGTCGACGCTTCAGGCCCAGCAGCGTCAATCGTGACTCCCGGTAAATCAGCTGATTCATCAATTCGAACATCTTTTCCGGATCGACAAGTTCGATGGTCTCGACCCTGAGCTTCTCCTCGAGCGCGGACAATTCGTCGCTCAACCTTGCCAACTGGGTTTCCTTTTGCTGGTTCGGCCCGGAGGCCATGCGCTGCCGAATATCGCGCAGGCTGGCGCGCAGGTTTTCGGTGTCGCCGCCGATGCGTTGGTTCTCGGCCTGCTGCAGTTCCAGCGCGCGTAGTACCGGGTTGGCGTGGTAAGCCCACCAGGCAAAAACGACCAGGGCGACCAGGGTCAAAGCGATCAGTGCGCGTTCGCGTATCGGCCGCGCATCGAAACGCTGCGTGTATTGCTTGAGGCGGCTATTCACGGAGCCTCTCGCGGGTCGCAATGACGAAGTCCACCTTCCAGTCGCTGTCCCTGGCACGGCTCACTTCGAACAGATCGAAACGATTGCCCCTGAATATCGCCTCGTCGCTGAAACGATCGAAGTACCCCGGCACCTGTTCGGCGCTGAGCGAGCTGCCCCGGATCTGGACAAAGTTTTCGCCGAGCCGGATCTGATCGAGCCAGATGTCGTCGACCTGCAGCCTGGACAGCGCCACCAGGTAATCGGAAAAACCCTCGCCGGAACCAAAGCGGTTGGCGCCGACAAAATTCAGCACTTTCTTGCGTGCCGATATCTGGCGCGCGGTATTTTCGATTTCGATATCGAGGCGGTTGTCCTCGAGCAACCTAGCCATTTCGGCGTTGGTCGCCGCGAATTCCGTGGTCAGTCGATCACGATCCGCCTGGAGCGCCAGCTTGTGCCGCTCAGCCTGTCGTAGTTCGGACTGCAGCATGAAGCTCCAGATCGCGGCGGCGGCGATTACCAGCAGCAGCGCGGCCGCAACCTGGGTGGCCGAGATCCACAGGCGTTTTTCCCGGAACCTGTCCTGGTAGAGGTTGATCTGCTGGACGATCACAGGCTTACCCCGCGCAACGCCGCACAATAGGCATGAAAGCAGTGCTGATCGAGGCCCGGCCCGGCGTCGTCACCGGCGAAGGCCACAAACTCGATATCGAAATTCGTCAGGTTCTGCAGGTACATGGCCATTTTCTCGGTAACCTTGAGCTGTGGAAATATGCGCAGATTGGTCACGGAGCCCAGGCCGTAAAAGCTTTCGAAATAATCCAGCGAGCGCTGCAGCTCGAGCAGCAGCGAATCGAAAACGCTCTCGTCGTCGGCGGTGACCTGTTCGAGCTGATCGATGCCGATCTTGAATTCGCGGGAAACGTATAAATCGGTGTCGTGGTAAATGCTGAGCAGACCGCTGCCCGAGGTCAGCGACAGTAATGCCAGGCTGTGCTCGCGGCTGCGCTGCACGATCTGCAGATTGGCGCGCACCAGTTCGTGGATATCGAGCGCGGTCAATTCCATCGCGCTCGACTTGATGCTGTCGACGTAGTTCCTGATCACCGCCTCGCGCGCGGCGACGACGCCGACCTGCTGCTGCTTGTTCTTGTTCGACACCGGCATCGGGTAGCTGTCGATTACCGCGTGGCCGACGTCGTAATTAATCAGATCCTTGATCTTCCAGGTCAACGCCTGGATCATTTCGGTTTCCTCGACCTCGGGTCGCTCGATCTGGTAGACATCACAATCGTCGGGGGCGACGAGGCAGACGCAGGGCGTTTTTTGCAGGCCGTTTTTCTGCACCCATAGCTGCAGGGCTTCGAGCTGGGCATCCTGCCCGTCGGCCGGAACGAACTCGCTACGCAGGATGCGTCCTGGACTCTTGCTGCCGGCCTGTACCTGCGCAACGGCAATCCCGTCGGGCAGGAAATCAACCCCGACCTGAGAATCCTTTTTCGCTGTTTTGAACAGACCCACGTCTAAACCCCGATCGTTTCAGTTATCTGCGCTAACTCATGTAAGCTCATGCAAGTTGCGCGCCAACCAGGGAATTCGCCAGATTGCATCGCAATCAAAGGCCTTGCATGCCGAGGCACGCAAGGTTACGAACTCCATATCGGTCAGATATTATCCTAGATATTCCTTAAGATAATCGCCATAACTTATTGTCATTGTTAGAAATATTAGCTTATAGTGGTGTTATTTCAAGTCATTCTTAAAAATAATTTCGATATGATGCACATCGTGCTTTACCAACCGGAGATCCCGCCCAACACGGGTAATATCATGAGGTTGGCGGCAAACACCGGATTTCGCCTGCACCTGATCGAGCCCCTGGGATTTGCGCTCGATGACAGGCAACTGCGACGCGCCGGCCTGGATTACCGAGAATGGGCGGATACGAATCGATACCGCAACTTCGAGGATTTCAAAAAATCATGTGAATTCAATAATTTATACGCTTTCACGACGAAAGCGAACAGGATCTACAGCAGCGCCGTTTTCGAGCCCGAAGACGCGCTGCTGTTCGGTCCCGAAACCCGCGGACTACCCGGGGAAATACTGGATTCACTTCACGGTGACAAAAAATTGCGCATCCCGATGACGTCGACGTCGCGCAGTCTGAACCTGTCGAATACGGTCGCAATCGCGGTCTACGAAGCCTGGCGGCAACAGGATTTCAGGATATAGCGGGGATTGCGACTACTCGCGCCCCTGCGGGCGGCTTTCGAGGTCGCGCACGGCCTGGCGCGGGTCCTTGCTCTGGTAGAGCACTTGATAAACCGCCTCGATGATGGGCAGGTCGAGATCGAGCTTGCGGGTCTTTTCGTAAATCGCCCGGGTCGCGCGTAAACCCTCGACGGTTTGACCGACGTCGATTTCAGCCTGCGACACGCTTTTGCCCTGCCCGATCGCAAGCCCGAAACGCCGATTGCGGCTCTGGTCATCGGTGCAGGTAAGAATGATATCGCCGAGCCCGGCCAGGCCCATCAGCGTCTCGCGCCGGGCGCCGAGCCGGGTGCCGAGCTGCATGATTTCGGATAGCCCGCGGGTCATCAGCGCGGCGCGGGTGTTGGCGCCGAAGCCGAGCCCGTCCGAGGCCCCGACCGCGATCGCGAGCACGTTTTTGAGCGCACCGCCCAGCTCGACCCCGACGATATCGTCGGTGGTGTAGACGCGTAAGCGATCTCCATGAAGCATTTCGGCGAAAGTTTCGGTGGCCTCGGCATCGCTGCCCGCGCAGGCGATCGCCGCCGGCATTCCGCGCGCAACCTCGGTGGCGAAAGTGGGACCCGAGATCACGCCGTAGCGATGCCCCGGTAATTCCTGCTCGAACACTTCGTGCAACAGCTCGCCAGATTCGATTTCGAAGCCCTTGCTGGCCCAGAACAGAACGGTGTCCCGTTCCAGCAGCGGCTTGAGCTGTTGCAGCAGGCCGCGGAAACCCTTGCTCGGGATCGCTATCAGCAGCCAGGGCACCTGGCGCACGGCATCCGCCAGGCTGGCCAGCGGTTCGATGTTATCGGCCAGCCTGAAGCCGGGGAGGTAATCGGTATTTTCGCGCTGCTGGATCAGCCGCTCGATATGATCAGGCTCGTGTCCCCAGAGTTTGACCTGCAGACCACCGCGCGCCAGTTGAATCGCCAGCGCGGTCCCCCAGGAACCCGCGCCAAGCACAGCGACCGCTTCGGTCATCGACTCTAGTGGGTCGACTCGGTTGCTTCGGGCTGCTCCTGTTGTTGCTGCAGGTGCTGTTGATACAGGGCATCGAAGTTAACCGGCGACATGACCAGTGGTTGAAAACCGCCACGCACCGACATGTCTGAAATGACTTCACGGGCATAGGGAAACAGGATATTCATGCACTGGCTACCCAGCAGGTATTTCTTCTCCGCCTCTTCGAAGCCCACAATACTGAACAATCCTGCCTGGTGGACTTCGACCAGGAAAGCGGTATTGTCCTGCTGCTTGACCGTCGCGGTGATGACCAGAACGACTTCGTAGAGATCTCCTTCCAGGTGCCTTTGGCTATTGCTTAACTTGAGATCGATTTCCGGTTCCCACTTCTTGACACCAAAGGACTGCGGCGAAGTCGGCGATTCAAAAGACAGGTCCTTGACGTATAGCTTCTGGATCCCGAACGCTTTCTTTACTTCCTGTTCTTCACTCATGGTTATTACTACTTCTTATTGATAGGGAGATGCGCATCCTGCCAGGCCATGATGCCGCCGTTCAGGCTGTAGACTTTTTCGAAACCCTGCTTGCCGAGTTCCTTGCAGGCGATACCGGCGCGCGCGCCCGACTTGCAGTATACCAGCAGCGTCTTGTTCTTGTGTTTCTCGAGCTCACCCACGCGTTTGCCCAGGCCGCTGACTGGAATCTGGATCGCCTTGGCAATTTTCCCGCCGGTCGTCTCGGAGGGCTCACGCACGTCGAGCACGACAACATCGTCGTTATTCATCAACTGCACCGCGGCGGCCGGCGTCAGGCTTGCGAAGCGCTGCGTGGCGATTTTCATTTCGTTGAAAAAAGTCAATCCCAGCAAAACCGCAAACGCGATTACCAGAAACGGGTGATTCACCGCAAATTCAGAGATTTGAGCCAGCATAGAATGGGAAAAAAGAAATCGTTAAGAGTCTTAGCCGGTAGAACAGAACACTTCCTGCATCATTCCGATCAGGCGCAGTGTACGTTCGTCTCCGACGCGATAGTAAACCTTGTTCGCATCCTTGCGGGACGACAGTATACCTTTATCGCGCAAAATCGCGAGGTGTTGTGAGATATTACTTTGCGAAGTGCCGACGTTATCGACAATACCCTGCACGCAAACTTCGCGGCTACCGAGGGTGCAAAGGATCTTGAGACGCAGCGGATGCGACATGGCCTTGAGCGAACGTGAGGCGATTTCGATATCGGCGGCGCGGGCGAGCAATTGCTCACCGTCTACGGAGGCTACTTTTTCAGTTTCCATTTGCTTAAGCGTATTATCAAACGTTAATATTAGCGAATGATTATGATTAAAACCCGGCCCAATGTCCATATCGCTGCCGCGTAAACTGTTACTGTCCGCGCTGCTTGCGAGCCTGGTTATCGCGCCGTGGTCGATGGCCGATGACAAAAGCGCAAAGGAAAAGCAGCTCAACGAATTACTGCACAAGATCGACAAGCTGAAGCAGGCCATCGACGTCAAGGAAGACAGCAAGTCCCAGTACATCAAGCAATTGAAAGCCATCGAACGCAAAATCGGCTCGGTCAGCGAAAAGATACGTGCGATCGGCGCGCAAATAAGCGGGCGCAAAACCGAACTTGCGGCGCTACGCGCAACCCGTCTGAAGCACCAGCAGCAGCTCAGCAGGGAGAACGACTACCTGGCCGAGCAGGTTTACGCGGCATTCACGCTCGGTCGACAGGAAAAGGTAAAACTGCTTTTTTCGCAGCAGGACCCGTACAAACTGCAGCGCAACCTGGTTTACTACCGGTATTTTTCCGATGCCCGCGTCGAGTTAATCAATGGCGTGCAGCGCAATATCGACAAGATCATCGAAACCGAGCAACTGATCCAGCAGGCGCAGCAGGGTCTCGAGCAAAGCCAGCAGGCGCTGCAGCTGCAAAAGCGGCAACTCGGCATGGATCTCGGCAAGCGCAAGGCGATCGTCGCTTCGCTGGACCAGCAACTGAAACAGCAGGGCGGCAATCTTTCCAGGCTCCAGGACGAAGCCGAACAACTGCAAAACCTGATCGACTCGATCCAGGAAATATTCGTCGACGCGCCCGAAGACGAGGTATCTCGACAGGCCTTCGCCGAGCTCAAGGGCAAGCTGGCCTGGCCGGTCGAGGGCAAGATCAAGAAACTGTTCGGTCGCAACAAGCCGATGTCGGATCTGCGCTGGCAGGGCGTCATGATCGAGGCGCCCAACGGCCAGTACGTCAGGGCAGTATCCCACGGCCGCGTCGCGTTCGCCGACTGGTTGCGCGGGCTCGGCAACCTGATTATCATCGATCACGGCAATTCCTACCTGTCGCTGTACGGTCACAACGAATCCCTGTTCAAGAGCGCCGGTGAATGGGTCGAGGCCGGCGAGGTGATCAGCAGTATCGGCGACAGCGGCGGGCAAAAGCAGCCCGGGCTCTATTTCGAGATCCGGAAAAAAGGCAAGCCGCAAAACCCGACCGGCTGGTGCAAGGCCGGTAACCGTTTTGCCTCGGGATAGCGCGCGATTGCGCAATACTGCAAAAATTCGCGCTTTACCGTAGAATTTGGCCCTGCCGACACCATGTATTAACGGTTTACAACTTATATACAATTATCTGGTCTACAATATTTAGTCACGCACACAGCCGGCGCGCCGCGCTTTATCGGAGAATCGAATGCTAAAAAATCTGCGAACTTCCACCTGGTTCCTGAGTGGAATACTACTTGGACTGTCGCTGGCGGTAGGCCACGGCGTTTACGCGCTGAAGGATGACGATAAAAAGATCCCGTTCGAGGATTTGCAGGCCTTCACCGAGGTCTTTTCGAAGGTCAAATCGGATTACGTCGAGGCGGTAGACGACAAGAAACTGATCGAGGACGCGATTCGCGGCATGCTCAACGGCCTCGATCCGCACTCGGCCTTTCTCAACACCAGCGAGTTCAGCGACCTGAAAATCGGCACTACTGGCCAGTTTGGCGGGCTCGGCATCGAGGTCGGCATGGAAAACGGCTTCGTCAAGGTAATTTCACCGATCGACGACACCCCGGCCTCGCGTGCCGGCATCCAGGCCAGCGATTTGATCATCAAACTCGACGACCGGTCGGTCAAGGGCATGACCCTGAACGAAGCGGTCAAGCTCATGCGCGGCCAGCCCAACACGGATATCGATCTGACGATCGTGCGCGAGGGCGAGCCCGCACCGCTGGTCATCAAGATCACGCGTGAAATCATCCGCGTGAAAAGCGTCAAGAATCGCATGCTCGAACCGGGTTACGGCTATGTCCGCATCACCAACTTCCAGTCGCGCACCACGACCGACCTGCTGAGGGCGATTTCTGACCTGCAAAAGGAAGCGAAGCTCAAGGGCATGGTGCTCGACCTGCGTAACAATCCGGGTGGCGTACTGAATGGCGCCGTCGGTGTTTCCGATGCATTCATCAACGACGGCCTGATCGTCTATACCGAGGGACGCGTGGACGATTCCAGCCATCGCTACCTGGCGACACCGGGCGACAGCTTAAACGGCGCGCCGCTGGTGGTGTTGATCAACGGCGGCTCCGCATCGGCTTCCGAAATCGTCGCGGGCGCGGTGCAGGATCACAAGCGCGGCATCATCATGGGCACCAAGTCGTTCGGCAAGGGTTCGGTGCAAACCATCCAGGAGTTACGCAACGGCTCGGCGGTGAAGTTGACCACGGCGCGCTATTTCACGCCCGGCGGACGCTCGATACAGGCCACCGGAATAGAGCCGGACATCAAGCTCAGTACCGTGAAATTATCGAAGAACGACCAGAAAGACCGTCAAACCTACTCCGAAAGCGATCTCGAGGGGCGACTCGCCAATCCGAACGGCGACGACTCGATCGGCGACGACGAGAAAGCAGCAGAAGACACACTGGCGGAGACCGATTTCCAGCTGTACGAGGCGCTTAACCTGCTGAAAGGCCTGACCATACTCAGCAGTATCAGCAAAGGGTAAACCGCGGCCCGATGCTTCGGCCCTTACTCGTCCTGCTGCTGTCTGCGCTTGCCTGCGACGCGAGCGCAGATCAGCGGCCGGTGCTTTCGCTGGTCATCGACGATCTGGGGTACTCCCTCGAACACGGCATGGCAGCCATCGATCTCGCCGGCGATCACACTTACGCGATCCTGCCAGGCGCCTCCTACAGCCAGAAGCTGGCCCATCATGCGCACGATCTGAACAAGGAAGTCATCCTGCATTTACCGATGCAATCGATCAGCTCCAGGGCCCCCCGGGAGCCGAACGCGCTTAACGAATCGATGGACGAGAACCAGCTAACCGCGAACGTCGAGTCGCTGCTGGCGAAGATTCCCTTTATTCGCGGTGTCAACAACCACATGGGCAGCCACCTCACCGAGTTCGATTTTTTCATGCGCCCGGTAATGGACAGCATTCGCGGTTACAACCCGAAGCTTTACTTTCTCGACAGCCGCACGTCACCGCGCAGCGTGGCCCACGCGCAGGCGCTGGATGCCGGGCTCAGGTCGATATCGCGCGACATATTTCTCGACCACGAGTTAAACACGACCTCGATTCGCCTGCAGTACGACATCTGGCTAACCAAGGCCCGCGAGCGGGGTTCCGCGATCGCCATCGGTCATCCGTACCCGGCCACCCTCGACATCCTGCGGGAAAACCTGGCCGAAACCAACGTCAAATTCAACTTCATGCGCGTGTCCAGGCTGATCGAAGAGCGCAGGGACAGGAATTTTGCGCAAAACTGGCAGGGCCAGATCCTGTCGCAGCAGCCCCGGATGCAGTGACTACAGCGGCGGCGGGCTGTAGCCGCCCATGATATTTTCGACCTGCTGCGCCAGCGCCAGCGCGATGTCTTCGCGCCAGGGCGCCGCCACTACCTGTACCCCGACCGGCAATCCTTCCGCGCTGGTGCCGGCGCGCACCGACACCCCCGGCCAGCCGAGCAGGTTATGGATCTGGACATATCCCCAGTCGTCGAAACTATCGGCGTGCGAAGCGCCATGTGGCCTGGCCACGGCAAACGAAGCAGGGCACAGGATCGCATCGTAATCAGCAAAAAATCCCAGCGCTCGACTGCGCGCGTCGTCGATCGCCTCGAGCAGGGCCGGATCGAGACGGTTGGCATTGGCCACCCCTGCCTCGGTCAGGTAGCCGCGCAGTTCCGCGCCGGTCTGCTCGGTGCCGTAGCGTTGCAGCAGCCGCAGGATAAAACCGGCGTTGGTCGCTTCGCGAAACTCGGTGGTCAGGTCCACCAGCTCGCGCGTCTCGGGCAACAGCTTTTGCTCCAGCCTGAAGCCCGCCGCACGCAGCGCCTGCGCGGTCGCCGTGACCACGCGCTGGATATCATCCGTCGGAGTGACGACGCCGTTATCGGCAAACCAGGCGACGCCTAAACCCGCCACGTCGACCGCCCCGGGATCGCCCATGATTGCCGGCACCACGGCGGGATCGCGGCCGTCGGGACCGCAGATCAACGGCAACGCCAACACGAGGTCTTCGACGTAACGGGCCATCGGTCCGATTTGCGTCAACGAATCCAGCGCGCCGCCGCCATAAGGCACGATATGGCCGCTGCGCGGGGTGCGGCCCGAGGTCGGCTTGATGCCTGTTATTCCGCACAGGTGCGCCGGTTCGCGGATGCTGCCGCCGGTATCAGACCCCAGCTCCAGCGCCGCGCCGCCGCTGGCGATGATCGCCGCCGCGCCGCCGCTGCTCCCTCCCGGGCTGCGCTCGAGATCGTAAGGATTGTTGGTGCGACCGTATATCAGGTTGTTGGTCTCGCCGCTGAAAGTCAGTTCCGGGGTATTGGTCTTGCCCAGCAGTACCGCGCCGGCGGCGCGCAGGCGGGCGACCACGGGGGCATCCTGCTGCGGGACGTAATCGCGGCGCCCGAGCGTGCCGCCGGTGGTCACGATGCCCTCGGTATCGAGCGAATCCTTGATCGTGATCGGCACGCCGTGTAGCGGCCCCCTGAACTGCTCGCGCGCGCCCAGCCGATCCAGCGCGTGGGCTTCCGCCAGGGCGCGCTCGGCAGCCAGCTGCACCACCGCGTTGATGCTCGGATTTACCCGTTCGATACGCTCGAGACAGGCTTCGACGATCGCGCTGGAGGTCAGGCTGCCCGCTCGGATCTGTCGCGCGATGCGACAGGCAGACCAGTAAATGGCTTCAGTCATGGCGCCGATTATCAGCGACTCAATCCTGATTATCCAGCCTTGATTTGGCGCTCGGGAAACGCACCGTAAACGCGACTCCGCGCGGCTCCAGCGGCTGTAGCACGAGTTTCGAGGAACGTTTACGGTTCCTGATTTCGAGCGCCCAGCGCGGCATCAGCGAGTCCCCGGAGTCGAGATGAGTGCTGGCTTCGTCGCGGCCCAGTCCAGATATCAGCTGCGGCTTACGCGCCGCGCGCCTGGCGACTTCGATGCTGACTATCGGTGCGGAGAAAGACCATTCGCCGCGCTTCGTTGGCGCGCTCGACGCGTCATCGACCCGGCACATCGATTTACCCATGCTATCGACGATATCGACCTCGGTAGAATGCAACTCGCCGTTGGCCAGCTTGATGCTAAACGCGAGCCGGTCTGCGCTGTTGTCGATATTTTCAAACTCGATCGAACCCTCGAAGCCGCGCACTATCTGGTCGACGAAGTACAGGCCGAGACCCTTGCCATGGTGTTCGCGAATGCGGCGGGATGAAAATCCAAGCTGGTAAATCTTGTCTTTTTCATCCTCCTTGATGCGCGGGCCGCGGTTGTAGACCTTGAGCTCGACATCACCGTCCCGCTGCGCCAGCGATATGGCGACCCGGCTGTACCGGTTCTTGTGCTCTTTCTGCTGCGAGTAAAACAACGCATTGTTGAGCAGGTTTTCGATCAGCAGCACCATGTGATTTTCCTTGCCGAGCATTTCGCTGTCGCTGCGCAGCCGGATACTGAACTTGTCATCGCCGTATTCGCCGCGCTTTGGCCAACCGTTGTTCAGCCCGAGCGCATCCGGATTTTCCGTTATCGGCAGCAGCGCGCGGCGCAGCGCCTGGCTCATCATGAAGGTCGGTTTATACGGCGTGACCTCGCTGGCGTTGTCGTTGAGCAGGGCCTGGAAATAGTGCTCCTCGCAGTCGTAAATCTGGTTGGTGACATGCAGCGCAATATTATCGGTTGTCGACAAATCCAGCAGGTCCCATAGATAAAGCAGGCTATCCGCCGCTTCCTGGTACTGCCGGCCGGCGTCTGCATCGCAGCCGAGTTGCGCCTGCCGCAACGCGGTTTGTGCCTTGTCGTAACTGATGACCCCGTTATGCCGCACCTCGGAGGCTATATTCCTGAAGTGCAGGAACTTCTCGTCGTACTCGATATATTCCAGCAGTCGCTCGCTGATGAACATCTTCAACTTGTCGGCATGATCTGAATATGTGCGCGCGCGCGTTCCCAGCTCGCGTTTCGAGTCGAACAGTTCGCTGATCTGCGCCCGGTGCTGCCTGAGCTGCTCGCGGCAACGCCGGCTGGCGTTGACGAAACGCCAGACATCGAAGCATACCAGCAGCAATAGCGCGGCGCCGCCGACCAGCAGGCTTTCCTGCCTCTGCAGGGCGGCAGGCAGCCGCTCCACGGGCAGCAGGCCGGCATTGGCGAGCGCAAACTGCCAGCCGATCAGCGCAATCGCCCCCAGCGTACTGAGCCAGGGATAGTGGATGCGTGTCGGTTTCACCTTGACTTGCCGCCGGGCGGACTCCACAGGTAGGCGCCTTCATCGCCGAAGGTAACGATACCCTCGCCTTTGCTGCACAGCGCGGTAAAGCGGCCTTCGCCGTCCTCGACGGCGTCGAAAGCGCGGCGCAGGGTCTTGATGTGCTGGCGGTAACTGGCGTAGGAAAACTTTTCCGGATCCAGGTCCAGCCGTTCGGCAACCTGCCCGGCGGTCAACGGCCGTGGCGAGGATTCCACCAGTTCGCGCAGCAATTTGCGCGGCGTCGGCGCCAGCGGTCGCCTGGCGTTGCTCGGATTCATCAGGCGCTGCCCCTTCCAGTAAACATTCCAGGTGTTCAGGTCGATGGTCAGCTCGCCGCTATTGACCACGTTGATGGTATCAGACAGATCGGTATCGATCGACGCCTGCCTCAGCACCGCCTTGATGCGCCAGCATAACACCTGTTCGACATTGGGCTGGTGCTTGGCGATGAAGTCGGTTGCCGAAAACTGCTCCAGCGCGGCGCGTTCGATCTCGGTGCCACTGTGTTCCGACAGGTAAATGATCGGCAGGCGCGGCCACTTCTTGCGCAACGCGTTGGAAACGGAAAATCCCGCCTGGTCGTTACCGTTCATGCGCGCGTCGAGCAGCGCCACGTCGGGCGGCGAATCCTTGTCGGTCAGCGCGATTTTCTGCCGCGCGGCCTCCGCAAAATTCAATATCGTCAGCGTATTCGGCTTGCCGTCGAAGTTTTCCTGCTCCAGCACCGGGGTAAATTTCTTGATCCAGTGCGATTGATCCTCAACCCAGAAAATCGCCGCCATCAGTACGCCAGAAGTTGCTTGTTAACCATAGATTCTCGGTATGCCGGGGCTTCGCTGCGCCACCGCGAAATGTGAAATATTTCTAAATAAAACAGGTATTTGCAGAAAATTTTAGCCTTTTTTCCGGGTTTTTCACCGATTTTTCACAGCGCCTGCCTAGAGTCGTCTTACATTTAGTCAAACCGAGGTTTTTTCCATGTTTATAGAATTACTCAGAGTCTGTTCGACTGTATCAGTCCTTTCAGTGATTATTTGGCATAGCGGAATTATCGCAAAGCGGTATGGCTGGAACATCGGTAAAAGGGCTTTTTTCCTTCAATACACGTCGTTCGTAAAAAGCACCAATAGTGATATTTATCCCTTTTAGATTGCCGACATAAGTCTCGCTTTCCCAGGAAAGGCATCTATCCTCTATTATTCACAACCACTAACTAGTTTAGGAAGATCACCATGAACAGTCTTTACTTTTTGCCAGAAATGCCTGGTGTTTCGGTCGCAGTCTTGATAGCTGTGAGCATGGTTTTCCTGTTTTTCGCCAGGGAGCCGGTGCACAAAATGTTTCAGGCCTTTTCCGACGCCACTGCAGGAGGACTGAGAAAACTGGCCGATTGGACAAAAAATGCGGCCCAGACCATGCGTGAGAAGGACAGAAAAGTCTTGCTCGAATCCGGGGTCGCGAAAATTCAGGGCGAAATACTCCAGGAATTCTCAAAAATTGATATGGCTAATACCAAGAGCCTGGCCGGGTATCCCAAATTACAGTTAAAACTCGATGACAGCATCAGTCAAATTGAGCGTGATTATAAAGAGTGTGGGCAGGTCACGCCGGAAGCGCCGGGCTGGAGTGAAGTTATAGAGAGTATCGGCAGGGCCCAGGGTTCGACCTCCGACCGGATTATCGAAAACATGTTGTCTGAAATTCACAAATCGGCGATCGACGGGGAAAAGAAAGCGCTGTCTGAATTTCGCGACGTTGCGGCAAAACGCCACAAGATTCTAGGCTCGATGGCGCCGGTCTGGAAGCGTGTTGAAAAACTGGGCAAAGAAATCAATAGCCAGGTCGAAAAGGTTATGGAAAACGGCCGTAATATTGAAAAATACATGGCCCGCTATGAGAAAATTTCCGCCGCAGAACCCGAATCGATAGATATGCTTTCCTCGAAGGTAACCAAGCTGTTTATCATCTCATTGATTGTCATATTCGTTGGCCTGGTCGGCGCCTTTATCAACTTTAACCTGATTGCCCTGCCCATGTCCGAGCTGGTGCCCGCCGGGGTGCGCGTCGCCGGGATGGCGGTTTCGGAAGTCTCTGCACTGGTGATCGTCGCTCTCGAACTGGTATTGGGGATATTCATGTTTGAAGCAATCGGGGTTACCCATACCTTTCCTCAAATTTCCAGCATGACTCGAGGCAAGCGCAAGATCATTTTGTTTGGCTGCCTGCTTGGACTCCTGTTCCTGTCTACGGTCGAGGCCTCGCTTGCGGTCCTGCGCGAAAACCTGGCCGAGGCCAAGACCGCGCTGGATATCAGTCTGGCCGGGGAATCGGCGGCAACTGTAGATAAAGTCAACTCGAAAATTACCCTGATCGGACAGGCACTGCTGGGATTTGTATTACCCTGGATACTGGCGGTAATCGCGATACCACTGGAAATGTTCATCGAGGCCAGCCAGCACGCCTTTGCAAAAATGTATACCTTGTTGATCACTCTGCTGTGCCATCTGGCTAACGCGATCGCGTTTTTGATAGAAGGATTTTTTAATATCCTGGTGCACCTGTTTGACATCTACATCATTATCCCGACGCAGATTTCCAACCTGTTTACCGGGAAGCAAGTTAGCGCAGGCTAGACAGAGGAAATATCATGAGAACGAAAATCAAGCCCGTCCTGCTTGCGGTATCGATGGCCATGGTCGTTTCGGCCTGTACCGATAGCAAGAAATACGAAACATCGTACTGTGCGCTGATGGATATATCCGGCACCTACGCCGGTGAGAAAGCGAGCGTGGTCAATATCATCAAGGCCGGCATAGTGCCCGAAATGATTCCCGGCGACAGCCTGTTCTTTGTCAAGATCGACAGCAACAGTTATGCAGAAGAAAATCTGGTAACCAAGATGACCCTGGATTACAGGCCAACAAAGGCGAATAGTCAAAAACTGGCGGTCGCACAAGTGCTGGACGATTATGGCAGGGGTAATGACAGGTCGAAACTGACCGATATCAGTGGCGCATTAATGCTTTGCTCCGACTACCTGAAAGCGACTCAATCCGGCACCAAGGTGATGTTTGTTTTTAGCGATATGAAAGAGGAACTGCCTTCAGGCGTGGTGCGCAATTTTGCCGATGACGAATTCGAAGGAATCGACATCGTCGCGATGAATGTTATCAAACTCAACAAGGACAGTTCCAATCCGGAGGTCTATCGCGCGCGTCTAAAAGCCTGGAACGAGCGAATCATCGATTCGGGCGCAAGAAGCTGGAACACATTGATTGACGCAACCAAGATTCAGGAATTTATCTATAACGTTAAATAACGGTCTCGCCACATTGATGGGCTGGCAAAAAAATCTTCATTCTTCCTCTTATTCTACCCCGCGAAAGCGGGGTTTTTTTTGATGAAATCCTGCGAAGCGATTCGCAAAGGCGAAGATAGCGCCGCGCGCACGCTGTCGTCTTCGGCGTTGACGCGGTTCTTATCTCCTCGCTGGTCCTGGTCATCGCCATTTTCGACGGCCTGATCAACCCCCGGCTGATCGCGATGCCGATATCGGAAATGGTTGGCGCCACCAGGCGCGGCAGCCGACATACCGACATTACCGGCGGCATGCTGCAGGCCAGCGAGTACCTCGAGGAAACCGCCGCCGGCGAAAAATACGTGCCGATCTTTTCCGACCTCGAAGAAGACTTGCAGCAGGGACAAATCCGTGACTTCCCGATCTCGCTGCCCGACATCCACGTCGTCGCGCGCAACGTCACCAGGCCGCGCAGCGACAACATCGACCCGCGCGACTACATGGAGCGCCTCGATCTCCGGGAGAAACGGATTTACCAGGCCGGTCTGTCTCCATTTCATGCTCTTTTCACCTCCGCTTCGGCGGTTTTTATTGTGGGTGCCATTATGCTATTCCGGGGGTACCGTATTCCGGTGCAATATCATTAATAGTTGTTTATTGAAACTCCTTCCTTAGTATCTCGTCGCAATGCCGCCTGGAACCCCAGAAACAGGAATGTCATTGAATTTCATCAATTCGCTCGGGCCTGGCAGGCGGCAGACCGCCAGTAACATTAATCGAGAGGAATAACAAAATGAAACTCTACTTCAGGAAACTCGGGTTTATCTCAACATGGGTAGCAATCGTGACAGTCGGCGTTCAGAGTAATGTATGGGCTGGTAACAACCAGTTCGAGAGAATTTTCATTTTCGGTGACAGCCTGTCCGATCCCGGCAATGTCTATGCACTGCTCAGGGCTACCTTGCCCCCGCCTTACACTTCTCAACCGCCATATGAGGTAATACCATCGAAACCCTACGATATCGATGGCTTCCAGTTTTCCGACGGCAAAACCTGGGCGCAGTGGTTTGCCCGACACCTGGAAATGAAAAAGTCCGGGCAGGCCGCTCTAAACGACCCTGGCGTCAACGGCAACTATGCATTTGGTGGAGCCCGGTTAAGGTCACTCGATCCAAACGATCCTACTTCGGCGACCAGCCAGTTAAATCGCTTCCTGGGCGATTACGGCGGTCTTGTCGATCCGCAAGCACTTTACGTCATCCAGTTCGGCGGTAACGATGTTCGCGATGCGCTCGGGATCCTGTTGTTAACCGGAGACATCGAGGCCGCGGGAAACGTCGTCAAGTCGGCGGTCGAAACCGAGGTCGGAATGATATTCCAGCTATACCAGCTTGGTGCGCGCCATTTCCTGGTAGCAAATGTTCCGAACATCTCGGTCACACCGGCGGTAAAAATGTTCGGATCGCAGGGGATACTTGCCGCCAACCTGTTAGTCGGAGAATATAACAATGGCCTCGGGGGCGGTCTTCAAAGCCTGCAGGGCTTGCACGGGATATCGATTAATCAGCTCGACCTGCACGCGATAGTCACTGCGATCGTGGACGATCCGAAGAGTTTCGGAATTGGCAATACCGAGGCGCCGTGCCTGATGTTCATGATCGAGACCGGCGCAATCTGTAGTAAATCCAACAAGTATCTTTTCTGGGACGGTATTCATCCAACCGCCCGGGTTCACAAGATCGTCAGCGAGCACGCGGCCAGGATTTACGACTGAGGTTATAGCCGATTCGTCGCAATCAAACGAAGTCCTTCAGTTGCCCCGCCCCGGCGGGGTTTTTTCGCACACTGTCAAACCAGCGGGCACACTCTGACCAGGCCAGAAGCCCGCATCAAAGAATCCGTCTCCCGAACGCAGCCGCGGCCCGCAGAAAAGTAACACGCCGTTGTTTACTGCATGGCGGCGCAGGTGGTAGCTTTGCCTTTTTGTCCGGAGCGAATGAAACGTGTTTTATAAAACAAACGAACCCCATGGCCTGCCGCATAACCCGTTTAAGAGTTGCGTGGTGCCCCGTCCCATCGCCTGGGTGAGTTCCGTGCATCCCGACGGCGACGTCAATCTCGCGCCTTACAGCTTTTTCAACGCGATCACGAGCGATCCGCCGATGGTGATGATTTCGTTCAACGGCTATCACCAGCACGGCGGCGAGAAGGATACCCTTTACAATATCAAGACCAGCCGCGAGTTTGTCGTCAACATGGTGCCGCTGGCGCTCAGGGAAGCGATGAACGTCACCACCGCCCCGGTCGCGCATGATGTCGACGAACTGCAGCTGGCGGGACTGACCACGGAGGACTCGGTACTGGTCAAGCCGCCGCGTGTCGCCGAGGCGCCGATACACCTCGAATGCGAGCTTTACCAGGAAATCAGCCTGCCCTGCACGCTCAGGGACAGCATCAACACGATGGTCATCGGCAGCGTGCTCGGGGTACATATCAGGGACGAGGTTTTAACCGACGGCATGATCGACCTGGCGAAGATCAACCCGCTGTCGCGGCTGGGCTACCTGCAATACACCTCGGTCGATACGGTATTCGAAATGGAGCGCCCTAAGGGCTGACTAGACCTGGATTTCACCGTCACCGCCAGTGGCGAGCGATTGCTGAAACTCGACCGGCACACCGGCGGAATAACTGGCCAGGCCGTTGTCGAGAAAATGATCCCGCATCGGTTTGCCGTTGCCGACCAGGGCGCGCATCTCCGACTGCGGCGTCGATTTTTGCACCTCGGGCCAGTGACCCGGCTGGGGCTCCGCGCCCTCGGCCGCAATCTCGAGCGGGTCGTCTTCGCTGATTGCCGGGGTCTTTTCCAGATCCATGAACTGCCAGGTCGCTTCCAGCGGAATGTTGTTATGCGGATCGTAAAAATAAATCGACCAGAAAATACCGTGGTCGACCGCGCCTTCGACCTCGATGCCGGCGGCCTCGACGCGATCCTTGAGCGCGAACAGGGCTTCCCGGGATTCGACCGTGAAAGAAACGTGATCGAAGCCCAGCGGCAGGCTGGTGCGATCGCCGGGGAACTTGCGGTTCATCACCGTCGCGCCGTCATATTCGAAGAACGCGATGTGGGTGGCGCCGTCGGCAAGCTGGAAAAAATAGTGCCGATAGCCATCGTGGCCGATGCCCGCGCTGAGTTTCATGCCCAGCAGGTCGCGGTAAAAGCGGATCGTGGTCACCATGTCATCGGTGATGAAAGCGAGATGATTTATGCCCTGCAACTTCATGATAATGTTACCTTTTTATTCAACGGTTACCGACTTGGCCAGGTTTCTCGGCTGGTCGACATCGGTGCCACGCAATACCGCCACGTGGTAGCTCAACAACTGTAGCGGAATCGTCGACAGGATCGGCGTGACGTAGCGCGTATCGCAATCCATTTCCACCACGACGTCGTCGGCGTCGGTTTCCAGCTCGGCGCCGCGGTGTGCAAAGACGTAGAGCTTGCCGCCCCGCGCCTTGACTTCCTGCATGTTGGAATGCAGCTTCTCCAGCAATTCGTCATTCGGCGCGACCACGATTACCGGCATTTCGGCATCCACCAGCGCCAGCGGTCCATGCTTGAGCTCCCCGGCCGGATAAGCCTCGGCATGGATGTAGGAGATTTCCTTGAGCTTTAGCGCACCCTCCATCGCGATAGGGTAATGTTCGCCGCGTCCGAGAAACAGCGCGTGCTGTTTGTTGACGAAAGCCTCGGCAATATCCTCGATCAGGGGCTCGAGCCGCATCAGCTTGTCGACCAGTCCCGGCAGGGAGTTCAGCTCGGCTACTATCGCGGCGATTACATCGTCATCGAGCCGCTGCAGGCGCTTGCCCAGCGCCGCCGCCAGCAGCAACATCGACACTAGCTGCGTGGTAAACGCCTTGGTCGACGCGACGCCGATTTCGGGGCCGGCGCGGGTCATCAACACCAGCTTCGATTCGCGCACCAGCGACGACTCGGGCACGTTGCAGATACTCAGGCTGCCGCAGTAGTTTGCCGATTTCAGGTTGCGCAGCGCCGAAAGGGTGTCCGCGGTCTCGCCCGACTGCGACAGGGTTACGAACAGCGTATTGGGAAGTACCACCGACTTACGATAGCGAAACTCGCTCGCCACCTCGACCTGGCAGGGCAGATCTAGCAGTGCTTCGATCCAGTATTTCGCGACCAGTCCGGCGTGATAACTGGTGCCACAGGCGATAATCTGGATGTTTTCGACTCGCGCGAAGATGGCATCCGCATCGAAACCAAAAATATTTTCGAGCACCGCCGTATCGCTGATGCGCCCCTCCAGGCATTCCGAAATCGCCCGTACCTGTTCGTGGATTTCCTTTTGCATATAGTGCCGATATCCGCCCTTGCTGGCGGAATCGGCGGTGAGTTCGCTGACCTTGATGTCGGACTGTTTGCTGTTGCCACTGGCGTCGAAGAGCGCAAAGTCGTCACCGCTCAGTACGACATAATCGCCATCATCGAGATAGACGAAGCGATTGGTCACCGGCAGCAGTGCCGATACGTCCGAGGCAATGAAATTTTCGCGGATACCCACGCCGACCACCAGCGGCGGGCCACGACGACAGGCGACCAGCGTGTGCGGATCGTCGGTCACGATGATACCGAGCGCGAACGCGCCCTCGAGTTCGTCCACGGCCTTTTTGACCGCCGCGAACAGGTCGCCATCGAAGTAGCTTTCTACCAGGTGGGCAACGACCTCGCTGTCGGTTTCGGAACTGAACTCGTAGCCCTGCGCGAGCAGGCGTTCGCGAATCGGTTTGTAGTTTTCGATGATGCCGTTGTGCACGACGGCGATACGCTCGTTGGAAAAATGCGGGTGTGCGTTGGTCTCCGACGGCTCGCCGTGGGTCGCCCAGCGCGTGTGCGCGATGCCGATGTGCCCGGGCTGGTCCGCCGACATCCTCGCTTCGAGTTCGCGGACCTTGCCGAGCGCGCGAAACCGTTCCAGCTTTGCGCCATCGATCAACGCGATGCCGGCGGAGTCGTAGCCGCGGTACTCGAGCCGATACAAACCCTCGAGCAGTATCGAACTCACGTCGCGATGCGCCAGCGCGCCCACTATTCCACACATGACTCAGGTGTCCTTCTTGACAGGTTTAGACCAGGCGTCAATAGTAACCTGTTTGGCGCGCGAAATGGTCAGTTTGTCAGCCGGCGCATTCTTCGTAATCGTCGAGCCGGCGCCGATCGTGGCGTTGCGTCCGACCCGCACCGGCGCCACCAGCTGGGTATCGGAACCGATAAAAACCCCGTCCTCGATTACCGTCCTGAACTTGTTGACGCCGTCGTAGTTACAGGTAATGGTGCCGGCGCCGATGTTGACGTCGCCGCCCATCTCGGTATCGCCGATATAACTCAAATGGCTGACCTTGCTGCCTTTACCGATTCGCGACTTCTTGGTTTCGACGAAGTTACCGATTTTAACCGAGTCGTCGAGCTCGGTGCCCGCACGGATTCGCGCGAAAGGCCCGATACTGACCCCGCGCCCGATCACCGCCTCGTCGATCCAGGTCATCGGATGAATAACGCTGTCGTCGGCAATGCTGGCGTTACGGATTACGCAATTGGCGCCGATGCGCACGTTGTTTCCGAGCGACACCGTGCCCTCGAAAACGCAGTTGACGTCGATTTCTACGTCGTGCCCGACATCGATTTCGCCGCGGATATCGACACGCGCGGGGTCGAACAGCTTGACCCCCCGGGACATCAACGCCTCGGCCTGGCGCGCCCGGTAAAGGGTTTCGACCGCGGCCAGCTGCTGCTGGTTGTTAACGCCGCTCACCTCGCTGGCCTGGTCACAGATGACGGCGCTGACGCGGTTGCCCGAGTCTACCGCCAGCCTGACCAAGTCGGTCAGGTAGTATTCGCCCTGGGCGTTGTCGTTATCGAGCGCAGACAACAGCCCCTGCAACCGATCTCCCTTGATCAGCATGACGCCGGAGTTGCATTCGCCGATGCTTGCCTGGTCGTCGTCGGCATCCTTTTGTTCGACGATGGCGATTACGTCGCGATGCTCGTCACGCACGATGCGGCCATAGCCGAACGCGCTTTGGGGGCGGAAGCTCAGCACGCAAACTGCGGCTTCCTTACCCTGCTCGACCATTCGCGCCAGGGTCTCGGCGCGAATCAACGGCACGTCGCCCACCAGCACCATCACATCGTTGCCGGCGCTGATGGCGCCCAGGCATTGCTGCACCGCGTGCCCGGTACCGAGCTGTTCGAGTTGCTCGACGAATTGCAAATCCTGCCCCTGCATGGCGTTTCGAACCTGTTCGGCGCCGTGCCCGACGACGACGATAATCTGCTCGGGCTCGAGCGCACGGCTGGCGTCGACGACATGCTGCAAAAGCGGCTTACCGGCGAGTTGGTGGATCATTTTGGGACGCGACGATTTCATACGCGTGCCCTGACCCGCGGCGAGGATGACGATACTCAGAGGCATAGATGGATTCTAGAATAAAATCAGCGGCTTATTGTAATGCAGTGCAGCCGGTACGTCATGCTTCGAGGTTAATTGCCCGGGGGAGGTTCGCGCGGAGGCGCGGAGACCGCGGGGGAAGGCTGTTGGGGATCGCGCCTGGTTGGGGCGAGATTGCGGATAGCGCCTGCGGCGCTTCCGGGATGACAAGGCAATAAAATGGCGGATTCGCCATCCGATCCTGCGGTGGATGACGATCGCGCTGGTTGGCAGAGCTGTGATCCCGCGGCTCGATCGGGTCGCGGTGTGACAGATATAAGTTGAGTATTGTGTCCCCGTAATTATGATCGGGGAAGGGAATTGGGATGGTCGGGGCTGGATCCCGGATATTTACTGGCGCAAATTCCGGGTGGTAGCATCTGGTTGGGGCTGGATCCCGGATATTTACTGGCGCAAATTCCGGGTGGTAGCGTCTGGTTGGGGCTGGATCCCGGATATTTACTGGCGCAAATTCCGGGTGGTAGCATCTGGTTGGGGCTGGATCCCGGATATTTACTGGCGCAAATTCCGGGTGGTAGCGTCTGGTTGGGGCTGGATCCCGGATAGCGCCTGCGGCGCTTCCGGGATGACAAGGCAATAAAGAGGGGGCTTAGCCCCCTTTTTATTGCCTTGTCACTTTTTACGCCATTTCTTGATGGCCTGGATCTGTGCGGCGGCGGCAGCGAGTTCCGCTTTCGCCTTGGCCACGTCGAGGTCAGACTGCTGGTCGGAAAGCGCGGCCTCGGCGCGTTTTTGCGCCTCCAGCGCGGCCGCCTCGTCGAGGTCATGCGCGCGGATCGCGCTGTCCGACAACACCGTCACGAGGTGGGGTTGCACTTCCAGGATGCCGCCGGAGATAAAGAAAAACTCTTCCTTGCCGCCACCCATATCGAGCCGCACCTCGCCCGGCTTCAACGGCGAAATCAACGGCGTGTGGCGCGGCGCGATGCCGACTTCACCCATCACCGCCGGCGCGAACACCATCTCCGCCTCGCCGGAAAAGATTTGCTCCTCGGCGCTGACGATCTCTACCCGGATTGTGCTCATTGGCCTACCTTACAGGTTCTTGGCGCGTTCGGCGACTTCTTCGATACCGCCGACCATGTAAAAGGCCTGCTCGGGATACTGGTCCATTTCGCCGTTCAGAATCTGCTTGAAGCTTGAAATAGTATCCTTTACCGATACGTACTTGCCGGGCGAACCGGTGAATACCTCAGCGACGAAGAACGGCTGCGACAGGAAGCGCTGGATTTTACGCGCGCGGCTGACCGCGAGCTTGTCTTCCTCGGAAAGCTCGTCCATCCCGAGAATCGCAATAATGTCCTTCAGTTCCTTGTAGCGCTGCAGGGTACCCTGCACGCCACGCGCGGTGTCGTAGTGCTCGTTGCCGACCACGTTGGGATCGAGAATCCGCGAAGTCGAATCGAGCGGGTCCACCGCCGGGTAAATTCCCAGTTCGGCAACCTGGCGCGACAATACCAGCGTCGCGTCGAGGTGCGCAAAGGTGGTCGCCGGCGACGGGTCGGTCAAATCGTCCGCCGGTACGTATACCGCCTGGAACGACGTGATCGAGCCGGTCTTGGTCGAGGTAATGCGCTCCTGCAGCACACCCATCTCGAGCGCCAGCGTCGGCTGGTAACCTACCGCCGACGGCATGCGTCCGAGTAGCGCCGATACCTCGGTGCCGGCCAGCGTATAACGGTAGATATTGTCGACGAACATCAATACGTCGCGACCTTCGTCGCGGAAGTATTCCGCCATCGTCAGACCCGACAGCGCGACGCGCAGGCGGTTGCCGGGCGGCTCGTTCATCTGCCCGTAAACCAGCGCCACCTTGTCGATAACGCCGCCGTCGGTCATTTCGTGGTAAAAGTCGTTGCCCTCGCGG
>Ga0224497_10000634_pt1 | contig 23929 bp, 19 predicted proteins | sample SF_Jul11_sed_USG_4_FD_167970 | JGI IMG/M metagenome (GOLD analysis project Ga0224497, IMG submission 167970) | Sediment microbial communities from San Francisco Bay, California, United States - SF_Jul11_sed_USGS_13 | ecosystem: Environmental > Aquatic > Marine > Sediment | place: USA...
TTGGCCCTGGCTAATCCTACTGGATTTAAATATGCCTCGGAAAGATGGGCGAAAAGTGTTAGTCGAACTCCGCTCGCATCCTGAATGGCGCCATATTCCCACGGTGGTTTTTTCAGACTCTACACAGCCCAAGGACATTCAAATTTCTGAAACCTTGGGAGCCTATGATTTCATCACCAAACCCGAAACCTTTGAAGAATATCAAAGCATTATCAATGAATTAGGCCACATGGCTCTCGCCCAACGAGGAGCCGCGTAGTCTAATGACAAATCCGGCAGGCAATGTTTCGATTGGGTTGGTAGTAGTAGATACGAAGGATGATGCCTTCATCATCAAAACGCTCCTCGAACAAACCTCCCTGCAAAAATTTTAAAATGTATATTGAAGATGATGAAAACATTTCCAAAGCCTTAGAGGTTCGCTTGAACACGCGGGGCTACAAGACCCATACGGCCTTCGATGCCATAATGGGAATGCAAAAAGCCTTAGATATGCTCCCTGATGCTATTCTGCTTGATATTACGATGCCTGGTGGAAATGGGCTGACGCTTGCCGAACGTCTGAAAGCCTCAAGCAAAACCCAAGACGTCCCCATCATCTTTCTGACGGCAAGCAAACAACCTGAATTACATCAAAAAGCCTTGGATTTAGGAGGAACCGCATTTTTTGAAAAACCCTATGATTTTAATTATCTGTTAGCGGCCCTGCGTGCGGCCATCAACCATCCCAACGCCTGTCTTTCTCTTTAAGCAATAGTACATCAACAGCCCGGAACAACATCGGCATGCTTGAAACAGCCAAATCCCAATTAGATACAGACCATGGCACTGATGTCATCCGCGTTCTTCTTGTGGATGACAATGAAGATGATGCGATGATCGCCCAAGCCATGTTGACACGGGTGCGCGGCATTACCTTTGACGTGGAATGGGTCTCAACTTTCCGACAAGGCCTTGAGAAACTCAAAGAGGATTCACACGACATCTGTCTCTTAGATTATTGTTTAGGTAAAGAAACGGGACTGGATGTGCTTGGTGAAGCATTACGATTTGGATGTCGCATTCCGATTGTCATGCTGACGGGGACGACGGATCGTGCAATCGATTTGCAAGCCATTAAGCTGGGGGCGGCCGATTATATTATTAAAGGTGAAACGAACCCCGGCCTCCTTGAACGGGTCATTCGTCATGCTCGTGAACGCCGCAAAGGCGCGCTTGAGCGAGAAGAGTTAACGCAACAACTGGTGGAAAGCTCCAGGCGCCTAGGTATGGCTGAAGTGGCGTCTGACGTCTTACATAATATTGGCAATGTGTTGAACAGCTTGAATGTATCGGCTGGCCTGATTGCCCAACATGTTCGCGGGATGCCGATTCAGGATGTGACCCGGACTTCGGCCCTACTGACCGCACATCAAGATGATTTGGGAACGTTTCTAACCAAGGATGCCAAAGGCCAACGGGTTTCGGGTTTCTTGGCTCAGCTCGGATGCCATTTGAGAGATCAACATGCTCAAACGTGCCGCGACTTGGACACATTAATTTCCCAAATTGATCATGTGAAAGACATTATTGCCGCTCAGCAAGATTTAACCAGAACCAATAGTATCCATGAACCGGTGCTTTTAAAAGATCTGGTCGAAACCGCCTTAAAAATTAATGCCCCGGGGTTTGACAAATATCATATTGCCATTACTCGAGACTATGTTGACCTGCCCAAAGTCATTACGGATAAGCAGCAGGTCCTTCAAATAATGGCCAATCTGATCCGTAATGCCAAAGAAGCGCTTCGGCAACATGGCTCGGGTCCTCACAATCTTACGATTCGCATCCATCCACATTCAGACAATAGCAACAGAATCTGTATTCAAGTCAGCGATACTGGAATTGGTATTCCATCTAACAATATTCACCGAATTTTTGCCCAGTCGTTTTCCAACGACCCAAGTGGAAAGGGATCTGGCCTCCATAACAATGCCATTGCGGCAAAAAACCTAGGCGGGTCACTCACGGCATCCAGTGAGGGCGAAGGCCTTGGCGCGACCTTTACGTTGGAAATCCCCGTCACATTTCTGGAAATTCCTGGTTAATTCCGGTGAAATACGATGAGTATCCCTCTAGTTGCGTTAAACGGATTCTTCCTGTACCGTCATCATAGATGAATCGACCGTCTCGTTAGACCAAGCCATTCTCCGGCCGTTCTGGCCGGTGTCGTTGCTCAAATCTCCGCAGACCGGCCTCGATAAAGACAGACCAGGCTTGAACTAGGGTGTTTAAGCAGCTGGTGCTATGTGTCCATCCCTCATAAAGGAAATTCTGTTATGCCGAATCAAAAGAGACGAAAAGACCTTCGCAACGTAGCCATCATCGCGCACGTCGATCATGGAAAAACGACCCTAGTCGACGCCCTGCTCAAACAAACCGGTGCCTATGTTTTCAAAGAAGGTGAAACGGTCATTATGGACTCCAATCCGTTGGAGAAAGAACGCGGTATCACCATTTTCTCGAAAAATGCCTCCCTGCTCTATAAAGATACAAGAATCAATCTGGTCGATACCCCTGGCCATGCCGATTTTGGCAGTGAAGTTGAGCGGATTTTGCGGATGGTAGACGGCGTACTGCTCTTAGTTGATGCCTTCGAAGGCCCCATGCCTCAAACCAAATTCGTTCTTAAAAAATCATTGGAATTGCATCTCAAACCCATTGTGGTCATAAACAAGATCGATCGTCCCAACGCCAGACCAGAAGAAATTGTCAATCAAACTTTCGATTTGTTTTGCGAACTCAACGCCACAGACGAACAATTGGATTTTCCCATTGTGTATGCCTCAGGGAAAGAAGGCCAGGCTACATTGGATCTTCTAGATTCCGCCGTGGACATGAAGCCCTTATTGGACACCATTATTCATCGTGTCCTCCCACCGGTGGCTGATCCTGATCAACCATTTCAAATGCTCGTGACCATGTTGGAATATGACTCGTATATCGGACGAGTCGCTGTCGGTCGGATTGTTCATGGGATGATTGAAGTGGGTAATCAAATCGTGGCCGTGAAGAGAGATGGCACTGTTTCTCGGGGAAAGGTTACCAAGCTATTGGCCTATCAAGGTCTCACTCGTGTTGAGAGCGAAACTGCACAGGCTGGAGACATTATCTCCTTGGCCGGAGTTGAAGATATTCGGGTCGGGGAAACTCTCGCCTCTCCAAAAAACCCAACGGCCTTACCAACCGTCAATGTGGATGAACCCACTATTTCCATGAATTTCTCCCACAACACCAGTCCATTGGCCGGGAAAGACGGAGGGCGATTTCTCACCTCACGCCATATTCGAGAACGCCTGGCTCACGAAGCCATGATGAATGTGGGCATCAAGGTGGAAGAGGCCGATGGAGGAGAGCGATTTAAAGTCTCAGGACGAGGCGAACTGCATTTGTCCATTTTAATCGAGACCATGCGCCGCGAAGGATTCGAATTAGAAGTGTCACCACCCAAAGTCATATACAAGGAAATCGATGGCGAAATCCTAGAGCCTGTTGAACTCGTGGTCATTGAAGTAGACCCCGGCTATCAAGGCGCAGTCATTGAAGCCCTTGGCAGTCGAAAGGCAGACATGAAAGACCTGCAAATTAGCTCGGTGGGGTCCGTCCGTATGGAATTCCACATCGCCTCACGGGCCCTTTTGGGATTCCGCAGTGAATTATTGAGAATGACCAGAGGAAGTGGTGTCATGTCTCAAATCTTCTATGAATATCAACCCTTCAAAGGTGACATTCCCCACCGGTCAGCAGGAGTGTTGATTTCTCAAGGTCCAGGACAAGCCGTAGCCTATGGCCTCTGGGGGCTCCAAGATCGTGGAGAAATTTTTCTTCATCCCGGAGCTGACATTTACGAAGGAATGTTGGTGGGGATCAACAATAAGGGGAACGACCTCGTGGTCAATGCCATTCGCGAAAAGAAATTGACCAATATTCGAGCTGCCGGATCCGATGAAGCCATCAACCTCATTCCCCCACGGGAAATGACATTAGAGTTTGCGTTAGAATTCATCGAAGACGATGAGCTTGTAGAGGTGACCCCCAAAAATATTCGATTACGGAAACGATTTCTTACCGACAACGAACGCCGCGCTGCTCGGAATCAAGCCAAACGAGCGTAATCCCCGATGGTTTCTCTCATTGGCAGCCTTTTTCCCTCCTTTCCTGGGAATTAGGACTTTCCTCTTTGCCTTTTTTTACGTATAATTCAGATCCTACCGAATAGTCGGGCTTGGGCCAACGGCCTTGCCTCGACCAAGATCTATTCCATAGTGGAGCAGGCATGAAAAATACTTTTTTTAAGGGACATGGCTTGGGCAACGACTATATTGCCCTGGACCCAGCAAAACTCTCATTTAAACTTACCGCCCGTACCATTCGTACCTTGTGTGATCGCAATTGGGGAATCGGAAGTGATGGAGTTTTGGCTTTAGTCCCTTCAAAAAAATCAGACTTTGGACTGCGAATTTTCAATCCGGATGGCAGTGAGGCAGAAAAGTCAGGAAATGGATTGCGCATATTTGGTTGTTACTTATACCACACCAAACGTACTAGGAGAAAACACTTTACAGTAGAAACCAAAGGTGGGGTGGTGGAAATTCACCTGGAGTTAAATGGGGACGGCCTGGTTGCTGGCGCGACTGTCGATATGGGACGGGCAGTCTTCCAACCTATCGCATTGCCTTGTACCTTACGGGTGCCTGAATTAATTCAACAGCCCGTGAAAGCGGCAGAGCAATCGCTTCGATTTACAGGCGTCAGCATAGGTAATCCGCATTGTGTGGTGTACAAAAAACGAGAGGAACGGTGGACTCGTGAGGATTTACTGGAAATCGGGCCGGAACTCGAGAACCACACCATTTTTCCAAAACGCACCAATGTTCAACTTGCTGTTCCAACCGGGCCAAAATCCATTTCTATCCTTATTTGGGAACGTGGCGCAGGAGAAACCCAAGCATCAGGTTCCTCCGCCTGTGCGGCAGCATGCGCCGGAGTACGATTGGGATTGGTCAAAAGCCCTGTTCGAGTCAAAGCCCCAGGGGGAACACTGGATGTTACAGTAGACTCGCAATACAACATCACCATGAAAGGTCCGGTGATGGAAGTGGCCCGTGGAGAAATCAGTCCCGCCTTCATTCACAACCTGTAACAGCTTTATTTCAACTCCTCAGTAGTCTTTTCTCATTTCAACAGTACTCAACTCCCTCATTCTGGTAACTCCGGAAACTCGAATGGAATCGGTTCTCCTGTTAATGCCTTTAAAAATGACACAAGATCTGTTTTTTCTTCCTTTGTGAGGCCCAGGGGCTTGATTAAAGGACTCACCTGCGGATGGGCATTGCCTCCCTTGTCATAAAAGTCCACCACTTCTTCCAAGGTTTTAAACGCCCCATCATGCATGTAGGGAGCACTTTCAATCACGCTGCGGAGGGTGGGTGTTTTAAAGGCTCTTTTGTCTTTTTCAAGGAAGGTGACATTGTATCGCCCTAAATCTTCTTTTAGAGGGCCAACCTGCGGAACCCCGGTGTTATGAAATCGATTATCAGTAAAGTTTGACCCATTGTGGCACGCAATACATCGACCCTTGCCTTTAAAAATTGTCATCCCTCGTTTCGCAGAGTCATCCATGGCTTTGGCATCGCCTAAAATATATTTATCAAAGGCTGAATTCGTCGAAATGACAGTGCGTTCATAGGCGGCAATGGCTTCACCTATTCCCTGAATACTCACTCCCGACCCAAACGCGGCCTGAAACTGAGCTTGATAACCTTTAATTTGACTCAATTTTTTCACGACATTTTCATGAGTTTCTGCCATCTCAATGGGATTATGAATTGGACCGATAGCTTGCTCTTCTAACGATCCGGCACGACCATCCCAAAATTGAAAGGGATTGAACGCCGTATTATACACCGTGGGTGCTTGGCGCCCGCCTCGTTTTCCACCAACCCCGATGGACGTTTGATTTGGGTCGGCAAATCCCGCTACCGGATTATGGCAAAACGCACAGGAGATCGCATTGTTCTTGGAAAGCCTCCCATCAAAATAAAGTTGTTTGCCCAATGTTATTTTTGAAGCGTAATTAAGATTGGCCGCAGGTTGAGGGATCGCCGTGGGTAAGGGCCCAATATCCGGAACCGCCATCCCATCCACTGTTATCATTGCCGGATCCGTATCATGCCCAAAACTACTGGTCCCCATCAGTACGAACACGACCATTCCACAAACCCATGCGCTTGTCAGTGTTGAACATCTTCCAGTCATTCCTCAGATCCTCCTTGCAAAGTTACTGTATTCCTTAACTATCGTAAAAGTTTAGGACCCATGAACTCGCTAGCCTATTCCTGATTAAATTCAACTGCATAGATTATTTAGTGTACTGCGAATAACAATGATATGGTATGACAAATTCAAGAAATATGACAGCCCTATCCGACCTTTATGATTTTTGATACAGCCCCTTCTTTTTGAATTGTTTCTTTGCCGAGCAATCTCACCATTCATTTGCCATTTATTGTAGCCAAACCATGAGTGTCAGACATCTCCCTATATTCAACGTCATTCCACAATTACAAAAAAATCTTAGCGAGCACTCCCTCGTCTTGCTGATAGCAGAACCTGGAGCGGGAAAAACAACACAAGTACCCTTGGCATTGCTTAACGAACCCTGGGTAGAATCAAAAAAGATCATCATGCTTGAGCCAAGACGCTTAGCGGCGCGAGCCGCAGCGAACCACATGGCTCGACTGTTAAGTGAATCCGTGGGAGAAACGGTCGGATACCGTACGCGATTGGATTCGAAAATTGGCTCGACGACAAAAATTGAGGTGGTGACAGAAGGGGTTCTCACCCGCATCCTTCATCATGACCCCTCATTAATTGATTATGGGTTGGTCATTTTTGATGAATTCCATGAACGGAATCTGCATGCAGACTTAGGGTTAGCCTTCAGTCTGCAAACACAATCCCTCTTTCGGGAAGATCTTCGTCTACTGCTCATGTCAGCTACCTTGGACACCCGAATATTGTCACACCAATTGAAACACGCCCCCATACTCACATGCCCAGGCAATATGTTTCCAATCGAAACTCGCTATATTGGAGGATTCGAAAAGAATGAATTCTCGTTGCGCGTGTCTAAAACCATTCAACATCTCCTGAATACAGAAACTGGAAATATTTTGGTGTTCTTACCAGGAGCCGGGGAAATTCGACAGGTCCAGAAGTATATAGACGGTCTCCCTCTTCCTCCCAACACACTGATTGCCCCGCTCTATGGAAACCTTTCTCACAAGGCACAAGACCAAGCGATCCTTCCTCCTCCAACTGGCTGGCGAAAAGTAGTACTGTCTACCAACATTGCCGAGACCAGCCTCACCATTGAGGGCGTTCGTATAATCTTGGATACGGGGCTCATGCGTGTGTCTCGATTCGACGTTCGAAGCGGCATGAGCCGGTTAGTCACAATACCCATCTCACGGCAATCTGCTGAACAACGTCGTGGTCGGGCAGGCCGGCTCGAACCAGGACTATGTGTCCGCTGTTGGGCAGAGTCCACTCAACGAATATTATCTCCCAGAACCCCGCCAGAAATTTTGAATGCCGATTTGACCTCATTGGCGCTGGAATTATCCCTTTGGGGCATTCAGGACCCCAATGAACTTTCCTGGCAAGATCATCCACCGGCCGGCGCCTTCAGCCAAGCTTGCCAACTTCTTCGATTGCTCGGTGCGTTGGATCCAGAAGGTCGGATAACCCCGCATGGGCAACAAATGGCCAATCTCCCTCTCCATCCCCGGGTGGCACACATGGTGCTCAAAGGGACCCAGCAATCACTCGGAACACTGGCCTGTGATGTCGCGGCAGTCCTGAGCGAAGGGGATCTTTTCAAGGACTCGCAAGGACCAACCCAGACCGATATGCGAACAACAATTGAAGCGTACTATCGGCAAACTCATTCAAAAGAAACAACCGCGGTTGTTCAGCGGCTACAGAAAGTTTCCCTCAACTTGCAGCAAACTCTTGCTATCACGAGGTTGGTGGGGCAGGTATCACCCCATGTCGAGACGCTTGGAGTTCTGTTATCCGCAGCATATCCAGACCGGATCGCCCAACGTCAATCCCATGGAAACCGTCGGTACAAGCTCACTAATGGCCGACTCGCCTGTTTTCACAAACCTGACTCATTAGAGAACGAGGAATATCTCGTGATTATTGACTTAGATGGCCAGCAACCCGTTTCTCGCATCTATTCCGCGGTCCCGATTTCCTATCATGACCTTATTGTTCAATACGCCGATTTCATGCAGTCGGAAGAACGAGTTGGGTGGAATGATCACACAGAATCCATTGTCGCCCGACGGGAACGCCAACTGGGATCCCTCACGTTAGAAGAAAGCCAGCTTCATCAGCCAGATTCCGATTCGGTTATCAAGGCATTGCTCACCGGCATTCGCCGTAAAGGCCATTCCTGCTTACCTTGGAACCACACCCGGCGAAATTGGCAGGCTCGTGTCCAATTTCTTCATCGGGTAATGCCTCCAGTAACCGCATGGCCTGATGTGTCAAATGAAACCCTTCTCTCCACCCTCGAGGACTGGCTGGCACCATACCTTATGGGTATTTCAAGCCTTGGCCAACTACAGCGATTAGATCTAACCTGGCCCTTGCAAGCGCATCTTTCACAAGAACAACAGCGTACGCTCGACACTTTGGCACCCACCCATCTCACCATCCCCACTGGGTCGCGCATAGCCTTGGATTACCAATCCGGCGAGATCCCCATCTTGGCCGTCCGCCTTCAGGAAGTATTCGGGATGACGGAAACTCCCACCGTGGCCAGTGGCAAGGTTCCTGTGTTAATTCACCTACTCTCACCAGCTAGACGCCCTGTTCAAGTGACTCAAGATCTCACAAGTTTTTGGGAAACAGGATACGCCGCGGTCAAAAAAGAACTCAAAGGCCGCTATCCCAAACATTTCTGGCCAGATGACCCTCTCCAAGCCCCGCCCACCAAAGGCATCAAAAGATCCTAGCTAATTCTTAAGAAATCTTGTTGAAACAGCATGCCATTTCTCGTTCTATTAGAGATATATGGTTCAGCCCCAAAGTACCCAGTTTCGAGATTATGTCATTGCTTGTCCTCTTCCTATTGCTTTTAATTGGCAAAATTTCTAAGGTATGGCGTCATTCGCGAATTCCCCCTTTCCCCTTTATCCGGTTTGTGTTAACCATATTGAGGAAGGAGTCATGATCGTGAATAGGCCTCATCTCTGTATTGACCTCCTGTTATCGGGAATTCTAAGTGGAATGTTTCTTGGGTGTTCCGCAGTGGAGCTATCCAAAGTCCCCAAGAAACCTCTCCCTGCCTCTCCCCCACAATTAACGGAACTGGCACTTGAATTACCTCCTGAAGGGGGACCACGAAGGCCGATCGACTCTTCAGCCCCCTTGGCACTTCAGGGAAACCTTCCGAACATCGTCATTGTCGAGAAAGACGAATCTGCGCTCCGAACCACGGCGGAGCAACACCCGGAAGTAAAGATTCAATTGGGGGAGCGGTACGGATTTATCGATTCAGAAGAGCTTGCTGCTGATCTATGTCAAATCGTCGTTGGTAGTGAGGAATCCAAAGCCTTACGCCTTTCTGATCGTCCAACAAACCAAGTTTTAGTCCACCGACTTACCTATTACAGCTATACCAACAACTCAGCGGTACATGTGTGTATCAACGGGAAACAAGTCACTGTTCAACGCGATCCCCGAAAAAGGTACCAACCGCAGGAAGGTGTGGAAGAGGTGGAACGAGGCATTGCCCTTGCAAGAAAAGATACGCGCATCGCCCAGGACGTACAGAATCTGTTTGGCCATGCCATCCTGACTTCCCCTGAGGAATATCGGTATTTTTGGGTGAGCGACGAAGCGGGGTTTGGTGACCGAGTGCTATGGGTAACCTTTTCTGACACTCCAGAAAGTTTAGCCTTGTTTTTTGCTCGAGTAGACCTTACGAATGGCCAAGTCCTGGATGCCGGGAAGGAACCAGGACCCCAATAAATTATTGTATTGGTGCGGAGAACCCTCGAGGAGTTTCCAACATGATATGTACACGCCCCTATCTGATTGCTCTCTTGATATTGGGTTTTACCTCTCTTCTGTCCCCTGCGTTTGCTGACTGGGAAACCCACCCTTTCGAGTGGGGAAAATGGAGACTTCAGCTTGAAATGAAAGATGCGGCCGGACTAGCCATGAAGAACGTCTCTTATGACGGAGAACAAGTGCTTGCGAAAGCCAGCCTCCCCGTTATACGAGTGAAATATGTTCGAGAATGGCCTGCGTGGGACCCCCGAAGCTGGTTTGGGCTCGGCCGTTCGAGCGGCCGTTGTGGTCCCTTTGAAGATCGAATTAGCCCTCTCACCTTGCTCAAAAACAAAAGCTGTCAAAATAACAGGCTTTGCAGGGCTACCCATACCATCCACGGAGTTCAATGGTTGGAAATTGGTGTCTACGCCAAGATCGGCCAATATCGCTTATACCAGGCCTGGTATATAAGTGAAGACGGGCGCCTCTATCCTAGCGTGCAAAGTTGGAATCTTTCCTGTAACACCGATCACGAGCACCATGCCTACTGGCGACTAGATTTCAATATTGGAGACCCCGATAATGATCAGGTGTTTGTATGGGATAAACAAGTTTCCGAGGACGAAGGTTGGGGACCAGGCTGGAGCAAATACCTGAGTGAAATCGACGATGAGAAACCCGAAGCCAATAGTCAAAACCGCGTCTGGTTTGTTCGAGATTACCAAACCGGGCACGGGGTGTGGGTCATTCCTGGGCCTCATGACGGCGAATCAGGAAACTTCTCTGATCGTGACATTTCCGTTCGCAAATATTATCTGGATGAAGATTCCGGATGGCCCTTTGGAGCACGAGGGGATCTCGACTTTCATGAAAAAGAGAATATTCAAGAAACTAATTCGGTTTTTTGGTATATCGCCCACCTACCTCACAAGGCCGCGGAAGGTGACCGACCGATGCGGTATTGGATGGGACCATTATTGAAGATCGAACGCTCTTTCTAAGTTTGACCATATTCCTTAGCTTTGTACCCCAAAGATCCTAGCTGTCTTGTTCTAGAAGCGGATTCACAGGCTCCCGTTCAATCTTATATAATAGGCTTGATTAACGAGGGTGATGTATTCTGATCTTACCTTTATGTTCGTCTCTGCTTCTCCGACAAATCTTTGATTGTTCAATTCCATGTTTTTAGCCAGCCTAGTAGGTACCTCCTCCTTCACAGAAAATCTGTCTCACGCCCATTTCGGGCCTACATTAGAATCTGCCCGCTCTATCTTCTTGGGCTGTATCCTTTTACTCACCTTTTTTAGCAGCGGATGCTCGCGATCGCCATGGATGAAAACGGATGGTCACGAGGTCACACCTCGTGAAGAATTGGAATGTGTTCAACAAGTTCAAGAACATAGCAAAGGGGAGGTCTTAGACCAGGAAGTACGTGAACAACGGATTGAACAATGCATGTTAGACAAGGGCTATGCACGCCGCTCCTGGTGGTCATTGAATGATCTCCATTGGCATATTAAGAAACCCACCTATTAAATCCTCTCCTTCTCTTTACCCTAATCACCCCAAACATCTCTTCTTTGCCCCTTATCCTCATTTTTTCCATCCAATCACAAATCGCCTTGCCCTTATCCAGTTTGTTATGGTGAATCCAGAACGGACAAGACCATCATCTGGAACTTTTTCTTTTTCGTCTCTTATTCTCGAGAAAGGACCTTTCGAGTATGTATCATCGCAAATATGACAAATCTTTTATCTCATGGGGACTTTTCATTGTCACTCTCCTTTTTCTTTTCTGTATTCCAGCATTCAGCTCTGAACCTATCGACGGATTTCGCGACCTTAAATTCGGCATGTCTCCACAAGAAGTCCAGGCCCTACCGAACTGCTCAACTTCTCAAGAATGCATCTATGAACTTTCAAATAAAAACCGTTATGTCACACTCACCTATGGGACCAATGGAGCCAGCCCAGAATCGGAATCGACAAACAACCTGCAACTCACAACGGTGACTATCGACATGGGACAATATACCGAAGAGTGGTACCACCAATTACAGATGATTTTGGGGAAAAGCTATCGCCTCACCCACGACTTTACAGATGAAACGATGAGTGGGTTCCTTGCTAAACAAGTTGAAAAACTGCAGGCAGGATACGAGAATGGGCAGGTTGTCCTAAGTGTGATTCGTCGTCAATTCGGCAACATGATCCTCAAGGTCATATATCAAAATCCCCAACTCGCCACCGGATTTATTCGACAAAGACCGGCGCCACCCGCAACGACTCCATAATGAGGATATGCTCTCTAAAAAGCTCGGGAAGGAAAATATTTTTCTCACACTCCCACCCGGGAAAGATCAGGAGGCTTCCCTCGGCAGCGAAGCCACCTTCGGTATGAGCAAGCGAGGACGTAACTTTCTCCCTCCAATAAACATGGAAAGAGGAAGAACGATGATCCCCGCTTGACGCTGTTGGTGCATAAGACGTCTCCAACATCGCCGGCACAGATCATGATCTTTCAAAGATACCGCACGACCAAGTTTGCTGGAATGTGGATTGCGCCGAGGCGAGACTAACACTTTGACATCCCCACCACAGTCTGCGCATTGTTCAATACCAGCATTACTCCCTTTGCCAACTTTTGACTGTTTCATTCGACTTCCAAACAAGGCATTTTTCCGTTTTGAATTCATTCGGGATTCAAGGCATGGAACCGGTTCGGAGGGGTCCAATCTCAGGAGTCTTCTCATCGCAATTCCTCCCTACAACATGGGGTGATGGGGCAGCTCTGTAAACTCAGCAAAGGATGTGCCTAGTCCACAGCAGGCCGCGGAGCTCATGATCAGGAAGTAGGAAGCCGAGAAAATTGTTTGAGAAATCTGAAGAGTCGGGAGACTCGATGAAGGAATGACGGTTTCCGTGGCAGGATCGCCCTAGGTGATCCTGCCCTCAAAATTTTGACGGGGTGTAGGGACTACTGACAGAAAATTTAAAATCTCGGCACAGTAAATAGGCATGGCTAAAAAACCATCCACTGCTCATGATTAAAAACATCAGGAGACAGGCACCCTCTCAGGGGCTGACTCGTTCAATATGAGCCAGTATAGGCCAAGGTTTTGAACGGCTTGTGAAAATTCCTGAAAATCTACTGGTTTTCGCACATAGCTATTGGCCCCCAATTGATAACTTTTCACGATATCTTGCTCTTCTTTGGAGGAAGTGAGAACCACGACAGGTAAAAATTTTGTCCGATCATCCGCACGCAAACGTCGCAAGACTTCCAATCCATCAACTTTGGGTAACTTAAGGTCCAACAAAATGATCTGCGGCATGATGTTCATGTCCCGCCCTGCATGAGCTCCCGTCCCGAATAAATACTCCAAGGCTTCAACGCCATCTCGTGCGACAACCACCTCATTCATAATATTATTTTTCTTTAACGCACGCATGGTCAGCTCTTCATCATCTGGATGATCTTCCACTAATAGAATGTGTTTGTGCGTCATCATAATCCTCCTTATTTTTGATTATTTTGGTTATAACGTAAAATGAAACGTCGCTCCTTCATCAACAGCACCCTCTGGCCAAATTTGCCCACCATGACGCTGAATAATGCGATGAACCGTTGCCAATCCAACTCCCACGCCTGGGAATTCCGTGTAGGCATGTAAACGTTGGAATGCACCAAATAATTTATGAGCATAGTTCATATCAAATCCCGCGCCATTATCTTTCACGAAATACGCCGCCTGCCCCTTGTATTGCCCATGTCCAAATTCAATGCGCGGATTGGGTTGCTGCCGAGTAAACTTCCATGCATTGCCTAACAAGTTCTCTAAAACTGCCCGGATCAACTGTGGGTCAGCCGTGGCCAACAAATTATCAGCAACCACACATTCCACCTCTCGATCCGGCTCCATTTTTTTAAGATCCTCCAAAATGCTTTTCACCATCGCGCTCATGTCGAATGTCTGGGAATGGATTTCTGCTCGGGTCAGCCGAGCTAAATTCAACATAGCATCGATAAGCTGCGACATGCGTTGACTCGCAGCTCGCACCCTGTTCAAATAACTTCGTCCAGATTCATCCAATTTCTCGTCATAGTCTTCCAACACCGCCTGGCTGAACCCATCGATACCCCGTAAGGGTGCGCGAAGATCATGGGACACGGAATAACTAAAAGCCTCCAATTCTTTATTGCTGGCTTCCAATTGCGCGGAGCGTTGCACAAGTTGTGCATTGAGGCTTCGAATATCATCCTCTGCTCGTTTCCGTTCAGCGACTTCACGAATAAGCTCCGCATTCGAGGCCGCTAACTTCCCTGTTCGTTCCTGCACACGTTTTTCCAGATTATCTCTGGCTTTGCGAATGGTATCCTCCGCCAATTTCCGTTCATAAATTTCCAATTCCAATTGGCGATTAGATTCCTTCAGATCAGTCGTACGATGTCGCACTTGATGCTCTAATTCCTCAGATACTCCACGAAGTTTTAAGACGACTAATCCAAAGCCTCCCATCCACAACAAGACTAAGACTCCCATCATTCCATAGGAATCTGTCCAGTCCATACCGGTGATATTCTCTAACGAATCCAGAGGGTAGATAATTTCCACTATTCCCCCTACTTGTCCAACTTCCCAGTTACGATTTGGACTATTAGCGTTTTCATTATGGCAATCCCTACATTCCTGCTGCATACGGGCTGCCACGGCGAAGCGCAATGATTGACGCCTATCAACCGGTTCGACTCGATAAAAGGACAGTTCAGGATTTTGGGTTAAATATTCCCATGCCCGACGCTGAAACGAGTCCATCGACTGACCAGGACCGCCTGCTTGAGTGAACGGATACTCACTCAACAGACGCACGCGTTCCCCTGGCCTTCCCGAGAACAATTGACCAACTAAATTTCGGCTTAATAAGACCGGTAAGGGGAGGGCTCCCTTTTTCTCCCGGTAGGGTTCAGTATCATTGATGCCCAGGGCATGTAGCCGCTGAACGACTTCGATCGCGTTCCATTCACGCATTTCACTTGACACTCGGGAATGGACGTCCGCACCTCGAAGGGCGATAGTGGCGACCATTTGGTTCTTCAACTCCGAAATATGCAAATAAATAACAAGCAGGCAAAGCCCAAACAGCAAACTGAGCACGAGGATAATATGTTTATGGAGGACAGCTAACCCTCCCACAGCCTTTTCGACACATTTTTTCCAAAAGCCTAATACCTGTAAGGGGGCATTTTTACTAAGTGTTAAATCCGACACAACCTGTTATCCCAAGTAACCATCCATACGTCAAAGGAGGCCATTCCCCCCTGAACAGGGCATTCCCCTGAAAGATACTATCGGACAATTTCTGATAGAAATTTAGTTTTTAGGGTAGAAACAACACGAAGAAAACGGACAAAATTTTAACAAATACTAACAAAATTTATACAACGAATCGGTTGATTTCATGAAGATCCAGTGCTAGGGTCCACACCCTGCAAACGGCAAACGACTCGTTATCAGGCACAGGACCTGATCCCCCCGACATATGGCATACAATCGAAGCAAGTAAAAGAGGGAACTCAACAAAGGAGGTCGTGAATGGGCGTCAAACTCTATATTGGAAACCTACCATTTGAAACCACCGACCAAGAATTACAAGAGTATTTTTCCCTTCAAGGTACAGTGATTTCAGCCACCATTATTGCAGATCGATTTACTGGACGATCCCGAGGATTTGGCTTTGTAGAAATGGCCACTCAAGAAGATGCCGAAAAAGCCATCACTGCCCTTCATGGATCGGATCTCGGAGGAAGGATCTTAGTCGTCAACCTGGCCCGCCCACTGGAGGAAAGACGGCCACGCAGATCAGAGCCGCCTCCTGGAGAGTAAACCGACCAAAGTGGAACTGTGGTAAAATAGGCCAGAATAATGGCGTCTTAGACAGGGGATTGATTTTCCAATGCCACGGCCAGCATGACCTCCTCCCCCTCAGTGGGATATATGGCTTCGGATTCCTCAGAGGCGGTTGTTTCCAATTCCTGATCTTCATCGTAAGTTTGGCGCACATCCAAAATTTCAATATCTAATTGGGCTTCAGGGTAGAGCCTTCGCAAATCCCATTCGGTAATCCATCCTCTCACGTATTCCCGCATCCGCGTGCTAGATAGTTTTTCCACCGCCGATACGGGTGGCGGGTTCCAGCTATAGGCAGACCCGTGCAACTCTCGAAGACGACCATATAAGGCATCCACCATCGTTTCATACGGACGAATAAGTGATTCACTCTCCTGTTCAATGAGCCGGATACCTTTGAGAGCTGTAGAGGCAAGAATGTCGGCATCGCCAGCTTCTCCCCCCTGAGACAAGTGATCGATTTTTTTCCCGTCTTGCTTTTCTTCCAACACCACACTTTGAAAATCGTCGGTAAGAGCGACAATTCCCGCAATCCCAGGAGCCACAGTTTCCGCCAACACTCCCAGCCAGCGAGCGACTTCCGCGTAGGATTTCATCCGTTGCTTAAATGAGTACCGCCCGATAATTTCTGCTTCGTCGATAAGCAGGACCCACCCTTTGTACCCCGCAGCCATCATCAACCGCGAGGCGAATTGGAAACGATTCCACGCCAAATCTTGTGCAGTCAATTTGTCAAAAACATACGGTATCTCTGGCGCACAACCCTGAAGATATTTCTTGAGCTGGGCGTTGCTTAAAGGATCTCCTGACCAAAATCGAATGATCCGATGACTCAGCTCAGGATCATTAATCATCCGTTCATATAAAAACAACGTTGCTGCAAATCGTGAATCACACCCTGAATCTTTTCGATGAGCCCACTCATATAATTCGGCATATTGGGAACTTTGAAAATTCAGTTCCCCAGCTACTTCAGTTAACACATCCCCCTGTTTCCCGGGAACGATGGCATCATTCATGGCTGCTCGAAACAGCGTGGCCACATTATAAAAGGGCGTTTCCTTGCTAATGACAATCGGACTACACACAAAATGTTGTTCAATCGCCAGATGTTGCAAGGCTTTGAGCAGATGTGATTTCCCGCTCCCAAATCCCCCTTCGATGACCAATCCTTTGGTGGGAATCCCCTGTGAAGCCTGAGTGGCCATTTCCTGCAAGAGTCGTCGGAATTTTCCTTCAAGATCTGGCTGATGACTACCTAACAATTGCACGACATCTCGATTTGGGACCCCGGATCGTAGGGCCTCCATCGTCCGTTGATGACTCACGTCACCATTCGCCCCTGACGTCCGTTCATCATGATCAGTCACAACCCCCTCGCCATCTTGGGTTTGTTCGACGGGAGCCAGTCGAATCAGGGCCCCTAAGGGATTTTGGTATTGTCGATCTCGGACCTCGTCCCAAATTCGCAATTTCAGCGCTTCATATCGACTCAGACCACGTCGAGTATCCGTCAGAAATTCCGGAGGAACGAAGACAACCAGCAAGAGACTTTCCAGTTCATCGGTTCCATCAATAAATTGGCGAAGCATCTCATAGGCATCAAGCGTCGCTGACACCCCGTAATACAAACCTTCAGGGGACGTCGATTTTTTCGTTTCCAAGCATCGACTCAAATCCAAGGAAACGACTAAACCTGTTTTCCCAACCAGACGTAGCCAACGAGACAACGAGGCAAACATATAGCGAGCATTCGTTCGGACGATTTTTTGGAAAATCAACGCTTCTTTTAACGAGGAGATCTGACGTAATTCTCCACATAGCCAGGCCTTTACTGGTTCCGTCATAAACGGACTTTCTGCTCCCGAATCCATTTGACCCAGGCACAGACGGATCATTGCCATGCGAAACTCTTGACACATATGCGTATCACGATAAATCGCCCGCTCTAACCAGGTATTGAGATCCCGCCGCAATAACGGTTCGGCTCGTTCATTCATCCGGGCCACCCCAGCCATTGAAAAATCTTCTTTCCCTTCAGGGATTTGATATCCATTTTCTTGAAGCAGTCGCCGGACGAATTGCGAAGCCAGCTCATCCCATGGCACTCGACGTGAAACTTGGTGAAACAACTTATCCATCATATGGATTTTGGTTTCTTTCGCATCAACCCGCACACAGGCATAATGCTCCTTCTCGGCTAGCATCATTAATTGATCCTGTACATTGATTCGATCCCCTTCGGAAGGCGTGACCACAAATTTCACAGAAGATCCTCCCTGCCCGACAAATCGTTGGAGATATTCTTGCTGTATCGTCTGAAACCACTCCTGAGGCCGTAACTCCATATTTTGGTATCCTTTAGTTTGGGAATTTTTGGAATGCTCGACACATTCGTGTCATGCTCGCTGGGCTATTAAACCGCCCATGCAAATCAACCACCCATAACGTCTAGGGAGTTTCTGCAAGAGCCGGCTGCAAGGCTTCTTCCTGCGAACCTTCCAACTCAATATCTTCTGAATAATTTTGTTTGATTTCCGTCAACTCAATTTCCACCGCCTGATTCGGATCCAATCGCTTGAGATCCCATTCAGTGATCCATCCCTTGACATATTCCCGCATTCGCGTGCTGGACAACCGCTCAATTGTCGGAACTTGTGGGGGTTCCCATCCGTAGGCCGCGCCGTGAATGGCACGAATTTTATGGTAAATGTCTTCAACCAACTGATCGTATGGCCCAACTAAAGGAATCCGCTCACACTCAATCAAACGCATGCCCTGTTCGGCTTGGCGGGACAACACTAAGTCGGTCTCGGAGCCAGATTCCCTCAATTTTTCCGGAACTTTTTCTCGGTCGCCTTTTTCCTCCAAGATCGCACTTTGGAAATCGTCAGTAAGCGCCATCACGGCCGCCAACCCTGATTTATAGCCCAGATCAGCAAAGCTTGAGGCCTCGAGTCGACCCAACCATCGCGCTAATTCTGCGTAGGATTGCGCCCGCTGTTTAAAGGAATAGCGACCAATGATCTCAGCTTCATCAATGAGCAAAATCCATCCGGAATACCCGGCGGCAATCATCAGTCGAGACACAAATTTAAAGCGCTGCAACGCCATTTCCATGGGAGTCACACGCTCAAACCGATAGCTCGCATTGCCATCGCAAGATTTGAGGTAACGTTTGATCTCAGCATCGGTTAACGGATCACCTGCCCAGAATCGAATCATACGATGACTCAACTCGGGGTCATTGACCATCCGTTCGTACAGGAACAACGTCGCCGCAAACCGCCCATCAATCTCTCCCCCTTGACGATGGACCCATTCATAAAAATCTGCATATTGAGGACTTTTGAAATTCAAATCAGCGGCCACTTCGGCCAGGGCATCCCCACGTTTTTGTGGAATATCAGCTGCCCCAACTGCAGCACGAAACATTAAGGCCGGGCTATACAATGGGGTTTCTTTACTAATCACGACTTTACTACAAACAAATCGTGACTCCAGGGCCATATGACGGAGCGATTCCAGAAGATGCGATTTCCCCGTGCCAAACCCACCTTCAATGAGTAACCCCTTCGTCGTCCAGCCTTTGTGAATACTGGCCTGAGCATCTTCCAACATTTGCTGAAATTTTGATTTCACCGTTGGTTGCGGACACCCCAAGGCTTTAACCGCTCCTGGACTCGGGACCCCCGCCCGCAGAGATTCGATGACGCGTTGATGCTGCACATCATCCTTGCGACTTCCAACGCGTGCCACTAAACGACTCTCCTCAAAGTGGTCGGTCTGTTCGGTAATCCGAACCATCGGGGCAAAGGGATTAGGGCGCGATTTATCCCGGACATCGTCCCAAATACGAAGCTTTAACGCTTCATACCGATTCAGTCCCAGACGTTGATCTGTCAGAAAGGATTTTGGCGTCACCACCACGAGCAAGAGACCTTCCATGTCGTCGCTGCCGTCGATAAATTGCCGTAACATTTCATAAGCATCCATGACCGCCGAAGGAGAATATGTAAGGGATTGAGCATCGACTCCCTTCTTACCCATGAATGCAGAAATATCGACCGTCAACACCACCCCAGGTTTTCCAAGAAGACGAACCCAATGAGCAAACGACGCGATTAAATCACGGGCATTGCTACGCGTGACTTTTTGAAAAATAAGTAATTTCTTGAGGGCGGACATTTGTCGCAATTCTCCGCGGAGCCAGGATTGAATGGCTCCAGCCTCTTTGGATTGACGCCCTGATGGATCAAGTTGAGCTAAGCATAATTGGATCATGGCCAACCGGAATTCCCGGCTCATTTGAAAATCTTGGAATAAGGTCTGTTCTAACCAGGAGTTGACGTCACGTTGAATCGTGGCTTCGTCACAAGAATTTAAGGATGCCAGGGAGGCCCAGCTACATTCCTCCCGCTGTTCCGAAATACGCCGTTTATTTTCCTCGAATAGTTTCTTGACACACTCAAAGGCCAACCCCTCCCAATCCACCTGCTTCGCAATTTCTTGGAACAATAGGTCTATCAGTTGGACCTTGGTCTGTCGGGAATCGGCTTGGATGGTGACAAATCCTTCCTCACGGGCTAATTCCCCTACACCAGAAACCACAGCCTTGGTATCTGCTGCTTCCTCGACCACAACAAACTTGACCGACGATCCTCCTCGGCGAATAAACCCTTGAAGGTAAGCGGCTTTGAGAACTTTCAACCATTCCTGTGGAGACATAATTTTTCCCTCAATATCCTTTTACTCTGCTTCCTCTTGTCGGCCTCCCCTAGGGAAACTTAACCGACAAGCCGTCATGATTATCCCACTTTGACAAAGGAAATCCCGTAATAGGTTTTTTCCCGTCCTCCCTGTGCAATCACCGTCAACGTTTTAGAGACATCGCGCACACCCGTGCTGGCATGAAAATTCGCACGATGGTTATTTTTGGTCGTAATCGTTCCACTTTTATCTAGCAAATAGACATCTCGTCCAAATTCCTGACGAGTGTATTCATTCGCTTGCCAAGGCAATAACGTTAGAAGTTGATACAACTCTAATAACGGAATCACGGTTCCCTTCCCGATCAGATGCTTGCCTCGCCCTGCGACCACTATGGAATACGCGGTATACAGCATTTCGAGAAAAGTCTGAGGTTTAAACCGTAGTGGTTTGTTCTGGACTTCCTTGAGCCGTTTCACGAGAACCGACGGGCGCAACCGACTTTCCCGCATACGGTCGATAGACACAGCTCGTTCTTTATGTAAAATTTTTAAAAGGACGGGATAGGAGAACAAATAGCCATCATGTTCATAGAGATTGACGCCCATTTGTTGGGCAGTAGTCAGCAATTCCTGTCGGAATTCTTTTCCAGCAAGATAGCTGGCCTCATCGAAATTCAGTCGTTCTTGAGTCTTAAGAAAATCACAACCAAGTTCCAGCGTGGCCGATTTACCTTCATCCAGCAATTTCCGCAGTTTGACAAGATCGCCCACCTTGGCGGCATCTTTGATCTTTTTGATCGACGCCATCACCTGCTTCGTCGATTTGACCAATTCTCCCGCCTCAGCTTCTATTTCAGCTAACGCCTGCTCAAGACTCCCGGTTTGGGTAGACGGTGGAGCTGGAGAATCGGTCTCTACCGCTTCTAAAACACCCGTGGCCGACCCAGAATCATACGACTTAGACATATCCATCCTATCTCACGAAGGTCATTATCTGAGATTTATCCTTCGGCGAAGAACATTATTCGAAGAACACCTGAATCACCTGAGCATGAGTTATCATTCGGCAAATCAACAAAGGTTCTTAATTTTTTCACTGAATTCTCATGTACAAAAGTCCATATATTTAGACGTTTTTGGTCGTATCATGTCGCCCTTTCCATCATGATCCTTTAAAAGTTCCACCATCTATGCTGGAATAGAACGCATGCCCAAAAACCAGAACACAGCATTTGCGGTTATTACCGGTGCATCTCGGGGCATCGGGGCCGAATATGCCCGGGCCCTGGCAGGCCAAGGCTATGATGTTCTCCTCATCGGGCGAGATAAGGCTCGACTCGAGGCAATGCAGCAGGAACTACAGGGAGACGCCCAGTGAGGCATCTGGGTGGAAGTGCTAGATCTGAGTCAACCGAAAGCAGCGGAAACCTTGTTTGCTCTGACTCGGTCTTACAGATCCGAGGTCTCATTGTTAATCAACAATGCCGGATTTGGAGAGTATGGAGATTTTGCGGACATGCCAATGGCGGCCATTAACAACATGCTCCAACTACACATAACCACCATTGTTGAAAGTATCCGATTATTTTTGCCTGCCATGCTATCCCGAAAACAAGGGTCCATCATTACCGTAGCCTCCGTGGCTGGCTTCTTCCCTATTCCTTATATGACAGAATATGCCGCCACTAAAGCCTTTCTCATTGCCTTTTCAGAAGGGCTGGCTCGAGAAACAAAAAATCAGGGGGTCACCATACAAATCTGTTGCCCAGGTTTTACCGACACAGACTTTCATCAAACCGCTGGGCATCAGCCCAAACAAGTCTTCTTTGCCCAATCCCCCCAACAAGTCGTCCAAACCTCATTGCAAGCCCTGAAATCCAAACGAACGCTCGTAACCATCGGTTGGCAGGGCCGCTTGGCCCTATGGATCAGCAAACTCATTCCCCACACTATCATGATGGCCATCGCTGGAAAATTTGTGAAACCACCTTCCGCCACGGAATAGAAGTAGAGGGGAAGGGGCTTTTCCTTTAGCAAGATCTTTCGTGTGGTATCTTCAAAATTCGGATAGCATCATTCACGTAGAATATGTGCCGGATCTGGCATATTAGTGTTGAGCTGCGATATATCCTGGATCACCCTTCGGTTTTTCAAGGAGTTATGTGGGATACGATCTTCCTATGTCTGTCCCTGAACCTTTCCATGCCGTTTTTTCTAGACAATTAATGAAAATTACTGTTAGGCCATTATGATGGCGAGACAAAAAAGGAAAATATCTATCCTTAACGATAACAAAAAATACTATCTCGTTGATGTAAAGTGGACCCCATTGTCAAGACAGTAAATGGGTGAAAATAAGATGGCATCTCCCTCGGTTCTTTCTCTTAGTATCTCTGATGATAAATCTCAGCTGGTGTGTGGTAGGCATGAGCCTGATGCGGACGCTGTTCATTGTAAAAGGTGAAATAAGTGGCCAAGCCACGGATTAATTCTGGACCTGAGGCATAGTCGCGCAAGTAGATATCTTCATATTTAACCGAGCGCCACAACCGCTCAATGAAGATATTGTCAAAGACCCGCCCCCGCCCATCCATGCTCACCCGACTTCCAGCCTGCTCCACACGGGCTATCCACGTCTGAGACGTAAATTGAACGCCTTGATCACTATTGAAAATATCTGGCGCCCCATAGGCGAACGCCTGGTCCAGTGCGTCCAAACAAAAGTCAGTGTCGAGGGAATTCTAGACGGCCCAACCCACCACGTACCGACTAAACCAATCCATAATGGCGACCAAGTACATAAAGCCGATGGCCATGGGCACATAACACACCAGGCCTGATTGGGCCGCACCACCGCCACATCCCGCAACAAATAAGGATAACGCGAATGAGCCGGGTGCGCCACGGAGGTCTGTGTGTTGTGGTCTAATGGGAATGGACACCTCGAAACGCCCGAGGCATACTTTGGGCAGGAGGTGATTTATGGGAGTAGCAGGGAGAAAGCAGTACACCGCAGAGTTCAAACGGGAGGCGGTGGGCCTTATAACGACACAAGGATACACGCTTGTTGCGGCAGCCAGGAATTTGGGCATCAACCGCGATATGCTCCGTCGGTGGAAACGTGAATTGGCTCGGGATACGGCTGTCGCGTTTCCGGGGAAAGGGGCACAGACGCCGGAGCAGACCGAACTGACCCGG
>Ga0224497_10000636_pt1 | contig 23917 bp, 13 predicted proteins | sample SF_Jul11_sed_USG_4_FD_167970 | JGI IMG/M metagenome (GOLD analysis project Ga0224497, IMG submission 167970) | Sediment microbial communities from San Francisco Bay, California, United States - SF_Jul11_sed_USGS_13 | ecosystem: Environmental > Aquatic > Marine > Sediment | place: USA...
AGATGTTTCGGGACCAGGCGCTGACCGTGACGTTTGCGCTGATTTTCTCGCTGATCGTGGCGCTCACGCTGATTCCGATGCTCGCGGCACTCGGCGTCGAGTATCGCTATGCCGCAAAGGATCCGATGACAACGCCGAACCGGTTTACGCGTGGCGTCGCATCCTGTATTCAACAAATTGCCAGGGCGCTCAACGGCGTGCGGTGGCTATTCTGGGCGATCCTGTGGCCTTCCAGCTGGGTGCTGCAGCGCTTTCATCAATCGCTCGCAGGCGTCTATCCGGCCGTGCTTCGATGGTCGCTGGAGCATCGGGCCGTCGTCGTCGCCGTTGCGGCAGCGGTCTTTGCCGGCACGATGCTGTTGATTCCGAGACTCGGCACCGAGTTGATTCCGCAGCTCTCGCAGGGCGAGTTCACCGCGGATATTCGACTACCGCCGGGTGCGCCGCTCACGGAGACGGATCGGGCCATCCAGGCGGCGCAGCGCGCCACCACCGGGATTGACGATGTCGAGATCAGCTATTCGGTGGCCGGAACCGGCAATCGTCTCGATGCGAATCCCGTCGACGCCGGCGAACACACGGGATCGCTCGACATCTCGTTGAAAGCGGGCGCGGGGCGCGCCGGGGAAAATCGTGCGATGGACCTGATGCGGCGCGAGCTGGGACGGCTGCCGGGTGTTCAATACGAATTCAGACGCCCTGCACTAATGAGTTTCGCGAGCCCCCTGCAGATCGAGATATCGGGATACGACCTGGCCGGCCTGGAAGCGGTCAATCAGTCGATCCTCACCGCCCTTGCCGCGTCCGATCGGTTTTCGGACATCAAGACGACGGTAGAGCCCGGGAATCCCGAGGTGCAGATCGTGTTTGACCAGGAACGTGCCGCCAAGCTCGGCCTGACCGTAAGGGACATAGCGGACCGCGTGGTTGCAAACGTGCGTGGCGAACTTGCGACGCGCTACACCTGGCGCGACAAGAAGATCGACGTGCTGGTCCGCAGCGTCGATTCACGCCAGACCAGTGTCGAAGAACTCAGGCGCCTGATCGCGAACCCCGAGTCCGATCGTCCCGTTACGCTCGAAGCCGTGGCTGAGGTCTCCGTCGCCAGAGGGCCGGCGGAGATTCGCCGCATCGCGCAGGAGCGTGTCGCAATTATTACCGCGAATATCGCCTACGGCGACCTGGGCGCAGCGGCAGCAGAGGCAAATTCCATCATCGCGCAGACGCCGATGCCGGTGGGTATCACGGCGATGGTATCCGGACAAAACGAGGAGATGCAGGAGTCGTTTCAGTCCATGCAGTTTGCCCTGCTGCTTGCGGTCTTCCTGGTCTACCTCGTCATGGCATCTCAGTTCGAGTCGCTGATTCACCCGTTTGTCATTCTGTTTACGATTCCCCTCGCACTGGTTGGCGCCGTGCTTGCACTGTTTGTGACGGGCACGACGGTCAACGTCGTCGCGTTTATCGGCGTCATCATGCTTGCGGGCATCGTTGTCAATAACGCCATCGTACTCGTGGACCTGATCAACCAACTGCGCTCGCAGAGTATGGACAAGATCGACGCGATCATGGAAGCGGCCAGGGCAAGAATGCGGCCGATCCTGATGACCACGTTAACGACCGTGCTCGGGTTGTTGCCGATGGCAATCGGCTTCGGCGAGGGTGCCGAAGTCAGAACGCCGATGGCAATTACCGTAATCGGCGGTCTGATTGTGTCGACGATGTTGACGCTGATCGTGATCCCGGTCGTGTATTCGTTGCTGGACAGAAAGAAATGGCCGGTTAGTGCGACGGCGCCCGCGGCGAGTCCGGCAAGCACCTGATCCCGCAATCGAGATGAAACACACGGAACTGGCACTGCGTCGTCCTATCACGATCTCGGTAGTGTTTGTCGCGCTGGCGCTCGTCGGGCTGATTTCGTCGCAGCTTTTGCCGCTCGAGAAGTTTCCCGACATCGAGTTTCCGGGGATCTTCATTCAGATTCCCTATAACGGCTCGACGCCCGAAGAGATCGAGAGACTGATTACGCGGCCCGTCGAGGAAGTGCTCGCGACGCTATCGGGTGTGGAACGGATGTTCTCGACTTCGAGCGAGGATCAGGCGCAGATATTCCTGCAGTTCGGCTGGGACGAGAGCATGGGCGCCAAGGGAATCGAGGCCCGGGCAAAGGTGGACAGTATTCTGCACGAGCTGCCGGACGATATCAGGCGCGTCTTCATTTTCACGGGTTCGCTGTCCGATCAGCCTGTTCTGCAGCTGCGCATTTCCAGCGACAGGGATCTATCCGACAGTTACGAACTGCTCGACCGTTTGCTCAAGCGGCGCATCGAGCGCATCGAGGGTGTCTCGCGCGTCGACCTGCACGGCGTTGATCCGAGGGAGATTCGGATACTGCTGGATCCCGATCGCCTTGCCGCGCACGGCGTCGACCTTGCGCAACTGCAGGAAATCGCGGCGCGCAGCAATTTTGCCCTGAGTGCGGGCCGAATCACCGACGGAAGCCAGCGGTTTACGGTTCGTCCACGCGGCGAATTCACAACCGTGGATGACATTCGCAATCTTGTCATCAACGACAACAATCTCCGGCTCAAAGACGTTGCGGACATCGAACTGCGCAGCCCCGAACGAAATTATGGTCGCCATCTGGATCGCAGCTACGCGATCGGCGTCGCGATCAGCAAATCGACAGGCGCGAACATGGTCGCGGTTACAGACCGCATCATGGAGGAGGTGGAAAAAATCGGTCGCCTGCCGCAGATGCAGGGCATCAACATCTTCGATCTGGATAACCAGGGCGACAGCGTACGCGAATCGATTCGGGACCTGTTAAACGCCGGACTTATCGGCGCCTTGCTTGCGATAGCCGTGCTGTATCTGTTTCTGCGGCAGGTTACGACGACGCTGATCGTTACGGCATCGGTTCCATTTTCCCTCCTGATCACGCTGGGTATGCTCTACTTCGCCGGCCTGTCACTGAATATATTGACAATGATGGGGCTGATGCTCGCGGTCGGCATGCTTGTCGACAATGCCGTCGTCGTGACAGAAAGCATATTCCGCTATCGGGCCATTTACCCGGATGAACCTTACAAGGCGGCTCTGGAAGGAGTCCGCGAGGTCGGCCTGGCGGTGATCGCCGGGACAGCCACGACGATTATCGTCTTCCTGCCCATAATGTTCGGAACGAAGACCGATATCACGGTGTTTCTGACTCACGTAGCCGTAACCATCATCGTCGCGTTGGTGGCCTCGTTGCTGATTGCGCAAACGCTCGTGCCGATGCTTGCCGCACGTGTGCCGCCGCCACCGCAGCTTAAAGCCACTTCATTGATGTCGAGGCTGACGGTGCGATATGTGCGATCGCTCAGCTGGATTCTGGTGCATCCCTGGAAGACGTTCGGCGGCATCGTACTTACGTGTGTTATCGGCGCCGCGCCGCTCGCATTAAAGCTCGTCAAATTTGATGCATTTCCGCAGGAAAGTGGTCGTCGCCTGTTCATGCCGTATCACATCGAGGGCCAGCATCCGCTGGAGCGAGTCGAGGCAGCGGTCGACACGATCGAAGAGTTTCTGTTTTCTCGTCAGGAGGAGCTCAACATTCGCTCGATCTACAGTTATTACGATAAGGGCCGCGCAGAGTCGACGATCCTCCTGACCGACGAAGACGATGCGACGCTGTCGACGAAGGAAATCATCCAGCGTATCGAGGAAGATCTGCCGTCGCTCGCGATCGCCAAACCGAATTTCGAGTTCGATCAGCAGGGCGGCGGCGAGGGCTTCAGCCTGCAGATTGCCGGTGATTCCACTGAACGGCTGAACGTGCTAGCTGCCGATCTCGCACGCTCGCTGGAAGCGTTAGGTGGTTTGAAAGACCTGCGCTCGGATGCGGAATTCGGCGAACGCGAGGTTCAGGTTAGCGTGGATCGGGCGCGTGCGGCCGCAAGCGGGCTGACTCCGCAGCAGGTTGCGGAGTCGATTTCCGTCGCCTTGCGTGGCCGGAACCTCCGTGAGTTTCGTGGTGAGACCGGCGAGATCGAGGTGCGAGTTACATTCAGAGACTCTGACCGGCAAAGCATCGAGCAGCTGGCGGACATCAGCCTGTATACCCCTGACGGTCGGAGGATCACGCTCGGCTCCGTCGCGAATTTCCACCTGGGCTACTCTCCGGACAATATCCGGCGCGTCGACCGCCAGACGGCCGTCGTGATCTCGGCGAATCTGGAGGAAGAGACCAGCCTCGAGGACATCCGCCCCAGAGTCGAAAGCATGATGGAACAGTTCGAGCTGCCGGCTGGCTACTCCTGGAAATTCGGCCGCGGATTCGAACGCGAGGACGAGACGCAACAGATGATGGCGATCAACATCGTTCTCGGTATCGCCTGCATCTTTCTTGTCATGGCGGCCCTGTTCGAGTCCCTGATCTTGCCGTTTTCGATAATTTTAGGTTCGATTGCTTTTTCGATTTTCGGCGTTTTCCTGTTCTTCGCGGCGACCGCCACGACGTTTTCGTTCATGGCGTCGATCGGAATCATGATTCTGATCGGGGTCGTTGTGAATAACGGCATCGTTCTCGTCGATCACATCAATAACCTGCGCCAGGAGGGCGTGCCGCGCAACCAGGCGATCGTCCAGGCAGGCCGGGACAGGCTGCGCCCGATTCTAATGACGGTTGCGACCACGATACTGGGGCTGACGCCGCTGGCGGTGGGAACAACTCAGATCGGCGGTGACGGTCCGCCGTACTTCCCGATGGCGCGAGCGATTATTGGCGGTCTCGCGTTTTCCACGCTCGTTTCGCTGCTTGTGGTTCCCGCATTGTATGCGTACTTCGACTCGCTGGCGGCATGGGGCAGGCAGGTCATGCGCGCGGCGCGAGTGCAGACTTCCGGTGCGGTGCAGGTTCCGGGCCACGGGGCATAGGCGGGGACATTCCGCATTTCTAGATCATCTTCCCTGTTTGCGAAATTGTTCAGGCAAACGGGGAATGTCCCCTTAAGGCCCGTCGAAAATGACCGTCGATGCCGGCCGCGAGCGCTGCAGTCCGGCCGCTACCTTTTCGGCATCGCGCAGAGTTCTCAAGGCGTTTTCTCCAATCAGTTTCTTGAGGTCGCGATCGTTCCAGCCACGGCGAACCAGCTCGGCGATCAGGTGTGGAAACGTCGATACGTCTTCGAGACCGAGCGGCATATCGCCGCTCGCGTAATAGTCGCTGCCGATTGCGACGTGATCGATGCCGGCAACGTCCCTGACGTATTCGATGTGGTCGGCAACATCGGCGAGCGTGGCCTCGGGCACCGGGCCGTACTCGTTCGCGTACCGCTCGCGCAGCGAGTCCTCCTCGTGCTCGTCCAGCATTGATATTTCGACATAGGCATCGCGAGCGTCTCTCCATATCCGGACCTCTTCGGAAACGAACTCGGGGATGAACGTCACCATGACGATACCGCCATTGTTACGCATGCGTTTGAGCACATCGTCCGGCACGTTGCGGACGTTTTTCGTCAGTGAATACGCCGAAGAATGCGAAAAAATCACCGGCGCTTCGCTGACATCCAGCGCGTCGTGCATCGTCCGCGGCGAAACATGAGAAAGATCGATCAGCATGCCGAGCCGGTTCATTTCACGTACGACTTCCACGCCGAATTCTGACAGGCCATCGTGCCGCGGCGCATCGTTTGCCGAGTCCGCCCAGTCGTGTGTCTTGCTGTGCGTCAGCGTCATGTACCGGACCCCGAGCCGGTAGTAGCTGCGCAGTGCACCCAGCGAATTCTCGATGCCGTAGCCGCCCTCCATGCCGAGCAACGAGGCAATCTTGCCGGCGGCGAAAATGCGCTCGATATCGCCGGCGGTGAGCGCGAGTTCGAGTGTGTCCGGGTAGCGTTCGATCATGCGGTGGGCGATATCGATCTGCTCGAGCTGCCATTTTGCGTAACCTTCCGCGGCCGCCTTGGTGGCGCTGATATACACGGACCAGAACTGCGCGCCGACCCGGCCTTCTCGCAGGCGCGGTATGTCGGTGTCATCGGGCGCGCGTTCGTTGAGGTCGTAGGCGACGACGTCCATCGGAGCTTCCTCGAAATTACGGATCGTCAGCGGCAGGTCATTGTGACCATCGATCAGCGGCGTCCGTCCGAGGAGTTCCCGGGCATGATCGAGGGCCTCATCCGCACTGGCCTGCGCCGCCAGGCCAGGCCCGAAAACGACTGCCGCGAGTGCGAGATTGAGAATTATCTTGTGCATAGCGTTTCTCGAGTGTTGTGCAGTTCGGGCGTTCCCGGCGGCCATGGCCGCCCAGATACAAGATGGTACAAGTGGAACCGGATCCCCGGCCTTTCTGGATAAGTCCGCAGCGCTTACAATACAAGGCGGTGCCGAACCCGGCACCTTAATTTTTCCGGACAGATGCAATGGCTCGCATGCCGACCTCCTTCCTGATCGCGCTGCTGGTTTTGATAACCGCGCTGCCCATATCTGCGGCGGGTCCCATAGCGGTTTCGGCAAAGCCGCTGGGCAAATTGCTGATCGACAGCGAGCTCAGGGCGCCGGCTACCGTGATATCCGCGAACCGGGCGGTCGTAACCTCGCAGGTCGCGGCAATCATCGACGCTGTATTGAAAGATGTCGGCGACGAGGTAAAAAAAGGCGATCTGTTGATTCGCCTCGACAACGACAACGCCCGCTATACCCTGGCACAGGCCAGGGCAGCGCTTGCCGCAATCGAGGCACAAATCGTCGATGCCAAATCCCGGGTCAGCAAGGCGGAAGAGCTGCTGGACAAGAATTTCATTTCCGATGAAGAGTTGATCACCCGGCAGGCGAATCTCGCCGTGCTCGAGGCGAATCGACAGGGTCAGCTCGTTGCCATCAGCGCAGCCGAAACCGAGCTGTCGAGAACCCGCATCATCGCGCCTTTCGACGCTGCGATCGTCGATCGACAGGCGCAGGTCGGCAGCTACGCGCAACCGGGCACGCCACTGATCACTCTGGTGCAGACCGACCGACGCGAGGTCGACGTCGAGCTTGATCCGCGATACGCAGCCGAGCTGCCGCGCGTGAACAAGTTCCGCTTCGTCAGTCAGGAACGCGAATGGCCGGTCTCACTACTGCGCCTGTCGAGCGTCATCGACACGTCCAGTCGCGTCATTCGCGGCCGTTTTGAATTCACGGGCGAGGCCGCGCCGATCGGTGCGAGCGGTCAGCTGGTCTGGCAGGAATCGTCGGGACTCGTGCCTGTTGATCTGATCGTCCAAAGAGGTGATCAGCTCGGCGTGTTTGTCGCGGCCTCGGATACGGCCCGGTTCGTCGCCATCCCGTCGGCACAACAGGGTCGCCCGGCTACCGTCGATTTGTCCGCCGATGCGCTGATCATTTTTCGCGGTCACACGCAGCTGCAGCACGGTGATGCAATTCAAGTGACGCGCGAGTGAAGTTTCTGCGCTCAATACTGACCAACCATCCGTTGGTCAATATCCTGTTCGGAGTCGTGCTCGTAATGGGCATCGTGTCCTATGTGCAGATGCCGCGTGAACAGGACCCGGAAATCAACTTCAATTTCGTCAGCATCGTCACAGTCCTGCCGGGCGCGACGGCGGCCGACGTCGAGGAACTCGTTACGGGCCCGCTCGAGGATGCGTTAAGAAACGTTCGGGACATCCGCTTCGTCAATAGCAAGTCGCGCCAGGACATCTCGGAAATTCTGGTTCGGTTTCGTGATCTGCCCGAGAAAGAGTTCGACAAGCGTGTCACCGACCTGCGCCGTGAAATCCAGAGCAAAGCCAACGACGAGCTGCCGGAAGACGCGGACGATCCCGTCGTACTCGAGATCACGACCTCGAACGGCTTTCCGACAGCGATCGTCGTGGCCGCCGGACAGGCTTACGATGAACAGCTGCGCCGGCAAGGCAAGCTAATAAAAGAGGAGCTCGAACGCATCAACGGCGTCGATCAGGTTCGCGCGTTCGGATTCGACGAACCCGAGCTGCATATCGAAGTCGATCCCCGGGCGCTTGCGGCCCACGGCCTGACCGCCGCATATGTCGCTGATCAGCTGCGCGCTGCTTACCAGGACGTGTCGGCCGGCGAAATCGACGTCGGCACCGAAGCCTGGCTGCTAAGGGTCAGCGCCAAGACAGCCGAGCCGGAGCAGCTGGCCAATTTTCTGATTTCGCCACCGGCCACGCCGCAGACCAAAATACCCCTGGACCGCATCGCGAACGTACGCCGCGCTCACGAAGATTCCAATCAACTGGTCAGCACCGAGGGGCGACCCGCCATTTCGATGGCCGTGACCAAGGTCAGTTTTACGAATACGATCGAGCTTGTCGATCGCATCAACGAGTACATCGACGATAAGAACGCGGCGCTCGCGGGCACCGGTATCGATCTGATACTTGCCGACGATCAGACGGTCACGACGCGTGAGGCGATCAGCATCATGCAGCGCAATGCGTTGCTCGGTCTGACGCTGGTTCTCGCGGTCTGCTGGGTGTTTCTCGGCCTCCGAATCGCATCGTTCGTCACGATGGGCATCGCGTTTTCGATTGCGGGCGCGTTCTGGGTGCTCAACATGCTGGGCAGCACGGTCAATGTTGCCGTGCTTTTGGGCGTGGTGATCGTCCTCGGCATGCTGGTCGACGATGCCGTCGTCGTCGTGGAGGCGCTGTACTACAGGCTGCAGCGCGGTCAGCAGGCGATCGAAGCGGCGCTGGACTCGTTACAGGAAGTCGGCAAGCCCGTCACATCCGCCGTGTTCACGACAATCTCGGCGTTCCTGCCGCTGATGCTCCTGCCCGGGATCGTCGGCAAGTTCATGAAGGTCGTGCCGATGGTGGTCACGATAGGCCTGCTCGTGAGCCTGATCGAGGCATTCTGGATCTTGCCGTCCCACGTCATTGGCGTAACGAAACACCGCATCTCGGCCGCCGAGCGACTCGGTCACTGGCGTGGCCGCTGGACGCACCGGGTGCGCGGCAAGTACACGCGTGCACTGGCGTATGTATTTCGAAGGCCCGTGGCATTTTTTGCCGCGGGCATGCTCGCATTCGCGCTGGCGATTTCCGGCGTATTGACGGGCGCCGTGCGAGCCGAATTCTTCGTCTTCGATCCGTTTCGACTGTTTTATGTGAATGTCGAAATGCCCACGGACACGCAGCTCGAAGAGACACTCGAGCAGGTGAATCGTGTGCAGGCAAGGATCCGGCCATTCATCGAGGATGGCGAATTGCGCGCGATGACCGGAATGGTCGGACTGCGATTCACCGACGCGGAAATCCTCTACGGCGATCACTATGGCCAGATTCAGGTCTCACTGAACCCTCTCGAGAGAGGCGGTCGCGCGGTGACGGAAATTCGCGATTCGCTGCGCGAAGCGGCGATCGCTGCCGCCGGTAACGGCGAGGTATCGTTCTTCACGCCATCGGGCGGACCGCCCGCGGCAAAGGATGTCAGCGTCAACGTTCGCGGCGATACTTACGAGGAACTGCGCGCCGGTGCCGACCGCGTGAGAGATATCGTCGCGAGCATTCCCGGATCGGAGAATATCACCGATGACGACGTGCCGGGCCGCTACGAGCTGACGCTCGAACTCGACTATCGGGCAATCCGGGAAGCGGGATTGAGTCCGGGCGATGTGTCACGACTGATTCGGCTGCATGTCGACGGTGAGATTATCGCGTTCACTCGTGATCGTGGCGAAAAAGTGGAACTGCGGGTGCGCGGTCCGCAACGCGAAGTCAGCCAGGTCGACGCCATACTCGACGATCCGGTCGTGTTGCCGAAAGGCGGCACGACGACTTTTCGCGCGTTGACCAAAAGCAGCGTGACGCGCGGCGCCGGCACGATCAAGCACTACAACTTCCGGCGTTCGATCACGGTCGAGGCGGATCTCGGTCCGGAATCACCGGACACGCTGTCCGCGACCCGGTTCATCACCGATGAATGGGCGAAGACACGGCGCGACTACCCGACGACCGATCTCGATTTCTCGGGCGCCTTCGACGATATCCAGGAAAGCCTCGACTCGATGTTCATCCTGTTCTTGTTCGGCCTCGGGCTGATCTACCTGATTCTTGCCACCCAGTTCCGCAGCTATTTTCAGCCGATGCTGATCCTGTTTACGGTGCCTATGGCGTTCACCGGGGTCGTCTTCGGCCTGTTCATCACGCAGCAGCCGCTGAGCCTGTACACGATGTACGGCATCGTCGCGTTGACGGGCATAGCCGTGAATGCGGCCATCGTGCTCATCGACGCGACAAACGCGCGCATGGCGGCGGGCATGCGGCCGCTGCATGCGGTCATGTATGCCGCGAGGCGGCGCGTCATCCCGATCATCATGACGTCGCTGACGACGATTGCGGGCCTGTTTTCGCTCGCGACAGGACTCGGCGGCAAGTCCGCGGTCTGGGGCCCGGTTGCGGCGAGCATGGTGTTCGGGCTGTTCGTCGGTACGATCCTGACGCTGTTCCTGATTCCCGTTCTGTTCCGCGTGTTCATCAGGCTGCGAGATCATCGCGTGCGTGATGCCGTTACAAACTTCTGCAAACGGTTCTTGCCCGCGACGAACCCTTGAATCGATCTGAATGGCGCAGCAAGAAAAAGGGCGGCCAGAGGCCGCCCTTTCTTTTTGAGCTTGAATTGTTCCTTTCTAATTACCGAACCGAATGTCGAAACCAAGCCGAGCTTCCCAAAGGCTGCGATTGATGTACGTGCGTTCGAGCGAGTCATCGCTAAAGCCTTCGTAAACAAACTGGCCAGATGAATTCACACTGGCATCTACAATCTGAACATCGAAGAACTGCGCGTCAACAATTTTGCCCCAATCCTCGTTCAGTAGGTTGCCGAGGTTATAGACTTTGAAATACAAACGGCCGCGTAGGTCTCCAGGCAATGGGATATCTTGGCTGATTCGCATATCGAAGCGCGTGCTCCAGCTCGTATTGATCGCATTACGCTCCGTAAAGCCTGGGCTCAGACCGTTGGCGTTGACCCAGGCGAAGAACGCATCGTTGTCTTCATCATCCCAGGCAAAAACCACGTTCGGATCGGTCGGACCATCCGGGATATACAACAAATGCCTGCCGCTGAATGGAGGATCGGCCTCAAGATCGCCGCCTGACATGGAATAACTCTGTGCCTGGCCTTCATTGAGATATCCAAAGAGCGTGAAGCGCGTCAGGCTGTCGCCGAAGAATGCACGTTCATAATCGACGCGCAGAGTGAATCGCTGCGGAGCAGCGTAATTAGACTCTGCGACCGGAGGCTTGTTGATATCGAGCACAGCTACGTTGGTAAAGTTCGAATACGCTACGGCTGACGTCATCGAAACTACGTCTTCGGCTTCCGTGTATGCATAGCCGAACAGGACGTCCAGACCGAAATCGAAGGACTTCCTGAGTACCAATGAATACACATTGCCGATCGGTTCCTCGGTCGAGTTGCTCAGCATAAGGTTATTTTCACCGTTTACGTGATCGTAAATCGGAGTGCCAAGCGTTGTCCTGCCTACAATTTCCTGCGACAGGTCCACGTAATACGCCGAATTTCTGCCCCGAGAATGCAAATAGTCGAAGTCTGCGATCATGCCACCCCACGGCAGATCCCACGTGCCGCCAAGGGCAAACTTCCATTCGCGTGGCTGCTTGTAACCGGGATCGATCAGAACAAGGTTCGAGTCATTCGCATCGGCAGCGGTGACTGCGAGCACTGCGTCAACCGCTTCCTGCGGAATGTCGTAGCCCGGTCGCCCATCACCCGACAGCTCGAGCGAGTCAGCAAAGCCCGGCAGCACGGTCGCCGAATCGAATTTATTGAACTGGAACTGAGCGTTCGTCAGACCGTCGTTGCTCCACGCATTGGAAATCCACACGTTCGGATTGCCGCCCGAATACAGCCCGATGCCGCCGCGCAGCGTCAGATTGTCGCGCACGCCCCAGGTGAAGCCGAAGCGTGGCATCAGCAGGTCGAGACCGTCGATGTTGACATCGTTTCGAATTCCGTTCGCATCAGTGAACGTCTGGTTGAACACGGGCCGGTCATCACTCGTGAACCACTCGTAGCGCAGGCCTGCGACTAGCGTCAGGTTGAGGTGATCAATGAAGATTTCATCCTGTACGTAGATCGCGTTAAGAGAGTTGGTGAAATTGGCGGCCGCATCCAGCGGATTATTACTACCGCCGCCGCTGCCGTAGTAGTAACGACTGGGGCGACCGAGCTCGAAGCGGTCGATGCCTGACGGTCGGCAGCCAAGATTCAGAATATCGTCCAAGCGTTCCTGTGCGGTCAGAGCAGCGCATGCCGGATCGTTATTGGACGAATCATCGAAGAAATCGTATTCGCCACCGTTCGAATGTTGCACGAAGATATTGAAAATCTCCAAATCTTCGCGGTCATAGCCGGCAGTAATGACGTGATTTCCGACAAGGTAGTTGGCGGATAGCTTGAAATAGTCGGATTGCGTTCCAAGCTTATTCGCCTGGCGTGAGTCATCGGCACCAAGATAAACTGTACCGGTTCGGCCGCCGACGCTGATCTGAAAGTCACCAAATTCTTTCGGACCGACCGTGACCTGCGAGTCATTCATCTCGCTCGTGCTCCAGAACAACTCGGTCGAGAACGCATCGTTCCATTGTGACGACAATTTTAGCGTCAATGTCTCGGATTCGGCGCCTTTGACATAAAAGTGATTCGCGAATTCGAATTCGCCATCGTCGCCGTCCGAGTCTCTATCCTGGAAGCCGTCGAAATAGTTGTAAATCAGCGCCGCATTGTGATCGTCGTTGATATTCCAGTCGACTCGAACCATGTACTTTTCGGCTTCCTGTGTTCCATCGCCTGGCTGTCCACCCGGATCGTAATCGTAGAGATTTGGGTTTGTGGCAATGGCGACAATGCGGTTGTAATCGGACTCGCTGAGCCAGTCGCGCTCTTCGCCGTTGCCGGAGCCCGCGTAGCCTCTCGCGAGGAAACGTGGTTCGTCCGATTTCTCGTAGGCGCCGAAGATGAACAACTTGTCCCTGATAATCGGTCCGCCGACATTGAATCCGTAATAAGTCTTGTCGTAAGACGGACGCGAGTAGTCCACGGGGTCGTCCGCAACACGGTCGCCACGATAACTGTTGCTCGAGTACTCATAGAAAGCTTTGGCTTCCCATTCATTGGTTCCGGATTTCGTTACCGAGTTGATGTTGCAAGCGGAGAAACCGCCGTAGGTCACGTCGAATGGCGCCAGCTCTACCGCGATCTGCTCGATCGCGTCGTAGGGAAACGGCATGCCGACGGCCGTCGAGTAGCCATTCTCATTAAGACCGAAACGGTCCGTTTGGCTGACACCATCGAGCGTCACGTTGTTGAAGCGCGGATGTTTGCCGGCGCAGTTGACACCGAATCCGTCCTCATCACTGTCGATCATGAGTCGCGGGTCGATGCCATAAACATCAGAGATATCGCGACTAAACGACACCGCGTTCTCGAGATCGTCGATAGTGAAAGTTGCCGATGGTCCCGCTGCAACCTCCACGAGATCCGCCGCCTGGCCGATCGCAATGATCTCCTCCATCACGGCCTCGGTCTGCAGATTTACCGTCAGGTTATAGATGTCGCCAACGCTGATCGAGGGCACTTCGACCGACTGCGTGCCGCTTACCGTGACCCGATAGGGACCCCCGGGCAGCAGCCGGGTTGCGAGAAAAAGGCCATTATCGTTGGTTGCATAAGTGCGTACGACGCCGCTGCGCAAATCTTCGACGACGATGCCGGCGCTGCCGACCGGGCTGCCGGCCGAATCGAGAATCTTGCCACGGATAGACGCCGTGGTTTCCTGTGCGTTTCCCGCAACAGGCAGCGCAAGGAGCATGATTGCAAGGCTGGCAGCGATACTACGTTGTGCCAACGTCATCCGGCTCGATCTCGGAAATCGATTGTTATCTTTCATGGTGGGTCCCCACTTTTCGGAATAGGAGCGAGAGCTTATGCCAAGCATATGTCAGTTTGATTTCGGACGTCGAAATATCGGCAGGATCGACTCTGTGATCGGAGTCGGGTCCTGCTTGAGGTTAAATGTGAACGCAATCTAACGTAGCGAAAATGCTTGTGCAATAACGGTTTGGCGAGCTTCTTAAGGCGCAGATCAGTGCTTTCTTTGCTGCCTTGAACAGTACGTAGAAGTCGGATTACGAAAGGGTTACAAACTATTGTTTTTCAGCTAGTTGGATCGTGACGACGAGCGGCCAGTGATCCGATACGCCTGCGCGCGATTCCGCATCGTAGCGTCGGGGCGTGCCGTCGGCAGTCACCTGGGCCGGATTTCGGTTCGCGATCTGCGCGGAACCGCGCCAGATGTCCCATGTTGCGTCGACGCCACGTCCGGGTGAGTACAGGATCATGTCGAGAAACGACCAGCTGGCATCGCGGGCGTAGTAACTGGTGCCTGGACAGCCCGCACATTGCTCGTGGACGAGGCTCCAAAGCGGGCGCACATATCGCTCGAGCAGGCCCTCGCGGTGGTCTTCGCGGCTCGTAGTGTTGAAATCACCGGCGGCGAACGCATGGCGATCTTCCGGGAGCTGCTCTTTCAGTTTGTTGAGATGTTCGTAAGCGGCGACGCGCATTTCGGTCGGATGAAACGGCGCCGGGAAATGCACGGAATATCCCGTCAGCAAAGAACCGTCCGGCAGCTCGAACGTCGCTTCGAGAACGCCGCGAGTGTCGCCAGCGCGATCGGTAAAATCTTCGAAAGTGATTGGATGAAGTCTTGCGGGCTCGGCCAGCGCCAATCGAGACAAGAAAGCGACATCGATACCGCGATTGTCATCGCCTTCGATCAGGATCGCCGGCAAGTATTCGGAGTCGGCAAGGTATTCGGTGCGCAGTCGTTCGAGAATGCCGACGTTCTCGATTTCCTGCAGCGCAATGATGTCGGGTCCGCGGCCGCTGTCGATCTGTTTGATAGTCTCGGCGATGACGCTGAGCTTGTGATTGACGGCGCCGTCACTCCAGTCGAGGTATAAGCATTCATCGCGCCAGGATTCGACTTCGATTCGGTTGCACTCGTCGATATGCAACCGTGATTGCTTCGCCTCGATCGGCAGATACGCTTTGTCATCTTTGTGCGGATCGTCCTGATTGTCGAACAGGTTCTCGACATTGAAGGTCATGATCGTAACGGCGTCGTTTCGGATTGCGCTGCCGCTCGGGATCTGGTCTGGGTAGACGGCGGCACCGGCGCAGGCGTTGATCGCCGCTGCCGCGAAAGCGAGCATTCCCGACGATGTGATCTTGTTGTTCATCGCGATTGTGCGCTCCCGCAAACAATTCGCAGTCAAAAAGGTGCACGGAGTGCACCCTACATAGGGCGGCTCGTAGCAGCAAGTAGGGTGCGTTTCACGCACCATCAAAATGGTGCACGGAGTGCACCCTGCATAGGGCTGCTCGCAGCAGCACGTAGGGTGCGTTTCACGCACAATCAAAATGGTGCACAAAGTGCACCCTACATGGAGGTGCTCGTAGCACCAAGTAGGGTGCGTTTCACGCACCATCAAAATGGTGCACGGAGTGCACCCTGCATAGGGCTGCTCGCAGCAGCACGTAGGGTGCGTTTCACGCACCATCAAAAAGGTGCACGGAGTGCACCCAACGTAGGGCGGCTCGCGGCAACAGGTAGGGTGCGTTTCACGCACCATCAAAAAGGTGCACGGAGTGCACCCTACGTAGGGCAGCTTGCAGCAACAATTAGGGTGCGTTTCACGCACCATTAAGAAATGGTGCACAAAGTGCGCCGTACATAGAGGTGCTCGGAGCAACAAGTAGGGTGCGTTTCACGCACCATCAAAAAGGTGCACGGAGTGCACCCTGCAGCCCCGACCAGTACCAAAGCACTTACAAAAGAAAAAGCCCGGCATCAGCGATGCCGGGCCTTCTTTGCCTTTCTTCAGTCTCCGAAATCGATCCTGGCTTCGATACCCCATACGGCAGGCTCGTTAACGAAGCCGGTATTGTTACTGAAATCGATGAAGCCCTTGACGTTGTCTTCATCGGTAATGTTTCTGCCGAAAAGAGCAACTTCCCAGTCGTTATCGAGATTTCTGTAGCCTATCTTCAGGCCACCTTCGTACTGGCTATCGGTGTTGTATTCCAGCGACTCGTATAACGGCATCACGAGCGAGCCCTGGAATGCCCAGTCGGTGAAGACAAATACCTCACCGTTGCTGCCGACAGGCGTTCCCCATCGAACCGAGAAGTTCCAGCTCGTTTCCGGGGTCCTTGGAAACGGGTTACCGCCTATCAAGACCTTGGTAGGGTCACTGGGGTCGACGGGGTCGGTAGGAGTACACCCCGTACCGCCGTTATTGAAATTACACGGTGTCGTTGACAGAGTCGAATCCTTGATCTCGGTATCGTTGTAGGCGAATCCGAGTGTGAACATCAGGTTGTCCGTCGCAAGCCAGTCGAGATCCGCCTCGAATCCAGTTGCCACGCCTTCATTCGCATTGATCACCTGGTTGGAGTTACCGGTCCCACCGATGATTGATAACTGCATGTCGTCGATCGTGTAATGGAACACGGCGGCGTTCAGGCGCAGACGATTGCCGGCGAGATCGGCCTTGTAACCGACCTCATACGACGTAATCGTCTCAGGTACAGCAACGGTCGGCGTCTCGAGAAACGCGACATCCCGGCCCTGGATCGTCTGTGCCCGGAAACCGCTCGAAATCCGGCCGTACAGGCTGGAGTCGTCGGTCGCGGCATAATTGGCACTCAACTCCCAACTGAACTCGTCGTCCTGGACATTGATCGGGGCGGCTATGAACGTCGGAATGTCCAAAATAAGCCACAATAGAGGGAATTGAAGCACCTGATAATCTTTTTCATCGTCCGTGTATCGAAGACCTGCGGTCAGCGTTAGCTGATTCGATACATCGTAAGAACCCTGTCCAAAAATGGCCCACGTCGTATTTTCGTGCTCGACGATCGTGTTCTGACCTAACGACGCAAATGAATCGGTCGTGACTTTCAGTGACGAGTCGAAATAGAAGGCTCCGACCTGCCAGCTGAACGCGCCCGTAGTATCGCTCGCGACGCGAAGCTCCTGCGTGAACTGATCTGTGTCTGCTCCATCCTCCGTAACGGAAGAAATACGTATCGTTCCGGGGAAAGTCAACAGGGCCGTCGACCCGTCAGAATACTGAAATACGTCGTTAGCGAACGTTACGCCCGGTGGTGGACTGAGGGTTCCGTCGAAATCGACTACACCACCATCAATATCACCGCGGCTGCTTCCGTCGGCATCCTGGAACGATGTAATGGACGTAATGGTAGCGTCAGGAAAATCCCAGTCCAGCGTCAACGTCGCGCCGAAGCCGTCGTAACCCTGCGGATTGTTGTCACCTTCGTCGTAGTACACGACGTCGCGATCATAGTTTTGATTCAGCCCGTTGCTGCCCGTGTTGAACACATTCGCACGAAATATTGATGCCGTGCCGTCCATGCTGCGGGTCTGCAGACTCAAGAGCGCTTCGAAGTTATCGCTGGGCGTCCATAGGAGCTGGGCGCGTGCAGCAACTTCTTCATACTCGCCCATCGCATCCGACTCACCTGTGAATGCATTGTCGATCCAGTCGTCCCGGGTTCGGTAAAGGAAGGAAACGCGTCCCGCCAGATTATCCGACAGGCCGCCGCCGACCGCGGCTTCGAGATTGCCCGTCGTAAACGTTCCTAACGAACCGGAGACATAGCCATTGAACTCGTCGGTCGGACGCCGCGTATTGATCTTGACGATGCCCGCGGTTGTATTTCGGCCGAACAACGTGCCCTGTGGGCCCCGGATGACCTCGACGTTATTCAGGTCGAACAGCGGGAAGCTCTTCAACACCACGTTTTCCATCACGACCTCATCCATCACGATGGACACGGGTTGTGACGCCGCGAGATCGAAATCGATATTGCCCAGGCCACGCAGGTAAAACCGCGGTGCGGCGCGCCCGTTCGAGGACTCCGCATAAAGACCGGGTACGCGATTCGCCAGGGCAAGAATGTCTTCGCCGCCGGTAAACATGGAGTTCAATCGTTCGCCGGACACTGTCGCGACCGAAATCGGTACGTCCTGCAGCGTCTGCTCGCGCTTTTGCGCCGTGACGATGACTTCGTCGAGCACGATTTGGTTTTGCGCTAACGCGGGCACGCCGGACAGTCCCAGCACGGCGAGCGAAAGGCCGAAGCCTGAAATTGGCGAAAGTCGCGATGCAGGCCGCTTGTTGGTTGTTGCGTTATTGCCACACATGGTGATGCCTCCTTGAATTCTGTGGCAGAAGTATAGCCCTCTCGAGCACGATTTGCGCCGTTGGAAGAACCTCGGATCTGTGGTAATCAGGCGACGGTCGGCCAGCTTGCTGCGGTTGCGAGGCCGCCGGCGATGCCGTCATTCGAGGGATGCGTAGCACCCGGGCGTGAACCGCGGCACGCAGACGCAGAAAAATACGAGGTCTTCGGTCCCGGTGTTTTCGATGCGCTGGGCAATTCCTGCCGGGATCATGACCGCGTCGCCGGCGCCGACACGCCGCATTGGCGCATCGCCGATCGACAGGTCACCCTCGCCGGACAGGATCACATACCACTCGAGCACCGACAGCGAGTGCAATTCAGTGGTGACGCCCGGCTCCACCCGGCAGCGCGCGACTGACACCTCGGGTGTATCCGGGTCGTTCTTGAGTTCGGTGATATGGCAGCGCTCGCGCGTCAGCACTTCGGGCAGGTCAGGCGTATGCAAATCACCGGGCATCAGAGGACAATAGCCCAGGTCGAACAAAGGAAGAAGGCGATGAAAGCTGAATCGGCACCGGTGGTCTCGGAACTCCTGAATATTTCCGGCCGAACCGCGCTCGTCACGGGCGCGAGCGGCAACATCGGGCAAGGCATCGCACGGCGTCTGGCCGAGGCGGGCGCAACGATCATCGCGCACTTCAATACGAATGAAAGCGCTGCCCGCAAACTCATCGACAACATCGGCGGCGGCCGCATCGTGCAGGCCGATCTAAGTGTGGAGAGCGATGTCGATGCGATACTCGACACGGCGAAGCCCGACTATGTCGTCAACAACGCCGCGGTACAGACGGTCCAGGCGCTGGCCGAACAATCGTTGGATGACTGGCGGCGCACGTTGCAGGCGAATCTCGATAGTGCATTCCTCGTCACGCAGCGCGTGGCAAACGCGTGGAGGGCCGCGAACACGGCGGGCGCGATCGTCAATGTCGGGTCGATCGAGGCCATCGATCCCGCCGCAGGCCATGGCCACTACGCGTCGAGCAAAGCCGGCCTGATCATGCTGACACGGGCATTCGCGCTGGAATTCGGAGACGCCGGGATTCGCGTGAACGCAGTGTCACCGGGGCTGATCGATCGTGACAACCTCGAGGAGGACTGGCCGGAGGGCGTGTCGCGATGGCGTGATCGTGCGCCGCTCAGACGGCTCGGGACTCCCAAAGATGTGGCCGACGCGGTATTGTTTCTATTGAGTCCCGCGGCACGCTGGATCAGCGGCGCCAACCTCGTCGTCGACGGCGGCATGTCGGCGCAAAGCAGGTGGTGAGGCCGGACCGGACCGGGGAATACAGCAATGATGCGGGCCGGGCTTCCGCAGAATATAGAGCATCTATGGCGACCAAACACATGAACGCAGCGCCCGGCGATTTCGCCGAGACCGTGCTGATGCCCGGCGATCCGCTGCGCGCGCAGTACATCGCCGAGACGTATTTCGACGATGCGAGGCGGGTCACCGACGTGCGCAACATGTGGGGCTATACGGGCAAATACAAAGGACAGCCGATCTCGGTCATGGCACACGGCATGGGCATACCCTCGGTATCGATCTACTGCCACGAGTTGATGACCGCATACGGCGTCAAGCGTGTATTGCGGGTCGGCAGCTGCGGTACTTCGCATCCAAATGTCAAACTTCGTGACATCATCATCGCGATGGGCGCGTCCACCGATTCGAACGTCAATCGCATGCGCTTCGGCGGCTACGATTTTGCTGCACTCGCGAGTTTCGATCTCGTTGCCAAAGCGGTTGCGGCCGCCAGAAAACACAAGGTGCGCTACCACGTCGGCAACATTTTCTCGGCGGATCTTTTCTACACGCCCGATACCGACATGTTCGAAACGCTGGCGAAATACGACGTGTACGGTGTCGAAATGGAAGCGGCAGGCATCTATCCGATCGCGATTGAAAACGGTGCCGAGGCACTGGCTATCTGTACGGTCAGTGACGACATTCGGACGGGCAAAGCGCTGACCGCGGACGAACGCCAGACGACGTTCGATGAGATGATCGTCGTCGCGCTCGAAACCGCGATTGCCGAAAGTTGATATGAGTCTGGCCGCCGTAAAAAACGCATCCCGGCTGCCGGATCTGAGCCGCGTCGCACGCGTCGACGAGGTCGGGGTCGACGAGCGCGTCGCGCGATTCCAGACCCGCAGCATCAAAAAAGCCTCGAAGATCGAGGCGCTCAAGCTGATCCTGTCGATGATCGATCTCACGACGCTGGAAGGCCAGGATACGCCCGGCAAGGTGCGCCAGCTGTGCCAGAAAGCGATTCACCTGCACGACGAGATTCCCGGTTTGCCGCATGTCGCAGCCGTCTGCGTCTATCCGACGATGGTCGGCGTCGCGCGCGAGGCGCTTAAGGGTCGCGACATCAGAATTGCGTCGGTTGCGACCGCTTTTCCCAGCGGCATGGCGCCGCTGTCCGTAAAACTCGAGGAAACGCGGCTCGCGGTTTCAGAGGGCGCGGACGAGATCGATATGGTCATCTCCCGCGGCGCGTTTCTCGCAGGCGATTACCGCAAGGTTTTTGACGAGATCGGCACGATCAAACAGGCCTGCGGCGGCGTGCATCTCAAAGTCATTCTCGAGACGGGCGAGCTCGGCACGCTCGATCGCGTGCGCCGGGCGAGCGTACTCGCGATGCACGCGGGCGCGGATTTCATCAAGACCTCGACGGGCAAGATTCAACCAGCCGCGACGATGCAGGTCACGCTCGTCATGCTGCAGGCGATCAGGGACTATTTTTATGAGACCGGCCGCATGGTCGGCATGAAACCCGCGGGCGGCATTTCGAATGCAAAGCTTGCCGTGCATTATCTCGTCATGCTGCGCGAGACGCTCGGCAGCGCGTGGATGACGCCGGAGTGGTTTCGTTTCGGCGCGAGTTCACTCGCCAATGACGTACTGATGCAGATCCGAAAACAGATGACGGGCATTTATCAGTCGGCGGATTATTTTTCAATGGATTGATCGTGGCGGACGGGGACATTCTGTTTTTTGTAAAAGACAGCAGAATGTCTCCCCAAAACAATGCAAAGAGCAAGGTTGGACACACATGGCTAGACCGGAAAACAAACTCGCTTTCGACGACGGCTGGCAGTATGCACCTGCGCCCGAGAGTACCGATCACATCCGTATCGACAAGAAGTATGGCCTCTTCATCGGCGGTGATTTCGTCGCACCCGACAAAGGCAAGTACTTCGACACGATCAACCCTGCGACCGAACAGCACCTGAGCCGGATTGCACTTGCGTCCGAAGGTGATGTCGACAAGGCGGTCAAGGCTGCGCGCAAGGCTTACCGCGCCTGGTCGCGCCTCAAGCCCGCAAATCGTGGCAAGTACATTTATCGCATCGCGCGCATCATTCAAGAACGAGCGCGCGAGTTCGCGGCGATCGAGTCGCTCGACGGCGGCAAACCGATACGGGAATCGCGCGATGTCGACATACCGCTGTCGGCCGCGCACTTTTTCTACTACGCGGGTTGGGCCGACAAACTCGAGTACGCGTTCCCGGGACGCAGAGCCAAATCGCTTGGCGTCGCGGGCCAGGTCATCCCCTGGAATTTCCCGCTGCTGATGGCGGCCTGGAAAATAGCGCCGGCGCTTGCCTGCGGCAACACGGTGGTCCTGAAGCCGGCCGAAACGACACCGCTGACAGCATTGAAACTTGCCGAGGTCATCGCGGACGCCGGCTTGCCGCCGGGCGTCGTCAACATCGTCACCGGCGCGGGCGAAACCGGCGCGGCCGTGGTGACGCATCCGGGCGTCGACAAAGTCGCGTTTACGGGATCCACTGAAATCGGGCGCGTCATTCAAAAAGCGCTCGCCGGAACCGACAAGAAATACACGCTGGAACTCGGCGGCAAGGCCGCGAACATCATATTTGCGGATGCGGCGATCGACCAGGCCGTCGAAGGCATCGTCAACGGCATATTTTTCAACCAGGGACACGTCTGTTGCGCGGGCTCGCGCCTGCTTGTGCAGGAGTCGGTTGCCGAGGAGGTCGTCCAGAAACTCAGGGACCGCATGGAGACACTGATCGTCGGCGATCCGCTCGACAAGAACACCGACATCGGCGCCATCAATTCGGCGCAGCAGCTCGAGAAGATCGAGGCGTACCTGGCAATCGGGCAGGAAGAAGGCGCCAGGATGCACCAAAGCAGCTGCGCCGTGCCCGATAAAGGCTACTGGTGCCGACCGACGATATTCACGGATGTCTCGCAATCGAATCGTGTCGTGCAGGAAGAAATTTTCGGACCCGTGCTCGCGATCCAGACGTTTCGCACGTTCAGCGAAGCGATGACCAAGGCCAACAACACGCCGTACGGATTGTCGGGCGGCGTGTGGACCGATAAAGGCGCGAAAATTTTCAAAATGACGCGAGGCATTCGCGCGGGCGTGATCTGGGCGAATACATTCAACAAGTTCGACCCAACGTCGCCATTCGGTGGCTACAAGGAAAGCGGCATGGGTCGCGAGGGCGGCCTGCACGGGCTGGACGCCTATCTGAAGCTGGAGGCATGACGATGGCGACGCCTGCTGCACGCGTGCCGGTCGCGAAGACCTACAAAATCTATATCGACGGTAAGTTTCCTCGCAGCGAGTCCGGCCGCTACTTCCCGCTCGCGGACAGGAAAGGCATGGTCATTGCGAACATCTGTCGCGGCAGCCGCAAGGACTTCCGCAATTCGGTGGTGGCGGCCCGCAAAGCGCAACCGGGATGGGCTGGCGCCAGCGCGTATCTGCGCGGACAGATCCTGTACAGAATCGCCGAAATGCTCGAGGGCCGCAGCGAGCAGTTCGTCGCCGAGCTGACGCTGCAGGGCGTTGCCCGGCGCGCCGCACAGAAAGAAGTCGAACAGGCCATCGATCGGCTGATCTACTACGCGGGCTGGGCCGATAAATATCAGCAGGTCTTCAGCTCGGTGAATCCGGTGAGTTCGTCGCACTTCAATTTCTCCGTGCTGGAGCCGACGGGTGTCGTGTCGATATTGGCGCCAAACGACAGCGGGCTGATCGGTCTCATCTCGAACATCGCGCCGACGATCGTCGGCGGCAATACCACGGTCGTGCTGGCGTCCGAGAAACTACCGCTTTGCGCAATCAGCTTCGCAGAAGTCCTGCACGCGTCCGATGTGCCGGCGGGCGTTGTCAATATCCTCACGGGGTATCGCGACGAGCTGACCGGCCAGTTCGCGTCGCACATGGACGTGAATGCGATCGTTTATTGCGATGGCGACAAGACGGTGGCCCGAGCCGTACAGGAAGCTGCGGCCGAGAACATCAAGCGGGTTATTAATCGCGCGCAATTTAAATGGTCGGAAGCGGCGGCGCAGAATCCGTACCTGATTCACGACGTGCAGGAAATCAAGACGACCTGGCATCCGATCGGCACGTAGGGCGAGTTGCACCGTTTCGAAAGTTTCGCCGTAGGGTGCGTTTCACGCACCGCCATTGAAGGTGCACAGAGTGCACCCTACGAACTCGGGATATCGGCGTGTCGGGTAAATGGTGCACAAAGTGCACCCTACGCGATCGGGATATCGCTGTATCGAGCGGCATCGTAGGGTGCGTTTCACGCACCATCATTGAAGGTGCACAGA
>Ga0224497_10000637_pt1 | contig 23901 bp, 22 predicted proteins | sample SF_Jul11_sed_USG_4_FD_167970 | JGI IMG/M metagenome (GOLD analysis project Ga0224497, IMG submission 167970) | Sediment microbial communities from San Francisco Bay, California, United States - SF_Jul11_sed_USGS_13 | ecosystem: Environmental > Aquatic > Marine > Sediment | place: USA...
CGCTTCCTGGCGGTTCCCGGGGATTTTCGCCTCGAAAACGGGGCGAGCCTGCGGCAGGTTGAAATCGCTTATCGCACCTGGGGCGATCCGGCGAACGCGTCCGATAGCGCCATCCTGATTTGCCATGCGCTGACGGGCTCAGCCGATGTCGAGGCCTGGTGGCCCAACATCGTCGGCCACGGCAAGGCGTTTGACCCGGCGCACGACTACATTGTCTGCGCGAACATCCTGGGAAGCTGCTACGGCACGACGGGGCCCGTCAGCCTCCGGCCGGGGTCCGGAGAGCGATACCGGGCGGATTTTCCAGCCATTTCGGTTCGCGACATGGTGGAACTGCAGCGAGTGCTGCTGGACGAGCTCGGTGTCGAACAGCTGGAGCTCGTTACGGGGCCGTCACTCGGTGGCATGCAGGCGCTCGAGTGGGCAATCAGTTATCCGGATCGCGTTCGCAGCATCGTGCCCATCGGGGTCGGCGGTCGCCACTCCGCGTGGTGTATCGGCGTTAGCGAGGCGCAGCGGGCCGCGATCGCCGCGGATCCGAACTGGAAGGGTGGTTACTACAGCGACGACTTGCCCCCTGCAAAGGGCCTTGCCGCCGCGCGCATGATGGCGATCTGTACCTATCGAAGCTGGCAAAGCTTCGATCGGCGCTTCGGGCGCGAGCGGCAGTCCGAGGAGCTGTACCAGGTGCAGTCCTACCTGCGCCATCAGGGTGACAAGATAAACGATCGGTTCGACGCCAATACCTACGTGACGCTGACTCATGCGATGCATACGCACGACCTGTCGAGGGGCAGGGGCGACTATGCCGAGGTTCTGCACTCGATTCTGCAGCCGGCGCTGATCGTTTCGGTGAGCACGGATGCGCTGTATCCGCCCGGGGAGCAGCAGGTGCTGGCAGAGCATCTGCCGAACTCGCGCTACGAGATGCTCGAGTCCGCTCATGGACATGACGGTTTCCTGATCGAAACCGAGGAGCTGGGGAACAAGATTGCCAGGTTCCGTGTTGTGAACCGCGCATCCGCGACTCTGAGTAAGGTCAGTTCAGGCAGCGAATAATCGCGTCGGTCATTTCAGTCGTGGAGACCCCGGCGTCTCCGCACTCGGCAATGTCGACGGTTCTTGCGCCGCCTGCAATTGCGCGGCTAATCGCGGTTTCTACAGCCGCGGCTTCCTGCTCCAGCCCCAGGCTATGACGCAGCAGCAAGGCGGCGCTCGCGATTGCACCGCAGGGATTGGCGATGCCACGGCCAGCGATATCGGGTGCGGAGCCGTGGATCGGTTCGTAGAGGCCACGCGCAGAGTCACCCAATGACGCAGATGGCAGCATGCCCATCGATCCCGCCAGCATGGACGCTTCGTCCGTAAGGATGTCGCCGAACATGTTTTCGGTGACGATGACGTCGAAGTCACCCGGCCGACTCAAGAGATGCATTGCCGCGGCGTCTACGAGTAAGGTCTCGACTTCGATGTCAGCGAATTCGGCCGCCATGATGTTATTCGTGGTCTCACGCCACAGGCGCGAGGTTTCGAGGACGTTGGCTTTGTCTACAGAACACAGTTTCTTGCGTCGACCTTGCGCGAGCTTTGCCGCGACACGAACGATACGTTCGATCTCATGCGTATGGTAGACGCACAGGTCGCTCGCCCAATTCGCATCGCGGTTTTTTTCGCCGAAATAAATGCCGCCGGTCAGCTCGCGTACGACGAGCAGGTCGACACCATCGAGTATTTCCGGTTTCAGCGGTGACGCTCCGACCAGTTCCTGGTAGATCTTCAGGGGTCGCAGATTGGCGTATACGCCCAGGACGGAGCGAAGCTCGAGCAGCCCCTGTTCCGGGCGAACGGCAGCTTTCGGGTCGGACCACTTCGGACCGCCGACAGCGCCGAGCAGTATGGCGTCGCTTGCTTCGCAGCTGCCGATCGTCGCAGGCGGCAGCGGGTCACCGCATGCGTCAATGGCGGCGCCGCCGACCAGCTCTTGCCGAAACTCGAAGCCATGGCCGAACGCGTCGCCGACGGTCTCCAGCACACGACGCGCGCAGAGCGTTACATCCGGACCAATACCGTCTCCGGGCAGTACTGTGATTACGGCTTCCATGCACGCGTCTCCTCAAATTTTTCTATCTGGTCGAGCTGCTGTCGCAGGAAACCCAGTTGATCGATTCCTTCCACCAGGCAATATTTCGCGAACGCGTCGATCGGGAATTCGACGATCCTGCCATCGGGCACGGTGAGCGACGCACTCGCAACATCGATTTCCACCGGCACACCCGGGTTGTCGAGCAGCCAGCGGTGGATTGCCTTATCCACGATGATGGGGAGGAGTCCATTCTTGAGAGCGTTGTTGCGAAAAATGTCGGCGATTTCTGTCGAGACAATGGCCTGAAAGCCGTAGTCGAGCAGCGCCCACGGCGCATGCTCCCGAGACGAACCGCAGCCAAAGTTGTTGCCTGCCACGAGTATGCCGCATCCGCGTGCTTCGGACTTGTTCAGCGGGAAATCGGGATTCTCGCTGCCGTCCGTGTTGTATCGCAGATCGTAAAAAGCACATTCGCCCAGCCCTTCGCGCGATGTAGTCGTCAGAAAGCGAGCGGGAATGATCTGGTCGGTATCGATGTCGTTGGTCGGTAGCACGACCGTCCGCGACTTCATGTGCCGGACGGATTTCATGTGATCGTCCGCGGATCGGCGATCCTGCCCCGTATGGCCGAGGCCGCCGCCGTAGCCGGGCTGGCCAGCACAGTGCGGGCCCCGATGCCTTGCCGACCTTCGAAATTGCGATTACTGGTGCTGACACTGAGTTTGCCCTGCGGGACGGTGTCTCCGTTCATGCCAATGCACATCGAGCAGCCCGTCTCTCGCCACTCGGCTCCGGCGGCCACGATGATACGGTCGAGACCCTTTTCTTCCGCCTGGTTCTTGACCTGCTGTGACCCGGGCACGACGAGCATACGCACGCCGTCGGCGACTTTGTGGCCCTGCAGTATGCGGGCAACCTCTTCGATGTCGGACAGGCGGCCGTTTGTGCAGCTGCCCACGAACACGACGTCCACCTGGAGTTCGGTCATCGGTTTGCCCGATTCAACTTGCATATACGCCAGGGCTTTCCGGAAACTGGGGTCATCGCCGCCCTGCGGGACCGGGTCGTTGATCCCGATGACCATGCCGGGGTTGGTGCCGAAAGTGACCATGGGCTGCAGCGCATCTGCGGCGAGCGTGACGGACCTGTCGAAACGGGCCCTATCGTCACTGCGCAGCTTTTTCCAGCGCGTTACGGCGGCATCCCAGTCGGCCCCCTGGGGCGACCGCGGACGGCCGGACAGGTATTCAAACGTCGTATCGTCAGGAGCGATCATGCCTGCACGTGCGCCGGCCTCTATCGTCATGTTGCAGATCGTCATGCGACTTTCCATGTCGAGCGCCGTAATTGCATCGCCACGATATTCGATCACGTGTCCTGTGCCACCGTCGACACCGATACTGCCGATCACCGACAGGATGAGGTCTTTGGCGGACACCCCGACGGGCATCTTCCCGTCGATGTTGACGGCCAGCGTTTTCGGCTTGCGTTGCAGCAGGCATTGGGTCGCCAGCACGTGAGCAACTTCAGTCGTACCGATGCCAAAAGCAAGGGCGCCGAATGCCCCGTGCGTGCTCGAGTGGCTGTCACCGCAGACGATCGTCTTGCCGGGCTGCGTTGCGCCAAGTTCCGGCCCGATGACATGCACGATGCCGCGGAATTCGTTGCCGAAGCCAATCAGGTCCAGGCCGAACTCCCTGCAGTTTTGTTCCATTTGCCGGATCTGGTTGGCGGCGCTCTCGCCGACCACGGCAAGGTCACGGAAATTCGACACCGGTGTCGTCGGCGTCGAATGGTCCATGGTAGGCAGCGTGAGATCCGGCCGCCTCACGGCGAGCCCGGATTCCCGCAGGACAGCAAACGCCTGCGGTGTGGTTACCTCGTGGATGATGTGCAGATCGATATACAGCACTGCAGGTGTATCGGGCGTCTCGTCAACGACGACGTGATCCGCCCACACCTTTTCGAACAGCGTTGAATCGCTCATCCCAGCGTCTGCCTAAATCGTTGCCTGTTCCGGAGTTCGCCTGCCTGGGCCCGAGCGACCGTACTGCTCGCGGCGCAGAATGCGGTTCATTACTTCGAGGCAGGCACGGCATCCGGCTTCGACGATATCGACACTGGCGCCACGGCCCCGGTAGCTGTCCCCGTCGTATTCAACAGTAACGGTGACTTCGCCCTGAGCATCCTCGCCAATCGATGCGCTGTGCAGCTCGAAATTGCGCAGCGTCAGCTGCACGCCGGTCGCTTGCTCGAGTGCGAGAAACGCGGCCGCGATCGGACCGTCGCCGTGCGCGCGCTCGGTTTTATTGTCGCCATTTTCACCAATCAGCGTGACCGCGGCCGTCGCCGGTTGATCGGTGTGCGTCTGAACCTCGAGGGATTTCAGTGTCCACGGGCCCGACGATGCGCTGTCCGCGTTCATGATGATCGCCTCGATATCGCCGTCGTAAACGTCTTTTTTCTTGTCGGCGAGTTTCTTGAATTCCTGGAAGGCGCGATTGGTTTCGAACTCGTCGAGTTCAAAGCCCAGCTCCGCGACACGATCGCGAAACGCGTGCCGACCGCTGTGTTTGCCCATGACCAGATTGGACCGGCTCAGGCCCACGTCTTCGGGCCGCATGATCTCGTACGTCGACGCGTGCTGCAGCATGCCGTGCTGGTGAATACCGGCTTCGTGCGCAAACGCGTTTTCGCCAACGATCGCTTTGTTTCGCGGTGTATGCATGCCCGTGATACTCGAGACCAGGCGCGAGGTCGGATACAGCCGCGTCGTATCGATACCCGTTTCGAGGCCGAAGAATTCGGCGCGGGTCTTGATCGCCATGACGGCTTCTTCGAGGCTGCAGTTTCCGGCTCGTTCGCCGATTCCATTAATCGTGCACTCGATCTGGCGAGCGCCCGCAGTGACAGCGGCCAGGCTGTTGGCAACCGCCATGCCGAGATCGTTGTGACAGTGCACGCTCAGGATAATGTCGTCGATATGCGCAACGTGCTCCTTGAGGTAGCGGAACAAGCGGTCGAACTCGGCCGGAACCGTGTAGCCGACGGTATCCGGGATGTTAACCGTGGTTGCCCCGGCCTCGATCGCGGCAGATACCACTTCGGCGAGATACGAAAGCTCGGTGCGCGACGCGTCCTCCGGCGAAAACTCGACGTCGTCAACGAGTTCCCGAGCCATCTTGATCGCGCCGACGGCGCTTTTGATGATCTCTTCCTTGGCCATCTTGAGCTTGTGCTCGCGATGAATCGCGCTGGTTGCGACGAAGACGTGGATTCTGTGGCGGGTCGCTCCCTTGACCGCCTCGTAGACCTTTTCGATGTCGCCGGGATTACATCGCGCAAGCCCGCAGATAACGGGTCCGAAGTTCCTGTCGGCGATCGCTTTTACCGATTCGAAATCCCCAGGGGAAGCGGCAGGGAATCCCGCTTCGATGACATCGACCCTGAGGTCCGACAGCGCCTTTGCAACACGGAGTTTTTCGCTGAGCGTCATGCTGCATCCCGGGGCCTGTTCCCCGTCGCGCAAGGTCGTGTCGAAAATACGGATCTGCATGTCGGACATCGGTTTAATCCTCCGGATTTGCTCGGATTCGTTTGATAATCAGGTCTGCCTAGTCCTGGAGCCAGTCCATGCGGCTGCGCAGGTCGGCGCCGACCTTCTCGATGGGATGCTCGAGATCGGCCTGCATCCGGCGCTTGAATTCCGGCATGCCGTTCTGGTTCTCCGCGATCCAGTTCCTGGCGAAGGTGCCGTCCTGGATTTCGTCAAGGATCTTTTTCATCGCCGCGCGCGATGACGCGTCCACAACTCGCGGTCCGCTGATCATGTCCCCCCAGGCAGCGGTGTCGCTGATGAACTTGTGCATCTTGCGAAGACCGCCTTCGTGCAGCAGGTCGACGATCAGCTTCAGTTCGTGCATGACCTCGTAATAGGCGACCTCCGGCTGATAGCCGGCCTCAACCAGCGTCTCGAAGCCGGCGACGATCAGCTCCGTGGCTCCGCCACAAAGTACGGCCTGTTCGCCGAAAAGGTCGGTTTCCGTTTCCTCCGCAAAAGTCGTTTCAATCACGCCGGCTCGTGCCCCGCCGATGCCGGCCGCGTAGGCCAGCGCGATGTCGAGGGCATCACCGGTGGCATCCTGGTGCACGGCGACGAGGCAGGGAACGCCGTGGCCTTCCTCGTATTGCCGACGTACCAGACCGCCAGGTCCTTTGGGGGCAATCAGGGCAACGTTGAGATCGCTGCGTGCTTCAATCTGTTTGTAGTGAACGGCGAACCCGTGCGCGAACATCAGTGTCGCCGCATCGTCGATGTCATCCACCAGGGACTCATATAGTGATTTCTGAACCATATCGGGCGTCAGGAACATGACGATCTTCGCATTCCTGACCGCGGTGCTCGGCTCCATGACGTTCAGGCCGTCAGCTTCCGCCTTGGCCCAGCTTGCGCCGCTCTTACGCAGCCCAACGACAACATTGAGACCACTGTCCCTGAGATTCAGAGCATGCGCACGACCCTGGCTGCCGTAGCCCAATATGGCGATCCGGCAATCCGCCAGGCGGGCAATATCGACGTCTCCTTCCGAGTACATGTGCATGGTTGTCCCTCAGCCTGCTGCAATTCTCATAAAAAAACCCCACTATCCATCCGGATGCGGGGTCTACGTGTCCGTTCGCTGGATACGTGCTACCCGCTGTGCCTCCGGAGGAGGAGCAGGGCAAGTCGCGATACGCGCAGATCGTTGGCGTGTGAAACCTGTTGCGATCCAGTCATAGCGCCGCATCATGTTGTAACCCCGGAATGATGTCAACCATTGCTTAACCAGTTACGGGTGTTACTAAACAAAACCGATTAACAAATATGCCTAAGCTCATAATGGTAAAGAGCTAATCCTTTCCTGTCGCTGGACCTCGTGCGACCTTATACATGGCGCCTAAAGTCTGCATGCCCTGATCGACACCGGTTGGCCGGATAACCCGTGCAGCTGACCGCAGCAGGGTATGTTAAACCCGATTAAGCAAAGGGTGGGTATGTTGCTAAGACTTATATAGTTCATGGGCTGGCGATCCTGCATGCATGTGTTATTCTTGGCGACGAAGTAAAGGGGACAGTACAAAAACACGCGAACGATTGGCGGGGAAACTCTGGCAATGCCAAGGCGCCAAGACTTTATAAACAGACAAGAATCAAAGTTCCAAAAAAGTGTGTCGCCGCGCGGCGTGAGTGGAGAGGAGCGCGTGCACAAATCGCCAGACGATGGGCAGGGTAATAAGTTTCCAGTAGTGCATGTATTCAATGGATACGTTGCATGTCTCTCCGTAACTCTTAACAACAACATACGACCTTTAAGGAGCGTTCATGAATCGGTGCATTAGCAGCAGTCGGCGTATCACCGCAGCATTTTTCGCAACAGCGGTGATTTTGCTTTCCGGCAGCGTATTCGCCCAGTCTGTCAATCAGGTTTTGCAGGCTGATCAACGTCGATTGAACCTTGCACAGCAATCGCAGGAGCGTATCAACAAAATTGTTGAAGGTACCCGCTCACTCGAGGACCAGTACAGGGCCATTCACAAGGAAATTGACGGACTCAAGGTTTACAACCGCCTGATGCGGGCCCAGGTGGAAGGGCAGTCGGCGGTTCTGGAAGACATTGGCCTGTCGATGGACCAGGTCGATGTCATCAACCGACAGATTTTCCCCCTGATGGAACGAATGATCGACGCGCTGGAGCAGTCCGTGAAACTCGACATTCCATTCCTCATGGACGAACGTAACAAGCGAGTCGCGGATCTCAAAGGGATCATGGAACGTTCCGACGTCAGTGTCGCCGAGAAATTCCGCAAGGTGATGGAGGCGTACCAGATCGAGAACGATTACGGCACGACTATCGAGAATTACACTCAGTCATTGACGATCGACGATGCCACGCGCTCATTCAATATGCTGCGTATCGGTCGCATTGGGCTCTACTTCCAGTCCGACGACACCAAGATCACGGGTCGTTGGGACAACGAGGCGCGAAACTGGGTCATTGACGGCTCGGCGCGCAATGAAGTGCGCAAAGGTTTGCGAGTTGCCAGGCAATTAATTGCGCCGGAACTCATCATTGTTCCTGTTCCAGCTGCGGAGGCTAACTAAATGAAACGTATCACACTCATTATTGCCGCCGGACTGCTGAGTCTGGGTTTTGTTGGCACGGCCAACGCGCAGGAAGACGCTCGCAGCATGGCTGAGCTTCTGCGCCTGATCGAGCAGGGACAGGCGCGCGATTCCCAGGAAGCTCGCAGACGAGAAGCTGCATTCGCACAGAACAAGAACCAGCAACAGTCACTATTGAACCAGGCGCGCGCAGAGCGGACGCGGGAAGAGCAAACGAGCGCCGCTCTGGAGGCAGAGTTCGAGAAGAACCAGCAGCAGATCATCACGGCTCGCCAGGCGCTGGACGAGCGCCTAGGTGCCCTGAAAGAGCTGTTCGGCGTCTTGCAGACCGTGTCTGGTGACGCCCAGGGACGATTCAGTGCTTCACTGACCAATATTGAATATCCGGACCGTTCGCAGTTCCTCTTTGACCTTGGCGCCAAGATGGCCGGGGCCAGTAGCCTGGCCTCGATTGAAGATATCGAGACTTTGTGGGGAATGCTGCAGAAGGAAATCGTCGAGACCGGCAAGGTCACCCGTTTTACTCATCTGGTCACCAAAGCCGATGGACAGCAGGAGGAAATGGAAGTTGTCCGGGTCGGTGCTTTCAACATAGTGTCGGAGAACGGGTACCTGGAATACGATTCGGGTGAGAAGTCGATCGCGGAGTTGCTTCGTCAGCCGGAGGGACGTTACGCCTCGACCGCCGAGGATATGATGGATGCAACGGAGAGCCCGGTCGATTTCGGTATCGACGTGACGAAGGGCGGTATTCTCGGTTTGCTCGTGGAATCGCCGACCATCAAAGACCGAATCGAGCAGGGTGGCATCGTTGGCTACTGCATTATTGCGCTCGGCATAATCGGTCTGCTTATCGCGATACTCCGATGGGTGGCGCTGAGCAACGCAAGCCGTAAGGTGACGGCACAGCTGAAGCGGGACACAGCCAGCACGGACAACCCGCTGGGCCGCGTATTGGCAGCCTACGAGAGTAACAGGGGCGCGGATACAGAGACCATCGAGCTGAAACTCAGCGAGGCGGCGTTGAAGGAAATGCCGGACCTGACCAAGGGACTGCTTTTCATCAAGGTAGTTGCGGCCGTCGCACCGCTGATGGGCCTCCTCGGTACGGTTACCGGTATGATCAAAACCTTCCAGGTAATCACACTTTATGGTGCTGGTGATCCGAAGATGATGGCGGGCGGTATCTCGCAGGCGTTGATGACGACGGTACTTGGCCTTTGTGTGGCTATCCCGATGGTATTGCTGCACACGGTTGTCAGCGGTCAGAGCCGCAAGATTGTCAACATCCTTCAGTCGCAAAGCGCTGGTCTAGTCGCACAGCACTCTGAACGGAATGGCTAAAGCCGAAAGGAGTTACCATGCTTTGGCTTGCCGATAGTTTCGAAGCCATACGAGATTTCATGGGTCTGGGAGGCCCGGTACTCAAGGTGATCGCAGTGACGATCCTGCTCATGTGGGTCGTGATCATCGAGCGGATTCTATACTTCCGCACGTCGATGGGCGCGATGTCACGCGAGATTTATAATAATTGGGAATCGCGGCCAGAACGCAAGTCGTGGAATGCGCACCAGATTCGCGAGCTGATGATCTCGCAGTTCAGCGAAGCAACGAATCGGGGAATCAACCTGATTCAGACGCTCGTTGCTTTATGTCCGTTGCTGGGCCTTTTGGGCACGGTAACGGGCATGATCAGCGTGTTCCAGGTCATGGCCGTCTCTGGATCGGGAAACGTTCGCGCCATGGCGGCCGGCGTATCCCAGGCAACGGTACCGACCATGGCAGGAATGGTCGGAGCCCTGTCGGGCGTCCTTCTCGTTACCATTTTATCCCGTCGGGCCGCCCGTGAAGTCGAATTCCTCGAGGATTCGCTCACGATGGACCACTAGAGGACAGCTACGATGCGAAAACACCTGGATGACATTCACGTCGAAGAGGACGAGAATGAAATCAATCTGACGCCGATGCTGGACGTCGTTTTCATTATGCTCATTTTCTTCATCGTGACAGCGTCGTTCATCAAGGAATCAGGCATCGATGTCAACCGACCTGATGCGCCCGTTACAGAGTCCAAGCCGGAAGAGGCCAATATACTCGTGATGATCAGTGCCAATGACGAAATTTTTATCGACAGGCGTCTGATTGACCCGCGGGCGGTTCGCGCAAACATCGAGCGGCTGCATGCAGAGAATCCGGAAGGATCAGTAGTGATCCAGGCCGACAATAAGTCATCTAACAAGGTGCTTGTGCAGGTAATGGATTCGTCACGTAGCGCGGGCGTATACAATATTTCGATCGCGGATAAACGATAGCCCGGCACTCAACAGGATAAAGCCATGAGCAAAAGACAAAGGTCGATTGGCGTCGACGAGGAAGAAAATGAGATTAACCTGACTCCAATGCTGGACGTCGTGTTCATCATGCTGATTTTTTTCATAGTGACGGCGACGTTTATCAAGGAAGCTGGCATCCAGGTTGAGCGCCCGGACACGGTTACGGCGGATTCCCAGGACGATGCATCCATATTGATTGCGATCAGCGCGAACGACGAGATCTGGGTCGATCGTCAGAAACGGGACCCGCGCGCGGTTCGCTCGGTTATTGAGCGTTTACATGCCGAAAATCCGAAAGGCTCAATCGTCATCCAGGCCGATGAAGAATCAACCCATGAGACGCTGGTCGTTGTCATGGAGGCAGCGAAAAGTGCGGGCGTTGCAAACGTAGCTATCGCATCCGACGACAACTAGGAACAATAGCGCAGGAAACTTGTCTCAAATACTTGCAGTTGTCGACAGTACAATGACAGGCAATTCGCGGTGAGGAGAACCGGACCATGATAGGTCGTTACGTATTTTCAATAGTGGTCGGCGCGATTATTACGCTGAGCCTGCTGTTCGTCATGCAGTTACTCATTGTAACGGGTAAAACCGCTCTGACGGATCCTCGGGAACGCCACAAGCTCGAGTTCGTACGAGTCAAGCGAAACGAGAATCTCAATATCGCCGACCTGACGCCTGAAAAGCCGCCAAAACCGCCGGAGACGCCTCCCGAGACTCCGCCTCAGGAACTGGACAATATCAATCCGGACGCGCCCAGCATCAGCGTGGCGCCGCCGCCAGTCACCGCAGACACGAGTATTGGCGGCCCGGGCGGAATGAACATTGCCGAGGGCGATTACCTGCCGATCGTGCGCGTTGCACCGGTTTATCCGGCAAGAGCGCTGTCGAGAGGTCTCGAAGGCTTTGTCGATCTGTCCTTTACGGTGACGACGGCCGGCACGGTTAAGGACCCGATCGTGCTGCAGTCTTCGAGCAGCCTGTTTGAGCGCGCGGCCATTCGGGCCGTTCTGAAGTTCAAGTACAAGCCACGGGTAGTTGACGGTGTTCCGGTTGAGGTCCAGGGCGTAAAGACACGAATTTCATTCCAGCTTGAGGAATGACGCACGGCTGGTGCGGGGGCAGAAGAAGTTATCCAAGAGGATTTTTTGACATGAACCTGAATCGCGGAATTTCTCTGAAGCTATGTATTGCGTTGCTCGTCAGCGCACTTGCAGTCGGCAGTGCCGGTGCGCAAAACGCGACCGACGAGGACAGGGATAAAACCAAGACGAAGCAGGCGCAGGCAGTCAGCAAAGAAGTGTATGAGCGAATCCAAAAGGCTCAGGAAATGGTTGACGCCAAGAACTACAGCGGTGCGCTCAAGAGCCTGAACAACCTCTACAATCCGGACAAGCTGACTGAGTACGAACAGGCTAATGTCCTAAATTACATCGGCTTCGTTTACTACAACATGGACGACGCCAAGAGCGCTATTCGCACGTACGAGAAGATGCTCGCCATACCGACGCTGGAGCCACAGTTAGCAAAGCAGACGACGTTTACGATGGCGCAATTGCTGACAATGGAAGAGCAATACAGCAGGGCGCTCGGTACGCTGGATAAATGGTTCACGCTTGAGTCAAACCCGGCGCCAGAGCCATACATTTTGCGGGCGCAGATCCTTTATAACCTGGACCGCTTTAAAGAGATGGTAGCGCCCATCGAAACCGCGATGCGCATTGCCAGGGAACGCAACCTGGAACCGAAGGAGAACTGGTACGGTTTGCTCAACTTCGCGTATTTCCAGCAGGAAAATTACGCAAAAGTGCGGGATATACAGATGATCCTGCTTGAAAATTGGCCAAAAGCCCGTTATTGGAAATCCCTTGCCGGTGCGTTCACGGAGCTGGGCGAAGACGAGAAACTTATTTACGCGTACGATGCGGCGCACACGCAGGGTATGTTGGAGAAAGATACCGAGTTTGTGACCATGGCACAGCTCTATCTGCAGGCAGAAGTTCCGTACAAGGCGGCAACGCTGCTCGAAGAAAAGATGAACGCCGGGATCGTTCCGAAAAATGAGAAGAACTACCGTTTGTTGTCGCAGGCATGGACACTGGCTCAGGAAGACAAGAAAGCAATTCCGGCGTTACAGGCGGCCGCGAGACTTGCGTCGCACGGTGAACTGGATCAACGACTGGCTAATGCCTACCTGAACATAGGCAACTACTCGGAATGCGTAAAGTCGGCAGACACTGCGATTCGAAAAGGCGGTATGAAGAATCCTGACAATATGCAGATCTCGCTGGGCATGTGCCTGTACAACCTGCGTCGCTACTCGGACGCCAAAGACGCGTTCCGCAGAGCCGCTGCTACGCCGCGCTCGACGCGTGTCGCGAATCAGTGGATCAACGTGATCGACGCTGACGTGGAGCGCAATCGCCAGATCAAGCTCGCCGAGGATGCCGCTCGCAAGAAACGCCAGGAACTGGATGCGAAGCGAGCCAAGTCTGCTCGCGTTTAAGGCGGCAAGCCAGCAAAATACACCGTATTGCACTACATCGCGGGGCGTTGACCGGAAATGGTCAACGCCCCTAGAATTGCGCGTCGAGATTTACGGGATATACGAATGCCAATGATCACTTATGTTACGACCGATGGAGTTCGTCATGAAGTCGAGGTCGAAAACGGCTATTCCGTCATGGAAGGCGCTATCAACAATAATATAGATGGCATTGTTGCCGAGTGCGGCGGCGCCTGCGCCTGTGCAACCTGTCACAGTTATATCGACGAGGCCTGGCTCGACAAGATGCCGGAAATGGATGATATGGAAGACAGCATGCTGGATGCCGCATTCGAGCGTAAGCCGAACAGTCGCCTGACCTGCCAGATCGAGGTGACAGATTCGCTGGATGGGCTGGTGGTGCATGTTGCGGAAAACGACTACTGAGGGCGAATCGTCTCCGTTATCGCGCGCCAGGGTGCGCACCTACGATTCATCAACACGATCACCTTAGTCCCGTTTCGGCGCGACCGATTACCATGCGTTGAATCTCGCTCGTGCCCTCATAAATTTCCGTAATTTTCGCATCGCGAAAATACCTTTCGAGCGGCAGTTCCTTGCTGTAGCCCATGCCGCCGTGAATCTGCAGCGCCTGGTGCGTCACAAACATCGCCGTTTCCGATGCATAGAGTTTGGCGATGCTTGAATTCAGCGTATTGCGCGCTCCCGTTTTCTTTGCCTGCTCCTTCGACCATGCGGCCCGCAATACCAGGAGCTGCGATGCGTCTATACGCATTTTCATGTCGGCAATCTTGTCCTGGATCGCCTGGAAACTGCCTATCGGGGCGCCAAATGCCTTGCGTTCTCTCGAGTACTCGACGGCTGCAGCATACGCGGCTTGAGCGATTCCTATGGCTTGCGCGGCAACGCCAACGCGTCCCGCATCGAGCACGGTCAGCGCTATTTTGAAACCCTGTCCTTCCTCGCCGATCCGGTTCTCAGCCGGGCACACATAGTCTTCGAATTCTACTTCGCATGTAGCTGAGGCGCGAATACCAAGTTTCGGCTCTGTCTTGCCGACGCGGAATCCGGGTTCGTCGGTATCGATCACGAAAGCGCTGATACCCACGGACTCGCCGGCACTGTCGAGCGTTTGTGTAAACACGATCATGTATTTGGCGACAGGTCCTGACGTAATCCATGCTTTCTTGCCGTTGAGTTTATAGGTCGAACCGTCCGCAGAGCGCTCCGCCCGCGTGCGCATGGTCGCGGCATCTGATCCGGACTGTGGTTCAGTAAGGGCATAAGCCGCGTTGACCTCGCCCGACGCGACCGGCCGAAGGTAGGTTCGCTTTTGCTCTTCGGTTCCGAACTCGAGCAGCGACACGCCAAACAGGGAATTATTCACCGATACGATCGTGCCGTGCGCGGCATCGGCCGCGGAAATCTCTTCCATAACAAGCACATAACAAATCGAATCGAGGCCCGACCCGCCGTATTCTTCGGGTACCTCGATACCCATGAACCCCAGTTCACCGGCCTGCCGAATGGTCTCCAAAGGAAATTCACCGCTTGCATCAAATGCGGCGGCGATCGGGACGATTTCATTTTGGGCAAATTCGCGAGCGGCGTCCTGTATCAGCTGCTGCTCCTCGGTTAACGCAAAGTCCATATTGATTATGTTCCTGCTAGAATCGTTCAACGCGGGCAAAAAGCATTGCCAATTATGCCCACAATCTCAATACCGCAACAGGAGTAATTAGCGATGACAATCTCAGTTGGCCAAAAGATGCCGTCCGGCGTATTCGGCGTCATGACCGACAAAGGCCCCGGCGCGATATCTACCGACGACTTGTTCGCGGGTAAAAAAGTAGTGCTTGTTTCCGTACCGGGCGCATTCACACCTACGTGTTCAATGAATCATCTGCCGGGATTTGTCGATCAAGCGGCTCAATTGCAGGACAAGGGCGTCGACACTATTGCCTGTATGGCGGTCAATGATGTCTTCGTCATGGATGCCTGGGGCAAGGATCGAGGTGTCGGGGACAAGGTCAAGATGCTTGCCGACGGTAACGGCGAGTACGCCAGGGCTTTGGGGCTTGAGATGGATGCCACCGGCTTTGGAATGGGTATGCGCGGTCAGCGCTTCGCAATAGTCGTCGACGATGGCGTTGCCACTCACGTGGCCATCGAAGAACCGGGGAAATTCGAAGTCAGCAAAGCCGAGGCTATCCTCGCGGCTCTTTAAAGCGAGAAGGACACAACCAGCCTAGTTCAGGGCATCCGTCAGTTCCGGCACGATGTTGAAGAGGTCTCCAACAAGTCCGATGTCCGATACCTCGAATATCGGGGCTTCCTCGTCCTTGTTGATGGCGACGATTGTGCCCGCGTCCTTGATCCCCGTTATGTGCTGAATTGCCCCGGAAATCCCGATCGCGATATACAGGTCGGGCGCGATGATCTGACCCGTTTGGCCAACCTGGGTTTCGGGCGGCACATAGCCGGCGTCGACGGCGGCGCGGGATGAGCCGATTGCTGCGCCCAGCTTATCAGCCAGCTTGTAGATCAGCCCGAAATTATCTGCACTGCCTAACGCCCGACCACCAGAGACGACTTTGGCCGCGGTCTGCAGGTCAGGACGATCAGACTGGCCCGTTTGCACGCCTACGAACCGGGTGTGCGTCGGAAGCTCGGCGTCAGCACTCACGTTTTCGATCGCCGCGGTGTTGCCGCCGTCGGCTGCCTGGTAAGAGGCCGTCCGAACCGTCGCGACCACCGTGGCCTCTGCCGGTGCCTCGACCGTCAGGATTGCGTTGCCTGCGTATATCGGGCGCCGGAAGCGATGCGTCCCCTCAACTCGCATGATATCGCTGATCTGGTTGACCCCGAGCAGCGCAGCGACTCGCGGCATAACGTCTTTCCCGAAAGCCGTCGACGGTCCGAATACGTGGCTGTAGCCGGACGCCAGCGCGGCTATCTGCGGCGCAAGGACCGCGGCGATGGCCGGATCATTCTCTTCGCGTTCTAGCACAAGAACGCGATCCACACCGCTAATCTCTGCCGCCTCGGCAGCAATGGAAGACGCCGAGGCCGCGAACACGGCAACATCGACTTCCGCGCCTTCAATCTGTTTTGCACAGGCAACGCATTTGGCCGTACTTTGATTCAGTGCCGTGCCATTGTGCTCGGCAATTACCAGTACTTTCGACATCACACGAGTCCTTTGTCTTTGAGGGCCGCCACGAGTCCGGCCACGTCTTCCACCATGATGCCCCGCTGCCGTGCTTCGGGAGGCTCGAACGCCAATTCCTTGATTCCCGGCGCGGGTTCTACGCCAAGTTCGGCGAACGACAGCTGATCCAGCGGTTTTTTCTTCGCCTTCATGATGTCCGGCAGCTTGACGTAGCGAGGTTCATTCAACCGCAAGTCCACGGTAATGACCGCGGGCAGGTCAATCTCGATGGTCTCGAGGCCGATGTCCACCTCTCGCGTCACGCGCGCAGTATTGCCGTCAAAGCTCACTTCGGATGCAAAGGTCGCCTGCGGCCGCCCCCAGATAGCCGCCAGCATCTGGCCCGTCTGGCTGTTGTCATCATCGATCGCCTGTTTTCCCAGTATGACGAGCTCCGCATTTTCGCGATCGATGATCGTCTTGAATATGCGCGCCGCGGTCAGCGGATCCGTCGATGTGTCGGTCTCCACCAGGATTGCCCGATCCGCGCCCATCGCCAGGCCGGTACGAAGCTGTTGCTGCGATTCGGCAGAGCCGATCGACACTACGATTACCTCGGATGCCTCACCCCGTTCCCTGATCCGCAGTGCTTCTTCAAGCGCGATTTCATCGAACGGATTGATGCTCATTTTTACGCCGTCCGTTTCGACGCCGCTGCCGTCACGCTTGACCTGAACCCGCACGTTGTAGTCAACGACACGTTTCAGGCCAACTAGTATCTTTTCCACTGAACTGACTCCCTGTTTGCCTGCGGCAGGATCGCAGGCCTATCTTGCGGCACGCTATTGTCTACGACCGACCCACCGTGTACAAGGTCAAATGCGGGCGATTGCAGGGGTCAGGATGGGCCAGGGAAGCAACCTAATCAGCGTAAGTGAGCTGCGGTCGCGGCTCGATGATCCCGGCCTGCGGATTATCGACTGTCGATTCGACCTTGCCGATCCGAGCGCGGGCCGTCAGCACTACCTGCAGGGGCACATCCCGGGCGCCGTACACGCTGACCTCGATCAGGATCTGGCCGCTCCGATCAGCCCACAGAGCGGGCGTCATCCGCTCCCCGACGTTGCAATGTTTGCGGCGACGCTGGGACGTTTGGGCGTCAGCAATGTTACGGACGTGGTCGTGCATGACGCCGGCAGCGGGGCCGTTGCGGCGCGTGCCTGGTGGCTTCTGCGTTGGCTCGGTCACGAGCGAGTGCAGCTGCTGGACGGTGGATATGCTCACTGGACTGCGGCCGATGGACCCGCGACCAGCGGAGCCGAACAGCTTCCACCGGCCGAATTCGTGCCGCATTCGCGCGAGCAAATTGTCTTGACAACAGCGGAACTCGCGAACGACATCAACGGCATCGACGGTCTGCGGCTGTATGACGCCCGCGACGCCGCCCGCTTCCGCGGCGAGATCGAGCCCATCGATCCGGTGGCAGGGCATATTCCGGGATCGCAGAGCCTGCCGTATCCGGTGAGTTTGAACGAAGACGGCGGCTGGAAATCGAAAGAGGCACTCGAGGAACTTTGGCTATCCGTGCTTGGCGAGGACAAGAACGCCCCTTGGGCGGTCATGTGTGGCTCAGGGGTAACCGCCTGTCACCTGGCTGTTTCCGGGATGGAGGCCGGATACAGGGAGCCACGTCTGTATGTGGGCTCCTGGAGCGAGTGGATTCGGGACCCGCGGCGCCCGGTGGCCCTTGGAGATGGCTCGAAACAGGGGCCCTGGGCTGCGGATTTGGCCTAAACTTAACGCCGATTCGCGGTCTAATCCTGATGGAAATGGTCCAATTGGCCAGCAATGGAGGTGGCTGGGTTGACGAGATTTCAAAAGAGACAATTAACTATTAAACAAATACTTATTGGCTTTTCTTTAAGTATTTTGACAGCTTGTGCCGCGACCAGTGGCGACGAAGGCAGGTCGGTTTCCCGAGGCTCGGATTGCATCTATGAGCCAAGTATCCGAGGATACAGCGTCCTTGATGAGTCGAATCTCATTGTGTCGACGTCGGGACGCCGCAAGTACCACGTCACGCTGCAGCGACGGGCCTTCGGACTCCGGTCAAGCTGGGGAATTGCGTTCCGATCACAGACTAACAATATTTGCTCAGCGTTCGGTGAAGTCATATTTGACGGCCATTTCGACAACGAAGCGATCAGGATCGCGGACATCAGGCGACTGAGCCCGGAAGAGGAGGATGACCTCCTGATCCGGTACGGCAAGAAGAAGCCGGAAATCGAACAGACTCCGGTACCACAGGACGTGAAGGGTGCCGAGGTAGAAGAGCTGGACCCGGCCGCTGACGACAATTAGTCGGGCGACCGAGTCACGCAATCCGCAATCTCCGTGCGGACCCGCCCGGCCAACCGCAAGGTTGGCCGGGTTTTTTTGAGGTAAACAACAGGGGAACGAGTAGTCTATGGCAGGACCGCTCTCGAACATCCGGGTTCTGGATATGAGCCGGATACTCGCCGGCCCGTGGGCGGGCCAGTTACTGGGTGACTACGGCGCCGATGTCGTCAAGATCGAACGCCCGGGAAGCGGCGACGATACCCGCCAGTGGGGTCCGCCATGGCTCGACGGGCAAAGCGGCGGTGAGTCCGCCTATTTCCTGTCCGCGAACCGCAACAAGCGCTCCGTCACGGTCGATATAAGCGATGCCAGGGGCCAACAGGTCATTCGGGATCTTGCTGCCCGCGCTGATGTGCTGCTCGAAAACTACCGGGTCGGCACGCTGCAACGATACGGGCTGGGTCACGGCGAGCTCTGCGCCATTAACCCGACACTCATCTATTGTTCAATCTCCGCTTTCGGTCAAAGCGGCTCGCGGGCGGCCGAACCGGGATACGACGCCATGATCCAGGCGTCCGCCGGACTCATGAGCATCACGGGGCCGGCAGGCACAAAGGCGGATGGACCACAGAAGGTGGGCGTTGCGATCGCGGATATCATGGCAGGCATGTATGCGACGACGGCGATACTCGCGGCGCTGAATGCCCGGGCCATTGACGGGCAGGGACAGCATATCGATGTGCCTCTGTACGACAGCCAGGTTGCGTGGCTGGCGAACCAGAACATGAACTACCTGGTCGGCGGAGAAGTACCGAAGCGGATGGGGACCGCGCATCCGAATCTGGTGCCTTACCAGGCGTTTGCCACGCGTGACGGTAGCTTGATGCTGGCCGTCGGGAACGACCGGCAGTTTGCCGCATTGGCTGATTGCATCGATCAACCCGGGCTTTCGACCGATGAGAGGTTCGAGCGCAATCGTGATCGAATTGCGAATCGCGCCGAATTGATCCGGCTGCTCGAACCAGCGCTTGCAACCCGGACGACGGCGCAGTGGCTGGAAGCGCTGGGCGAGAAGGGGGTGCCGGCGGGACCGATCAATACGATCGACACAGTCCTCACGGATTCTCACGCAGAGCAGCGCGAACTCGTACGTCAGCTGCGAAATTCCCGCGGACAGACGGTGCCGACGGTATCGAACCCCGTCGACTTCTCGGAGACACCCGTGAGCTATGCAAAGGCACCGCCGATTCTGGGCGAGCACACGGAGGAGGTTTTGCGGGAGTGGTTGGGTTACTCTCCGGAACTGATCGCCGAACTTCGCGAGCATTCGGCAATATGAGCTTGAATAGCCAGATCGACTGCACCTATGGAACAACAAATCCGCACCAGTGAGGTGCTAAAAGGCGTACGGTATGAAATCCGCGGCCAGCTTGCACATCGCGCCCTGGAATTGGAAAAACGCGGCTACGAAATAATCTCGCTGAACATCGGCAACCCCGGTTTGTTCGGATTTCGCACGCCCGAAACCATGCGTCTCGCGATGATCGAGAACCTCGGTCAGGCGGAGCCTTATTGCCACCAGAAAGGAATTTTTCCGGCGCGCGAAGCCGTCGTCATGCAGCAGCAGAATCGGGGCATCAGCGGTGTCACCGCCGATGAGGTTTTCATTGGCAACGGCGTCAGCGAACTCATCGATCTGTCGTTGCGCGCGCTGCTCAATCCCGGGGACGAAGTCCTGGTGCCAAGCCCCGATTACCCGTTGTGGAGTGCGGCCGTGGCCCTTAATGGGGGAGTGGTTCGACATTATTCCTGCGGCAAGGACAGGGACTTCATGCCAGACGTCGCCGATATCGAAAGCCTCGTGAATGAGGAGACCAAGGCAATCGTCGTCATTAATCCGAACAACCCGAGCGGGGCCGTCTATGACCAAGTGACGCTGACGGAAATCGTCCGGCTGGCAGAGCACCACAAGCTCGTCGTGATGGCCGACGAAATCTACGACCAGATGGTTTATGACGACGCGAAGTTTATTCCGACGGCGACGCTGGTCAACAACGCCGTCTGCCTGACATTTTCCGGACTGTCGAAAGTCTACCGCGCCTGCGGCTACCGCGTCGGCTGGTGTGTTTTCAGCGGAGAACTCGATCAGGCGGAAGAATATATTCACAGCATGGAGCTGCTTTCAGCGCTCCGTCTTTGCAGCAACGTGCCAGGGCAGTGGGCCGTGCAGACAGCACTCGGTGGCTTCCAGAGTATCCGCGAGCTGGTGGCGCCGGGGGGTCGTTTGTATCAATCCAGGCAGGCCGTCATCGACCGGGTCGGGGAAAGTCGCTTCCTGAGCACCAGTCCGCCCATGGGAGCGATGTATGCATTTGTTCGGCTCGATTCACGTTTTGACGGGCACCTCGACGATCAGGCTTTTGCGCTCGAATTGCTGGAAAACCATCATGTGCTGGTCGCGCCCGGAAGCAGCTTCAATACGCCCTACACGGATCACTTCCGCATTACGACACTGCCCGATACAGAGACAATCAACGTCGTATTCGATCGCATCGAGAAATGCCTGGAACACCACGCCTGACCGATGTACCACTGGCTAACGGATGCGCTGCAGGGTCCTTCGATCGTAATCACGGCGAACCGACGCCTTGCAAGAGTCCTGCGCGAGCAGTATGCAGAGCAACAGCTTGCTGCCGGAAAGGTCGCGTGGCATAGCCCCGTGATATATTCCTGGCTGGACTTCCTCGACTCCCTGGTATCTGCGGCGACCGATCCGGCAACGCTCCCGACGAAAATCAGCGAACACCAAAGCCAGCTGTTGTGGGAGCACTGTCTGCGCAGGGAAATCGGTAATGGCATTACAGGCCTGGCAGGTCTCGTGCAACTTGCGCGAGACACCTGGCAGCGCCTGGCCGACTGGCGCGTGACTATTCGCGAGGTCGCACGATCTGCAGCCAGCCGCGATCAACGGCTGTTTGCCGCGGCAGCCGGCCGTTACCTCGGTATTCTCGAACGCGAGCGTTGGGTGGACGATGCCGGCCTCGGGAGTCTGGTGGATGCACTGATCCGCTCAGGCCGGGTAATGAGCCATGGCCGGGTAACGCTCGTCGGCTTCGATCGCGACCGACCCCTTGTCAGCAGAATCTTGACGGCGCTCGCCGATAAAGGGTGCGACGTCGTGTCGGCGCCGGTTCCCGGAATAGCCGAGTCGATCGTGCTGCCGTGCTTCGAATCTCCGGATGCCGAACTGCGGGCTGCGGGCGCCTGGGCACGTGATCATCTTGAAAGAAATCCTGATCACGCGGTAGCGATCATTGCCGGAAAACTGGACCAGGAGGCCGAGCACAAGACGCACCTGGTGCGAGAAGGGCTGGTCCCGGGCTGGCAATACGGGCCGCGCTCCGTGGCACACGCCGTCAATGTCTCCTACGGACGCAGGCTCGTCGAATATCCGGCCGTGTCGGTGGCTTTACTGTTATTGCGGTGGCTGGTTCGCGATCTCCGCGCTGCAGATATCGGTCATTTGCTTCGCACGCCGCTCGTCAGTTCATTGCCAACGACGGGCCGCAGTGCTCTTGAACTTAAGCTTCGGCAGCTACCGGATCGGGACTGGTCGCCCGGCATGCTTTCTGCTGCGCTGCGCGGCCAGGATGATGATTCGGACGCCGCCGACTGGCTTCGGCTAGTGGCGGCGATTACAAAACGCCGCAGGGAGCTGCCGAAAAGCGCGTCGCCCGCGGAATGGGCCCTGTACGTCGACGCGATGCTAATAGCGTGCAGATGGCCGGGAACAGACGTGTTGTCGAGCTTTGACTTTCAGCTTGTCAATCGTTGGCGGGAATTGTTGAACGATCTTGCGAGGCTGGATCTTGTCAGTCCATCGATGAGCTGCGAAACGGCAGTCCGTCGCCTCGAACTGATGGCGGCCGGAACGGTTTTTCAACCGGAGTCGGAGGGCAAGGCCGTGCAGCTCATCGGTCCGCTGGAGGCGTCGGGCGCCGAGTTCGATGCCGTCTGGATTAGCGGTCTTAGCGCGGCCAACTGGCCGCCGCCGGGCAACCCGTCGCCACTGGTCGCGCGCAGCCTGCAGCGGCAGCTGGGTATGCCCGATGCCGAACCCTCCGACACGCTGGCCTATGCACAGCGACTGCTGATACGGCTGGGAAGCGCCGCCAGCAAGGTGGTCTGCAGCTATGCGTCGAGAGAGGACGACGCGGAACAGTCCCCCAGCGGTCTGCTGCAGGCTCTGGGCGCCAAAACCGGGCCGGCTCCGCCGGACCCCGGCTGGCATGCAGCGGTCTTGTCAAAAGCCGTCAACACCGTTGTCGTTGACGAGTCTCCTCCAGGAATCATCCCGGGCGAGCGCGTTGCCGGCGGAGCCGGCACTCTGCAGAGGCAGATGGCAGATCCGATCGCGGCTTTTATCGTCGGTCGTCTTGGCGTCCGGCGTCTACAGACCCAGGCCGTCGGGCTGCCGGCCGCCTTGCGCGGCAACATCATCCACGATGCACTTCATCAGCTCTACATCGACACGCCGACTCGCAATGACGTCAGCGCCTGGTCGGACGACGAGCTGGACAAGCGTATCGCGACGTCACTTGATGCCGCATTTGCGCGACACGAACGCAATGCCGATGTCGTGCTTACGGAATTGTTCAAGCTGGAGCGCCGCCGGGTCGGCGATCTGATGCGAGTTTTCGTGGCGGTCGACCTTGCACGGGAAGACTTCGCGGTCGCTGCGGTCGAGCATGAGATTGAATTTGCCGAGGCCGGCGTGCGCCTGCAGCTTCGTGTTGATCGGATCGATCGCATGCGTGACGGCAGCCTGGCGATCCTCGACTACAAGACGGGCGCAAAAAAGAAATTTCTGCAGAGCGACGGGCGGCCAAGGGAAATACAGCTGATCGCTTACGCTAGCGCAATCGAGGACCCCGTCTCTGCGCTCGCGCTGGTCAACATCGATAGTCGTGAAGTGAGTTTCGATGGCGCGGGGCGAGGTTACACCGGTGACACTGATTGGGATACCTGGCTCGCCGACTGGAAGCAACACGTGCGCGTGGCCTGCACGGACCTGAGTCTCGGCGACGTGCGTGTCAACGGCGTCCAGGGGGTCAACGACGCCCGCCAGTTCAACCTGCTTAGCCGCTTTACGGAGTTGCGTCGCGATGGCTGAGCCGCATCTTCTCGAGGATGATCTACAGGCGCGCGCAGACGCGCTGGACGTAACGCGTTCTTTTATAGTTCAAGCGCCTGCGGGATCGGGTAAGACGGAGCTGCTGATTCAGCGTTATCTGAAGTTGCTCTCCGTCGTCGACGATCCCG
>Ga0224497_10000638_pt1 | contig 23866 bp, 21 predicted proteins | sample SF_Jul11_sed_USG_4_FD_167970 | JGI IMG/M metagenome (GOLD analysis project Ga0224497, IMG submission 167970) | Sediment microbial communities from San Francisco Bay, California, United States - SF_Jul11_sed_USGS_13 | ecosystem: Environmental > Aquatic > Marine > Sediment | place: USA...
TCATTTGGATTTAAAAATACCACTGTTAACTTTGAACCTGGCCTAATCTCAATCTCTGGTCCAAACGGGTCTGGCAAAAGCAACATCTTAGATGGAATAATCTTTGCAATGGGTGAAAATAAACCAAAAATAATGAGAGTGGATAAACTGCGTTCCCTTATACATGATATTGAAGGACATCGACATGGACCAAAGATGGCAAGATCCAGTGTTCATTTTGATAATTCTGATAGAAAGATTCCTGTTGATTCTGATGTTGTAGAGATCACTAGAGAGATGGATGAAAATGGCGAAAACAATTACTATCTAAATAAAAAGAAAACAAATCGAAGCCATATCTTGGATCTACTTGATATGGCAAATGCTGGCCTAGGGCAACTGAATGTAGTACAACAAGGAACTGTTACTAGAATTTCTGAATTTACATCTGAAGAAAAGAGAAAAACAATAGAGGATCTAATCGGACTCTCTTATTTTGATGAAAAAAAGACAGAAGCTGTCAAACAACTTGATGAGGCTGACAGAAGACTGGAAATTGCCCTTGCAAAGATGGGAGAAATTAAAAAAAGAATTGATGAACTAGAGGAAGAAAGAAACCAAAAACTAAGGCATGATATACTTGAGCGTGAATTAAATCGCTACAAAGCAATCGCTACAGCAAATAAACTCAAAATTATCTCTGGTCAAAAAAATACAAAAGAAGAGACTTTGGGAAAAATTACCTCTGAAATCAAAACATTTGATGATGAGCGAAGTATTTTTCGAAATGAAATTGCTCAACTAGAATCAGAAAAATCCAATCTTATGGCACAGGCTAATGATTACAGTCAAGCAAAAGCTGCAATTGACTCTGAATTGAGTGCCGCAATGGAGCGATATGAAATTGATAATAGTGCAATAGTTGCGTCAACAAAAAGGATACAACAAATAGATGCAAGAATTCCTGAAATTAAAGCAGAAATAGAATCTATTGATTCTATCCGCCAAGATATTGAATATAAAGTTCAAGAAATCAAAAATTCTATTGATGAAACTGAACTCAAAAAGAAAAAAATCAATGATGACTTGGAATTAATTGATTCAGAACGAAGTAATATTTTAAATGAACAGTCTGTTGCTGCATCAAAGAAATCTGAAATTGATAACAAGATCAAATCCCTTTCTGCACAACTAAATGATACAAAATTAAATCTATCCAAAGTAGAAAATGAAAAACAAGAATCAGATAATAAAATTAAACTGAATACTTCGAAACTATCTGAATTACAATCAGATATTGAGAAATTATCAAACTTGAAAACAAGAATGGAATCTATACTAAATAATCACAATGCAACAATCAAAGAACTCAAAACAAGAATTCAAAAACTAAACCAAAAGAAATTGAAAAGCATTGAGGATCTTGACGAACTTAACTTAATTTTAGATAAATCAAGTAAAGCCGCTGCGCAATACGAAACAAAAATTAAAACTGTTAAAGGAATTATGCATGAAGACTATACAATAGCTAAATTAAAAGAAGATGCTGAAAAACTTGGTATTGTTGGATTGGTATATGAAATGATTTCATGGGATAAGCAATACGAGCGTCCAATCCTTGCAGCAAGCTCTGACTGGATAAAAGCAATTGTTGTTCAAGACTTTGCAACATTACTTGGAATTGCCGAAGTTGCCCGCTCAAAGAATTTACCTAAACTGAAAATCATTCCACTTGAGGCAATTCCTAAATTCAAAATGAATTTACCAAAAATTCCTGGCGTTATAGGTATTTTGTCTGACTATGCAAAATGCAGTACAGAATATTCTGCACTAAAGATGTTTTTATTTGGAAATGTCGTCCTAACTCAAACTCAAGATGTGGCCCACAAGATTTCAAAACTTGGGTACAAGGCGGTGACATTGGATGGAGAATATTTTGAGGCTAATGGCGGTGCTGTGATCATTGATATTAACTCAAAAATTTCCAAATTGACAAAAATTATCTCAATGAGTACTGATATTGATGGTCTTTTACATTCGATAAACTTGCTCAAAAAATATGCTTTAAAGAAAAAAAATTCTTTGAAGAAGATTGAGGACTCTATCCAAAGATATATGGAAAGATTATTGATGTCAGAAAAAGGACTTGTATCAACTGATGAAAATTACTCTAATCTAACATCAAGAATCTCCTCTGCCATAAAAACAAAGGAACACCTCTCATCAAGAATTTCAGAACTAAGTCAAAAAAATAATGATCTTCTAGTTGAGATCTCTACTCAAAAATCTCATGCTGAATCACTAAATGAAAGGATTGCAATAGTTGAAGAAACTTATGCAAGCGGAGAGCAAACTCGTATAGCAAATGAGCTATCTAGAATCAATGAAAAGAAATCAGAAATTGAAAAACATTTTACTGCAATTATGAATGAATATAGAGAAAAATCTTCGAATTTAACTACTTTACAAACTGAAGAAAATAGAGAAAAATCTCATGTAAAAAATCTTCATGAGGAGGAGCTTTCTCTAATTTCACAACGAGAAGAACTACAAACCAAAATTACAAATCTAGAAAAAGAAAAAGAACTAAAAACTGAAACACTGGTGAAATTAAGACAAAAGGAGCAAGACCTGATTTCTACTTCTGGCTCTTCAATTGGTCAACTAAAAGACTATGATGACAAACTAAAAGTACTTGCAGAAAAAGATAGAGACCTAACAAAACAAATCAATTCATTAGAAAGACAATCAGATTCATTAAATCGTGATTTATCTGATTTAATTGAAAATGAATCAAGGTTACAGCAAATTCTTTCAGCATTTGGATTTGATAAAAATATGGAGACATTTGATGTTGAAAGCATTGTTCAGGGATTGACTGCAGAATTTAATTCTCTTAGTGCTCTTAATGCAAAAGCTCCTGAAACATATCTTGAAGTGTCTTATGGTTATCGCTCCATGTCTACTCGTAAAAATTCATTAGAAGAAGAACGTAATTCTATAGTTAAATTTATTGAAAATATAGAAAAAGACAAGCGCCAGACATTTTTGGATGCATTCGATAAAGTTGACAAGGAAATTCGTTTAATATTCAATAAAATGACTGGCGGTAATGCATGGCTTGAATTACAAAATGAAGATGATATTTTTAATTCTGGAATTTCTTATTTAATTCAATTCCTAAATAAATCAAAAAGAGAATCAACTTCAATCAGTGGCGGTGAAAAAACTTTAGCAGCAATTGTATTTGTACTTGCACTTCAAAAACTAAAACCGTCTCCATTTTATTTATTTGATGAAGTTGATGCACATCTTGATGCTCCAAACTCTGAAAAATTATCCAAGATACTAGAAGAAAGAGCAAAAGAAAGTCAATTCATTATGGTGTCTCTCAAAGATTCTGTTGTCCAAAAAGCCAAACTTATTTATGGTGTGTATCCAAAAAATGGCGTTTCACATGTAGTTATATATAAAGACAAGAGGGCCCCTTCAGTAAAAACCTCTTAATCTAGTTCAACATAGCATGCAACAAAATGTTCTGGATTTGTCTCTTCTAGTCTTGGCTCTACACTGCATTTATCAATAGCATAAAGACATCTTGCTTGGAATCTACATCCTTCTTTAATTTTAGAATCTGGATGGTCTTTGATTCTAATTTTCTTTTCTTTATGGATGTTGTCAGGATCTGGTTCTGAAATTGCATCAATTAATGCTTGTGTGTATGGATGCTTGGGTTTGAGCAGTACTTCATCAATTGGTCCTTCTTCAACAATTTTTCCAAGATATAGGATTGCTATTCTTTGACCAAAATATCTTGCAGTGGCCAAATCATGTGTAATATAAATAAATGAAATTTTATATTTATACTGCAATTCTTTCATCAATTCTAGCATCTCTGCTCTAATTGAAACATCTAACATTGAAACAGGTTCATCAGCAAGAATAATTTTTGGTTTTATGGCTAAAGCTCTTGCTAGGACCACTCTTTGCCTTTGACCTCCAGATAACATGTGAGGAAATTTTTTTAGAATTTCTTTGGCAGGTTCTAGTTTAACCTCCTGAAGAACCTCAATGACTCTTTTTTGCCTGTCTTCCTTACTGCCTATTTTGTGAATTTCAAGTGGTTCTAAAACAATGTCTTCTATCTTCATTCGTGGATTAATTGAATCATATGGATCCTGATGAATCATTTGGCAATTCATTCTAATTTTTTCTAAACTTTCTTTGTCATTTTGTATCTCTTGATTCTCAAAAATTATTTTTCCTGAATCTGCATTTATTGATTTTAAAATAAGTTTTGCAATTGTTGATTTTCCAGAACCTGATTCACCTGCTAAAACAAACACTTCTCCTTTTTTTAATGAAAATGTAACATCATCTGCAGCTTTTACAGTTACTATATGTGAACTAAAAATTCCTTTTTTAACAAAAAATTTACTTAAATTCTCCACTCTTAAAATCTCATTCACAGTATTAACAAAGACATGCAAGTATATCAAGAAATATCATGATCAAAAGAAAATCTGGGATAAGACATTTAAGTTCAATGAACTTCATTTGAATACTTGAATGAAACAATACAAAACAATCTAAATTATAAAAAATATATTATTGATTCTAGACTAAAATACTTTAAACCACACACTACAAAAATCGAAAATAGTTTTGCTAAAGAAATATCTTATAGCCTAACTCAAGATTCAAAATTTATCAGCCCTAAATTTTTTTATGACAAGAAAGGCTCTGATCTATTTGAACAAATATGTTCCTTGGATGAATACTATCCCACTAGAACCGAAATTTCCATTCTTAAAACAATACAAACCCAATTGCCTTTACTTCTTGGTGGTTATTTTAGGCTCGTAGAACTAGGTAGTGGGTCTGCAGTTAAAACTAGAGTGATTTTGGATGTTTTTGACAAAATTTATGACCAGATAGAATATTTTCCAATAGATATCTCTGAAATTCTGACTGAAAGTTCTGAACTCCTACTAAAAAACTATGGGCACCTTTCCATTACTGGTATTATTGACACCTATGAAGGTGGATTGGAATTTATTGAAAGTTTTGATAATAAAAAAAATCTTATTCTTTTTTTGGGATCAAGTTTTGGTAATTTCTCACCTGATGAAGGAAAAAAATTCTTAGAGAAAATTAATGCTATAATGAAACATGAGGATCTTTTCTTGATAGGATTGGATCTAGTTAAAAATAAATCTGTCTTGGAAAATGCATATGATGATTCTAAAGGAATCACTGCTCAATTCAATCTTAATGTGTTATCTAGAATTAATGATGAACTGGATGCAGATTTTGACTTGGCAAATTTTAAGCATCATGCAATTTACAACGAAAAGGAACAAAGAGTTGAGATGTACTTGAAATCTCTCGTAAATCAATCTGTGATAATTTCAAAATCTAATCTTTCACTACTATTTCAAAAAGATGAATTAATTCACACAGAGTATTCTTACAAATACCGATTAGATCAAATTGAAGATATGATGAGAAAAACTGGTTTTGATATAAAGAAAACTTGGCTAGATGAAAACAATCTTTTTGTTTTGATATTGGTTTCTAAAATCTAACTTCTAGATATCCTCTACACATCTAAACCCTGAAAATAACCATCTTTCATCTAGTCTGAAAAAGTTTCTATAGCTTCCTCTGATAGACATCTGTGGTGTCCCAAATGAACCTCCACGTAATACTTTTTGATTGGTAAACCACTTGTCATTGTATTCATTAAACCCTGTTTTGAATCCTGGATATCCCATAAATTCAGATGCTGTCCACTCCCACACATCTCCGATCATCTGGTAACATCCTGATGGACTTTTGCCTCTTGGATATGCCCCAACCTCGGTGCACCCCCAATGATATGATTCCAAAAGATTACAATTTTGTTCTGATGGTTCTTCATTTCCCCATGGAAAAATTGTTTTTTCTTGTTTTTCTTCACTCCAACACGCAGCTTTTTCCCATTCTGCCTCTGTTGGCAGTCTTTTTCCTGCCCATTTACAGTATGCATCAGCTTCATAATAACTAACATGACATACTGGTTCTTTTGGGTTAATTTTTCTAATTCCTTGAAAATCTCTAACTTTCCATCCTTCTTCTGAATTTTCCCAATACATTGGAGCCTTCCATTCATTTTTCTTTACTTTTTCCCAACCATCTGAAAGCCAATACTTGTAAGTTTCATAGCCTCCGTCATTGATAAACCTGAGATATTGCTCATTGGTTACTGGAAATACGTCTATTCTGAAATCATTGAGATATTCTTTGTGTTCGGGCAATTCAATATCATAACAATAACCTTTTCCATTATACCCAACTGAAAATAACCCTCCTTTGATTTTAACTGAATTTTGCTCTGCCACTGCTGCTCTTGGCATCTTGTTTTTTCTAATTGGTCTATACTGCTCTGCAAGTAAATGTTGCAGATCATAAACTAGTAGCTCTTGATGTTGGCATTCATGATGAAACCCCATAACGATTAGTCTTTTTGCTTCATTACTCAAAGTATGTAATTCAATAAATCTCTGAACTCTCTGATTGATGGTATTAAAATATTGAAAAATTTGTTCTATGGTTGGTCTGGAAATCATTCCTCTCGTTCCCTTGTCGTGTGGAACTCCAAATTGCTGATAATATGAATTCAGGTATTCTGAAAATTCTCTTGAATAAAATTCATAATTTTTGTCAATCTTACTCATAATTGCCTCATAAATCCAACTAACATGACCGACATGCCATTTTGGTGGACTCGTAAAAAATGCTGTCTGAACAATAAAATCATCTTTTTCTAAGGTTTTTACTATTTCTAATGTCCTCTTTCTTGTTTCCCTAAACTGCTCTAACAATGGTTTTTTGTTTTCAATCTCTGGTATGATGGTCATTATTAGAAAATTACTTCCTTCTTCATTATTATATCTGACCATTCATTCAATAATTTTTCTAATACCCTCTTGCAAAAATTGGTTTAGAGATACTCTGTTCCTTACAATAAACACATTTCCCAGATGTGTCCTCTGACCCAAATGGCATGACTCTAATGTCAGCACTTGTGTCTTCTTTGATTTTCTCTTCACATTCTTGTTTTCCACACCAATATGCTTTGAGGAATCCCCCGTTTTGAATTTTTGATTTAAACTCAGAATAATCTGAAATTTCTATAGTATTTTTATCACTTTGTTCTCTAGCTGTTTCAAGCATGTCTTCTTGAATTCCGTCTAAAACTCCGTATATGTTTTTAATTTCATTAAATGGTAAACTGCTTTTTTCCCTGTTGTATCTTTTTGCAATAATTACACTTTGTTTTTCAATATCTCTTGGTCCAATTTCGATTCTAATTGGCACTCCTTTTAATTCCCAATCATTGAATTTGTATCCTGGTGTGAGTTCACTTCTGTCATCTAAATGAACTCGAATATTTTCTAATTCTAATTCCTTTTGTATCTCAATTGCTTGCAAAATTACTTGCTCTTTTGTTTCTTCTGATCTGTAGATTGGTACAATCACTACTTGAATTGGTGCAACTTTAGGTGGTAAAACAAGACCTTTGTTATCTCCATGAACCATTATCATGGCTCCAATTAATCTCCATGACACTCCCCAAGAAGTCTGCCATGCAAAATTTTCTACATTATCTTTATCTGCAAATTTCACTTCAAATGGAATGGAAAAGTTTTGCCCAAGAAAATGCGATGTTCCCATCTGTAATGCTTTTCCATCAGGCATGATCGATTCCATAGTTGTTGTGTATACTGCACCTACGAATTTTTCCTTCTCGCTTTTTTTGCCTGTTATAACCGGGATTGCCAATTCCATTTCTACAGTATTTTTGTAAATTTCTAGAATTTTCATTACCTCTTCTTCTGCTTCTTCTTGTGTAGCATGTACCGTGTGTCCTTCTTGCCACAAGAATTCAGAAGTTCTAAGAAACGGTTTTGTAGCTTTAATCTCTGCTCTTAATGCAGTATTCCAAAAATTAATTTTTAATGGAAGATCCCTCCAACTCTGAATCCATTTTGAATATAGCGTATATGCCAAAGTCTCAGATGTGGGTCTTAGTGCTAATCTGTCTCCAACTTGATTTTCTCCCGAATGAGTCACCCAAAAAACTTCAGGGTTGAATCCTGCAAAATGTTTCTTCTCTTTACCTAACAGTGATTCTGGAATTAATACAGGAAGAAATCCATTTCTTATTCCATTCTTTGAAAATTTCTGATCAAAAGTGTCTCGTAATGATTCCCATATTGAATATCCATCAGGTCTTAAAACAATCAATCCCTTTACTGGAGCATAATCTGCAAGCTGTGCTTTGAGTACAACTTGTGTATACCATTCACTAAAATCATCTTCTTTGGATGCTGTTATACCTATGTCTTCTTTACTCAAATCATGATTTCCAGAAAGATTTTACTAATGAGCCTTTCGTGAGAAAAATCTTCAACTCTGAACTCTTAATTCAAGTCATCGCCTTTACAGAGAACTTTACCTGTTACTCTGCTTTGGAAATTAGGACATACAAAACATTGAATAAATTGAATATCTTCTTTAAAAACTGGACAATTAACAAGTTCCTGCTTCATTCTTTTTAACATCTTTGGACTGACTCCTTTGAGTTTTAGTTTTCCTTTGTCATCCATCATGCCTGATTCTTTTAATTCTGTTTTGACTTTATCTGGTAGCTTTTGTCTTTTTTCTGTTTCATGTATTTCTACTTCGTATTTGTGTTCTAATTCACCCATATCCAATTGAATTACCATCTTTGATTTATTACTAACGTTTTTGTGATCCCAAAAAAAGTCACTACTTTAATATAATTAGCAATTTTTTTGCAAATTAGAAAACACTTGTTAGTAATTTTTGATGTTGAAGGAGTTCTATATGATGCTGAATATTTGCCAATTCTTGCTGAAAAACTCAATAAAGAAGCTGAAATCTGGGAAATTACAAAAAAAGGAATACAGGGTGTTATTAATTGGGAAGATGGGCTCAGAACCCGTGTTGATGCGCTGAAAGGTCTGGATTATGAAACATGTAAACAAGTTGCTGATGCTTTACCTATAATGACTGGTGCCAAAGAGGCTTGTAGAATCTTAAAGGCTGCAGGTTGGAAGCTAATGGCAGTTTCTGGTGGCTTTACAATAATGACTGATAGGCTAAAAGAGGAACTTGGCTTAGATCATGTTTTTTCAAATGAACTGATTTTCAAAGATGGAAAATTAGACGGTGTCAAAATTGTTGTTGATTCTGATAAAGCAAAATCTGCTAAAATTAAAATTTCTGAATGGAGTGAAACAAAAGAAAACATTACATGCGTAGTGGATGGTGCCAACGATGTTAAATTATTTGATATATGTGGATTGGGAATTGCTTATAGGGCTCAAGATTTGGTAAAAGACTTGGCTACTACCACCCTAGAAGAAAAAGATCTCTCAAAAATACTTGATATCATTAATAGACACTACAAATTAGAACTTCAAACCACAACTACTGCATAAACAATATTTACTGTATTTTCAAATATTTGGTACTTGAACGTCCTACCTGTGTACATTAACAAAGAAATTGAGCCTGCAGACGATGTCGTAGAATTAATTGTAAATTCGGTGGACATTTTAGATGGCGACATACTTGTAATAGCACAAAAAATTATCTCTAAACAAGAGGGTCAAACAGTAGATTTGTCTTCTATTACTCCTTCATTACTTGCTGAAGGTATTAGCTCTCAATATCAAAAAGATCCTAGAGTTGTTGAACTAATCCTTAGAGAATCAAAAAAGATTGTAAGAATGAGAAATGGAATTATTATTGTTGAGACTAATCATGGATTTGTATGTGCAAATGCTGGAATTGATGAGAGTAATGTGCCAAACGGGTATGCTACGCTTTTACCAAAAAATCCTGATGCGTCTGCCAAATCCATTCAAAAAAAAGTTTTTGATAAAACAAAAAAATCTGTCGCTGTAATTATTGCTGATACTTTTGGTCGCCCCTTTAGAATGGGCCAAACCAACTCTGCAATAGGAATATCTGGAATAACTCCAATTCTTGACTATACTGGAACTTTGGATTCTTTTAACAATGTTTTGAGAGTTACTGCAATTGCGGTTGCTGATGAAATTTGTGGTGCTGCTGAATTAGTAATGAAAAAAACTACAAAATGTCCAGTGACAATAATTAGAGGTTATGACTTTTCAAACAATTCTTGTTCTGTTGATACACTGATCAGACCTGAACATAATGATCTCTTTCGCTGATCCTTATCTCTTTGCAATAGGATTATAATCTTAATATGAATATTTTACTTGAAATTGTCTGTTAAAACTGAATTACACTGTCATAATTCTTTTTCAAATTTTCATGTGGGATCTAAAGAACCCCCATATGATTGCAATATCTCCATAAGAGATCAACTTGAAAGATCATATAGTTTGGGGTTGGATGCTATTTTTGTTACTAATCATAATACCCTAGACGGCTATCATCAACTTTTACAATACAAAAAAGATCACTCAAAATTTCAAAACATTGAGGTTTTTCCTGCTGAAGAAATTACTGTTGATACCGGTGCACATGTTTTAGCTTATGGGCTTCATGACGAAATCAAACCTGGTATGACTTTGGATGAATTAATTGATGAAGTTAAGAAACAAGGTGGAATCTCTTCTGCTCCTCATCCATTTAGTTTACTTGATGCATTACGTAATGATGCCAAAAAATGCGATATGGTTGAAGTCTTTAACAGCAATAATGTGGATGTTTTATCTAATGCAAAGGCAACACAGTTTGCCATAGATAATAAAATGATCCAGGTTTCTGGAAGTGACTCACATGTTTTGTCCACCCTAGGTCGCTGTGTAAATGTGATTGATTCCGAAAATAATTTAGATGATATTTTACAGTCCATGAAAAAAGGACAGATTAAAATTTCTCAAACAGGTTACGCATTACAAAATGAAACATTGGATCATCTAAAATACAAAATTAACTACTCTAAAGAATATCTGATTGACTATATCTCAGAGCATTATCCGAATGCAAAGTGGCTATTGACTCTATTGTTAAGAATCTATAATTCAAATCAAAACAGTCATCTTTGGCCATTATTTTATAAAATTGCTATTTATCTAATGAAAAGAATTTCTCAAAAAATTAATTTTCAAAATTATGATCCTGATTTTATGAAGGAACGTAATCTTGGAGCGATGTTTAGGATGGCATTATAGCAAAATTAGTTTGTCTAACCAAATTATCCTATCCACAAAAGTATGATTAACTCTTAATTTACTCTGAATCATCTTGCTCTCTATTCCTCCCACATTTTGGGCATATTCTTTGATCTTGCCATAACTCTTTACCACAGTTGCGGCATGATTGCGGTTTCATAGTTTTTGTAAAACTTAATTTCATTTAAGATATTCCAAACACATCCTTTTGTATCTATATTCTTGTAAAAAAGATGATGCATTTACAGTTAGGTTTGAATTAAAACTATGAATGAAAATAAATTTGAATCCTCAAAATATTGATGTGTTTTGTCATTCACCATCAATTACAAATTTCCTGATTCATAACTATAAAATATATCCAAATCTCCGAAATTATTTTTCAAAGTTCTTCAACTGATCAAATATGAATGAAAAAATAAATGATTTAACAAATTTAGGTAAATTAGATGTTTTACAGCCAAAACATGTGTAAAAAATGCATGTTTATCACTACTAGCTTAACCTAAGTGATTGCTCTGTGTTTTTCTAAACTCAATTAGATTTTAATATGACAAACCGACCTTTATGAAATAGATAGAAATGTCTGCCTCTGCCGAAAAAAAATTAGATGCTACGGGATTGTTTTGCCCTGAACCAGTTTTTCGAACAAAGATTGAAATTGAAAAAATGCAGGTGGGTGAAGTTTTAAAAGTTTCTGCAGATGATCCAGCAGCAGAAGATGATATTTCCAGATGGGTTACTCGAAATGGTCATGAGCTACTAGATATATCTAAAGATGGCAATGTAATTACATTTCAAATTAAAAAGGTGAAATAAAACAGATCATGACGACTGTTGCTGATACTGATGTCTTAAATCGCGTGGGAAACACTCCTCTTGTTAAATTAGAATCCCTGTCAAATGACAATGTTGAATATTTTGCAAAGTTGGAGGGTCATAATCCATTTGGGTCTGTTAAGGATAGGGCCGCATTCTGGATGATTAAAGATGGGGAAGAAAGGGGCATTTTAACAAAAGGAAAGAGTATCATCATAGAACCTACCTCTGGAAATACTGGAATAGCGTTAACTGGAATAGCAAATTTACTTGGTTACAAAGTTGAGATTGTAATCCCTGAAAAAGCAAGTAATGAAACAAAAGATATCATACGAAATCTTGGTGCCAAAGTTTTTGAAACAAGTGATGATTTATGTCCTAAAGTTGGTGCAGGAACTGATCAAAGTATTGCTCTTGCAACATCAATAGCTTCTTCCAGACCTGATACATATTATTCTCCTAATCAATATGCAAACGAGGCAAATTTCAAAGGACATTATATCGGAACCGGTCCTGAAATTTGGAAACAAACTGATGGCAGAATCACTCATTTCTTTACTGGTGTTGGAACTGGAGGGACAATTACTGGAATTGGAACCTATCTAAAAGAAAAAAACCCAAATGTTAAGATCATTGGATGTCAACCACAGCAAAATCACTTGATTCAAGGTTGGAGAAACTTTGAAGAATCTGCTAAACCTGACTTGTTTCTGAAACGAGAAAGTGTAGTTGATGATTGGGTTTCAGTTGACAATCAAGAAGCATTTTCAGTTGTTAAAGAAGTCTTTGCTAAAGACAAATTATTGATAAGCCCGTCATCTGCAGCAGTATATGCATGCATGAAAAAATATCCCATCGAAGGTAAATCTTGCGTTGTTGGAATCTTTGCTGATGATGGACGAAAATTCAAAAGTGTATATGCTAAGCAAAATATAATGACTGAAGAAGAGTTTGATGATGCATTGAAAAATGCAAAATACATGTCTCAGTTGGCATACTAGTTAAATTTGAGAACTATTCCAACAAATTCTTTAGATGCTTGTCATAAAATTCACGAAAATTTGAATTCATGTCTGTCTCTTGATGCAAGTTTTTATTGCTACACTCTATTAGTTTTTCTTTGAGTTCTTTACTCCATTTGCTTTGCTGCTTATCTCTTGAAGACATTATGGACGGGTTTTGTTTCACTTCTTCTAGTATTTCTAGTAATTTTGCTCCTAACTGACGCAGCTTGCTTATACTAAGCAAAAACAATCCTGCTTTTTCTTTTTCAACAAGATTCATCAATGAATGGGCTTGAATATAATACTCAATTCCTTTCTTGTGGTATTTTTTAAAATCTTCAATTCGTTTTTGCCAATACTTTGTTTCAGTTTTATCTAAAACCTTGTAATTAAATCGAATTTCAGAAAGATCTCTGCCTATTTTTGCCAGATTGTCGCTCTTTTCTTTTGCAGATTTTTTTATGTTCTCGATGTTCTTACTCATGATGTTTATTCATTCTAGTTGCAAAAAAGGTTTACAATTTTCTTTTTTTCAATTACTTCCAAGAATTAAATGAAATTTCTGCAGTGTTTCATAGTATTCACAAAGCGAATATCATTCTCCAATTTTCAGAATACTCAAAAATTCTTTGGTCTATTTATAATTTGGTTCTTGTCTATATTGAAATTGTTGAATGGTGTAAATGTCTTTTTCATGAAACATTTTAGAGCATTTGGTGCATTGAGCATTTTTCATCATTAGTAAAATTACATTGTAGTTATGCGTTTTCAGTAAGATACTTGTCAACATCAATTGCTGCCATGCATCCAAATCCTGCAGCAGTTATTGCTTGTCTATAATTACGATCATGAACATCTCCTGCGGCAAAAACTCCTTCGATATTTGTTTGTGCTTTATTTTTCAAAATAATGTATCCTTCCTCGTCTAAATTGATTTGATTTACAAAGAGTTTTGTATTTGGTTCGTGCCCTATAGCTACAAAAAGGCCTCCCACATCAAGTGTTTTTTCTTCACCTGTTTTGAGATTCTTTATTACTGCTTGATTCATTTTTTGTTCTCCTTTAATGTCGATTACTTTTGAATCCCAATGAAATTTGATTTTTTCATTATTTAATGCCCTTTCTTGCATTACTTTACTTGCACGCAACTCATCCCTTCTATGAATTAAGTGCACTGTGGTTGCAAATTTTGTAAGAAAAGTTGCCTCTTCTATGGCTGAATCTCCTCCACCCACAACAATCAATTCTTGATTTCTAAAAAATGGCCCATCACATGTTGCGCAATAAGATACACCTTTTCCTCCAAATGTCTGTTCTCCCTCCAAACCTAATTTTCTTGGATTTGCACCTGTTGCAATGATTACTGCCCTACATTCGTATTCCTCAGACGCAGTTAATACTTTGAATGGTTTGTGCCTAAAATCTACATTTACCACTTCATCATCTATAATCATGGTACCCATTCTCTGAGTTTGTTTTCTCATTTCAATCATTAAATCTGGACCCATAATCCCATTTTCAAATCCTGGATAGTTCTCAACTTCGGTTGTATTAACCAATTGTCCTCCAGGCAAAATCCCTGATAAAATTAATGTGTTGTATCCTGCTCTTGAACAATAAATTCCAGCAGTGTATCCTGATGGACCTGCACCAATAACTATCACATCAAATTTTGTATTCTGCTTATCTGGAATCTTTGGCTCACTATCTTTATTTTCAAGAATTGCTGTACCTGCATCTGCTGCCATCATAACATGTCCACTTTAAATTTCAATAATTTAAGTTGTTTTAATACTGTGTGTCATTAATTAGGAGTAGATCGTATTAGCAACATGAAAAATACACCTTGTTGGGATCTATTTGAAAATATCATGAATAGAATACATCAAAATCGGTTATGTAAAACCTTTAGAGCGGTTCATAGAGCATTGTTGTGAAAAATTGCTGTGATTTTAAAGATCTTAATACTCAAAAACTAAAGGAATTTCTAACTTTTCATATCATCTCTTGGAAAAAAGTTCTTCCTTACTCTACTTATAACAACTATCAGTAATATGATTATTCTTGGACATAAATGAGACAACGTATCCAAAAAGAGTTATTCGAAAACTCTTACCAGCAAACAACACAAAACAAGGAGACAGACCATACTACTGATAAAATTAGTTGTATATCAGTTGTAACCACTAAACTTCAAAGATGTTATTCATTTCTTTGTTAGTGTGAGTGGAAGACCATGTATACTTACTGATCCTGTAGTTACACTGGCTGATTTTATTGATGTACTCGCAACCATGATTGCAGATGTTGACTGGACATAAATCAAAGCTTATTGTTAACAATGTTATCATGAAACCTATATGTTATGCCTACATGGTTTTTTCATGAACACAAAAATACAGGATGAAAATCCTTGGAAGACATGTCCTTACTGTGAACAAGGTGTAATTCCTTTCAAACTAGGAGTCTGCATCTGTGGGAAACAAATAGGACGTATTCAATATGTAAAAAATGCAGGTAGTTTTGCCCAAAACTATTATTCCTATTTAGGTAATGATGGTGTTGCCAATTATGATATTGCAATAGAAGAAACATTTGCAGGGATTCCAGAATGGGACTAGTCTCATCATTCACTGGGCAGAACATGTTATGGAATGGGTCTGGATCCTGTGTATGTCGATGTTATTCTAGAATGGAATAAAATCATCCACAGATGAAATAATTATTACGCCTTTGCTTTCACCGCCTGTGCCTTTCTTTATCGCAGCAGCTACATCTTGAATTCTATCAGACTCAACAATTGTAGCTATTATTTTTCGTGGAGCAAGTGCAAAATTCTTCATGACACTTGTTCCTCTGCCAGATCGTGTTTTTTCCTTTTCTTTTCCAGCACTCTTTACATCATATATTATTGCATCTAGACCTAATTCTCTTAGAGATGTGATAATGGTATCAACTTTTTCATTTTTTACTAGTACTGCTAATCTTTTCATTGTAGACAATTAATCCATCACCAATTTATCAAATGTTAAAGATATTTCTTCTTTGAACACTATTTTATTAGTTCATTACTTGTAATTAAACATTATATGCTATTAAATTATTGAAGTATCTAAATTATCTACATCGTATCAAACCACCTTTTTCTTTTCTCAAAACATTTCTCATTAATTATCCCAGAATCACTTCAGTATTTTGCATTCTTCCAACTCTTTGAAATATACTCAGAATTCAACAGCGTTTCAGGCAATTACATCAAATCTTTTCTAATATCTGACCAAATTAACTTGAACAATGGCAGGCAACATATGCTATCAATCTAGATCTGTTTCTAGTCAGACAGACATCTGGAATTTATAATTATTTTATTTCTAATTGCCCAAGTCATTATTTTTGCTGCTGTAGTATATTTTATTTGAAAATAACCAAAAAATGAAATTGAATATTTTGATGACATATAGTTTCCATTTACTCTTAATCTGTCTTAAGATCATACTTGGGACAGCAAAGAAATGTTGTAAAAGAATAAACATTAATCCCTTACTTTTATTCCTAACATCAATTGGATTTTATTAAAAAAAGAGTAAAACAATACCAAGAAAAAAAATTAAATGAGGCATTATCCAAAATGAAGTTTCACATTGATATGAAAAATGAGCTGGAAAACAAAGTGGAAATCAATGATGATTCAGAAAAAATCAAAATAAGGAAAGAAATTTCTTATCATGCTAAGATGGTTGACATCTGGAAAAATAACAGTGAAAAAATAAAAAAAGAAATGAAAAAAATAGATGACTAGAGTATTGGGAATCAAATTACCAAATTTGTAAATCTAGTATATTTTCTCAATAATTCTCTTAAATTGTAATGAATAATATTTTATAAATTGAATCTAAAATACTGCCTGGTTATTTTTTCAACTAGATACGATAAGTAATTTCTACATCTCTTATCTTACAATCAAATTATCGTTGTAAAAGTGGAGAATATTATTAAATTATATTACATCAAATAAAAGATGGTTTTTAAACCCCAAACTGTGGTCCTTTTTCACATCTAGGACACTTTTGTCCATTTATTTTTAGTCCACACTTTCTACAATGGGCCTCAATCTCTAATACCTCTTGGGAAGAAGTTTTAATTGCCTTGATAATCAATATTGTTGTAATTAATACCCCTATTCCAATTCCTATCCATATGAGCACCATCTATATCTCTTAGAACTTCATTGCTTTTATTATATCCAAGACTATCTCGTATTGACTCTATTTTCTAAAAATTTATCCATAGTTCTTTGATAATTATGGTGATTTTACGTCAGATTTGTTTAAAATGATATGGAAAATCATTCTCTTTTGAACTATTTGGTTACCGATGTTATGCATAATTCATGATCGATACAATTCTTTACACTGATCGATACAAATCCGAGCTCTCTTGATTCAAATCCAGAAACTCATTGGAATACTCCTTGAGTGATTGTAAGAAAGGATATGTTCACAATTATGCTTGGTTTGCCATACAACACAAGACACTGTGTATTCATTGTTTGACTGAGGAGAATAGTTCGACCAAGAGAAAGTAGATAAATTCTTAGTATTTTTTATAAAACACAAAATTATTGAAACAAGTTATTCTATGAATTTGTTTTGATTCTAATTTTTTCCAATATTTCCTTGTGCCTTTTACATATCCCTTCTGTCTCTAACTGTGAATATAAAAGATCTTTTTGCCAATGTGCATTATATAATCTGCATTCTTTATCATCGCAAAATGGTTGCGCTGTTTCATAAAAAAACAACGCCTGTAAAAAATACCCTTCTACAATCTTAGATAATCTGGAATCATGATATTCTAGAAAAGTTCCTTTGTATTTTTCTTTTAATGTGTCTAAATTTACCCCTTGTCTTGATTTTGTGATTAATTCTATATAATATTCTCGAGGTTTTGCTGGGGCCTCAATGATCCCAGTTGTGGAAATTATTGATGGATTTGATGCAATTAAAGCTCTACCATGATATCGATAATCATTATGATCGTACGTGCAAGTGAATTTGTTTGTAAAAATCACATGAAATATGTTTTCACCTAATTCGTTTTTTGGAATTGTTTTTCCTAATGCATTTTGCAGCTCAAATCCATCGTAATATGTGATGTTTTGATTTGCTGAAGTATCTATTACATTCTTTTTTTCAAATTCTATTTCTTCTATAGTTGGGATGTGCTTTTTGTAAGGTTTGCTGAGTTTGAATATTCTACTTGCAGCAATTTCTTTGAGAGTCTCGATGTTACTATATGTAAGTATGGATCTTCGTTTCTCTGGCAATATTCCTATAGTTTTGTGTGTAAACTGAATCAGGTTATCTAGATTTATTTCTGGCACAGATGGTTCATCATAGAAAATAATTCTAGATATTTTCAATGAATCAATATGATTGTGTTTATTTATCTTTCTAACTCTTTAATTTTTTCAGCTGCAATCTCTGCCGCTTTTTTTCCAGAGTACAGCATTGAACCAAATGTTGGCCCCATTCTTGCCAATCCATGTGTTTCAGTAACTGACATTCCTGCAGCAATTAATCCGGGATAAACCTCACCAGTTTTCTCAACAACATGTTCTTCCCCTTCATCCACATACATAGGATTCATTCCTTTCCATTTTACTAATCCTCTGTCTACGAGTCTCTTAACTGCAACCGAATCATGTCCTGATGCATCAATTATTACTTTTGCTTCAAATGCTACTGGATCAACACATGTGATGTTTCTTGGCAAAGCTGAAACAGGCATCCAATTTACAACAATTCCTACAACTCTTCCCTTTTTCAAAACCAGATCATCAAATTTTGTAAGATTCAGGAATTTAACTCCTGCATCACATGCACCTGCAATTAATTTTGAAACTGCATGTGGGCCTGGTGTAAGGTACAACCCCTCTCCAACTTTTTTATATGGAATTCCTAATTCATCCCAAATTTTTTGTGCTGGTTCTCTTACAGTCACAGGGTTCATCATATATCCACCCAACCAATATCCACCGCCGAGATAATTGTTTTGTTCAATAACTAGTACTTTGAATCCTCTATTGGATAATTCTCTACTTGCAGTTAATCCTGCCGGTCCTGCTCCAATAATTATGACATCTGACTCTGCCCTATCAATTAAAACTGAATGAAATTCATTAGCAATGGCACGAGTAATTTCAACTTCGCGAACCTCTGTAAATATTTTTGATGATTTCTCTAAAACTGCAGCTTCTTGCATGAAAAAATTGTTATTAAGAACCCATTAATACTTTCCCACTTTTATTCTATAAATTAGGGCGCACTAATTATTCTATGAAATCAGACTATCGTATTCTGCATATAGGAAAATTAGGTCTGTACTTGAAAACATATATCCTAAAACATCCATTTGTCAAAAATTTATATCACAACTTGAATGATATTTCTTATATTGACAGTATCTGATCTTAAGCAATCACGTCCTGATTCTGCAAAACCAAATATTAATTGGGCTAAAATTGAAGAGGCAGAAGATTTTGCAAAAACTGTAAAACTATATCGTCAAGGAAAATACAATGATGATAGTTTTAGAAGATATAGACTTCAACATGGTGCATATGGTACCCGAATGACTAGTGATTATGCAATGGTTAGAATCAAGTTGCCTGCAGGCGAAGTTTATCCTCACCAACTTGAAAAAATTGCTCAATTAAGTGAACAGTTCTCTATTGGCAGTGCACATTTTTCAACAAGAGAAAACATCCAATTACACTGGGTCATTTTAGAGGATGTATCTGAAATTTTCAGAGGTCTTGCAGAAGTAGGTCTTACTTCTAGAGAAGCATGTGGAAATTCTGTTAGAAACGTAATGTGTAGTCCTTTGTCTGGAGTTTGCTCTGATGAAAAATTTGATTCAACTCCATATGCTCTTGCAACTGCAAAATTCTTTTTAAGAAATCCTATGGCTCAAAGTCTTCCAAGAAAATTCAAATTTAATTTTACATGTTGTGAAAAACATGGTATGGTAAGAATGGTTGATGTTGGATTAATTCCACAGATAAGAGAAATCGATGGTGTAACTCAAAAAGGATTTAAAATTTTCTTAGGTGGTGGTTTGGGTAATCGCTCTTTTGTTGGTCATCAATTAGAGGAATTCACTGCTGATGAAGATCTCTTGTATACATCAATTGCTGTCTTGAGAATTTTTGATAGACTGGGAGATAGAAAAAATCTTGCAAGAAACAGGATGCGTTATCTTGTTAACGATATGGGTTGGGATAAATTTCAAAATCTTGTTCTCAAAGAAAGAGCACTAGTCAAAGCAACACAATCAGTGGTTACTCATCTTGACATTGATGACTTACCTTCTGAAATTAAACGACCTATTAGAATAACTGACGAAAGTAGAAATTCTAATCCTGATGGATATGCAAGATGGTTGAAAACTAATACTGTAAAACAAAAACAATCTGGTTACCATTCGGTGTTTATTACTCTTGAAGCTGGAGATATTACTGCAAACCAACTTACAGTACTTGCAGAAATCATTAAAGATTTTTCATCTGAAGGAAAAGCACGGGCAGGTTTTAATCAAAACATTGCTTTGAGATATGTTCATGAAGATGATTTGTCAAAATTATATTCTCAATTACTTGGAATTGGTCTTGCAAAGTCTGGTGCTTTAACTATGACTGCTCCGGTTGGCTGCTCAGGCACAACATCTTGTAATTTGGCCTTGACAAATTCTCATAGGTTGGCAAAAGAAATCCAAAGAAAATTTTTGGAGCTCAAATTAGATGAAGATGATGATCTAAGTGATTCCTCAATTAAGATTAGTGGGTGCCCAAACTCTTGTGGTCAACACGGTATTGCAACAATTGGATTCTTTGGTGGCGGTGGAAGAGTTGGAAAAGAGATGTATCCAAATTACCAAATGCTTTTGGGTGGACGCTCAGATGGCGAAACCATGCTTGGATTGACATGTACACGAATTCCTGCAAAAAGAGTAATATCTGCGATCTTGAAAATAATTGAGTTATTTAAGGAACACAAAAAATCTAATGATACACTAAAGGAATGGATTCATAGAATTGCAAATGGAAAAGAAGATGGCGATATTAAATCCATTAATGACATGAGAAAAATTTTGGAACCATTCACAATTCCGCCCACAAAAGAAGATGATCCTGATTTTTACTCTGACTATGGAAGTGATACTAGCTATCATACAAAGACTGGTAAGGGTGAATGTGCAGCTTGAGCCAAGAAAAAACTCTCAAAAACACAACTGATATTGATTCGCTAAGATCACAAATTCGAGATAACAGCATTCGTGTAATAGATGTAAGACGTGAAGAAGATTACAAACAAAACCATATTCCAACAGCTGTCAACCTTCCACTGGCAAATCTGTTATCTGATGATAGTCCTGATCGTGTTCTGAAATTATTCAATTCTTTAGGAATTGACGATGAAACTTCTGTTGTAGTTTATGATGATACATTTGGAGCACTTGCATCTCGTGTTGCATGGACACTAGAGTATATTGGTCATTCTGATGTATCTTTACTTGAAACGACATACGGTAAATGGAAATCCCTGGGATTGGAGAATGACACTGAAATACCTGAAGTTCAAACTAAACAACATTCTTTACACCTCAAACCTGAAATCTTGGCAACATCTGACTATCTAGAACATTCAAAAGAAAAAAAGGATGTAATTCTGATAGATAATAGGGAGCGATTGAACTATTTAGAGCAGCATATTCCAGGTGCTATTAGTCTTCCATACCGAACTCTTGCAACAAATGACAAAATTTTACGGCCTAGAGAAGATATGAAGAGATTATTAGAAAATAGGGGTATTTCTGGTGATTCAGAAATAATCACATATTGTGGGAGTGTGGGTACACTTTCAGGCTTGGCATATTATGCACTAAAATCAGTAGGATTGCCCAATGTCAAATTATACGTTCGTTCCTTTAAAGAATGGAAAAATTTACAAAAACCCATAGAAAAACAAGAAGATGCAAGCTATTGGGATTTATCTGCAGAATAGTTAAGATATTTGCGTTCTCATTTTTTTGGTAATTGTAACTTCGATATTATCAAACAGATTTAGCATTTTGTCTTTATTTTCAATCAAATAATCTTGTCCTTTGTCTTTTAGTCTGATTTTCCATAATCGGATTTCTCTGTGCTCCTCAAAGAACTGCTCAATCATCTGCTCTCCTGATTTTGTTGGGTCAATAAACTCTTCAAAAACTTTCTCTGTTTTTTCTACATCTTCTTCTTCTATTGCTTCTTTAACTGATTGAATTGCATGACTTAATTCTTTTAGGTTTTTCAGAGGTGTTGGTAATCTCTTTCTTGTAATGCCAAACAACCCTTTTTTCTCTTTACCCATTTTTTCTGCAACGTCTGGTGCAAGATCATATATTGGAATTTTACTAAGACCATCACGTTTTTCATTTTGAACGATTAATCCTTTTTCAAGCAATTTGTTTATTGCATTTTCTGCATCGGCTTTATCTAAAAATGTGGTCCATACTATTGCTCCTAGTGTGTGGTAGCCTTGTCTAACTGATTCTAAAATGACAACTTCATTAATTCTCTTATACCCTTCTTCAATTCTTACATTTGCAAAATCTTTATCTCTTACTGATTTTCTAGCATTTTTTACATCAATCTCAATTGAACGTTTTAATGCTTCAAGTGATTCTGGAACTTGATTTAGTAATGATAAGTAACATGCTTTGTTATACCATGCCATTCCGTAAGTTGGGTCCGACTCTATGGCCTTCTCAACTGCATCTAGTGCTTTTGCATAGTTTTTTTGTTCATAATGAACTAAAGCTTTGAGGTTCCATGCTTCTGGATTTGTGACATCAATATCTAATATCCTATCATAAATTTTAAGAGCCTCACCATGTTCATCTAAATGAAATCTGGCATATCCTAATTTCATTAGAGTTTCAACATTGTTTGGGTCTATTCTTAATGCCTGCTCAAAAACAACTGCTGCCTCCTCAAGCTTTTCATCCGCCATGAGGTTGACTCCTTTTTTGAATAATTTCTTTCGATTATAATCAGAATCGACAAGACTAGTCTCTTCTATTTTCTCCTGCTCTTTGGGCTCTGCCTTGGATTTAGTTTCATTACCTTTTGATTTTCTTTGAAATGGCTTCTTCACTAGCTCATAATTGCCATTTTATCTAGATAAATACTATCCTGAATTGAGCCTACCTCTAAAATTCATGAAATTATCGTTGAAAATACAGAAATACTTGGAATTTACACAAACGATTGTGTCATCCTCAAAAATCCAAATACAAGGCCAAGCTCCATTTAGACAATCAGGCGTATATGAGGTACAAATTTCCATAACTGATTCGAGACCCTCTGATGAAAGTATCAGATCCAAACAATTTTCATCATTATGGCATGGAAATTTCCATCTTAGAGTTAAAGATGGTATGTTTGCTGAAACTTTGGGTTCTAGCGAAAATCCTATCCCTCCATCTGTTTATGCTCAAGAAACGATATGGATAGTTGTAACTGATCTCTTTTCTTCATTATCTTCTGTTTTTGATGTCTCTGTGGGCAGAAAACACAGACCTATAAAACCTGAACCAAAACCTGAACCAAAACCCGTGAAAAAAACTATCTCTCAAGAAACTAGTTTTTCTGGAATCTTTGGCCCATCAGGTGACAAAGGTCCAATGGGTCCTCCAGGCCCATCAGGTGACAAAGGTCCAATGGGTCCTCCAGGCCCATCAGGTGACAAAGGTTCAATGGGTCCTCCAGGCCCATCAGGT
>Ga0224497_10000642_pt1 | contig 23815 bp, 22 predicted proteins | sample SF_Jul11_sed_USG_4_FD_167970 | JGI IMG/M metagenome (GOLD analysis project Ga0224497, IMG submission 167970) | Sediment microbial communities from San Francisco Bay, California, United States - SF_Jul11_sed_USGS_13 | ecosystem: Environmental > Aquatic > Marine > Sediment | place: USA...
GGTCAGAAATCTTAATTTAGCCCCCTATCAAGTGTATACCTATGATTTCCGTCTCGGCCTTTCGAATCTCCTTGAACTCACAGCTATTGATCGACCCGACTTAAAATTCCCCGTTCACCACCCTACCACTCTGCAGGACCCAACCGGGAAAGAATCGCTATTTACCTTAATCAAGCGCGAAGATATCTTCCTGCACCACCCCTACGACAGCTTTTCACCCGTGGTCGATTTCATTCGACAAGCCGCGCTGGACCCGCATGTGTTAGCCATCAAACAGACACTCTATCGAGTGGGCATCAACTCCCCTGTGGTAGACGCCCTCATGGAAGCCCGGCAAAATGACAAGCAGGTTGCCGTACTCCTGGAGCTCAAAGCCCGGTTCGACGAAGAAAACAATATTGAATGGGCCAGAAAATTAGAAGATGAAGGCGTGCATGTGGTCTATGGTGTCCTGGGTCTCAAAACACATGCCAAAGTCTGCATGGTCGTCCGTCGGGAATCAGATGGCATTCGTCGATATCTGCATCTGGGTACCGGCAATTACAATCCCATCACCAGCAAATTCTATACGGACTTTAGTTTATTTACCTGTCATCCCGTGTTCGGCGAAGATGTCACCGATCTCTTCAATGCCTTGACAGGATATTCAAAAAAAGACGCTTACGCGAAACTATTAATTGCTCCGCTCGGCATTCGAACCAATCTCATCGATCGAATCAATCGAGAAATATCTCGCCAACAACAACATGGAGATGGCTACCTGGCCTTTAAGGTGAATGCACTCGTAGACAAGGCCTGCATTCAGGCGTTGTATCGAGCCTCTCAAGCCGGGGTCAAGATTGAGCTATTGGTGCGTGGGATGTGCGGGCTTCGCCCCGGAATCCCGGGCCTTAGCCAGACGATAACCGTCACGTCCCTCGTGGGACGATTCCTTGAACATTCTCGCTGTTTCTATTTTCGTAACGGTGGCCAGGATGAATTATTTCTGGGGAGTGCGGATCTCATGCCCCGCAATATGGACCGGCGCGTTGAAATCTTGTTTCCGATTGAAAATCCTTCACTGCGAACCTTCATTGTTGAAACCGTCTTACGTCCCTACCTAAAAGACAACATGCACACGCGGCAACTCCAGGCCGATGGAACCTATACTCGCGTCAAACCTCCAGATGACGAAGTCCCCTTTCAGGCTCAATCATGGTTTATCGCAAACTGGAAAGGGAAATACACCAAGCCGCCTTCTCCCTAAATCCCCTCACAAACACGCATGAAATTCTTCTCAGATATTCCAAGGCTCAAATGTTGGGGCAATAAACGGATGGCCTCACAAACGCCCATCAACTAATCGGCACCAAGGAACGTTCTTTCCAACTGCTCCAATGGACAAGCCTCTCCATACTGAGCCGACTCCCATTCCAGGCCACAACTGCTACACCGCCATTTGATCGTACCAGGTCGGGCCTGCGACAAGGCATGTGGGCCGCGATCCGTCTCTTCTTCCAAGACAACTCTGCTCATACATTCCCTCTCTTTCTCCTGGATGGATCAGATTCATAGTCCGGACCGCGATGATCATGTCTGGCCATTCATCATGACCAACATCATCAGAACATCCGTCGACCGTGAGCCTGACGGTCAGCAATCATGGCGACATATGAGTCCAAGGAAATCATCGAATTCTCTATCCCGCGACAACGGTCAATCCCTCCTGAACCGCCCCGGTCCGACGAGATCCCATCCAAGCATAGCCAGTAGACTCGCCATTCGTTCCAGAGGGATCACGTCGCCCCATAGACGCGATCGTCTCATGGATATGTTCAGGCCTTTCCCAATCACTCCAATAGACCCCGGTCAACTCCATCATATGTCATTGCTGAGGAAGCAGCGATAACAGATCGCTTGAGAAATTTCGCGTGGGCATCGTTAGATAAAGATGCAGTAGTCGTTGCTGTTCGCTTGAGGTTCCAATCCCACCCGCATGTGTTTCAAGAGACCTGACGACCTCCGGAATACACTGACGACCCGCTTCCCATAAGGTTTGGACATTGGCAATCAGCACCATGGTATTCCACTGCCCTCCACTCAGGGCAATGGCCTCCAGCTGGGACCCCAGTGGTTTCTCCACAAATCTCCGCACCTCCCTGACCTGAACTCCTCCAGGATGAGGCAGACGGCCACCTGGAATAACCCCCCATAGTCTTGCTCACGGGATTGAGGAGGAACGGTCAACAACACCATGCGCTGCGGTTGTTCCTGGACCAAGGCTGCAGCATCGCGAATCACCTGCATCATCGGCTCGACTGGAAAGATGAAATGGTCGGAGGGCCAGAGCACCACCGTCGCGTTGGGATCATGCGCTCGAATATAGGAGAGCGGCAGAAACACACCAGGTCCGGTTCCTCGATTATCGGGTTACCAGACCACAGGACCAAGGGATTCCTGAATCAATTGCGTCCGCACATAGCTCCAATATGATTGATCCATCACCGTCACAACCTGGTGAGGAAGGCAGAGGGTTTTCGCACGTATCCACGTATGTTGGATCATCGATCGTTTTCCCATAAAGACGCAATATTGCTTCGGACGATAGGCCCCGAAACGCTGTTCGGTATTTTGTCGAAGTCGCTCCCCATAGCCTCCTGCCAAGACTAGAGACCACAGTGAACTGAAGCCCTGGGAACGTTTCTTAGTAGCCTGACATTGGGAATACCGTGAAGATCCTCCGCGAGTGTCCATCCATTTTTGCATGGCATTCTCCTTTCGTCTGCGCTGGTGTAGGATGATTGTTATTCATACCCATACGGCACACCGGACACATGACGCCCCTATCACAGACAGGTAAATTTATCGTGACAGAAAGCGGAGAGGCGGGGGCGGCAACAAGAAAGAAAAAAGAGAAGAGAACTGGGAGAAAACAGCGGACAGGACGACTGAGTTAGGTCGGATTCATATGACGGATAATTTTCCCTTCCACCATATACACGACTAGTTCCGCCACATTCGTCGCATGATCGGCGATGCGTTCAATGTACTTGGAGATAAACGACAACCGGATCGCACGCGAGATCGTTTGGGGATTCTCCATCATAAAAGACAACAATTCGCGAAAAATTTGTTCATTCAGTTCATCGACGTAGTCATCCTCCTTGAGGACCCGTCTGGCAAGAACCGAATCCCCTCGCACAAAAGCATCCAAGGCTTCTCCCACCATTTTAATGGCACGCTCGGCCATCAGCGGAATATCGATATACGGCTTCAGTTGAGGTTCGACATGCAGTTCAAGAGCACGCTCACAGATATTTTCTGCCAAATCGCTCATGCGCTCTAATTCGGTGGAAATTTTCATGGCCGTCGTGACAAACCGAAGGTCTTTAGCCGCCGGTTGGTAAAGAGCCAACAATTCCAGGCAGAGTTCGTCAATGGCCACGTCCATCGTATTCACCTGACGATCATTCTGAATGACTTGATTCGCCACGAGATCATCACGGTCCACAAGCGCGGTGAGCGCTTGACGAATTTGCCCTTCAACGAGCGCCCCCATCCGTAAAATTCGCTGCCTGAGGTCCGCCAACGCATCATCAAAATGTCGCTTCATCGTGATCCTTTATTCTGGTCTACAGGAAATCAGCCGAATCGCCCCGTCACATAATCTTCCGTTCGGGAATCGCCGGGATTGGTGAAAATTTTCTTGGTGCCATCGAATTCGATTAATTCCCCTAATAAGAAAAAGCCCGTCAAATCCGAGACACGCGCCGCCTGCTGCATATTATGTGTCACAATCACCACCGTGAGCCGCTCTTTCAACGTATGGAGAAGCTCTTCAATCCTCCCGGTGGAGATCGGATCCAGTGCGGAACATGGTTCATCCATCAACAGCACTTCGGGATTGACCGCAAGTGCCCTCGCAATACACAGACGTTGTTGTTGCCCCCCGGACAATCCCAAGGCACTGGCATGCAGCCGATCTTTCACTTCCTCCCACAATCCAGCTCCTTGAAGGCTTGTTTCAACGATGTCATCCAGAATGGCACGTTTGCGGATTTTCTGCAATTGCGGACCATAGGCCACATTCTGCCAGACCGTTTTCGGAAATGGATTAATTTTCTGAAACACCATACCAACCCGGGTTCGAAGATCGGTTGCATCAACTTCAGGTCGATAAATATTTTCATCATCCAGGAGAATGGTTCCTTCAACCCTGGTGCCATCGACCAGGTCATTCAGACGATTCAGGCATCGCAAGAGGGTCGATTTCCCACAGCCTGAGGGTCCGATAAATGCCGTTACTTTATTAGCAGGAACGGTCATATTCACACATTTGAGAGCCTGAACCGTTCCGTAGTAAAAGTTCATATCTTGAATGACAATTTTGGCGGGTGCATCTGTCAAGGGATGTTGGGCCGTTTCGGATTCTAAAAAAATCTTCTTCATGGGATCCGTCTGCCTTGTTTCAACCACCAGCCTCAGAGACTTCGCTGGTGTGGTCTTGACCAAAGACACAGAATTTTCCAAAATTTTCTGCTCGATTTCCAAAATTGTACCTCATTTATACCGAAGCACCAGCATAGCGTTTCCGCATCCTGGTCCGGAGCGCAATCGCGGTCATGTTCAAGAGGAGGACGACAAGAACCAGAACCAGAGTCGTGACGTAGACCATGGGTTTTGCCGCCTCCACATTGGGAGATTGAAATCCTACATCATAGATATGAAATCCCAGATGCATAAATTTTCGATCAAGATGCATAAAGGGAAACTGACTATCAACCGGCAATGCCGGAGCGAGTTTGACCACGCCCGTCAACATCAGTGGCGCCACTTCACCGGTAGCTCTAGACACCGCGAGAATCAAGCCGGTTAAAATTCCCGGCATGGCGCAAGGCAGGACGACCCGCATGAGCGATTCAAATTTTGTCGCGCCCAACCCCAACGACCCTTCCCGATATTCCCTGGGAACAGCCGACAAGCCTTCTTCCGTTGCCACGATCACCACCGGAACAGTCATGAGGGCTAACGTGAGAGAAGCCCATAACATTCCCCCTGTCCCAAACGTCGGATTCGGCAACGAGACGGAGAAGAATAATTGATCAATTGTGCCTCCCACCGCATACACGAAAAATCCCAAACCGAAGACACCAAAGACAATAGACGGAACCCCCGCAAGATTATTCACAGCAATTCGAATCATTCGCGTCAACAGGCCTTGCTTGGCATATTCTTTTAAATACACAGCGGCCAAGACCCCAAACGGCACCACAACCACACTCATCACCAATACCATCATGACCGTGCCAAAAATTGCCGGGAAGATCCCACCTTCGGTATTCGCTTCCCGGGGTTCATCCGTTAACACATTCCAAAAGTTTTCCGCATACATCTTGATTTTTTCCCACACACTCATGGAATTCGGACGCCACGCCCTCACGAGGCCACCAACCGGAAATGTTTTTTCCTCTCCAGTGACATCGATGAGCGTGACCCGATAACGGTTCAATCGCTCATACAACCCCACCAATCGTTGGATCTGCTCCTGATACGCCGCTTCCCGTTGTTGAATGTCCTGTTGAAGCGAGTCGGCGGAATCCTGCGAAATTTCCCCTTTCGATTCCAAGGCCTTAAGGTGCAAGCGCGCCCGTTCCATCTCAGAATTAATGGCGCCAATCACATCACGTTCAATATGATGGATCTCTTGGTGAAGTGACTCGGTTTGCTCAAGGAAGGGATACCACACGTTCCACGCGATGTCCCGGCCCTCAGCCAGACGCGTATCCCCGTCCCACACCACAGTCACCCAGCCATAAAAATTCCCCCATTCCCGTCGTTCAAATGCGATGACATCCTGAGGCCAGATCCGTTGCGCAATGTCGGCTTCATCAACCCACCGGAAATCCAGCCCGTACACATCCCGGTTGCCCACCTTCAGTTGTATGCGAGACTGCCCATCGGGAAAGGCTGTGGTTACGGTCTCTGGAATGCGCTGAGAATCCACGATTTCCCCGAGCACCTTGGAGTCATCGTTGAGCGTTAGCTGTATAAGATCCTTCGGCCAAAAATAACCCATGCCATTGATAAAAATTAAGGTCAGGAGACCGCCGATCAGCAGCAGTGAACAGGCTAAGGCTCCTCCTGATAACCAGATAAACAATGTGCCGGATGCAAAAAATCGTTGAAGAAATTTCATGGCTGCCCGACTTAAAATTGAGAATATTTTTGGCGGAGCCGTTGCCGGACGATTTCGGCAATCGTATTAATCGTAAATGTGAAGCCAAACAAAATCAGGCCAGACAGGAACAACACACGATACAACGTTCCGCCATGAGGCGCTTCAGGCATTTCTACCGCAATGTTGGCCGATAGCGTACGAAATCCATTGAACATACTCCAATCCATGATCGGCGTATTTCCGGTGGCCATCAGCACAATCATCGTTTCTCCTATTGCGCGCCCAAACCCAATCATCAACGCGGAGAAGATGCCCGGACTGGCCGAAATGAGGACTAACCGGGTTAAGGTCTGCCACCGCGTCGCCCCCAAGGCCAGAGATCCTGCGATAAGTTGCCGGGGAACATTGGCAATCGCATCTTCAGCAATACTGAAAATAATTGGAATCACCGCAAAACCCATAGCAAAGCTAATGACAATGGCGTTTCGCTGATCATAGGTTAATCCAAAATTTTGTGCCAACCACTGTTTGAAATTTCCTCCAAACAACCAACCCTCAATCGCGTGATTGGCCATCAAACAGGCACCCACGGTGAGAACAATAGCGACCATCATCACCATCAAATCAAGTCCGTACGCATCAAAGCGTTTTACCCGAATGGGAAGGAATTGCCACGCGAGACAACAGACCGCAATCACCAGAGGAAGCATTCCCACAATGGCCACCACCGCAGGAAAAATCTTCTCCAAGAGAGGAGCAAACCATAGGCCCGCCAGAAATCCCAACACCACCGACGGCAGAGCCGCCATCAATTCCAGAGACGGCTTCACAACAGACCTGAGATGGGGATGCATGAACATGGCCGTATAAATGGCTCCCATGACCGCAAGGGGTATGGCCAACACCATGGCATACAACGTCCCCTTCAACGTTCCAAACATGAGTGGGATGAGTCCCAATTTCGGCTCAAACTCGTCCGATCCGCTGGAGGATTGCCAAACCACCTCCGGACGGTCATAGCCTTCATAGGTCACAGGGAAAAATAAGGATTTGAACGTCACCTCCGGATGTGGATTATCAATGGCATAGGTCTGAAGTGTGTGATCCTCCCCCAACCACACCAGGCCATCGGCTTTTGGAGCATAGCGTAGCGATTCGATGGCGTTTCCCTTCCCAGAAATTTCTAAAATCGTTTCTCCTGTGGTGGAATAATGCAGCAACACGGTTCCCTGATCGTCAGCAGTTAAAAATCCTTTATCACGTTGGGACACGGAGAGACTCGTCACTGACCGGGCATGAGGGGTGAAGGTATGCACCTTCCTCAGAAATCTGCCGGACGGCCCGGATTGATCGGCTGAGAACGCCCACGTACTCACGCTTCCAGAGGTGGTCCCCACCACCAACGTTCGTTCACCTAACAGATATGAGAGAGCGGTCACGGCATCCCCAGCCGCACCAACAGACACGGACTGCGGCATGGCATCAAATCCCTGTCGTTGCCATTCCCATGCGAGAAGATGACCATCGTTTGTACCAGCCACCAATCGTTTCCCCACACTATCCAGGACCAATGTCGTGAGGTGAACCTGAGGCGGTAGGACAAGCCGATTGGTTGTTACAACGACCTCATCCGTAAAGGAAAAATCCCCTGGTTCCTCAATCCTGGTCACCCAGAGTTCCCCACTTCCGGTGAGAGCCGCTACGGTTTGATATTCCTCACTCCGCGTGACATGCGCATGAAGGATAATCCCCATTCGGTCAGGAACCACCTTTATAGGATCATTGACCTTCACACTCGGGAGAATGGTCCGTTGGTCCCCTTGGAAATCAGAGCGATAAAGAATCTTGACCGGATAGACGAGTCCCCGGTCTGTCCCGACACTAAGGCTATTGCCTTTTAACCCCATTCGCACGACAGACGTCGGCTCACCGGCGATCGACAACTCCCCTCCCACCTCAGGAATGGGGGAGCCACCGGGTAAGGAAAGAAATTGGAGGTGTTTCCCTTGGAGAATAAACGGGACTTCCCGATATTCATCAATCCCCACCATCGCGTGAGTCCGGTTAGAAGCCTGCGTCTCTGTCAATGACACGGGCACCGTCAGTTCAGGAGAGACGGTTGCAGGTTGAAACAGAGGAATCACTTCCCACACCAGATACACAAAAATTCCAAGGATACTGACAATGGTCGCCAGGCCTCCCGCCCCGACGACATACTTCGCCACATGATCGAGAAGATGACGAATCCGCCTTTGAGCGCCGGCACGGGAAACGACTGCCGACGATTTTCTACCCGAAACCAAAGAGGAGGAGGAAGAAGATAAAGGTGGCATCATATGTTGAGCTATGTGAAGATGAATTGAGAAACAGGGATGAGATCAGAACACCCAACCGCTCCCCAAAGGGTTTCTATGGGAGGCGGTGAGGATGTTCATCACGATATTCCTATTTGAGGTGCTCCGACTGTTTCCCAATAATCTTCTCCGATATGGGAAAATAGCCATCTTTAATAACAACCATCTGCCCCTCCCGGCTATACACATATTTCAAAAACTCTCGTACAATCGGCGACAACGGTTGATTAGGAGTGATATTCACATACACAAATAAATAGCGCGATAAGGGATAACTCCCCGTACTGGCATTGGCATAGGTAGGCTCCACAAACGGTTGACCGGCCTTCATCGAAAGAGGAAGCGCATGAACACCCGATGTTCGATACCCGATACCGCTATACCCGATACCTGCCTGATCTTCGGTCACACCTTGCACCACAGAGGCCGAACCGGGTTGCTCCTTTACCTCATCTTTATAATCACCATTCTCCAGCACCGCCTCTTTGAAAAACCCATAGGTCCCCGACGCAGAATTCCGTCCATAGATACTGATGGGCATGTTGGCAAACATTCCAGTCAAACCTAATTGTCCCCAACTATGAATATTTTCCTTATACCCCTGCCGACGGGTCTTGGAAAACACGGCGTCGACCTGTTCAATCGTCAGCCCTTGGATGGAGTTATCTTTATTGACATACACCGCCAATGCATCCACGGCCACGGGAAAGGCGGTAGGCTTATAGCCAAATTTGGCTTCAAACGCATCAATTTCTTTCCCCTTCATCTTACGAGACATCGGTCCCAACTGTGCGGTCCCTTCAATGAGAGCAGGGGGAGCGGTACTGGACCCTTTTCCTTCAATCTGAATTTTGACATTGGGGTATTGTCTCCGAAATCCTTCGGCCCACAGCGTCATAAGGTTATTCAGGGTATCCGAACCGATACTATTAATATTCCCTGACACTCCGCTCACCTTGCCATAACTCACCCAAGCAGGATCTTCCATATCGTCCTTGGCCCAAACAGGAGAAACCCCAAGCATCGCGCTCCCGGTCCAACCCATAAACAGTCCTATGCCTAAGCCCAACACCCACATCTGCGTATGCTTCTGACCGTGTTTCATCAAACGTGCCTCCTCGTGTAAGTAAATAGTGTAGATCCAACAGATTTCTTCTATGTAAAGCCCATGTTACGAACGTGTTAAATAGCTATCAGTTAATCTCCCGAGCTTGACGGTACAGGCCTCGCCTGATCACTCGCCCCACTTTCATGTTGCAAGGCATGGATGACGCGGAATTCAAATTGACACTGCTTTTGGCTCAAGGTTACCAACCCTTCCTCCAAACATTCCCGAAGGATAAAAAACAGATGCCCCCACTGCATCCATGGCAGATGCTGCAAGAGTTCTTCGATTGTGACGGACGGACTGTCAGAAATGACGGCTAACACTGCTTCACGATCTCCCCGTTCAAAAAGAATCTGTGATTCCCCATCGTTGCGACATGTGGCCATTTCTCCCTCCCCTGGTCATCCTCCAAATTGAGAACGTTCCATGCAACGGAATCTGCCGACCCAACCGTTCAATTGTATGCTAGCGATGGACTGTTTCAGCGCTGTGAGGTTTGGGTTACAACAGTGTAACGTTTTGAGAGGATTTGGGGAGGAACAACCAAAATGATACGGCTACTAGCGAAGAAGATTCCAATCTTATTTAGGGTTGCTTGAGGGAGTTGGCGAGGAAACGGGCAAGATCACTTCCACCGTGGTGCCTCGGCCCAATTCACTCTGGATGCGGAGTCTGCCACCAAGCAATTGGAGGAGATGCTTGACGATAGAGAGCCCAAGGCCCGTCCCACCTTCTTCACGAGACCTGGCTCGATCCACCCGATAAAATCGTTCGGTAATGCGTGGAAGATCTATCGAAGGAATACCCTGACCCGTATCCTTCACCTGCAGTGAGACTCGCTGATCTCCAAGAGGCATGGCTTGAAACGATATGGTGCCTCCGGCAGGCGTATACTTAATCGCATTGTCCACTAAATTGACCAGAATCTGAATCAACCGGTCCCGATCAGCCCAGGCACTGAATTCCGTGCCAATCTTGTTCGAGATCTGCAGATCTTTTTTCGACAGTTGATTCTGAAACATCTCACAGACATCCTGGGCCGCCTCACCCAGCGGCATCAATTCACAGCGCAACACCACTTTTCCTGATTCAATTTCGGAGAGGCTCCGTAAATCTTCCACCAACCGGCTGAGCCGCTCCGCATGCTGGTAGGCAATATGCACAAACTTCCGATTGTTCGGAGTTTCCAAAGACGGCTCATCCACCAGCGTTTCCAAATATCCGACAATGGCCGTCAGCGGGGTGCGCAGTTCATGCGAAACGTTCTCAACAAACTCGGTCCGCACCTGTTCCAAACGACGCAATTCGGTGACGTCGTGCAACACCAACACACTCCCCTTCTTCTGATTGGAAAAGGGAAAAGGGAGAGCATACACCTCTAACACCATGGAGACGGGGGGATGCAATTCAATCTCCGCCTGCCGTCGCTCATGCCACGCTAATCCCTGACAACCTTCAACCAGACCGGCCAGTTCTTGATTTCTGATGATTTCCCACACCGATCGTCCCTGAATCGCCTTGGCGTCCAATCCTAATATTCGGTGGGCGCTGGAATTGGTGAACAACACCTTTCCCTTGGGATCGAAGGCCACCACCCCTTCCACCAAATTTTCCATGATGGCGATAATTTTCGTGCGTTCCTCTTCGAGACTGGTCATCCGTTTCTTTACGTCCGCCACCATGCGCTTGATATGGACTCCTAAATCATGGGGTTCCAACACACGAGAAGCCCTCGATTCATCAATCCCACTGAGCTGCTGAAGTTGACGAATGCCTGCCATGACGTCTTCGTGGTTTGCTCTCGTCTGATCCCAGGTGTTTCGGGTCATCAACACCGCCACACCAACCAGACCAATACCCAACAAGGCCACCACCCAGAAGGGCCATGCCCACGCGACACTCACGCCGACCCCGACCATTGCCGCCACCATCCAGCACACAAGGACCAGAGAAGGATTACGCATAGATCCACGAAACTTTCATCAAGGATAAAAATACGATATCAGTTGGCAAACAGTGTCAGATACCATATAAAGGGTGATCAAAGCCGAACGCTTACGGTCTTTATTCTTGCAAGGTGGTAGAGGGATCAATCTCCTTTCCTGGCGTCATTCCCGCAAGTTTTCAGCGGGAATCCATCCCCAAAATCCCCCGCACACTCTCGATCAAAAAATCCCCCGCATCATATCTGCCATCTTCTTACGATAGATTCCCGATTACTAATGTCGGGAATGACTAAAGGAGAAGAGGGAATGTCAAAGAGGGAACACGCATGCGCTCTCCGCCTCACGCCTTACCCCTCACGTCTTAGACCGATCCCGCCTCAAAACGATAGCCCACACCTTTGACCGTCACAATTCGCGTGTATTCGTTCCCTAACTTTTCCCGGAGTCGCCGAATGTGCACATCCACCGTCCGCGATTCAATATCCACGGCATTGGAATAGCCCCAAACGGTTTCCAATATTTGGTCACGGTTCAGCACACGGCCATTCGCCCGCATCAACGCACACAGCAGATCGAACTCCTTGACGGTCAACTCCACCACGGTTCCTTCCACCGTCACTTGGTGTTTTCCTTCATCGACCTCTATTGTTCCGACTCGTTTGATCGTCGGCATGTCCTGCCCCTGGCCCCGCCGCAACACCGCTTTCACTCTGGCGACGAGTTCCCTCGGGCTAAAGGGTTTCACCATATAGTCATCCGCACCCATTTCCAAACCCACAATCCGGTCCACTTCTTCGGCCTTCGCCGTCAGCATAATAATGGCGATCGAAGACGTTTTCGGGTCCTTCCTCAACTTCCGGCAGACCTCTAAGCCATCCACCCCCGGCAACATCAGATCCAAGACCACAAGATCAGGGGTGCGCTCCTTTGCCACCTGCAAGGCCGTCTCCCCATCACGCGCTTCCAAACACTTGAGTCCTTCTTTTTCCAAGTGATACTTGACCAACTCCACCAAATCTTTTTCATCATCAACCACTAATACCGTTGCAGCCATAGTCCAATCTCCTCAGGAGTGCGTCTCAAGGCGCCAGCTTTGCAGACGTCACCTGAGTCTTGTGGGCATAATGTTCAAAATATCGTGTAATAGCCGCCATGGCATAGCAATCATCCTCGTTATATTCCAAAATTCTATTTATCAGAGCGTCATTAGTCGGATTGGCTAAATAATCGTTATACCAGGCGATGGAGTTGGCTCCGGACGGATCAATGTCTCTCCACTGAAACCCGATAAACTTGGCGATGTGTTTAATGCCATAAGAAAATGTCGGCCAGTCAGAATATTCCACAATAAGGTCTTGATACAAATCAAATTCACTCGCCTTATATTTTTCAAAGGTTTCGACATCCAGATCATACTTTTCCATCAGACGTTTCAGCGTCGATCGCTCCTTATGGGAATACACATAATAGACGGCCCGTTCCGTCGATTGAATAAATTGCCAGAAGTCCCTCACCGTCTGCTCTTCGTCTTCAGGCGTTTTAGCCAAAAAATACGTAAAGTGAGAGGGCTCCTTCCCATCTTGAATGACCATCCCGAAAAGATAGGTCACTCCCCGGGTCGGATCATCTTCAATATCAAAATAGATCTCCCGATCGACCTCCGGAAACGTGTAGCCTGAGCGGATTCTCGGCTTCCCCTCTAACAGGACCTGCGCCCGCTCCTTCATCCGCGCCAGGGAGATTTTGCCCATTCGCGGAATCTTATGCGGCGGATTAAGATAGGTTTGCACATCCATCTTGGCAATATCTTCAATGGTTCGAAGTCCCTGCTCCCGGAGAGCAAATTTTTGTTTGCCGACAAAAAATAAACCGGTGGGGTCAGATTCCGCTTTCACCCATCGGTAACATCGGGCAAACCACCCGCACATGGTACAGTGACTACCCAACACGGGTTCCGATGTCTCTTCCCCGGACACCAATTGCTGAACATCCTGCATGGCCTGGTTGAACCGCTCTTCAAACGGAGCCGGATCAAATTCTTCAAGCTGTTTGTCCACATTGATAATCCGACCACCCGGCGGAACTGCTCCCTGAATCTTCTCAAGTAACAGCCGATAAAACAAAATCTGAAAGGCGTAATGTTCTTTAAACTTGGGTTTCTTGCCGTCCGCCTCTTCCCAACCCTTTCCAGCTTTGATATCAATTGGCTCATAAAAATATTCGCCAAAGCGAGACGACCCGTCCTCCCGTTTCACCAACAAATCCGGTCGCCCCACAAATTGTTCATGGATCAGACAGCCTTGATAAATAACAGCGGCTCCATGCTCCATGGCCAAAAGCGTCTCCTGGAATGCGGACTCTACCGCAAGATCCTGGAGGTCCACGATTTCTTGATCACCGAGCGAGGTAATATAGTCCCGTTCAGTCTGTAACCCCACTTCCCACAACAATTTCACAAATGAGCTGACCTCGGATTTTTCCGAAGGATCGCCATGGCTATCCAGATATACGCGATGCAGACACTTGGTGTAGTTATAGAGGTCTTGAGCGGTGACTCGTTGCCGGGCCATAGAAAAGGAAGGAACGAAACAGATAGTTCACATTGGGGATAATAGTGCGTTCACTGTTGGCACCAATACTAGCACAACAGACAGAAAAGGCAGAAAAGAAAAATAAAGGGGTGAGAAGGAAAATAAGGCGCAAAAATCATTCAGGAACCCTTCGGTCGACCGGGCGATCGCATGGTGGATTCCAAATCAAAGCGTTTCGCCATTCTGGTGACCCACGTCTCACTCCCAAATGGCCGCCCCCGATTCACAGAGACCCTGAGCGCCTCCAACTCCCCAGCCGTCTCCGGCTGATTCACGCGCCTCACCCAATTCCGAGGTTGTTCAACCGGCCAATCGCTCAGCCAACTGCATAGCGTCGCATCCCCCTGCCCCCGTCGCCACAGACTCGACCATTTCCAGTCTTCCGCCCGAGCCACCAATGACGCCCGCAAAGCATTGCGTTCGACATATCGTGCGACCGTGAAAAAATGCTCGTCCGTCTGCACGGGAAATGACTTGAAACGCCCCTGATACACGGGACCGGTGCCTGAAGAACGTCGATGCACATGCCAGCGTTGGGTGTGGGTGACGGTGATCCACCGCAGCACTTCGGACAGCTCCCCATCTTGTCGAGGCCAGAGAATAAGATGCCAGTGCGTCGGCATCAGACAATAGGCGGCGATGCGTATCCCGGTTCGGTCGTGGGCCCCTGCAAGAATCTTCTCAAACCCGGCATAGTCGGCAGGTTTGTTAAAGAGCGAAAGCCGCCCCACTCGGCGGTTGAGCACATGATAAGCCAGGCCTCCGGTGGCCAGGCGTGGACGACGCGGCATACACCTTTGTACCCAACCCTTACTAAAATGTCAACAAACGACTCCCGACCCCTTTTTCCAAAATAAACCAGACACTTTTCCAGCTATGTTGTCTTGCTAGGCCTTTTCATAGTATGTCTTCAAATGCTTGTATATTTCCCTTCGAAGCTCATGACTGCGCCAAAACAGCTCATTCCACTCATCTAAGCTAACTCGAATTTTTTGGTCTGAGGTTATTTGATCTTGAAGATCTGTTGCAGCTGATCTATATTCCAAGAACATCTTTGCAATGTCGTTGTATCCAAGAAGCATGAGTCTGCCTTCAATGCCATGAACAATGTTCAAGGCTGGAAATATTCTCTCCACGACTATTTTAGCGGCCTTTTCGAGTGAATACTCACCGCTACCTGGCCGGCTATCCACAAACTCTAGATATGTTCCATAGGTTGAAAAGAGCTCCATGATGACTGCATGCGCAGTCTCAAAGTCTATGGCGATTTTCTCTAGAAGCTCCTGTTTTCTCTTATACCGTTCCCTCTGGAATTCGTGCCGTCGTCCGAGCCACGTGGTTAAAAAGTTAAATATGCCAGTGATAAGTGCACCGAATACGACACCGACCCCTAGTGTTCCAACAAGCTCTACGGTTTCTGGATTCATTCTTTGCCTAACAATGATTAGATTGATCCGCACTTGATACGGAATTCGATTTCCGGTGAGTATAACATGCCATCGATTTTCTTAAAAAATACGAGTTGATTCCCGCAATACTCCCATCTCATGCTCTGGAATAGATCCGGTGGATTCTTCTTCAATTGGCAAAATATGTCAAGATAGGAGTCTGCGAAAGGGAAATTCAAGAGGTCAGAATATACTTCACAGGTGACGGACTCTTCGACTAAAGACTCAGGGGATGCTCCACAACAACCCGCTAATCGAACACGACGGTTTTTCGGCCATAGACTAACACCCGATGCTCAACATGCAGTCGGATCGCTCTGGCCAGGACCAGCACTTCCAGGTCACGTCCCTTGCGAATGAGGTCTTGTACCGTATCCCGGTGGCCGACACGGACCACGTCCTGTTCGATGATGGGGCCTTCATCAAGATCCCGAGTGGCGTAATGCGCCGTCGCCCCGATGATTTTGACGCCACGATCATAGGCTTGATGATACGGCTTGGCCCCGACAAATGCCGGCAGGAAGGAATGATGGATATTCACGACCGGACACCCGATTTCCTGTAAAAATTCCTCACTGACAATTTGCATGTAGCGAGCCATCACGACTAATTCCACCTGATGCTCACGAAAGACTGCCAGAACTTCTCGTTCCTGCTGCTCCTTCGTTTGGGGCGTGACAGGAAAGTGTCGAAAGGGAATATGAAAGAGGTTGGCCCACCATTCCGTAGTCTGGTGATTGGAGACAATCACCGGGATCTCGATCGCCAACTCCCCTCGCCGATGTCGTTGCAACACATCGACCAGACAATGATCATATTGGGACACCAGAATTCCAATTCGAGGTTTTCGATCTGAAAAATATATTTGAAAATTCATGTTAAAAATTTTGGCGATGGGACCGAAGGCGTTGGCAATCTCTTCTTGTGGAATCTGAAATCCCGCCAAATCAAACACCGTCCGCATGAGAAAGTCCCCGGTTTCCCGATCCGTATGGTGGTCGGAATCCAGAATGTTTCCGCCAAACTCATGGATAAATCCTGACACCCTCGCGACCAAACCCTTATGGTCTTTGCAGGTAATCAATAAGATGGCTGTCGAATTGGACATATGGACTCCTTCACGGGTTTCTTCCTATTTGGCACCGCCAAAATGGTGCATGCGAACTCAAAGGGCAATTTTGAATATAGGAGAACGGCATGAACGACCGCCAACTCTCCCTCCCTGGAGAGTTGGGCAATCATAGCGGAAGGCATCGGTAGGGTAAACGCTACTGACTCGTGTTTTGATCGTATTCCGCCGCCTCAACAAAGAAATAGGTATGGCAGGCACGGTCGATAAACGTCTTGGATAGAGTCGGCGGCACTCCGTTAAATTTGGCAATACTGACAATCTGCTCGATCAAATCCCGGGGATGGCAACTCCGCATATTCAATTGATACTTTACATACACACCATCTAATAAATACTGCACGGCTTCCGGATCATACGGTACCCCTTTTTTCTTGCAGACTTCTTCGAAAATTTGTTTAAACCGGTCGGGAGTTGGGTCGGCAATGTAGATTTTATTTCTGATCCGACGAAGGAACGCTTCATCGGCCAGCTTTGCCGGTTCCAGATTGGTGGCAAACAAGACAATGGTATCGAACGGAATTTGGAAGACCTTACCTGTATGCAACGTCAGATAATCCACCCGCTTTTCCAATGGTACAATCCATCGGTTTAACAAATCTCGCGGGCGGACCAATTGTCGCCCGAAGTCGTCAATCAGAAACACGCCGCCATTGGCTTTAATATGAGGCGGCGCCTTATAATATTTCGCGGAGGCATTAAAGGAGAGATCGAGCGTCGCCATGGTCAACTCACCGCCGGCAAACTCGATCGGACGTTTACAGAGCACCCAGCGCGTATCTTTTTCCACTTTGGCTTCAATTAAGGATCTGGCCGCTTCTTGTGGGGCGTCGACTCTGACGTGGGTGATCGGATCGAATACTTGAATGATTTGACCATCCACCTCCATGGCATAGGGGATATACACCTCTCCCCCGCCTACCGCTTCCAACATCTTCCCAATGGCTTCGGCCAGGACCGTTTTCCCGTTTCCAGGAGGCCCATACAAAAAGATGGCCCAGCCGGAATTGACGGCCTCCCCGAGTTGATCGACGGTGCCAGGAGTCAACACCAAATGTTCCGTGGCCGCTGTCACGGTTCGTCGGTCAATGGTTAAACTATTCACCGGCTGACTTTTGATCATGTCGATATACTGATTGAGGGGAACGGGAGCAGGTCCCACATACCGGCACAGATCCATGAAGGCATTGGCTCGGTGACGACCCGCTTCCGTCAACACATACCGGAGTAACACCCCGAGCGATTCCCCGTGCCCCTTGACCTCGCAGAGCTTCTCCCGTTGAATGAGGGTGAACAGCTCCTTCATCACCCCATAAGGCAATTTCATAATCTCCCCAGCCGATCGCTCGGTGAGTTCTCCTTGGGTGTAGAGGGTTCTGACCAGGAGTTGCACGAGCAATTCTTCCGGTAAGCCGGTTTCTTGAATCGTCGTCGGTGCGATTAAAGAGCGAGCGTTGAGAGGTTGGGTCTTCACACTTCCATTAGATGTCATTGTGGCAGCCGAACTCATTCGTGATCTCCTTTGATTAGTCCATATCTTGGACAACGGGACATGGCGCGGGATAATTTCTTAGGGAGTGTTGAAAAATGCCGCCAGCAGCGTTCTCGCCGCCTGGCCCTGCTCACGTACTCCTCCGTACGCTCCGCCCGTCCAAACGGCTGCGGCCTTGCTGGACGAGCCTTTTTGAACACTCCACTATTTTTTTCTCATAAGCTTCGATCACCCATATGCTGATTAAATGGCAAAAGATTTGAAATACGCAACAGCCCCTCCGAGGGTCGTCAGAATGTCCCCCTTTTACAGAAGGGAGAATCTCTGTAAAATTAGGACCATACCGCCATGCATAAGTCCCCACTCTATTCTCCAACCTCGCTCACACGACTTTTCCCTGAGGTTGCGTGACGATTTCCTTCGACGGATATCGCTATCTGAGCCTGGTTCGTTCAACCGTGCGTTCCCACACCATTTCTCGCACAGGGTGCCTCCCTGGCCTTCAAGCGGGCTGGGCAACGTGGATGATTATTATTGGCCTTTGTTCACTATTCGGCTGTACCGAACCGCTTCCCGATCACACGCTCCGATTTGGATTAGCCACGGCTCCAACCAATTTAGATCCACGTTACGCCACCGATGCCACTTCTGCTCGACTCAATCGGCTCATGTATTCGCGATTAGTGGATTTCGGCGAGGGCACCATCCCGATTCCTGCTCTGGCCACATGGCGTGAACTATCTCCCACCCATTATCGATTCGACTTACAAGAACCGAGGCCGCTCTTTCACAATGGCGCACAGCTCTCTGCCAACGATGTCAAAGCCACGTATGCCTCCATCCTGAATCCTGACACGGCCTCTCCCCATCGCGGCATCTTACAAATCATCACCAGGATGGATACGCCGACCGAGACCACCATCGATTTCTTTCTGGCGCAGCCGGATGTCTTATTTCCTGGCTACTTAGTTATCGGTATTCTCCCGGCAAACCTTATTGCCAATGGGCACCCATTCCATGACCGTCCCATTGGCAGCGGGCCCTTTCAATTTCTCGAACGGCCCGACGACACCCGGCTTGTCATCGAGCGACGAGCGGATGGTCAACGTGTTGAGTTTGTAAGAATTCCCGATCCGACCGTTCGGACGCTCAAGCTTCTGGCAAAGGAGATTCATCTTCTCCAAAATGATCTTCCACCTGAACTTGTCACGTATCTGTCTGCCCGCGAGGGCATCACCTTGCAACAGCGTCAGGGGGCAAATTTTGCCTATCTGGGATTCAATCAATTAGATCCTGTGGTCGGCCAGAAACCCGTGCGGAAGGCCATTGCCCATGCCATTGATCGTGAGCACATTATTCAATTCGTTCTGAGAGGAAGGGCCAGGGTCGCGCAAGCACTCTTTCCCCCGGAGCATTGGGCTGGACATGCATCCTTACCAGGGTACACATACGATCCAGAGGAGGCGAAGCGCTTATTAAAAGAAGCGGGGTTTGATCATGACCATCGGCCCACCATCACGTATAAAACCTCTACTGATCCCTTTCGATTGCGTTTGGCGACGATCATTCAATACCAACTCGACCAAGTCGGAATTGACGTCTCGATCCAGAGCCACGATTGGGGCACATTTTACGGTGACATCAAATCCGGCCGATTCCAAATGTATAGTTTGGCCTGGATTGGCGTGAAATCTCCGGATATTTTTCGATACGCCTTCCATAGTGACGCCATCCCTCCCGTCGGCGCCAACCGTGGTCACTATGCAGATGCCATGGCGGATCGTCTCATGACTCAAGCCGAACAGACCCTGGACAGGCAGGAACAGCAGACGCTGTATCGCACACTTCAAGCCCGTCTTTTGGACACCCTCCCGTATGTGCCTCTCTGGTTTGAAGACCATTATTCACTGACGTCCACCAGCATCACCGGCTATCAATTGAGCGCTGATGGCAATTACGACGGACTCAGTCAGGTCCAGTGGGTGGCCTCTCCCTCGCTTCCACCGAAACTCGTAACACGGCTCTACCCATGACACGCTGCCATGACCGGTCTACGCAGGCCCACTTGTTCCAGTCATCTCCCTCCCCGGTTTCATCATGACCCATTTCCTGGTGACTAGAATCTTGAGCGCGATGCTCGCCCTCTTGGGAGTGATTTGCCTGGTTTTCCTGTTGATTCATATTATTCCAGGCGACCCCGTAGAAGTGATGCTGGGTGAATCGGCTCAACCGACAGACAAGGAAACCTTACGCCACGCCTTAGGCCTGGATCTTCCTCTCCATCAACAGTGGTGGATCTATTTCAACGGTCTCCTGCATCTGGATTTGGGAACATCGCTTTTTTCGGGTCGAGCGATTCTGGATCTGCTCATTGAGCGCATTCCCGCCACCCTCTACTTAAGTCTCGTCTCTCTGGTTGTGGCGATCGGGTTGGCACTTCCCCTTGGCCTCGTAGCGGCCGTCCGCCAACACACCCCTCTGGATTATGGCGCCATGGGATTTGCGTTGTTCGGGATGTCGATTCCCAATTTCTGGATGGGGCCCTTACTCATTTTAGTCGGTGCGCTCTGGCTAGGCTGGTTTCCGGTCAGTGGGCAGGAAGGCTGGAACTCCGTCGTGCTGCCTGCCCTGACACTTGGAACGGCAATGGCGGCCATCTTGGCCAGAATGATTCGTAGCAGTGTCCTTGAGGTATTGGGTGAAGACTTCATGCGGACCGCCCACGCCAAAGGCCTCTCCTTAACCCGAGCGGTCCTGTTCCATGCACTCCCCAATGCCCTCTTGCCCATTTTGACTCTCCTGGGCCTTCAGCTCGGGGGATTACTTGGTGGAGCCGTCATTACGGAAACCGTTTTTGCCTGGCCCGGGTTAGGGCTCCTGATGATTGAGGCCATCCAACAACGCGACTATCCAGTGGTGCAAGCGGCTGTTCTCTGTATCAGCGTGACGTATATCATGGTGAATCTGCTCACGGATCTGCTGTATGCATGGCTGGATCCCCGCATCCAATTTACCTCTGACTAACGATGCGTCTTTGGCTCCCACTATCTATCATCGCCGCGTGGGCCTTCCTGGCCATCCTCAATCCCATGTTTTCCTTAACCCCTGATGCCATTGATCTCACCAATATTCTTTCCCCGCCAAACCTTGCGCACTGGTTGGGACAAGATGAATTAGGCCGACCCGTTGCCGACCGCCTGATTAGTGGGGCACAAACCTCGTTTTTTGTCTCGCTGTGCGTAGTCGCCCTGGGAGTCAGTCTCGGAGGAATTCTCGGCGTCTCCAGTGCGTATCTTAGCGGTTGGGTCGATGCGGTCTTTGTGCGGATTGTGGACGTGATGCTCGCCTTCCCCGGGTTACTTCTTGCCATCGCCCTCGCCGGGGCGTTGGGACCGGGAATCGGTAATGTGATTCTGGCTTTGGGAATCGTGGGTTGGGTGGGATATGCCCGACTGGCGAGAGGGCAGGTCCTGGCCCTCAAACACGCCGATCACGTGCTGGCCGCCCAAGCCATCGGCGCGCCCCCTTGGCGTATTATTCTCCGACACCTTCTGCCGTTGATCATGGCCCCGCTCATTGTGGAAGCCAGCTTTGGTGTCGCCGGCGCCATCATTGCCGAAGCGGGCCTCTCCTTTTTGGGACTCGGGGTTCAACCTCCTGCCGCGTCATGGGGAGCATGATCCGCGACGGGACCCGCTACATGTTAGTAGCTCCCCACCTGGTCGTCTTTCCCGGTTTGACCCTCATGGCGGTCGTGCTTGCGGCAAATATGTTGGGAGACTGGCTAAGAGATCGATTGGATGTGAAAGAACAGAGCTCTCGAAGACCTTCATGAGGCCCGTCGAACATTAGGCTGACAAAAAAGGTGACTGCGGGGTTCCACCCACAGCCACCTTCTCTCCTGCAAGATTCAACAATGAAAGAAATGTCTTTGGTCGGTCAGGGTGTTTCTTTTTGTTCTAAAGGGAGTGGGAACGAGATAATGATTCCACCCATGACATCGCCTAGTTTGAAATCTCGCTTAGAACTCAGCAAATGCCCGTTGTGGCATTCCACACAGGCTTTAGAGACAGCCCGATCCGCATAAATGGCTTTAAAAAACCGTTGATCTCCTCTTTTAATAATTCCACTATACACCTCATCGGGATCCTCGGACACAACTTTTAAACCGGCCTCTTCGAACACGTTGCTCGGCCCATTCTCCTCATAAATAGGCCACAGACTGGCCAGACGATACCGCAAGCCGGACCCACTCATGGCGACCGCTTTTCCACCCATCAAGAGCATTTGAGCCGGGAGAGGAAGCGCCTTCCGTTGTTTCCAGGCTTCTGCGGCAATCACGATTCGATTTTCTTGCATGCGCTCCACTACATGAGTGGTATAGAGTGCCCGGTCCGCGGCAATGACCGCATGAATATACTCGGCCACCACTTCAGGAGAGAAACTCACCACGGTACCTGGTGCCATCCTGACTTCCGATTCGTCTTCTCCAGCTCCTCGAGCCATCTCCCAGCTGCCTGTCATCACCATTGAACCAAGCACGATTCCTAAGAACAACATCCGTATAACCATGGTCGCCCTCCTTTCGTCCCTTACCACTTCAGTAAATGAATCAACATCCTGTTGCCTTGCTTAGAGCGGGCTCCCTCAGGAGACTTCTCCTGTTCTTGGACTATCTGAAATCAATTTCCCTCGTCTCTCGGGTTGCCACTTCGTGGCACACGTGACAGCCCTTTAGGGAATCTGTCGTCTAATGGAAGGAATAATTTCAGCTCCTTCCTCCAACAACTCCAATCCAAAACGGGGATTCTCCTCTATCTCATGCGCACTTCGTCGACCTATTGGGGCCTCATACTCAAAATTTGCCACAGTCGCGCTCTTAGTGGTTACCGTGACTTGTTGTTCCACAAACTCCTTCATCCCGGGATGCCAGGCAGTCAGCACATAGTCTCCAGGAGGGACATCGCGAATTTCAAATTTTCCGTCCTCTTGGGTAATGGCGTAATACGGGTTCTCGAGCACCAATCCCCAGGAAAACATATAGGGATGGAACCCGCACTGCATGACAAACACATTCCGTCCCTTTCGCAAATGAATTTTTTCCACCATCGGTTCACCGGGAAGATGTTTCTTGCCAAATATTCCCGCCACCTGATGAAAAGGATTCATGGGTAACGGACGGTTAAACAACACCCTGGCCCCTCGCTCTCTGGCCGTTTCATAGGCCTGAATATCATGTTCCACCGGATCCATATTGACCACGGTCAGTTCATCCCCGTCGCGCAACACATTCACAAACGGAATAAAGTCACAGTCTATTGACTCGATCCTGACTTTAGGCACCTGAAACGGTTTCCCTTTTTTGAGATCTTTGAGATACACCACCACATCCTTCAGGCTTTGATCAGGCCCAATAATAAAATCCTCAACAAGTCGCCACCCTGTTCCGGTAGAAATTTGTCCACAAAACACCGGATCGGGAATCGTCACCAGATTGAAGGCCATGGGTCTGGGCTTTTCTCCCGAAATGGTCACTTTCCCTTGAATGGCTCCCCCATTTGTCACCGTGATTTCATCATAAGACCAAGCC
>Ga0224497_10000643_pt1 | contig 23795 bp, 21 predicted proteins | sample SF_Jul11_sed_USG_4_FD_167970 | JGI IMG/M metagenome (GOLD analysis project Ga0224497, IMG submission 167970) | Sediment microbial communities from San Francisco Bay, California, United States - SF_Jul11_sed_USGS_13 | ecosystem: Environmental > Aquatic > Marine > Sediment | place: USA...
CATTTCCACTGGGGTTTGTCCTCCGCCTTCACTCAAGATCTCTATTTCGGCCGTTCGATTTTCGGTTACCGGGAAGCCAAAGGGCGCTCCCATTAGTTGCTCAGATGTTCGTTGGAAGAGCTGCTCCGCTGCAGGATTCGTAAAACGGATGAGCCCATCTGTTCCAATAATGACCACGCCATCAATAATATGATGAATGAGAAGTCGGAAATGCTTTTCGTGATCTCCCATGGCGTTCCTCTTGGGTTGAGGCATAAATTGAGGCGGAAGGGAATTCACAGCAACTCGTTATTCTTAGAATTCGCTAAAGATGAAAAAAGAGAAGAGACCTTGCTAAGGGTTCTTATTTATTGACCACAAAGGGAAAAGGTCAGTGCCTGTGTCTTCCTGTAACTTGAAGATTTTTTCTAGGGTGATCAAAATCTGAACTTGGAGATTTCGTGAAAGGGGGGTTGATTTTGTTGATGGCTTTTCAGGAGTTATGTGCCAATGGGGTGATGGCTGAAAGGAAAAATAATAAAAGGACTAATTGATCATACGGCTGGATAGAAAATTTTGCAAGAATGGCCAATAGGAGAGGGAGTGACGAGGGCTTTTGAAGGTTTAGGAAGTCTGAGCTAGAGGTGATTGGGCGAGAGGGTGTCCAAGGAAAGCAGGGCGGACATTTTTCTCATTCAGGCAAAGGCAATCTTCAACTTTTCAGGTATGTACCATGTGCTGGGCGCTCTCATTGGCGGGGAGTGGCGGCGCGATCCAATACCCTTGCATGGCATCGCATCCATGTTCCTCCAGGAAATCCGCTTGTTCTTGTGTTTCCACCCCTTCGGCGATGACTTGAAGTCCCAGGGCTTTGCCTAAAGAAATGACGGCATTCACGATAGCCGCATCGTTGGTGTTGTGGGGCAGATGTTGAATGAGGCTTTGGTCGAGTTTGATGCCGTCCACCGGAAACGACTTCAGGTACCGAAGCGAGGCATAACCTGCTCCAAAATCATCAATGTACAGATGCACGCCCATCGCCTTTATTTCACGGAGCGTCTGGAGGGTTTCTTCCGTTTCATGAATCAGAAACGTCTCGGTGAGTTCCAGTTTGAGATTTTCCGGATCCAAATGAGAATGCTTCAGGATGTCTTCTATGAGCGCAGGGAGATTGCCCTGATGAATTTGTCGGGCTGAGAGGTTTACGGCGACATGAGGGGCAGGAAATCCCTGCTTTTCCCAGTATTTGGCTTGTTTGCTGGCTGTACGCAATACCCACTCGCCGATGGGAATGATCATGCCATTTTCTTCGGCCTGCGGAATGAAGTGATTTGGACCAATGAGGCCTTGGTAGGGGTGATGCCAGCGCAATAAGGCTTCCATGCCAATGACTTGCTTGGTGCGAAGATTCATTTGTGGTTGGTAATGGAGGAGAAATTCTTCTTTGGCCAAAGCTCGACTGAGCTCCACTTCAAGCGTCGAGCCATCGAGACCCGCTGTTTTCATGCCGGCGGTGTAAAACTGATAGGTATTGCCGCCTTGCGCCTTGGCTCGATACATCGCGGCGTCGGCATGTGATAAAAGTTCCTGGGGGTTGGCGCTATCCCAGGGGTAGATGGTGATCCCGAGGCTTCCGGTCACATGGAGTTGGTGTTGCTTGACGCTGACGGGTTGAGCCAGAAGGTGAAGAATACGATGCGCGACAGAGGCGACATCCTCGATCGACACAATTTGTTCCAGGAGGACTGCAAATTCATCTCCTCCTAATCGGACACCCGTGTCAATTTCTCTGATACATTTCTTAATCCGTGCAGCCACGGTTTTAAGTAAGGAGTCGCCATACTCATGGCCGAGGGTGTCGTTGATGTTTTTGAAATGGTCGAGGTCCAAAAACATCAGGGCAATTGCCGTGTCGTTCCGACGACAGCGAGCCACCGCACAATTTAACCGTTCATAGAAAAGGCCTCGGTTTGCGAGCCCTGTTAGATGGTCGTAGTGAGCCAACTGGGTAATGCGTTGGGTGGCCCGATGGCGTTCCATGGCGTACCGAATGGCTCGGCACAGAGTCGAGCTGCTCGTTTGGCCTTTGATTAAATAGTCCTGGGCTCCACTTTTCACAGCTTGAATCGCCTGGTCTTCTTCCTCAACGCCGCTCAAAATCAGAATCGGGGCGCCAGGGCAGTACTGAATGAATTGCGGGATGGATTCAAAGGATTTTCCATCCGGTAAATGCGAGTCCAGAATGATAGCTTGATAAGGGTTTCGTTGGACGAGGTCGAGGGCGTCGCTGAGAGAAAGGCTGTGTTCCAAGGTAAATTGGTTTTGAAGCCCATCTTTCAGCATATTTTTTATAACCAGAGCCTCTTTGGGATCATCTTCAACCAACAGAAGTGAAATCATGATTGATGCTTTCTCCCTATTTCAGCTCGTTCTTGTGTCTAGGGACTTTTGACGCTCGAGAAGGCGGTCCTAGGCTATCTTGTCGGATGTAGCAGCATTTTCTTAATAGTTTCTGTTGATTTTGTCTCATTGAGGCCTCAATTGCATAAACCAATTACATGATCATAGCTATATGAAATCACAATAAAAACAATTGGTTAACCGTATTTTGAGACAAGGAATTTCGATGAACTGTACAGGGTGAGAATAGGTATTTTGTTATATGTGATTTTATGGTTCCCTTAGGAAATTTCACTTTACTTTGCAGTTAGAAATTTAATATAGTGTTATCAAATTGCTCCTTGTATTCGTACCTTCGCTTTTCTCAACCAATAGGTCTTTTTCCTGGTTTCGCCTCACAAAGGGATGACGTACTTTCTACTCACTGTAGGGGAATTCCTCCTAAGTCTGTATTCCAGTGTGCACTCTATCCCTCAATCAAATGTCTTGAATTGGAAGGATGAATGAAGAAATGTGATGGGGGTTCTCTCTTGAAAAGAATGCCCACTGTCTCAATGTGAAAAGTGGTATGATTGGGTAAAGTTATTAATTTTGAAGGAGTTATGTATGGGGAAGACAGCGTCGTTGCCAGAGGTGATTCAGCGATTAATTGAGATTGGGAAGCCCAAAGGGCATGTGACTATAAAAGATTTAACGCATATTCTTCCTGCCGATCAGATCACCTCTGATCAATTACATACCATTTTGAGCGAGTTGCACGAGGTCAACCTTCAAGTGATCGATCCTTCAAAGCGGACGGCCTTGCAGTTGGCGGCTCTGAAAAAGAACGCTGGGCAAGAGGATTCCGATGATTCAGAGGAGGAAACGGATTCTTCCTTAGATATTGATTTGACGCCAGGTGAACCTACCCGAATCGATGATCCGGTTCGTTTGTATTTAAAAGAAATGGGACGGGTGCCTTTGCTCACCCGTGAAGGCGAAATTGAGCTTGCGAAACACATCGAAGAAGGCAAGCGTGAGTTGGCTTGTGCGGTCTACGGCATGCCGGTGAATATTCAATACCTGGAATCCCTCCATGACCAATTAAAACTCGAGGAGATTCGTGTTCGAGACATCGTGCTCCTACAGGAAACATTGGAGGAAGAGGAAGTTGAAGAGGAGGCCGTAGCTAGTGAACAGGAGGATGAAGAGCTTCGATTACGAACCCTAGAGAGCCTGGCAACGGTTCGCAAGATTGGACGGGGGCTGCTCTCCCTCTACACTCAAAATCGAGAAGGCCAAACGACCAAAAATACGAAGGCACAACTTGAGAAGCGCAGGGTTGGCCTGGCCGATCAATTTGTGGATCAAATCGAGGCACTTAACCTGCATCAACGTGTGAAAGATCAAATGTTAAGGCGTGTCAAAGATGTTGGTCAGGAGATCCGGTCAGTTGAAATGGTAATTGCCCGTCATGTGAAAAAGCTTGGGTTTGCTGGGCAGGACGGCTTGCAGGTGATTGGGAAAAAACCACGTTCGACTTCAAAAGGAAGTTCGCTGAGACGCAAACAGCAATTGACTCCTGAAGAAGTTGAAAAATTAAAAGAAGAAGTGGAAGTGGGGAAAGCCACCCTCTTACGCATTCAAGACGACGTGCTGGGTATGCCAATGGAAGAATTTACGGCTGCCCTGACTATTTTGGAGACGGCTGAGGAAAAGGTGAAACGAGGGAAAGCCCAATTGATCGAGGCGAATTTGCGATTAGTCGTCAGTATTGCCCGGAAATATACGAATCGGGGATTGCAGTTTATCGATTTGATCCAAGAAGGCAATATTGGATTGATGCGGGCAGTCGATAAGTTTGAGTATCAACGTGGCTATAAATTTAGCACCTATGCGACGTGGTGGATTCGACAAGGTGTGACTCGTGCCATTGCCGATCAGGCTCGTACCATTCGTATTCCGGTACATATGATTGAGGCCAATACCAAATTAGCGCGGACGGCGAGGCAGTTAGTGCAACAATTAGGGCGTGAACCGACCCCCGAAGAAATTGCCGAACGGATGGGATTAACTCCTGAAAAGGTCCGAATGATGTTGGATATTTCAAAGGGAACTATTTCTCTTGAAACGCCAATCGGAGAAAAAGAGGATAGCCAGTTAGGAGACTTGATTGAAGATAAAAATGCAGTCTCTCCCATGGATGCTGCGAACCGTTATGATCTGCAACGTCAAATTGCCAATGCCTTAGGCGTGCTGACTCCTCGCGAAGAGACGGTGATCCGTAAGCGGTTTGGGATCGGTGATAGTACCGATCATACATTGGAAGAAATTGGGCAAGACTTTGATGTGACTCGTGAGCGGATTCGCCAGATTGAGGCCAAGGCCCTAAAGAAACTTCGTCACCCAAGTTGTAGTCACAAACTTCGGAGTTTGGTAGACCATCTCTAATCTAAGTACATTATGAATGGGTAAGGCCCCGTCATGTACATGACGGGGCCTTTTTTTTGCCGTATCCTTGTGACTTTGGACATGGATACCCTTGGTTGTCTCTTTATCATGTATTCACTCATTTTGCGTTCCCCTTCTCGGTCCCGCTATGGAGATGGTAAGATTTTCCTAAGATGCGAATTTTAGTGGTGGAAGATGAACCAAAGGTGGCTTCCTTTATCCGGCGAGCGTTGGAAGAGGAAAGTTATGCGGTTGACGTGTGCGCGGATGGACCAGGAGGGTTGGATTGGGCTCAAGCGGTAAATTATGACTTGATTGTTTTGGATTTAATGTTGCCAGGATTGCCAGGACTAGAGGTCCTTAAACGTGCCCGTGCGGCAGGTGTTAAAACTCCAGTGCTTATTTTGACGGCACGTTCGGAAGTGGATCAACGGGTCAAGGGGCTAGATGCTGGGGCTGATGATTATTTAACGAAACCCTTTGCGATTGAAGAATTACTTGCCAGAGCTCGAGCGCTTCTTCGACGAGCCGGAGGGGCGCCAACCGGCATTCTTCAGGTAGACGATGTGATATTAAATCCTGTCACCCGAGAAGTGACTCGTGGCGGCCAACGTCTTGAATTTACGACGAAAGAATATGCGCTCTTAGAGTATTTAATGCGAAATGCGGGGCGGGTCTTAACGCGGTCCATGATTACTGAGCATGTGTGGGATTTGGATTTTGACACGTTTACCAATGTGATTGATGTCTATATTAGTTACTTGCGAAACAAAATCGATAAAGGACGGGAACGAGGTCTGATTCAAACGGTCCGGGGAAGCGGATATATGATGAGGTCTGACGGGTGAAAACCACGTCGATCCGAGTTCGATTAACCCTGTGGTATGGATCCGCGTTGGCTCTCATTCTGGTTCTTTTTGCTGTGGCTTTGTATTTGGTCATGTCCCGTGCTCTTCGTGAGCAGGTGGATGCGTCGTTGGATGAGGCTGCAGCCGTGGCGATCAGAACATTGGGCGAGCATCGGTTTGGGCCATTCTTGATTTTTGAAGATTTATCTCAGGACTTTCCTGAAATCGCGCTGTTGGATAAATTTTTCCAAATTTTTGGGCCGGCTGGGCAGGTTACGATTCAGTCGGCCAATATTCAAAGTCGGGAGATTCCATTGAGTCAGACATCGTTTCGTGCCTCCCTTGATGGAAAATCAACGTTTGAATCCGTCCAATTTGAAAAAGGGGTTCCACTTCGGTTGCTGTCGGTTCCTATTCGTCAGGGAGATCAACTGGTGAATATTTTACGGGTTGGGACATCCCTCCACCCAACTGAACGAATGTTGCATCGGCTCTTAGCCGGTCTCTATATCGCGTCTCCTGTCGCATTGCTCGTGTCTTTAGTCGGAGGGTGGTTTTTGGCAGGGCGGGCGCTGCGTCCGGTTCATGCGATTACACAAGCGGCCCAACGTATAGCGGCTGGGGATTGGACTCAACGGATACAAACTCCTCATTCCAACGATGAAATTGGACAATTGGCCTCGACCTTTAATGACATGATTGGACGATTGGACGTGTCGTTCCGGCAAATCCGCCAGTTTAGTGCGGATGCGTCCCATGAACTTCGAACACCCTTAACCATTACAAAAGGGGAGACGGAGCTGGCGTTACGGCGACCGCGACAAGCAGAAGATTATCGGGTGGTGCTGGAGAGTAATTTAGAAGAGATCGACCGCATGAGCCGGATTGTGGATGAGCTTTTGTTTTTATCACGAGCGGATCTTGGGGAAATTAAGCTCAAGATGCTTCCGGTTCAGTTGGATGATTTAGTGCGAGAAATTCAGCAACAGGCGTTGGTGTTGGGCCAAGAACGTAACATCCACACCGTGCTCGAAGCCATTGAGCCCGTAATCGTCCAGGGAGACGATCTACGTTTACGGGAATTACTCTTAAATCTGGTGGATAATGCCGTGAAATATTCTCAAGAAGGACAAACGGTGGAACTCTCTTTATTTGTGGTTGGAAACCAGGGGAAGTTAGTGGTTCGAGACCATGGTATTGGCCTTGCTCCTGAGGATCATGGCAGAATTTTTGATCGGTTTTACCGAACAGATGAAGCGCGTGCTCATGCGGCAAAAGGGACTGGATTGGGTTTGGCTATTTGTAAGTGGATTGTGGAAGTTCATCACGGGACCATTGAGGTCCAAAGTGTGGTTCATGGTGGTTCTTGCTTCACGGTTTTCCTGCCTTTGGCTCCCTCCGCAACGAGAGTGTAAGAGACGGACACTTCTCGCTCTATTAAAAAGTTTTAATTTTCCCCTAATTTCCCTTTCATCTCGGGGTGGTACAAATGTGACTGTACTAACCAAGCAAGAGGGGGATGCTGCCTGTGCCAAGGCTCTCGACCAGAATGCACAAAAAGGGGATTTCTGTTTCCACCAATTGGTCCGAGAGTGAATGGAATCGAATGGCAGGGTATAGGGCCTTCCCGATTCTTGTCGGGTTGGACAGACAAGTTCATGCTTGGGCCAAGTCTAATTGCCTATAACCCTTTAATGTTAGGAGGGGGAAATTTCATGACCACACTTCAAGCTGCTTCACAGTTCAACGAAACGCAGGAAAATCACGCACCATATTTGCACAAGGGCCGATCAATGAAACGGGCTCCTATATTGTCTCGAAATTTCCCAAAGCAGGTGGGTTTGGGTATGGACCAGGAGGAGAGCTCCAAAGCCATTGCAGAGCCTGGATCGATAAATTTAGAATCCATGTATTTTCGAGGGTTTCGTTCGCGCCCCCTTCTGAATGCTCAGGAGGAGCGGGCGCTGGCCACCCGACTGTATCAAGGCACGGCCAATCTCCGTTTATTGTTACAACAGGCTTTACAATTCACAAAGGGGCTGAGCAAGCAACCAGAGACTGAGGTGTTTCAAGCGGAATTGACGAAATATTCAGAGTTAAATGGGTATTCAGCTCCTGTTGTGGAAGACATTGTGGAGTGTTTGTTTAATATCGAGTCTTTCTCAGCCATGTGTGGCAAGACAGGCCAGAAGCTCAGTCTGAGGTTTTCGGAGATCCGTCTTGCGGTTTGTGAAGTTCGGGTAGAGATTGAAGAACCAAAAGATGCCTTGGTGCAACGGAATCTCCGTCTTGTGGTGGATGTCGCGAAGCGATACTTAGGCCGAGGGATGAATTTTCTGGATCTCGTGCAAGAAGGTAATATTGGACTGATGAAAGCGGCAGAACGCTTTGATTACACCCGTGGGTTTAAATTCAGTACATATGCCACATGGTGGATTCGCCAAGGCATTTCGCGAGCGGTTGCGGATCAAAGCCGGACGATTCGTGTGCCGGTTCATACGAATGAGGCATCCACCAAAATCGCCAAAACTGCTCAGCGCCTCGCGCAGCAATTTGATCGAGAACCCACGTTTGAAGAAATTGGACAACACTTGGAGATGACCGGCGATAGGGTGAAAGAAACGATTGAAGCGTTTCAGGAGCCGATATCCTTAGATGCTCCCTCCATTGATGGAGAGACTGAATTAGGAGAATTGATTCCTGACATGGGATGCCAATCCCCGGACGAAGAAGTGTCCCGTAAATCAAATGCACAGTGGTTGAATCAGATTTTTCAGATTTTGACTCCAAGGGAGCAACAAGTCATTCGTTTACGCTTTGGCATTGGGGTGGATGAAGCTTGGACTCTAGAGCAAGTGGGGCGTTCCATGTCGGTGACTCGTGAACGGATTCGTCAAATCGAGGTCGTGGCATTGAAGAAACTCAAGGAGTCCCATGTCAAGGCCATGCTGGCTGAAATTCGGTGACACGTTTTTGGTTGCGAAATTCAAATTGTACAGGATACAGTAACATGCTAGTAGCCTGACGTTGACGCACCAAAGGTGGAGGGTTTGGAAAAGCAGGAATCTCAAGGTTCCTGCTTTTCTTTTTGTGAGTGTAGGCACCCAGTTGGTCGTGCATCGGGATTTGAGTTATAGGTATTATTCGTTGGAAAAATACTCATGATCAGCGGAGATGGAGGTCGTTTGGTTAAGCGATAGGCATTAAGGCGGTATTGTGAAATTTCCCCTGACGTAGACACAATGGAAGAGGAACAGACTCTTTGTTGAGCGGATACCAGTATGCCAATTGTGATCACTCCACATCTTTCGATTCCTGATTCTGAGCTGCGATTTTCAGCTGCTCGAAGCTCAGGCCCTGGTGGGCAGCATGTCAATAAGGTGAATAGTCGAGTCATTTTAGAGTTTAATGTAAGGCATACTTCTGTCCTCAGTGCCTATCAAAAACGAAGAATTGCCGAAATGGTTGGCCAACGAATGAATCAACAAGGGGTCCTGAGGCTGCAGGCTCAACGACATCGCACCCAATCGGCCAATCGAGCTGATTTATTGGAGAAATTTGTGGAAATTCTGCAAGACGCGTTGCGCCCGGTGAAAAACCGTGTTCCGACTCGAGTGCCTCATCGAGTGCGTGAGAAGCGTTTGGAAGAAAAAAAACTTCGTACTCGTGTGAAGCGGGTGCGCCAAAACCCAAAAAATTTGGATGAAACGTAACTATCCGCAATTTTTGACGATAAGGAAATTTCATGACGACCCGTTCCTCTCATTCCGGTCCTTTGATGCCAACTCCTCCTCGTGCTAAACGAATCCCCCACCGGTTAGAACGTCACGGTCATGTTCGAACCGACGAGTATTATTGGCTCAGAGATCGGGAAAATCCTGAGGTCTTGGCCTATTTGCAGGCTGAAAATGAGTATGCTGCGTCGTTGAGAAGTCATACCCGGGATTTGGAGCAGGCCCTGTTTGAAGAGATCAAGGGCCGTATTCAACAAACGGATTTATCTGTTCCGTTTCAGCTGGGAGATTTTTGGTATTACACCCGGTATGAGGAGGGAAAGGAGTATGCCCTGTACTGCCGGAAAGAAAAGTCCCTGGCGAGTCCCGAAGCCATCATGGTAGATGGCAATGAGTTGGCTCAGGGGCATGATTATTTTTCATTGGGGAATTGGACGGTGAGTTCTGGTCAAGATATTCTTGCCTATGCCATAGATACGCAAGGTCGGCGTATGTATGCCATTGGCTTTAAAAATCTGGCCACGGGCGAGACGTTTGATGAATGCATTCCTTTGGTGACCGGAAATATGGAGTGGGGAAATGACAATCGTACCCTCTTCTATTCCAGACAAGATCCTGAAACGTTGCGATCATTCCAGATCTTTCGCCATCGGTTGGGGACCGATCCGAAGCTGGATACGTTGGTCTATGAAGAAACCGATGAGACCTTTTCGGTTTCTATCGAAAAAACAAAATCCAAACGGTATCTGTTGATTGGATCCTATCAATCCATAACGAGTGAGTACCGGTATGTGAATGCGGATAACCCGGAAGGCGATTTTCAGATATTTCAGGCTCGGGAACGAGGACATGAATACGATGTGGATCATCTTGGGGATCATTTCTGGATTCGAACAAATGATCAGGCCAAAAACTTTCGTTTGATGCGGACTGACAAAAAAACGACGAACAAAACACAGTGGCAAGAAGTTATTCCTCACCGGATGGAGGTGTTTTTGGAAGGATTCGAACTGTTCGAGAATTTCCTGGTGCTAGAAGAACGGAGGCAAGGGCTCATCCATCTTCGAATGCTTCGGACCTCGGATGGCTCTGAACATGAACTGGATTTTGGAGAGCCGGCCTACCTGGCAGCCTTGGGGGATAATTTTGAAGCCGATACTCCCTATCTTCGGTTTGGGTATACCTCGATGACCACCCCCATGACGATCTATGATTATCACATGGAAACACGAGAGAAAATTCTTCTGAAACAAGAGCCGGTCCTCGGTAATTTTCACATTAGCCACTACCAGACGGAGCGTCTTTTTGCTCCAGCATCAGATGGTATCTCCATTCCTATTTCCCTGGTCTACCGAAAGGGGTTTACCCCGAATGGCACGCATCCACTGTTACTGTATGGTTATGGTTCTTATGGCGCGAGCATGGATGCGAGTTTCAGTTCCCCCCGTCTCAGTTTGCTGGATCGTGGGTTTGTCTATGCGTTAGCCCATATTCGAGGTGGGGAGGAACTGGGACGACAATGGTATGAAAACGGCAAATTGTTATATAAGAAAAATACATTCACCGATTTCATTGCCTGTGCCGAATTTCTTATTCAGCAAGGGTACGCTGCTCCTCAGAAATTATTCGCTCTTGGTGGAAGTGCTGGTGGCTTGTTAATGGGCGCGATTATGAATATGCGGCCGGAATTGTTTCATGGTGTGGTGGCGCAGGTCCCTTTTGTGGATGTGGTGACCACTATGCTAGATCCCAATATCCCACTCACCACCGGAGAGTATGATGAATGGGGTGATCCCAACCAACAACAGTTTTATGAGTATATGCTTTCCTATTCGCCTTACGATAACCTTGGACCACAACCCTATCCTCATCTTTTGGTGACATCTGGCCTGCACGACTCACAAGTGCAATTTTGGGAACCGACGAAGTGGGTTGCGAAATTGCGTGCGCTGAAGACGGATAATCAACGACTTCTGCTGCGAACCAATATGGACGCAGGCCATAGTGGAGCCTCAGGCCGTTTTAAACGTTATGAGGAGACCGCGATGATCTATGCATTTTTATTGGATCTTGCCGGTTCCGTTGACATGTGAGGTCCTCACCTTTTCTCACGGATCTCATTGCAGATGTTGTTCTTCTAAACGCTCAGGCATCATTTTCAGGTGAGTCTCATCGAGCAGTAGGCGCATCTTAACGTTTGTTCGGGTGCCTTGATGAGGGCTGTCATCTTTCGATCCGGGGAGCAGCCCTATCCGTGTAGGCCCCTATAGACGTTGGGTCAAATGAAGGAAGAAAGTCAATGGTCGGCTCTTGCCAGATCAAAAAAGATTCTCTACATTCCTAGGCATGACCCCCCGACGATTCCGGGCAAAGGTTCTCAGCATTCGGCATCTGACTCAAGATGTTCGAGAATTGACGTTGGAGTTGGTGGATACCCCGACACTCGTGTTTCTCCCTGGCCAGTCAATTGCCGTGACCATCCCTGATAAAGCATCAGGTCTCTCGTTCCTGAGATATTATTCGCTTGCCTCACTTCCCAGTTCCTCTCATCAACTCGTGTTACTCGTTAATGTTGGAGAGCGCGGGAAAGGGGCGGCGTTTGCGTTGGAGCATTCGGTTGGTGAGGAGCTTGAATGTTCGGGGCCCTTCGGGTCATTTCACCTTCATGAGGATCCGGACCGCCATCTGCTATTTGTTGGGACTGGAACCGGCATTGCGCCCTTATGGTCTATGCTGTCCAGTCTCTTTAAGCAATCTTGTTCCCAGCCCATAACCCTGTTGTGGGGACTTCGAAGTGAGTCCGATATTTACTATTTGGACGAGTTGCAGCAGTGGGCTGATCGCTACCCCAATTTTTCCTTCATCCTGACTCTGTCTCAACCTGCCCACAATTGGAGGGGAAAGACCGGATGGGTGACGCACCTGCTTCAGGAGTTTCCGCATGTTGATCATCTGGCGGTGTATGTGTGTGGCAATCGAAAAATGGTTGCGGAGGTCACCGGCCTTCTTCAACACAAGGGGACGTGCCCCGTTTATCGCGAACGGCATCATGAAGAGGAATAGGGTGTTGGTTCTCGATTGGCAGATTTGTTCCTTGACATGTCCGGTTTAGGTCTCGCTTTGCCAATTCATTTTCGTTCACCATGTTATAGGCGATGGCTCTCGTGTGGAATGAGTTGAAAGGAAGTTGGAGTGCAAGATGAGATGAGTGTCACGGAACAGACGACTGAGTGCTCAGCTGAACACGATGAGCTCACTGCCGATCTTGGTATCTATCTCCATATTCCTTTTTGTGTGAAACGATGCCATTTTTGTGCATTTTATCTCGTCCTGCATGAAGAACAACGGGTGGAACAGTTTCTTCAGGCTCTTGAAGGGGAAATCGTGCTGTATGCTAAACAACCGGGAATGAGTGAGCGACCCGTCTCCACTGTATATGTTGGGGGTGGGACTCCCACTGTCTTACGTCCTGGACAGTTGGCAACAATTTTATCCAGCATCACGTCCAGGTTTTCTCTCTCGGAACAGTGCGAAATCACCGTCGAAGCGACACCGGAATCTCTCACGGACAAGTATGCGGATTTCCTTCAGCAAGCCGGCGTGACTCGTTTAAGTATAGGGATCCAATCCTTTGTTCAACAGGAACGGACGAGGTTGGGACTTTCGGGGACCATGGCGGAAGCCATGTCCGGCGTACACATAGCGAAACAGGCAGGATTCTCCAATATCAATCTTGACCTCATCTACGGGATTCCCGGCCAAACATTGCAGTCATGGGAAATGACTCTGACTCATGCACTAGAGCTGGATCCCTCTCATCTGTCCTGTTATGCGCTTTCACTTGAAAAAGGGACTCGATTCTATACGGAATTTCGGCGCGGGTCATTTGAGGTGATGGACCCGGATCATGAGGCGTGTTTTCAGCAGCAAGCTGAAGCCCAATTGGAGACGCTGAAGTTGTCTCGATATGAACTTTCAAATTGGGCGAAGCCCGGGTGCGCCTGTCAACATAATCTTCGATATTGGCAGGGTTTGGAGTATTTGGGATTAGGCCCAAGTGCCCAATCCTATGCCTCAGAAAGCCGGCATGGAAATGTGTCCAGTATTGAACATTATTCGAAGCACGTGATGACCGGGCAGTTGCCCATTGTCGCAAGAGAGCAGCTGTCTCGGTTTCAACAAGAAAAAGAGCGTATTGTGTTTGGGTTGCGTCTCCTTGAGGGGGTGCCAATTGATTGGGTTTATAAGGCATCTCGAGACGATGTCTGGGCGACATCTTTTAAGACATTGGTGGAAGAAGAGTATCTCCTTCTGACTGACAGGTGTGTGCAGTTAACGCGGAAGGGTCGTCAATTCGCCGATACGGTTGGCATGCGATTATTGTGAAAACAGAGGTACGACTTGATTCGAAGTCTTGAGCAACAATGTCAATATTCTTGAATGAAATGCCTGCTATTGAGGCGTTTTGCTGAAAGAGCCGTGCAATGTGGATTTCGTGGCGTTATAAACAGAGTTATTCAGAGATATTCAACAGCTTTTGTGGATGAATCCTCTCCTGAACTTTTTTGAAATAACAATAAATTGAGGTGTTTTTTGTATGGAAGTCACGCTCCATCTATGTTGAGGTGAATATTGAAAAGTGATAATTAACAATTAGTTATGTGACAATGTAGTTTTTCTAAACAATAGTCTAGCTGGGAAGAATCGTACATGAAGACTGATTGGATGGTATTTCTCCACAAGCCTTGGGGATAAACAGTAATCCTTCCGGATTATTCCCACGGAAATGTCATGGTTGCTCTGTATGTCTAGGTTCGGAATGAGGCTTTTGTGGCCTAAATAGTGAGAAGAGGCCAGTTCATGATAATAGGAGTTCGCCCATTGGCAGGATCGAAGCAAGCAGGGAGCCCTGGCAAGATGTCGATTGTCGCCTCTTGCTGATCTGGGCTTTCTCCAGGCGAAGATTAATTCCTTGTGTTCCTGACCTGGCGGTGCCTTGGGCAATCTGCCTCGCCTAAGTCTTTCAGTGGAGGATGAAGTAGATGGCATGTTGCATGAGATGAAAAAAACGAGCAGTATGCAACCATCTGAAACGTGTCAATCGTGGACGAGTTTTGATGCTTGAGAATGACCTTCTAAGGAAAGGGGAAAATTCCTCTGCTCTCTATTTCTGCTGAGGCATCGTAATCTCATGAACCCAATTTCTCCTATGCCCATTGTTTCAGGCCCCGAGAAACATCCGACCAAATCTGCTCCAACGCATCGTTTATCCAAAAGCCGCTTTCTGGCGGGTTTGCAATGCGCCAAGCGGTTGTATTTGGAAATCCATTCGCCAGAATTAGCTACGCCTCCTACGCCGGACCGCCGGGCCATCATGGATATGGGTACCGAAGTTGGCGTCGTTGCGCGTCAATATTTCCCTCAAGGCGTCTTAATTGAAGAAACGCACCGTCAAATTCCTGCAGCCCTTCTTCGCACCAGTGAGCTGGTGAAGGATTCAGCCGTCCGGTCTTTGTTTGAAGGGGCCTTTGTGTGGCAAGGCATTTTGGTCCGTGTGGACATCTTGGAGCGGGTTGATGCCACGCGTTGGCGGTTGGTTGAAGTGAAGGCGACATCGAAAGTGAAAGCCACACATCTGGACGATCTGGCCATTCAGGCTGCAGTTCTGGAGGGCGCCGGCATTGAAGTCACCGGGTGTTTTTTGATGCATCTGAATACTCAGTATTCTTTTCTTGGCGGAGATTTGAATTTAGAAGAAATGTTTGTCTTGGAAAATAAGACCGGGGAAGTGGAGGCGCGTCGGCCATTGATCCAAGCACAACTTGAGGATATGTGGAAGACGTTGCAACAGGCGACGCCACCCTCTATCGTCCCTGATAGTCATTGCCATCAGCCGTATGAATGTCCCTTCTGGAACCATTGTATAAAAGAGAAACCTCAGCGTTGGGTGTTTCATCTCCCTGGCAGTTCGAAATTGCAAACGCTCCTCCTGGAGGAGGGGATTGAAACCATTGATGAGATTCCCGACCATATTCAGTTGTCTGCAACTCAGCAACGGGTGAAGGATAATGTGGAATGGATCTCACCTCTGCTTCGGCCTCGTCTGCAGTCGGTCAGTTTCCCAGTTCATCATTTAGATTTTGAAACCTTTATGCCCGCGATCCCAACGTTTGCTCATACGCGTCCCTATCGGCCGATTCCCTTTCAGTGGTCAAACCATATTGAATATCCTGATGGCACGGTTGTGCATCATCATTACCTGTGCACCGATGGCCGGGACCCGCGGGAAGAGGTGGCCATGAGTCTGTTGGAAAGCGTGGGAGATGCCGGGACCATTTGTGTCTATTCGGAGTATGAACGGTTTCTGCTTTTTGCGCTGGGAGATGTGCTTCCTCAGTTGAAGCCCGCCCTTTCTAAGGTGGTTCGCCGGTTGTGGGATCTTCTTTCGGTCATTCAGCAACATTATTATCATCCAGACTTTCACGGATCCTATTCCATTAAAACCGTGTTGCCGGCTTTGGTGCCTACCTTGGCCTATGATGATTTAGCGATCCAAAATGGAGCCGTGGCTGCCGTCATGTATCAAAAAATGGTCTTTCATGAAACGGACTTGATGGAGCGGGCTCACATCGCCCAGGCCTTACATGAATATTGTGGCCGGGACACCTGGGCAATGGTTGAGCTGAGAAGGGTTCTCCTGGATCGGGTTGGAGGTCGCTTTCCCTAAGAAGTGTGTCAAATTTCGTTGACCCATTGGTCCGTCGCTGCTAGAATTTCACGATTCCTGTCTTTCCCAGACTCCACCAATCCAACGATGCCTGTGTGCAGATATTCTGACTCCTCAACAACGCAATTTATTTAGGTGAAATACCTAGTGAATATCCTTGTATTACATGGGCCTAATCTGAATTTGCTTGGAACTCGTGAGCCAACCATCTACGGAACCATCACCTTGGACGAGGTGAATGCGTCACTGAAAAAGTTGGGAGTGGAGTTAGGGGTCTCGGTCGAAAGCCGGCAATCCAATGTGGAAGGGGAATTGGTCACTTGGATCCAAGAGGCGAACGCACGATTTGAGGGGCTGGTGTTTAATCCTGCTGCGTATACCCATACCAGTATTGCCCTCCGGGATGCGATTGTGGGCGTGGGCATTCCCATGGTCGAAGTCCATTTATCGAATATCCATCGCAGGGAAAGTTTTCGTCGTCGGTCCTACCTTGCTTCGGTTTCGCTTGGGCAAATTTCTGGATTTGGACCACAAAGTTACCTGCTTGGACTGAGAGCTTTGGTTGATGCGCTTCAGCGGACAATCCCAGCACCCGGTTGAATTTTCTGTTCACTTTTTTGGCGAGGAGTTGGATGACGTGATTACGACTGCAGATTTTCGAAATGGGTCGCGCTTAGAGCTAGATGGGCAACCCTATTATATTGTGGAATTTCAACATGTAAAACCCGGTAAAGGCCCAGCCTTTGTTCGAACAAAACTGAAGGGCTATAAAACGGGGAACGTCATTGATCGAACATTTCGTTCTGGAGAAAAATTCGACGAGCCCAATCTTGAGGAATGCGAGATGCAGTTTCTCTATAACGCTGGCGATGAATATGCGTTCATGGATGTCAGTAGTTTTGAGCAGTTTACGTATCGAAAAAGCCAATTGGGCGAAAACGTTGATTTGCTCAAGGAAAATACGGTCGTCAAAATCCTGTTGTATCATGATGAGCCGATCGCGGTAGAGTTGCCGGTGTTTATGGAGTTGAAAGTCGTGGAAACTGACCCCGGTATCCGTGGAGATACGGCATCTGGTGGGACTAAGTTGGCCGTTGTCGAGACCGGGGCCGCAGTGAAAGTGCCACTCTACCTGGAAGCCGGGGAAGTTATTAAAATTGATACGAGGACGCGCGCCTATGTAGAACGGGTCCGGTAATCGGGTATCCCTCCTCTACATGGTATTCACGAACTAGGAGACTATGGCTGATTCATCCAGAAGAGAAATCGAAGACCTTGTCGAAGTGTTAAACCGGCACCACCTGACCGAGTTGGAATTCGAAAAAAAAGGCGTGCGAATACGCATCAGGCGGGATCATCTGCCGGCTGTTTCTTCCCCCCAGGTGGACATGTCAAAGACGGCAGAAGCTGGTCCCCCCCTGGAGAGGCCAGTTCCCCTCCTCTCTGCTGAATCCGCACATTTCCTGACTGTGACCTCGCCTATTGTCGGGACCTTTTATCGTTCCGCCTCTCCTGATACGGATCCCTATGTGGAAGAAGGTGATATCGTCAAAAAGGGGCAAGTGCTCTGCATTGTTGAAGCCATGAAACTGATGAATGAAATTGAGTCGGAAACTGATGGGAAAGTCGTGAAAATTCTCGTGGAAAGCACGACTCCGGTTGAGTTTGGCCAGCCGCTGTATTTAATTGATCCGTTGTCGGGGTCTTGAGCCCCGTTCTTTTTTCTGGAAGTGAAAGCGAGAGTCAGATGCTCTTGAGGACTGGGATGTCTTCCTAGAGTCTTTTTATCTAAGGATACGACGTGTTTAAAAAAATACTCATTGCCAATCGTGGAGAAATTGCCCTGCGGGTGATTCGGGCGTGCCAGGAATTGGGGATTCGCACTGTCGCGATTCATTCCGACGTTGATGCTCAATCGCTCCATGTGCGTTACGCAGACGAACATGTGTGCGTCGGGCCTGCCGAAGGCGGGTTGAGCTATAGAAATATCCCGAATGTATTGAGTGCTGCGGAAATTACCGGAGTGGATGCGATTCATCCGGGGTACGGGTTTTTAGCCGAAAATGCCCATTTTGCCGAAGTGTGTGAGTCGATTGGGATCACCTTTATTGGCCCCAGTTCTGAGCATATTGCCTTACTCAGCGATAAATCAAAAGCCCGTGCCCATATGAAGAAGCGGGGAATCCCCGTGTTGCCAGGGAGCGATGGTGAAATTGACGACCCCAAAGCCACTGTCGCTATTGCCAAAAAACTTGGGTTTCCGGTCATTGTGAAAGCATCAGCCGGTGGCGGAGGACGAGGGATGCGGGTGGTCTGGCATGAAGAGGAGTTGACCCAAGCCATCGAATCGGCTCAATTAGAAGCGCAAGCAGCGTTTGGTCATGGTGGCGTATATCTCGAGCGTTTCTTTGAAGATCCACGGCACATCGAATTTCAGATTATGGCAGATAACCATGGGCATGTTGTCCATTTTCATGAACGAGATTGTTCCATCCAGCGTCGATATCAAAAGGTGCTGGAGGAATCCCCGTCTGCGGCGTTGGACGATACGTTACGGCGAAAAATGGGGCAGGTTGCGGTTGAAGCCATCAAGTCCGTGAAGTATCGAAATGCCGGGACCGTCGAGTTTCTCGTGGATCAAAGTGGAAAGTTTTATTTCATGGAAGTCAACACGCGTATTCAAGTTGAGCACCCGGTCACAGAAATGGTCACAGGAGTGGACCTGATTAAGGAGCAAATTCGCATTGCAGCTGGAGAGGAACTGTCCTATCGACAAAAAGATATCCAATTGACCGGGCATGCGATCGAATGCCGAATCAATGCTGAATGTCCTGACCGATTAACTCCTAGCCCCGGTACAATCACAAAATTTTGTCCCCCTGGCGGACCTGGGATACGAGTCGATACGGCCATGGATACGACCGGTATTGTGCATCCGTATTATGACTCGATGATTGCGAAGCTTATTGCCTTTGGGCGAGATCGAGATGAAGCCATGGCTCGAACACGCCGTGCGTTGGATGAATTTGTGATTGAAGGGATTAAAACCAGTATTCCTCTCCATCGCCGGATTCTTGATCATCCTGATTTTCAGAAGGGTCCCGTGTCTACTCGATTTCTAGACCGGCTCCTTGCGTTACAAGCCCCATGACCGCAGAGAGTGCTCCTCGCGTTTTTTCTCCTCCTGCTACGTTTTCTGGATTCTATCTGATTGTTGATGACAGCTGGACCTCGCGGTGTTCATTGATTGAGGTCGTGCATCAAGCGAGCGAAGCGGGGGTCAAGCTGGTGCAATATCGCAATAAAACCGGATCGATGAAACAGGCGTATGCGGCGGCGTATGCTCTTCGAGGTGTGGCTGCAGAGAGGGGGATGACGTTTATTGTGAATGATCGATGTGATTTGGCTTTAGCTGTCGAGGCTGATGGTGTTCATCTTGGTCAGGACGACCTTCCGGTACTCCTTGCACGAAATGTGGTAGGACAGACGATGTTGATTGGCGTCTCCACTCACAATCCTGAACAGGTGCGAATGGCCACGGAAGAAGGAGCGGATTATTTAGGGTTTGGCCCTATTTTTTCGACAGGAACCAAAGCGAATCATGATCCGGTTGTTGGTATTGAAGGACTGGTTGGTGTTCGAGAGCTGACCACCCTTCCCATCTTTGCTATTGGTGGGATTGTTCCCGATTCTGTTCCGGCACTCCGGGCGGCAGGCGCCAATGGCGTGGCGGTCGCTTCGGCCATATTCGATGCGGTTGATCGCCCAAGAGTGTTGGCTCAGTTTATGGAACAATTGTAATGAGATGTCTGGCTAATCGTTGAATTTCAGGATGGTTGGCTAAGTTTTCCACTCCCGTTCGCCAGTGCGTCTGCACGGTTTCTTGAAAATCCAACGGGCCAAATACAGGCACTGTCGACCATTCCTGAATCAGGGCAACCGTCGATGTTCGCTGCTGAATGAGGCTCTCGGTTTGAGTTGTAAGCATGGGATCATTCAGGACGATTCCGCACGGCTTGATCCCGGCACCATGCAGTGCTTCCAAGGTCAGGAGAAGATGATTCACGCTGCCAAGGCTCGTCCGTCCGACGACAACAGCCGGAAGCTTCAGCGTCACGATCAGGTCTCGTATGGTCTGTGTTGGTGAGAGTGGAGTGAACACCCCTCCTGCTCCTTCCACGAAAATCACGGAGTGCTGTTGCCTGACGACTTGAAAGGCGGTGGCAATACGCGCCACATCGATGGTCGTTCCAGCCGCGCGCGCGCAAGCTAACGGCGCAAGGGGCTGACGAAAGGCATAGAGGCATATTGACGCGAAGGGAGGAGGAGGGGAGAGTAAGCTCTGAAGACGGCCTGCGTCGGAAGTCTCTGGCTGTTGAGGATCCATACCTGTCTCAACCGGCTTCATCACGCCTACTCGGTGTCCTTTTTTTTGCAACGCCAGAACCAAGGCAGCCGTGATGGTTGTTTTTCCCACCCCGGTGTCGGTCGCCGTCATGAATATGGCGAGATGGTCAGATTGAGCACTCATGGTCACGGAGAGGCTGGAGAATTGATAGGATCACCAAATTCGGCTGTCCAGATTCCATATTTGTCCAGATGTGTCCGGCGACAAGGCTAAGTGATAGACAGAAGTGGCCACGTATTGTAGAGAAGGAGTCCGGTGGAGAGTATGGTTGCTGTGCTCCATGGCCGAATGCCATCCCCCTTCTGATACTGGCGAGAGGTGCCAGCCCGGGAACACCATATTCACTCGAATATTGAAGGCGCCCCACTCGTGTGCAGCTGTTCGCATCAATCCAATCAGTCCTGCCTTAGAGGCCGCATAGGCGGCTTGTCCTTCATGCCCTTGTTCGCCGGAAAGAGAACCCACCAAAATGACTGCCCCCTCCTTTTGCTGTTCAAAGATGGGGGCGATGCTTTTGAGCACAGTATAGGCGCCGGTCAGGTTGATGTGAAGGGTACGGGTCCAGTCTGCAGGGGAGGTTTTGAGTAAGAGCTTCGAGGAGCCAACCCCGACGGCCCATATCAATACATTCAGAGAGTGGTGTGACTGTATGAACTTCTGGACAATGGCCTGAATCTGTGAGCTGTTGGCGACGTCGGCTTGATACAGATGACTCGCTCCTCCGGCCTTCTTAATCACGGCCGCAGTTTCTTTGGCGGCGGTTTGATGTTGATGGTAATGAAGGCCGACGGTCCAACCCTGGTGTCCGAAAACCGTCGCAATGGCTCCACCGATGACTCCGGATCCACCAAACACCATGACGTTTGAATGGGTATTCACGTTTCCGACTCATGATTGGTGAGAGGGTTTATGAACATCAGGTGAACACGCGTGTCATTCCCATGCATCATCGGAATGAACCGAGGATGAGGAGTAGAGACCTGACTGACTTGGTAGAGTTTTGCATTGATAATCATACGGGCTCCGTGGTTGCTAGTCTGCATAGGGAGGGGAAATTGTCAATCATTGAACGATCTTTAAATCGGAAGAGCAGCCTTTTTCGAGTGGAATGGGCCTGGGTCGGTGGTCCCTGGATGGTGTCTTGCCGGTTTTGATGATCCTATGGTAGGTTCACATCACTTTCTGCCTATGAAAATTTCCTTCACTTCGTTTGGATTTTCCGCCACAGCTGGAGCATTGCTGTTTCTTGGACTGTCCGTGGTTGGCCAGCCTTCCATTGTTCATGCTGCGAGTTCCACGAATATTGTGGTGGATAACGCTCATGAGTATTTCCCCGATCATGTGGGGAATGAATGGGTGTATCAGGGAACGATGATCGAAGGGGGCATGGTTCAGATAAAGAATGAGGATACGCGGTTTACGAATGTCTCAAAAGTGATAGGGAAAGAAACACTAGAGGGAGTGGAGGTCACGGTTTTCCACGATACCAATCCTGGCAATCAGGGGCCGTCGGATAGTTATTATCGTCGTGATGCTGCAGGGATCCGGTATTATGGGTCGAAACCCGGTACGACGTTGGAACGCCAGCTGGTGCCATATCAAATCGTGCGATTTCCCTTAGAGGTGCCAAGCTCTTTCGAGCAATTTCACCGGAACGGGTTGGATTTTGGAATGGATGTGGACCGGGATGGAGAAAAAGAAACGGTGGATATTAGCGCAACCGTCTCCGTTCAGGGGCAAGAGACCGTGGTAGTACCGGCTGGCATGTATCATGAAGCGATTCGCCTTGAAGCCAAAATGATCATGAAGGTGCATTTGTCTGAGAGCGGAGAGTCGATTCAAGGAACGGATACGATGACAGCCTGGTTTGCTCGAGGAGTGGGATTGCTCAAATATATTGAACGCCAAACGATTCCTTCCGTTCGAAGTCAGAATGAACGGATGGTCCAAGTGACTGAAGAATTGGAAACGTTGATCGTAGCATCTGATGTGGCCTTATTGCGTCGGAGCGAAGCCACGACGAAGTGTGTTTTCCGTAACAATCTTTTCCACCATGAATTGCTCAAGATATCCGCTTCCTCCCGCCTTCCGGCCGATTCCTGATAGCCGATGCCCTCCAAAGGGTTGCCTGCTAACCAATGATCCGGTAATCGGTCGGTTGATATACAAATTCCCCACATCAAATGCGTCACGAGCCAGTTGAATATTGGCCGGACTACGTGAATATATTCCCCCGGTCAGTGCGTAGGGGGAATCATTGGCTAATGCCAGTGCTTCAGAAATAGTTGAGACCTTCAGCACAACCATGACCGGTCCAAATATTTCCTCTTGAACGACAGGGTGGGAAGGCGGCAGATCAGTCAGAATTACCGGCCCTTGGAAATAGCCCGGCCCTTCAACCTGGCGATCGAGAATGCAGGTACCATCCGTTTTCCCACGTTGAACACAGTGTCGAACTCGTTCCAGTGCCCGTTGATCAATGAGCGGTCCCATAAGGTTTCTCGCGTGTTCCGGTGGACCGATCGGAATGCTTGATGCGGCCTGTTTGAGCCGTTCAAGAAATACGGGGTACACGTCGTGTAAGACAATGATTCTGGAACACGCGGAGCATTTTTGTCCTTGGTAGCCTGTTGCACTGGCTAACACCCCGGTCACCGCTTCATCCAAATCGGCCGTTTCATCAACAATGATCGCATTTTTTCCGCCCATTTCTGCAATGACATGTTTGATATGCCGTTGTCCAACCGACACGTGACCGGCTTCCTGGATAATATTCAATCCGACCCTTTGTGATCCGGTAAAGGCGATGAGGTGTACATTGGGGTGTGTGACGAGGGCCTGTCCGATTTCCGGTCCACCGGGCAGAAACTGCAAGATGCCTTCAGGTAAACCAGCTTCCAAGAATAGTGTGAAGAGGTGATACCCCATCATCGGCGAGCGCTCGGATGGTTTAAACAGGACAACATTCCCGCTGACTAAGGCTGCTGAAACAAGGCCGGTTGGGATGGCTAACGAAAAATTCCACGGCGCAATCACCACGGCCAATCCTCGCGGGTGGAAGATCCGTTGATTGTGTTCCCCTGGTTCCCTCCCCAGGCGCTGAGGAGTGCCCACACGAATCATTTCCCGTCCATAAAATTCCAGGAAATCGACGGCTTCAGCGACGTCGGCATCGGCTTCCCGCCACGGCTTTCCAGTTTCCAATATTTCCCACGCGGCTAATTCCGCTTGACGTTGTCGCATCAGCTCGGCTGTACGAAATAAGATGC
>Ga0224497_10000645_pt1 | contig 23765 bp, 28 predicted proteins | sample SF_Jul11_sed_USG_4_FD_167970 | JGI IMG/M metagenome (GOLD analysis project Ga0224497, IMG submission 167970) | Sediment microbial communities from San Francisco Bay, California, United States - SF_Jul11_sed_USGS_13 | ecosystem: Environmental > Aquatic > Marine > Sediment | place: USA...
CGCTGAAGACACCGTGCTTGGCAATGCGTTTGTTGTACGCGGAGATGGCGGCTTTGTTTTCATCGAGCCAATCATCTTGCCAGCGCTTCTTGAGCTCTGTAATTAACGAATCTTCGAGAAGCTTCGACAAATTCAGTTTGTACTGTCGAGCAGACGCGAGCAGGTCCTGGTTGACTGTCAGGTTGACCGCCTTGCGGCGAGCAGTTTCCTCGTATTGGAATTCTTTGGTGGTCATCGGCGCAATCTCCGGGATTGGAGGAGTCATGCGCATAGTGTATACGCATACTTGGTGCGTATCCAGAGGTACCATTATGCGTATAATGTATATTATGTTAAATAAGAGATATATTGGCGGGAAGGTGCCTAATTGGGGGCAATAGAGGTGCCTGCGAATGCAGGCCTTGAGAACACGCCCTATTCACCATAAGCTGGGCAAGTCAAACCAGAACATCACGGAGACGCCAAGAATGCTCCGCTACAGTTCAAATCGACATCGCAGGCTGATGTCAGCGTCCGAGTACGCGTTGCACGATGCAACAACGTCGCCCGAGCCGCGGGAATCCCGCATCGCGAGCACGATAATCGGCGATAGCAAGAAATACCGCGAATGGGAGCTCCGACACGCCAACCTGTTGGTACCCGTTGCTGAGCAAAGCGCACGGAAATACCAGGTTCTCGCCCTGCGCCATGCGGACGTCTCGCTCATTCATCGGCGCGCGTTGTTCAAGTATCTGCAGACCCACGAGGTGCGCGGCGATCTGCGGGAACAGCTGTTTCGGCTGTTTCACAGGACGCTCGACTTCGATGACGCCGTTCTGGCCGAGCACCGCCAATACATGCTCGCGTTCTCGAGCGGTTTATCGACCAATTACATTATTGACATCATGCATGACGAGACGAGCACCCGCCTCGTTGAACAATACGAAGCGACGTTCGCGCGCTATTTCGAAATGAAATGCTTCGTTGCAACCGCCAGGGATAGCGACACCATCAAGATCGTTCGCACGTCGCTGCGTGACACACAGGGCCATTTAATGCGCCTGAAGCGACGCATGGAAACCGAGCTTCCTACCGAGAGATCGGCCGACTTCGACCGCCAGGAACTGCTCGCGCGCAGCGGCCGTCACGAGATACAGAATTACCTCAAGCTGTAGTCCACAAAGCGATCAGGCAAGCCAGCCAAACACCGCGCCCGTCAGCAGGCTGTAGATAAACGCATCGAGGAAGGTTTTCACCGTGGATGCCCAGCGGCGACCGAACCAGATGCTTTCCTGCACGTAGGCCATCCCATATGCGATGAAAGCAACGGTACCGCTGACTCGAAATAGCGTGAGATAGTCCGTCCCCGGCGCCAGCGTTCGACTGACCACGTAGGCGCAGATGACGGCAACAACCAGGTTGTAGCCGAACATCATCACGAGCTTGCCGCCCATCTTCGGCAGGCCGGACGGCACAATAGTTATGTAGCCTTGCGGTCCGTCGACGAATTTCTTCTGCATCTCCGGACTGTTGAACTCTGCCCTGTCTTTGCCGTTTGGGACGGTATACATGCCCGGCGGGCAGTCTTTCAATGCAGCCCTTACCGCTTCTTCATTGGGCGTCTTCTGCCATTCTCCCTTGTGCCACGGCAGTGCCATCCAGATGACGGCGCCGGCAAAAAAAACGACGACGGCCGATACAATGATCGGCAGCCAGAGTGTCATAATTGTCATGTGAACCCCCTTTTGTGCGTCTCCTTTAGGTATAGCAGAATCGCTTGGGCTATGCTGGCCGTATGCTGATTCGAGGGCTACCGCTAGTTGCCGGCATTGCGCCGGTTGTCGGTATCACGCTGGCCTACTGGCTGGGCGTGAGCAACGATGTGCTGCCGGCCTGTAATCCGTACGTGGATGGCTGTACGTCGATTAGCGCCACGGGGCGCTACATGCCCGGCAGCCTGTTGTTTCGCGCCGTCATGCTGCCGCAGTCGCTCCTGCTCGTTGTCGTCTGGTATTTGACGGCACACTGGCTGCGCGTCATTGCGCCGTCGAACAAGGCGGCCGCTACGGTCATGCTGTCCGGATTTTTTGGCGCCCTCTGCCTCGTGTTGTACGTGACCTTTCTCGGTACCAAAGCGCCGTTCTATGAATTCATGCGCCGGTTCGGAATCTATTTTTACTTCATCGGCACGGCTGTGGCGCAGCTCACGCTCGCCTTTGCGCTATTGGGGCACGCGAAGCGCAGCGCCGAGCTGTCGCTTAGAAATAGCGCCGTCGCCATGCTGTCGCTGTGCGGGCTGCCGTTCGGCCTGGGGATATTGAACCTGGTGCTGAAGGCGGTTCTGGAGGATGCCGATATGGCCGAGAATCGCATTGAGTGGATTTCGGCGCTACTGATGCAGGGCTATTTCGTCGTCCTGTATCTCGCGTGGCGACACACGGGGTTCTCGGTCGTCGTCAGTACGGACGGGTCGGCAATCAGGTAGCCGTTTTGCTGGATTTCCGGGGTTGCCGATTATCCTCGGGATCTTCGTCACCCTCTTCGGTGTCGTAGTCGAGTATGCCCGTCGCGAGCATGTCCTGTGACGCCTGGGCGACCGACAGCTCTGTTTGGACCTCGCGGATCCGCGCCTCGGCATACACGTTTTCCGTGGCCCGTTCCGCAAGCTCGGCCCGCAATTGGCGCGTCTTTATCACGGACTCCTTGAGGTCCCTCGAAACTCGATCAATCCTCGCCTGCTGCTCGGTAATGACGTTGTCACGACGCTCAATGCCCACGTGGGTTTCCTTGAGCTCTTCTTCCAGCTTGACGATGTTGCTTTGCGATTTCTCCGCGTCGGTCTTCGCAACCCTGAGGTCCGCCTCCAATGAACGGATTCGGTCGTCGCGTGCATCACGCTTCTTTGCTTTGTACTTGGACCCGAGGCTCGAACTGATTGACGACAAGAGCCAGCCGAGCAAGAAAGCCCCGGCTGTCATCAGGATCAGGTTTTGGCTCAGCTCGACAAGCATCGCGACATGATTATTGGGTTTTGCTGTTCAAAAAAGGACCGGGTTCTCAATACTGAAACCAACCGCACGCCGATGACACCGGGAAATCGGCATTCCGGACCGCATTTCATTAATAAAAAAGATAACAAATACAAAATCTTATATTATTTTTTTCACCCTGATTCGCATCAAGGAATCGCTGGGCCGAGGACTATCGGCGGCACCAGAAGACGACGTCCTGGGCACGCAGAAAGGGTTCGGCCTGCGCGCCTTTGAGCATCGCCAGCGTGCTCATCATACCTGCCTCGACGCAGGTGTCAGCGGCTATCGTAATGGATCGGGGGGCGTCAGGTACAGGCCATCCGGTCATCGGGTCGAGAATGTGGCTGTAGCGAATGCCATCTTTCAGCAGGTAGCGCCGCGCATCGCCACTCGTGGCCAGCGCCCCCTGCTTGAGATCGATCAAATGAGCGGGTTCACCTTCGGCATCGCCTTCCACGGCCACTTTCCAGCTCCGGCGGCCTTCGGGTGCCCGGCTCACGGCAAGGTCCCCACCGAAATTGACGAGGCAGGCACTACTGCCCTGCTCTCTCAGGAGGCCCGCACATCGGTCGACGGCGTATTCCTTGCCGATCCCGCCCAGGTCTATTTCCATTCCCGAGGGCATCTGGAGGAACGGTCGCCGCCAGTCCGCCCGGTGCCATCCGACCAGGCGCAAGACGTCGCTGACGATGTTTTCGCTGGGGACCCGATCCCCGCCGTCGAAGTGCCAGGCGCGACGCAGCACGCCCGACGTGATGTCGAATCGACGTTCGCTGAGATTGTATAGTGTCACGGCAAAATCCAGCAGGTCGGCCGTCTCGTCATCGACTTCAACCGCCCTGCCGCCCGCAGTGTTTATGCGGTGCACGACATTGCCGGCACGATAGCGGCTGAACTTGTCCTCGATGCGCCAGGCCTCCCCCGCCACAAGCTCCGTCAGCTCCAGCGCCTCATGCCGCTTTTTCGCCTCGCAGACGAGTTCGCAGGGGCTCCCCATTGCCTGAAACCGACCGTGCCAGGCGTCCTCGGCGAGTTCCAGCCGGATCTCGCGACGCTTTTGTCCCTGGCTAGAAGCGATAACCAAACTGTACGATGATGGCATTGAGGTCCGGAAAATTATCGCGGGAGACCTGGTTGCCAATCAGCTGGTCTGCCGGGACGGAACCCGTTTGACGGTAGCCTTCAATGCGGACGCTCATTTCATTGTCGTTATGCGTACGCCAGCCGTACTTCAGGCCGGCCGTAATCGCGTCAAAATTGCCGAGGCGATAGTCGGCCGATGCATGGCCGGGTAGCGGTAGCGAATCGGGAATGCTCAAACGGTAGAACTCGGCGTCTGTCTGCGTGTAAAAACGCAAATGCGGCTCTAGATACCGGTTCGCACCGAAAGGAATCCGGTAGCGCAGGTCAACCGTGTGCGAGTCGATCTCCCAGTCGTCGCTCATGTAGCGATACGACGCATCGAGCACCTTGCCGTTCATGTAGTACTTGGCTTGCCCGAAAATGCTGTGCTTGGTTCGCTCGCCCGGCCGGCTTTCGAACAGGAATTGATGCGACGGTCCGTCAACGCCTGGGGCGATGCTCCTGAGCAGCGTGTCACCCGACGTGCCGTCAACGAGGCTCAGGACCTTGTAGGGGTCGGTGAGGTAGCCATCCGATTTGCTGTAGGAATAGTTGGCCTGGACAACGAGGTCTCGCGAAATAACCTGGCTGACACCGAGTACGATATCGAGCACGTCCTTGTCCTGGTCTCCCAGCCGGTTGCTGGTGTCTCCGACGTCGAGCATCGGACTAAATGGTGCTGGCGCTCCCCCGACAGGGTCGAGGCTATCCATGGACAGCGCGATGCCGGCCGACACGGTAGTGTTGCGCTGATTGAAATCGCGCGCGAATTTGGCATTTACGCCCAGGTGCAGGTAGTCGTATTCCTTGGACGCGCTGGCGCCGACGCTGACCTGGCTGGTGTCTCCCACGGGCTGCTGCCAGCCGGCCGTCAACGCGAGGCGCGTGTCTTTGAACGTATCGTCCAGCGGCAATACGCCGGCCGCGACCGAGTATGCAGCATTGCCGGACGGCCGAGTAAATGTCTGCGCCACATCTTGCCGAATAGCACCGCTGGGCGTGGCTCCGGTCAGACCGTCAATCGTCAAACCGAGGGTCAGGTAACGATCATCAATGAACATACGTCGTGCGATAGCGCTGACGCTGAAGTCTTTAACGCGGTCTCCGTCCTCGCCGTAGTAAAGCAACGAGGTGTTGAAGTCCCAGGCGGGTTCCTCCTGCGCGTCAACGGTTGCGGAAATACCGGAACCCAGCAAGGTACAGGTCGCCGCGGCCAAGGCCACGGAGATTGAATGGGTTTCTTTCTGGCTCATCCCGGCGTCCTCAATTGCAGCCACATCCGCCGCCGCCGAATCCACGGCCGCCGCTCGATGCTTCCTTGCTGAAGTAAATGTGGTCGTCCGTCGCTGCCTCGATCTCGTCAGTTGTCAGCTGCATTTCCTGCTTTGCCAGCACGTCCCGTTCCCAGGGCTCGACGCCCATCGATGAGCATCCGGTGCAAAGCAGAATCGTCATTGCCCCGACTCCAACTGTTCGTTTCATTCTGCGACCTCCTGCTGCAGCGCTGCCATAATTGCGGCCTCGTATTCGTCCTGGCGCCGTACCTTGAATCCGAGGTGACGTGCTCTCGTCTGACCATCGCGCCCGATCACGAACGAACTCGGCATGCCCTGTACATCGAACCTTTTCGCGAGGACGCCGTTCTTATCGTATCTGATTTCGAAATCGGCCGGAAAATCCTGCAAGAATTCGGCCGCACTTTCGCGCTCCCGATCGACATTGATACCAATGATGACCAGGCCGTCCTTTGCGTACCTGTCGTTCATGCTATTCAACCACGGGAATGAGCGCCGGCACGGTACGCACCAGGAAGCCCAGAAGTCGACGACAACCACTTTGCCGGTGTAGTCGGCAAGATCCAGGTCTTCACCCGGTGGCGTCTCGGACCACGCAATCGGGCAAAGGGCGAACGCCCATATCATCAAGATCGCTTTTTTTGGCAACAGTGGTCTCATGTAATGCCTCCCTGCACGGCCGGACTCCCCGACATATCTTGTCAGACGGACTTTAGACAGAAATCCTTCGCAAGAATCGCACGACCTTGTCAGGAAAGTCAGTGAATAAACCGTCGACAACGAGTTCGTCAACAAAAAAAGTCAGCAAGGCGTCAAACGAGGCAAATCCTTCAGGCAGTTCGTCGGCCCGCAAGGTGTACGGATGAACTGCCAGCCCGGCCTTGTGGGCCCGCTGCACCAGGCCCGTGGGATGGATTTCCCCGCTGCGGCGGGCAACCCGGTATGCCCGCCTGATCCAGGGACCGATTCCATCGACCGTACGAGCCAGTCGCTCCAGCCCTCTCCGGGCCCGCAGGGGCGCATAGTGCGCGGATGATTCACCCCAGCTGTCCTCCCCTATCAACTGGATCAGCTTCAGGCGGCAGCCCAGTTCATGGCGGATGCGCCGCAATTCCCGGGCATCGAAGCACTGCACGTAAACCGGGTCGGAGCGCTTTTTGTAGCCAAAGTCGGCCAATACGCCGAGGAACCGCGGCGTGATATCGACCCCTTCACTGCGGTGCCACTCTGGTCGCTTGATTTCCGGGTAGATACCGACAGCCCGTCCGTGTCCGGCCTGCAGCGACCGCACGAATTCGAGTTCCTCGGCAAAGGTCTGAATTCGGAACGTCTCGTCGGTGGAACTGAATCGGCCCGGATACACGGGCGACCCGTCTGCATTGCTGCGCTCATGTACGCTGAGAGTCTTCAGTTCGCGGAGTTCGAAGTCCCTGACGTAGTAACGACCGTCGCGCCGCCGACGGTCGGGGTAGTGCCTGGCCACGTCGGTGACTCGGTCGAGGTAAACGTCATGCAGGACGACCAGCGCATCGTCACGCGTGGCGACGACGTCCTGTTCCAGGTAGTCTGCGCCCATGGCGTAAGCGAGCGCCTTGGCGGGCAGCGTGTGCTCGGGCAGATACCCGGACGCACCGCGGTGGGCAATGACGATGGGTCGCATCGACTAAATAACGTTAATTAAGAAGCGTAAGATGTTGTTTTATAGCAATTATTCTATCGGACCATTGGCGTCAAAGCCCGGAAAATCCAGCACCTCCCAGCGCGCCGTGTCCTCGCCGCGCGCCTGCCGTCGTAGGGAATCAGCGAGTTCGCGGTCGTTCCATTCGATGACTTCCTTGCAGCGAGACGCGATTGCCTCCGGCACGTTCGCAACACCGCCGAAGGGCCGGACAGCTATCATGTTCTTTGCGTTGGCGTCCGCCACATCCATCATGAATTCCACGAGATGCTGTTCCTGCTCGTAGAGCCCGGGCAGGACAAATACCGCTTCACTCTGCTTGATTTGGTCGATAAGTTCGTCCTTGATCGCCTGCGGGCCACCGGACGCGGGAATATTCTCGGGTTGGCTGACATTCACGTAATAGAAGCGATCCACACCCTCGAGAAACTCGAAGATGCGCAGGTAATCGTCGCTTTCATGAAACACGTGGGTCGCAAATACTCGAATCGGATTTTTCTCAGACACCACAAACTCCAAAAATGGTCGCGTATTGGCCTAGTTTAGCCAATTCGGTGCCGACTGGCGAAAACCGCGTCACCGAATGTTTTCAGTGGTTTCCATGCCCCGGGGGTTTCGGTATCGTAGCGGCGCATGCGGCTTCTTTTATACAACATTCGATACGCTGTCGGCGGTGGCGCCAGCAGGCGTATGGTGCTGCCGGGTGCCGGGTATCTGATCGGCAATCAGAGCGTGTTACCCGAGATAGCGAGCTTCATCAAGTCCGTGGATCCCGACGTTATCGGACTGATCGAGGTGGATACGGGGTCGATTCGGAGCCGCAATGTCAACCAGGCCGAAAAGCTCGCGGCCGAGCTTGGCATGAATACGTCCTACGAAACCAAGTACGGCTCCAAATCGCTGAATCAGCTGCTGCCGATCGTGCGCATGCAGGGCAATGCGTTCATGGCGGCCCCTCGCGTGCACGGCGAGAAGTTCCACTATTTCGATACGGGCATCAAACGTCTGATCATCGAGCTCGAGATGGACGACTACGCGATATTCCTCGTTCATTTGTCCCTGAAATACCGTCATCGACACCTGCAGTTACGGCACCTCTACGACCTCATCCAGGCGACCGAAAAGCCGGTCCTGGTCGCCGGTGACTTGAACACCTTTTGGGGTGAAAATGAGATTTACCTGTTTATGAAAGCGGCGGGGCTGCGGTCTGCGAACGTCGATAGCCGTCCTACGTATCCGAGCCGCGCACCTCGCAAGGAGCTGGATTTCGTCCTCTATCAGGATGGGATCCGGGTGACGGCGTTCGACATACCCAACGTACAGCTGTCCGACCACCTGCCGCTGGTCTGCGATTTCGAACTCACCTGACACGGGCAAGAATCATGACGCAACACTGGAAAACGAAAACCGACGATGACGGGACTGTCTGGCTATGCATCGATAAAGCGGACGCCGGGGCAAACGTGCTGTCATCCGAGGTGTTAATGGAGCTGGACAGCATCCTGGCACCTCTCGAAGCGAGCCCTCCGCGCGGTCTCGTTCTCTACTCGGGGAAACCGGGCAGCTTTGTCATGGGGGCTGATATTAACGAGTTTGTCGACATCGACACGCCCGAACTCGCCTACAAGCTCGTCCGGCAAGGTCAGCAGTTATTCGATCGTATCGAGGCTCTTTCATGCCCCACGGTCGCCGTGATTAACGGTGTGTGCCTCGGTGGCGGCCTGGAGATCGCGATGGCATGCGATTATCGGCTCGCGCAAGCTGGTGACGAGCGCATCCTGGGCCTCCCCGAAGTGAAACTCGGACTGCATCCCGGCTTCGGCGGCACCGTTCGGGCCGTACAGATTTGCGGCGTGCGCGCCGGCATGCCACTGATGCTGACGGGTAACCCGATTACCGCGTCGAAAGGAAAGAAGATCGGCCTCATTGATGCAATTTCGAGCGCCGAAAACTGGCGATCGGCGGCACTGGATCTGATTCGTGCGGCAAAGCCGAAGCAACGAGCACCTTTCGTCGATCGCCTGCTTAACCTGTCGCCCGTCAGATCGTTTGTACGCAACATGCTGTTGAAGCAGGTGCGGGGAAAAGCGCGCGAGGAACATTACCCGGCGCCCTACGCGATGATCGATCTCTGGGCGGCCAACGGTGCGTCGCCGAAATCCGGCTATGAAGCGGAAGCACGCAGCTTCGCGAAGCTCATGTGCACGAGCACGTCGCGCAACCTCGTCCGTGTCTTCTTCCTGCAAAGCCGGCTGAAAGGACAAGGCAATAAGATCGAGAAGAAAATAAAACATGTGCACGTCGTGGGCGCTGGCGTAATGGGCGGTGATATTGCCGCCTGGTGCGCGCTGCGCGGACACACGGTGACGCTGCAGGATCGTGAACAGAAATATGTCGACCCGGCGCTCGACAGAGCAAGGAAGCTGTTCGAAAAACGCGTTCGCGACGTCACGAAACGCTCGGCGACCGAGCAGCGTCTTCGCGCCGATGTCGGTGGCGAGGGCGTGAAGGATGCCGATCTCATCATCGAAGCCATTTTCGAGAACCTCGAAGCAAAGCAGGATCTGTACCGGGCGCTCCAGGAAAAAATGAAGCCGGGCGCCCTCCTCGCCAGCAACACCTCGAGCATTCGTCTCGAAGAACTGCGGACCGTATTGACGGCGCCCAGGCGCTTTATCGGGCTGCATTTTTTTAATCCCGTCGCGATGCTGCCGCTGGTTGAGGTGATTCGGTGCGACGACACGGACCAGGAAGCTATGGATATCGGTTTTGCATTCACCAAAGGCATCGGCAAATTGCCCCTCGAATGCGCCAGCTCTCCCGGTTTTGTCGTCAACCGGATCCTCGCCCCGTACATGGCTGAAGCCATGCACCTGGCGGAGGACGGCGTTGCCCTGGTCGAAATCGACAGGGCCGCCGAAGCATTCGGTATGCCGATGGGGCCCGTGGAACTCGTCGATAGCGTCGGGATTGACGTCGCCCTGCATGTGTCGAAGGTGCTGGGTGCTGCGATGAATCGTCCGGTGCCGGAGCGATTGTCAAAAATGGTCGATGATGGCCTGCTGGGCCGAAAGTCCGGCCAGGGATTCTATCGCTGGAAGGATGGCAAAGCCGTAAAAGCAGCTACAGAAGGAGGGCCCGCGCCGGGGGACATCCAGGATCGTCTTATTCTGCCAATGGTCAATGAAGCCGTGGCCTGCCTGCATGACGGCGTGGTCAAAGATGCCGATCTGCTCGATGCCGGCGTCATTTTCGGCACCGGGTTCGCGCCTTTTCGCGGCGGGCCGCTCAATTATGCGCGCGAACGCGGCCGCGACGAGGTTCTGGCCACGCTGCGAGGTCTGGCGGAAACCCACGGCGACCGCTTCTTGCCACATGAGGGCTGGTCTGACCTGTGATGCGGGTCACACATATCCAGAGAGCGCGGAACAAACTGTGCGGTGATTCACGATGCCTCGCAACAACGGTTCCGGAAGTCGTTGAATTAAAGGTAGAATGCGCGCTGGACGTGAATAACGAAAACGAAGAGCGAATGCCGAGCACCGACAGGACACTATCGAATGGCCAATGAGCAGGTAAGCACCCAGCTGCTCCGGCAATTCTCTCCGCTGGACGGGCTGAAGCGGGATAACCTTGCGGCGCTAGCCCGAAAGGTGCAGATCCGTGACCTGTCGCCCGGACAGCTGTTGTTCAAGGAAGGTGACACCGAAAAACGGACGATATACATCGTTTCAGGCGTTCTGGAGCTGGTTGATCAGGGCAAAATCGTTGGCACGATCGAAGGCGGTAGTGACGCTGCGCGAAATCCCGTGGCGCCCGTCTTCCCCCGCCGGATAACAGCTCGCGCCAAGGGTCGTGTTCAGTTTCTGTCGATCGACAGTGATCTACTTGACGTCATGCTCACCTGGGACCAGACGGGCACCTACGAGGTGTCCGAACTCCGGGGCCTGGCCGAAGAAGGCACCGAAGACTGGATGACAATGCTGCTGCAGACCAAAGCATTCCACAAGATTCCGCCCGCGAACATCCAGGCGATCTTCATGCGCATGCAGCAAATCAACTATCGCGCGGGGGATGTCGTTCTCAAGCAGGGTGCGGAAGGCGATTACTTTTACGTGCTGATTCGTGGTTCGGCGCTCGTGACACGTGAGACCCCGCTTAGCAAGGAAGGCATCAAACTTGCCGAGCTGCGGGTTGGCGACACCTTCGGCGAAGAAGCACTCATTTCCGAAGCCAAGCGAAACGCCACCGTTACGATGCTGAGCGATGGCTCCGTCATGCGTCTCGGCAAGGAAGACTTCAAAAAGCTGCTGAACGAGCCGATGCTCGAATGGGTCAGCCGCGAGGAAGCCGACGAGATAGTGCGAGCGGGCGGCCAGTGGCTTGACGTGAGACTGCCCAGCGAATTCGAAAACCATCACATCGACAGTGCGATCAATATTCCGCTGTATTTCATTCGCCTAAAGATCTCGATGCTCGACGACAATCAGAAGTACATTGTATGTTGCGACACCGGGCGACGCAGTTCAGCCGGTGCATACATCCTGAGCGAACGCGGCTACCAGGCGTATGTCTTGCGCGGCGGCATCGGCAACGAATCGGGCTGAAGGGTTCCTACATCGTGTGGGTCGGCTTGTCGCCACCCAGCGCGCCGGCCAGGTAGGTCTCGATCTTCTTCTGCGTGTTTCCCTGATCCTGGTCGCTGAATTGCACGCCGATACCGGCTGTGCGTTTCCCCTGTGCGCCTTTTGGCGTCATCCATATAACGGTGCCGGCTACGGGGATCTTCTCCTCTTCGCCCATCAGGTTGAGCAGCATGAAAACCTCGTCGCCGAGCTTGTACGAGCTGCTCGTCGGAATGAACAGACCACCGTTAATGACATGGGGCATGTACGCGAGATACAGCGCGCTCTTGTCTTTGATTGTCAGTGTCAGCAGTCCTGGTTTGCTCATTTCTTACCCTTTTCGCGTAGCGTTTACTGCGTTTCCTTCTCGACGATCTAGCCGCCGGCCGTCAGGAAGCTCATACCATCGCCGGCTGGCTGGTGGCCGCAGTCCCGCAGGCCGTCCGCCCAGTCAATCAACAGACCTTCGAGGGTCAGCTGCACATTGTATGAACCGCCGGGCTGGCCCCGTAGACGGTTGATTATGTCTAAATAGCAGAACACATTTCGCCTGTCCATGCGCCGCAGCACAGATTCGTCAATTGCCAAACCTGGCGCGCTGTCCCGCCCTGCGGAAACCGAGATCGCGGCGGCTTGTACCTGTTGCGCGAGCCAGTTGAGGACGTAAACCGGATCCAGCTTCGCCCAGCGCGCCGCAACGTCAATCGGAGAAGCGCGGCCACGCCCCAGTGCGTTGAGATCGCGCATCATGGCCGTACTCGTTTCCAGACTGTCGAGCGCCGCAACGGCGGATATCGGCGCACCGCCCGCCGCCCGCAGGGCGTCCGACCACGCCGCGCCGGGGCGCAGCTGATCGAGCCACGCCAATGCATCCGCCTCGCCGGGCGGCGCGAATTCTATGCGCTGACAGCGACTGAATACGGTAGCCGGCAAGCGGCCCACCCTATCGGCAATGAGGATCAACAGCGCGTCACCGGGGGGCTCCTCCAGGGTCTTCAGCAAACTGTTGGCAGCATTGCTGGTCATCGCATTGGCGGGATCGATCACGGCCACTTTGCCGGCGCCGGCATGGCTGGTGAGACTTAGATCCGCGACCAGGTCCCGGACCTGCTCGATGCCGATGGATTGCTTGTCCTCGGGCGGCGATATCCAGCGCAAGTCGGGGTGTTTGGGAAAATCCGGCGGATGTGCCGGCAGGGCGGACTCAGGGAGCATCCGGAGTCGCTCGCGCGCGATCCAGACCGCCGCCGAGCGCTTGCCCACGCCAACGGGCCCGGCGAGCAGGACCGCGTGCGGCAAACGATTGTGCTTCACCCGGTCGCGCCAGGCCTGCACGAATTCACCTTGCCAGCTTATATCCATAAAACAATAAGATACGAAAGGTTATTAATGTGCAGCATCATAAAGAAGCTGGTCCGCCAGCGTGACGATATTCGCTTTGACCTCATCGAGGCTCTGCGTTGTGTCGATGACGACGAATCGAGACGGCTCGTGGCTTGCCAGCTGCAGATAGCACGCGCGAACCCGCTGAAAAAAATCATCGCGTTCCTGCTCGAAACGATCCGGCGCGCTGCGGTGGCCGGCTCGCTCCATGCCGATCTCGACAGGCGCATCGAGCAGAATCGTCAGATCCGGCCATGCGTCACCGTGCACCCAGTCTGCCAGCAGGTCGATCGTATCCATCGGAATACCGCGCCCGCCCCCCTGGTACGCGCGGCTGGAGTCCGTAAAGCGGTCGCTGATGACCCAGGTGCCCGCATCGAGAGCCGGAATGATCACGTTGTTTACGTTCAGCGAGCGCGCCGCAAAAATCAGCAGCAGTTCTGCTATTTCCGGGATGGGTTCGTCAGCTGGCCGCACGAGGAGCTGACGGATATCCTCGGCCATCGGCGTTCCGCCCGGTTCCCTCGTGGTAAGAACCTTGTGGCCTGCAGCCTCGATGCGCTCGACCAGGACGGCCATATTAGTCGACTTGCCAACCCCTTCGATGCCTTCAATCGTGATGAACTTGCCGCGCTCCATGCTAACCACCCTGGCGCCGCTGTTGACGCAAACGACGCAAATACGTCGCTACCGCGGCATCATGTTCGGCTTTGGTCACAGAAAAACTGTGGCTTCCATCCCCCAGTCCGGTCGCGACGAAATACAGTTCGTTGCCCGGCGCCGGATTCAGCGCCGCGTGGATCGCTGCTCGCCCCGGCATCGCAATTGGCGTGGGCGGCAAACCATGTCGCGTGTAGGTGTTGTAGGGCGTATCGGTCTGCAGGTCACGCTTCGTCAGGTTGCCGTTGAACTGCGGGCCCAGGCCGTAAATCACGGTCGGGTCCGTCTGCAGCCGCATCCGCTTCTCGAGTCGCCGCGTGAACACGCCGGCGATGCGCTGTCTCTCGTCGGCTCGCGCCGTCTCTTTTTCGACGATGGATGCCAGTACCAGCGACTCGTAGGGTGTCTTGACGCCCGCCGACTTGTCGCGCATACGCCATTCCTCGGCCAGTACGGTCTGCATCATCGCGTATGCCTGGGAGAGCAGTTCCCGGTCCGTCGTGTTGCGTGGAAAGCGATAAGTTTCCGGCAGGAACAGGCCCTCAGGGTGTGCGACGCTTGCGCCGAGATCCGACAGCAGTCCGGGCCAGTCCTCCTCGGTCATGGAGGCCTTGACCGCGTCATTCGAGTGCAGCGCCGCAAGCAGGTCCCGATTGTTCCACCCTTCAATGATCGTGAAGGAGTACAGGCGCACGGCGCCATTCGTAAACTGCTGCAGCAGGGATGCGGGCGTCGCACCGGGCGCGATGAGATAGTCTCCGGCCTGCACGTTGCTCGCCGCGCCGCTCCAACGCGCGTAAAGCCGAAGCCACCGGTCGTCTTCGATGATCCCCTGGTCGACGAGCTGTCGGGTCACGGCGCTGAAAGAACTACCGCTCGCAATCTCGAACTCGGCCCCCGGTTTAGGCACCGAAAGCTCGGTTGCCATGAATTGGCTTAGCTGCAAGACGACGATGCCGAGAGATATCACGGCAAGCACGAAGACTATCGACAGACCGACGACGAGACGCTTCACGCGACGCACTCCACAACACCGTTCCGTGCCATCATCGCCATGACCTTTTGTGTCACGGGGTGCTGCCGCCAGACTTTGTCGCCACAGCGCCGCACGGGAAGGACGCCGAACTGGCTGTTCGTCAGGAAGACCTCATCGCTTTGAAAGAGCTCGTCCTTTCCGATATCGCGACACTCGACGGTGATGTCGTTTGCCGCCAGCGTGTCGATCGTGTGGCGCCGCATGACGCCCTCGACGCCGCAACGATGCAGCGACGGAGTACTGATAGCTTCGTTCGAGACGATAAACACGTTGCTCATGGTACCGCAGATGAGCTGGTCACCGGCATCCAGGGTCAGGCCCTCGAAGGCCCCGTGAGCGTGGCACTCGGAACGTGCCAGGACCTGTTCCAGGCGGTTGAGCGTCTTGAGGCCGGCTGTAGCCGAGAACAGCGCAAGTTTGGTCTCGCACACCCGTGTTTCAACGCCATCGCGGTAAAGTTCTGCCGCAACGGGCCTGGTTGCGAAAATACCGATGTAGGTGTTTGCAGCAGTCGGATTCTCGCGTGCATAACCGCGCGCAGACACGCCGCAGCTGACAATGATTTTTGCGGCGCAGTAGCCGGGGATCTCACCACTTTCAGTTACCGCCACGCCCAGCTGTTTACGCAATGGCTGAGCATCGGGCACCGCAATCCGCAGCCGCTCGCAGCCTGCAGCGAGGCGGTCCATGTGGTAGCGCCACAGTCGTGGCTCGCCGTTGCGAATCGCAATCGTCTCGAACAGCCCGTCGCCGTACTGGAAGGCCCGGTCATCGAGGGGCACGACGCTCGCCGGCTTGCCATCGTGAAACCAGTGGCTCAATGACCCAGCGCCTTCAACATGCCTTTTGCCTTGGCGCGGGTCTCCTCGAGCTCAGCCTCGGGATCGGAATCGGCGACAATGCCGGCGCCCGCCCTTATCGTGAGCTTGTGGTCCTTCTTGATCATCGTGCGAATCAGTATGTTGAGGTCCAGGCTGCCGTCCCGATTGAGGTAGCCGAATGAGCCCGTGTAAGCGCCGCGCGGCCCCTGCTCGAGCTCCGCAATAATCTCCATGCAGCGAATCTTGGGACAACCCGTAATCGTGCCGCCCGGAAAAACCGCGGCAATCGCCTGCCCCGGCTTGACATTATCGCGCAGCCGGCCGGTGACGTTGGAGACAATATGATGAACATGCGCATAGCTCTCTAATACCATCATCTCGTCCACCTCGACTGAACCGGCTTCGCAAACCCTCCCCAAATCATTACGCTCCAGGTCGATAAGCATGACATGTTCTGCAACTTCCTTGGGATGTGAAAACAACTCCCTCGACAACTTGGTGTCACGCGCATCATTCTCGGATCGAGGGCGTGTGCCGGCGATGGGCCGGGTGGCAGCGACTCCATCCCGAACCGTCAGCAGGCGCTCCGGTGATGAAGAGACGATGTCGGCACCCTGCCAGTGCGCCATGCCTGCGAACGGCGCCGGGTTGGCCTCGCACAGCGACGCATAGATATCGCTGCCGCTGACGTCTTTCGCAATCTCGGCCGACCATTGCCGGGACAGGTTTGCCTGGTAAATGTCCCCGGCTGCGATGTGTTCCTGCGCTTGGGTTATGGCATCGGTAAAAAAGCGCGGCTCTTCCTCGTGCACCGACTCGAGTATTTTGGCGGGCCTGCCCGGCTGCATGCGCAGCGCCCCGACATCTTTCTGCAGCTGTCGCCGGTGTTCGAATTCGGGCGACTCGCTGACCAGGTAGCAGGTCGATTGTTCGTGCTCGAAGATCAGGGCCGTGGGACAACGCACCGCAAACGCCGTCGGCAGAATCGGATCCTGCCGCAGCTGCAGGGCCGGTTCAATTTCGCCGGCCAGTTCGTAGCCAAGATAGAGGAACCAGCCGCCAAGAAACGGCAAACGACCCTGCTCCGCTGGTGCGCGCTCGATCGACCACCACCGGTCAAGCGCGGTGAGAAAAGACAGTCCGGGTGCTGCCTCTTGGCCGACCAGTTTTCCCGATCGCTCCAGTACGAGTGTGTCGCCGGGGAATGCAAACAGGATATCGAAGCGGCCGAGTGCGCCACCATTCGCTGTGCTTTGTAACAGGAACGGGTAGCGCGACGGATGTTCGCGTTGCAGCTGTCGCAGGTCGCCAGGGCCCGCAATGCCACTGAAAGTTTCAGTCAAGTGCGCGAAGTACCAGGCTGCCGTTGGTGCCGCCGAAACCAAAAGAGTTTGAAATAGCGATTCGGATTTTTGCGTCTCGGGCTTCGTTCGGCACGTAGTCGAGATCGCATTCCGGATCCTGGTCTTCCAGGTTGGTCGTCGGGGGTACAACCCCGTTCTTGATGGCCAATGCGCAGAAAATCGCCTCAGCCGCGCCGGCCGCACCCAGCAGGTGACCGGTCGTTGATTTGGTTGAACTCACGATCAGGCTCTTTGCAGCATCGCCGAATGCGCGCTTGATGCCGACAGTCTCGCCGATGTCGCCCGCTGGTGTGGACGTCCCGTGCGCATTCAGATAGTCGACGTCGGACGGGTCGACGCCAGCATCCCGCAGCGCCGCTGTCATGCACTTGCGCGCGCCCTCCCCGTCGGCCGGCGGCAGCGTGATGTGATAGGCATCGCCACTCATGCCAAAACCGATCAGTTCGGCATAAATCTGCGCGCCGCGGGCTCGGGCACGCTCGAATTCTTCGAGCACAACGCATCCCGCGCCATTGCTCAGCACGAAGCCGTCGCGTCCGCTATCGAATGGACGACTGGCGCGAGTCGGATCGTCGTTGCGCGTGGACATTGCCCGCGCCGAACAGAATCCCCCCATTGCGAGCGGCGTGGTAGCGAATTCCGAGCCGCCGGCAAGCATGACTTCGGCATCACCATGCTCGATACTGCGGGCCGCCAGTCCAATGCAGTGTGTCGACGTCGCGCAGGCCGTTACGATCGAAATATTCGGGCCCGTAATATGCTGCAGGATGCTGACCTGCCCCGACGTCATGTTGATAATGCTCCCGGGAATAAAAAACGGCGAGACCTTGCGCGGGCCTCCTTGCAGCATCTTGTTGTGGTTATCTTCGATGTACTTGATACCGCCGATCCCGGAGCCCATCGCAATGCCGATTTCGTGGCCGTTTTCTTCGTTGATTTCAAGCCCCGCGTCTTCGATGGCATCCATCGCTGCGGCGACGCCGTAGTGAATGAACGGATCGTTCTTGCGCTGATCTTTCGGCGACAGATAGTCGTCAGCGTTAAAGTCTTTGACGAGCCCGGCAATGCGGGTTGGATACGCGCTCGTATCGAAATCGTCGACCAGCGAAATGCCGGATATTCCCTCGCAAACGCTGTGCCACGCGTCGTCCAGGCGACTACCTACCGGCGAGATAATGCCCATACCGGTTATGACGACACGTCGTTTGCTCAATGAGATGTCCGTTGCTGAACGGTGGGAACGCCGTTCGGAACTGAAGAGAATAAGTGCGGCGCTGGCGCCGCACCGGATTGCTTAACCCTCGCTTTGGCGAGCGGTTACGAAGTCGATTGCCTGCTGAACGGTAGTAATTTTTTCGGCCTCCTCGTCGGGGATTTCGGTCTCGAATTCCTCTTCGAGAGCCATTACCAGCTCGACGGTGTCGAGCGAATCCGCGCCCAGATCATCGACAAAGGAAGCATCGTTCGTCACCTCGTCTTCTTTGACCCCGAGTTGTTCGGCAACGATGCCCTTAACTTGTTCTTCGATACTACTCATAGTGGTTGCTACTCCCAAGAAGACTCGAATTTCCTTTGCGGTGGACCCAAACCGCGGTATTACTCCGTCTGCATAGCATTTCAAGGCCACTCGAACGGCGCTCAGGTTGGTCCATTTTCACGACCGATTTAATTGCAAGCCTTTGATATTTCACACCCGTCTACGATCGTGGGTGGCTATTGTATGTGAATCATTCATGGCAATCCACACACCCCGAACGATATTTCGAGCCAAATCGGGTGCCGTGAAGAGCCGCTTCCGCAACGCCTAGTCCATTACCATGCCGCCATTGACATGCAGGGTCTCGCCGGTGATGTAGGCGCCGCCGGAAGATGCCAGGAAAAGAACCGCGTTGGCGATATCGTCGCCCGCGCCAAGCCGTCCAAGCGGCACCTGCGCGAGCATCGCATCTCGCTGATCTTGCGGCAGGACTTTGGTCATGTCGGTGTCAATAAAACCCGGCGCAACGACGTTGACGGTGATGCCGCGGGACCCGATTTCACGCGCCAGGGATTTCGAGAATCCAATCATGCCCGATTTGGTAGCGGCGTAGTTGGCCTGCCCGGCGTTTCCCATGATCGCAACGACCGACGCGATGTTGATGATGCGTCCTTTTTTCGCTTTCATCATGCCGCGCAGGCACGCTTTGCTCATGCGGTACAAGCCGGTCAGGTTGGTTGCAACGACCTCGTCCCACTCCTCCTGCTTCATGCGCATGAGAAGGTTGTCGCGCGTGATGCCCGCATTATTGACAAGGATCGTCGGGTTCCCCTCGTTTGCCTGGAGATCCTTGATGGCGGCTTGCACGGATTCCTCCTGGGCCACGTTGAGCACAATGCCGCGCCCCTTGCCGCCGAGCGCGTTCAAGATCGTGTCCGCGCCAGCCTGACTTGTTGCGGTTCCGACTACCTTGGCGCCGGCCGCAGCAAGGGACCTGGCAATAGCGGCGCCGATGCCGCGCGATGCACCGGTAACCAGGGCAATTTCACCGTCCAGGGCGTCGTTTCTGAAAAGCTGACTCATGAATTATCCTCGGGGTCTGGCAGGTTTTCAGCCCTGCAATGCTTTTTGCAGGCTGTCGTTATTATCGATGCACGCGACCGGTTTGCTCTTGTCGATGCGGCGCACCAGGCCCGCCAGGACCTTGCCCGGTCCGCATTCGATGATCGACGTCGCGCCGGCAGCGATCATCGCCTCGACGGTCCGCACCCAGAGTACCGGGCTGTAGACCTGCAGAGACAGCTTCCTTCTTATGTCAGCCGCATCGCCGTATGGTTTCGCGGTTGCCGCGCTGATGACCCTAATATCTGGCGCCTTGAAGTCTGTTGCGTCGAGCGTCTCGGCAAGGGATGCACCGGCATCACGCATCAGGGATGAATGCGATGGCACACTGACCGGCAGCACGATAGCGCGCCGCGCACCATGCTCTTTTGCGAAGGCCACCGCCTGGCTGACCGCCGTAGCGTGCCCTGCGATCACTACCTGGCCGGGCGAATTGAAGTTTACAGGCTCGGCGATGCCGATCGTCGATGCCTCTTCACACAGTGAAATAATGGTTTCATCGTCGAGCCCAAGGACCGCCGCCATTGCGCCGATTCCGACCGGTACCGCCTCCTGCATGAGTTCCGAGCGGCGTTTGACCACACGTACAGCATCCGCAAAGGCCACGGCGCCGGCGCACACGAGCGCCGTATACTCCCCCAGGCTATGCCCGGCCATCTGCGCAGGCTGCGTGCCGCCGGCGGCCTGCCAGACCCTGTACGCCGCGGTCCCCGCGGCCAGCATCGCGGGCTGGGTTACGACGGTTGCGCCCAGGCGTTCGGCAGGACCGTCCTGAACCAGCTGCCAAAGGTCGTAGCCCAGAATCTCGCTTGCCTCGGCGTAGGTCTCCTGGACCACCGGAAATTTTGCCGCCAGATCCGCCTGCATGCCCTGCGACTGGGATCCTTGCCCTGGAAATACCATTGCGATCGTCAATACCGTCTCCCTTGCCTGGTCGTTAACGCGCGCCGCCGCGCGACCCGAGGCCGCGCATTATATCGACGCCGTGTGCCGGACTCTAATCCGGAGCAGGATCGCCGCGACAACGCCCCCCAGGGTCCCGAACAGATGTGAATCGACCACTACCGTACCGCCGGCCGTCGTCTCGGATCCCGGCATCGGCCCGCTGAACTGTTCGAAGGCCAGTTTCCCGAGCAGTAGCACCACCAGCGCAAGGGCTTCCGTGTCCGGCTTTCTGAGCTTCTCGACCAGGCCTGCGGCCAGAATACCGTGCAGCAATCCGGACAGACCGACGTACCACATGAGCGCGGGATCGAATACCCAGAGTCCGATGTCGATAGTAATAACGGTGAAAGTGCCGATCAGAATCCATCGAAGGCGGTCGAAAACGTCGCCGACGAGATACCAGACAAGTACCAGGCCCGCCGCATTCAGTGCGAAATGCGGCCAGCCGAGGTGCACGAAATGTCCGCTGAGGAGGCGCCAGAGTTCCCCGGCGTCTATTGCCTCGCGGTCGAAACGCAACCATTGCCGCGCCATTTCGCCGCCCAGCGCCAGCAGGACCGCAACGAGCAGGACGATGGCGGGAAGCAGCCATCGCCCCACTCCCGATGCGGCGACCGGATTTCGATCAGCTTTGTCTAACCCCATGTTTGATATACTGACGTTTACGTTTATCGAGAGTCAATCAAGCGGCCTCGCCCGGCTTCGGCGGTGCCGCTGTGGAGCAGCAGCTTTGAGTCAGAATTCGCGGGCACGACGTCGCCATGTGCGGCAACGGGGTTTCACGCTGATTGAAATCATGGTCGTCGTAATTATTATCGGCATCCTTGCTGCCATCGTGGCGCCGAATGTCATCGGACGTATCGACGATGCGCAAATCACCAAAGCCAAGGCCGAGATATCCAACATCGAGAATGCGCTGAAGTTTTATCGCCTCGACAACTTCACGTACCCGACGACAGAACAGGGCCTCGAGGCGCTGGTTACAAAGCCCACTGACCCGAGTATCCGGAACTGGAAGACCGGCGGCTACCTGGATCGCCTGCCCAAAGACCCGTGGGGCAACCCTTACCAATATCTCAATCCGGGAAATAACCGCGAAATCGATGTTTATACGCTGGGCCGCGACGGCAGGCCCGGCGGCGAAGGCCTGGATGCCGACATCGGCAACTGGGATCCGGAGTAATCTCCCCAGGCCGGCAAGGGTCCCCTGCCCTGATGTCAACGTTTCGACACGAACGCGGTTTCACGCTGATCGAGATCCTTGTGGTCGTCATCATCATCGCGATTATTTCCGGCGTCGCCCTGATGTCGATGAACCTCATTGGCGACGACCGCGACCTGGACACGGAACGTAAACGGCTCGCAACGCTGATTGAATTGGCGCAGGATGAGGCCGTTATGCAGGGCCGCGAATTCGGACTCGAATTGATGACATCGACCTACCGATTCGTGGAATTCGATCCATTTGAATATCGCTGGAGCGAAGTACGGGATGATGAGCTGTTTCGTGTCCGGCAGTTGCCCGAGGGCATGGAGTTCGAACTCTACGTTGAGGACAAACGCATTTTCCTCGAAAACGACGCCAAAAAGATCGAAGACCCGGATGAGGCGGGTACGTCGCTCACCGTCGAATCCTACGCTCCGCATATCTTCGTTTTTTCCAGCGGTGAAACAACGTCTTTCGAAATACGACTCAAACGTCCTGTTAACGATCAACAGCTCGCCATGCGCGGCAATGTGCTCGGCGCCATCGAACTCGTGGACCGGGAAGACTGAACCAAGATGATTCGCAGCGCGCAAAAGGGATTCACTCTGGTCGAGGTCATGGTCGCGCTTACGATTGTGGCATTTTCCCTGACCGCTATCGCGGCCAGCATGAATCAGATGATCGATGCTGCCAACACCATGCGGGAGCGCACCTATGCGGCTTGGATAGCACAAAACAAGATTGCCGAACTGCGGCTTGCCAACGTTGCGCCGGAAGTCAGTTCAACCAGCGGAGAAATCGATTACGCCAATAGCCAGTGGACCTGGCGCGCCGTAATTTCCGAAACAGGCATCGATGGTTTCTACCGGCTCGATGTTTCGGTATCGCTCGCCGGCAGCGAGTACACAATCCGTACCGTGACCGGTTTCATTGGCGAACCCATGCCCGTCGGCCGCGCCAATCAAATATGGAACCGCGGCGTGCGTTCGAGCGGAGCGACGAGTTGAGGTTCTTGCAGCAAAAGGGATTCACACTCATCGAAGTGTTTGTTGCGCTCGTCGTTTTCGGAGTAATGGCGATGCTCGCATACATGTCGCTGGGTCAGACGCTCTCGAACGCGGACATGCTGAATGGGCGCATGGATCGTCTGCAGTCAATACAGAGAACCATAAGCTACCTGAGTACCGAGTTACTGCAAACGGTGCCTCGACCGGTTCGCGTCGAGCTCGCCGATGCGCCCGTGCCGGCGCTGCAGTCGAGTTTCGCCTCCGAGTTCGCACTGCAGCTCACCCACGGCGGCTGGCCGAATCCTGCGGGCGTGCCCCGCAGCACGATGCAACGAACGGCGTACCGCATCGAAGACGGCGAGTTGATTCGCTATCACTGGAACGTCCTCGATCGAACCGTAAACAACACGCCGCTGGCGACCGTGATGCTCGAGGACGTCGAAAGCGTGACTTTCCGTTTCCTGCAGGTCACGAATGACTGGACCGATCAATGGCCGCCGCTCTCAGCCGGCGGCGCACCCAACACAAGCTTGCCGCGGGCCGTGGAAATCGTACTGACGCTGCCCGACGAGGGCGAGATCAACAGGATCGTCGAGGTATCACCATGAAGCTCGCCACCGAGAGGCGCGGTGTAGCGCTGATCACGGCGCTGTTGATCACTGCGCTGGCGGGGTCTGTTGCCGCGGGATTGTCCTGGAACAACGCACTCGATGTAAGGCGCACGATGGTAATGCTGTACCGCGACCAGGCGATCCAGGTCGCGATAGGCGCCGAAGGATGGGTGCGCAGCATCCTGCGGGACGACACCGCGAGTGGCAGCACCTCCGATCACCTGGGAGAAATCTGGGCCACGGAAATCCCGGCTTTGCCCATTGAAGCCGAGGCGGTCCAGGGCGAGATCTTCGGCAAGATCGAGGACCTTCAGGGTCGATTCAATATCAATAATCTCCTGGATGGCAATGGTGAAATCGACCAGCCCTCTTTCGAGCAATTCGAGCGTCTGCTCGCGGCC
>Ga0224497_10000647_pt1 | contig 23748 bp, 17 predicted proteins | sample SF_Jul11_sed_USG_4_FD_167970 | JGI IMG/M metagenome (GOLD analysis project Ga0224497, IMG submission 167970) | Sediment microbial communities from San Francisco Bay, California, United States - SF_Jul11_sed_USGS_13 | ecosystem: Environmental > Aquatic > Marine > Sediment | place: USA...
GCGAGGATGACCCAGTGAGCCGATTCAGGCTCGAGCGTCTGTTTGCCGAGGTGCGATCATCGGGACGCACCGCCCTCTTGCCGTTCATGACGGCCGGATTGCCTTCGGTTTCGACCAGCGTCGACCTCTTTGTCGCGATGGCGGATTCAGGAGCCGACGGCTTCGAGGTTGGTATCCCCTACTCGGACCCGATGATGGACGGGCCGACGATTCAAGCCGCCAATCGGCGCGCTCTGGCGGGCGGGGTCACCGTTGAAAAGGGACTCGAGGTCGTCGCCGCGGTGGTCGAGCGGACCGGTAAACCGGTCATAGTAATGACCTACGCCAATCCCATCTTTCGGATTGGTGCGGCGATCTTTGCCGAACGGTGCAGGGAGGCGGGTGCCTCCGGTGTGATTGTTGCAGACCTGCCGCTGGAGGAAGCCGCCGCGATTCAAGATCCGATCGAAGCGACCGGGCTGGGCATGGTGTTGTTCGCCGCCCCGACCAGCTCCAACGCCCGTCTTGAAGCCATTGCGGCCGCCAACCCGGTGTTCATCTACGGCATCGCCGATCTTGGCGTTACCGGAGAACGACGTGGATCCAGCTCCCATGCCCGGGAACTCGCCGCCCGGATCCGGACGGTCACCGGACTGCCACTGGTCATGGGGGTCGGCATCTCGACTCCGGACCAGGCCCGTTCCCTGGCCGGCGAGGCCGATGGGATCATCGTCGGGTCGGCCCTCGTCCGGCGGGTTCTGGAGGCACCCGACGAACAGGCCGCTCTTGACGCGGTTAGGAATGCCGTGGTCGAATTGGCAGGAGCCCTGCGGTGAAGCGGTGGACGTTCCTGGTGGTGGCGGCTCTGGCCTTTGGGCTGTTCGGGGTGTTTTTTGCCCGGGAAGCTCCGAAGTCGCTGGACGGCACGGCTCCTCCCGATTTCCCCAATTACTACTTCGGTGGAGAGCGATTGTTTGACGGCAGGCCGGTGTACGGCTCATTGGAAGCAGAAATCGAGGAACAATTCGGCATCAAAGGCTACGGTGCTTATCCGGCGGATCCACCCCCGACAGTGGTGCTGGTGGCGCCGCTCAGCCTGCTACCGTACAACACCGCTTGGTTGCTCTTGGCGGGGCTGTCCATCGTGATCCTGCTGGCTGCGGTCTATCTCACCGCCCGCGAACTCGACTTCCCGCCGGAGGTGGGCATTGCCATAGCCGCCGCCGCCTTGCTCACCAACAGCTTCCGGTTTCTGATAATCCGCAATCACATCGAAACCCTCGTCTTGCTCTTTGGTTTCTTGGGATGGCGGGCGCTGCGGCGTCGGGGATTCCAGGCGGCAGGGGTGTGGTGGGGTTTGGCGACAGCGCTCAAGCTGTTCCCGGGTATGTGGTTGATCGGATTGGCTCCGCGCCGCACCCGAGTGGGGGTGGTAGCGGGCGCCGGAACGGTCGTGGTCGTTGGCATGCTGAGCCTTGCCATACTTGGATGGTCGAACGTGACCGAATTCGTCACCGAGGTCATCGGTTCATCGAGTAGGTGGTATGGAGCTCTCGCGAATTACTCTCTCCTGTCCTTTGGCACCGCCTTGTCGTCGATTACCCTCGGTTGGATCCTCGCCGGTATCGGCGCGGCGATTCTGGTGCCCCTCTACGTCAAGTTGGCGGTCCAGCCCGATCAAGTGTGGGTAGCGGGTACCGCGGTCGCCCTACTCCTGTCGCCCTTGTCCTGGATCAACTACTTGGTGCTGGCCATTCCAGCGCTCGTGATCGTCGGCGCCCGGTTGGATCTCCGGACAGTTGCTGATCGCTGGTGGCTCTTCGGGTTGGTTACATCGCTGGCGTTCTGGAGCCCGATGGTGTTTGCGGCCAAGGTTCCGAGCATCCTTGCTTCGTTCGTGCCAACCTACGGGCTCGTGGCGTTGTTCGTCGTCGCCATCAGGCGGCTAGGAGGCAGCGAGGAAGCGGAACCGATGAGGGCGTAAACGACGGCCACCCTTCCGGGAGAGGAACCGTCCCGGCCGGGGGAGTGGGGGGATGCGGCACGTGGGTCCGGTTCGATTTGGTCGGGTGACCGCCGTCACCATGAACGGTACCCACGGACCGGGATTATCAAGGGTGATTCGAGGGGCTCTAGTCGGATCGTGGAGTATTGCCTACCCTGCTGGCACAATGCCTGAATGATCGAACCCGGTGACGCGACCCCTCCGCCCGACTGGCGGGCCGTGACGCTGCTGGTTCCGGTTCTCGCCTATCAGGCCATGCGCAAGATCGGGACCATCTACGACAGCGACACCTGGTGGCACCTCGCGTCCGGTCGCCTCATCCTCGAACAGAAAGCGATACCGCGAGTCGACTCGTTCTCGTGGACCGCAGCAGGTGAGGCCTGGCAGCCGAATGGGTGGCTGAGCGATGCCTTCCTTGCTGTCCTCGAGAGGCTTGGGGGACTCCCATGGGTTGCTCTTCTCAGGCCGACCTTCATGGTCTTGATTGGAATCGTTGTGTTCGTCCTGGGCCGCCGCAGTGGGGCGGGTCCATGGTCGGCGCTTGCTGCTGCGTCCTTCGCCGTGTTCTTTGCCGAGCCTTTCGTTGTCGAAAGACCGCAGCTGTTCAGTTTTGTGTTGTTACCGGTCGTGGTGATGACAACTCGTTCTGCTCTGCGTGGTTCGAACCGGGCGTTGATCGGGACCTTTGGTATCACAGCGCTTTGGGCGAACCTGCATGGTGTCTTCGTCGTAGGTGTCGGCGTGGTCGGCTTGCTGGCGCTCGGCTACGCGCTCGATCGGCGTACTCTCCTGACTCCGGTGATGGTCGCCGGGGGAGCTGCCGTAGCGGGGTTCGCCAGCCCGCTCCTCTGGCGCGGATACACGAACGCGCTTTACGTGCCGTCGGTTTCCGTGACGATCAACGAATGGCGATCCCTGGACCTAGGCGATTCGAGTGACTGGCTCTTCCTGGTGGTTCCGGCTCTGGGCATCCTGGGGATGGTCGTCAGCCGCCGCTGGGGAAGCTGGGAGGTTTTGCTTCCGATCATCGCCCTCACTGTGGCGACCGCGCTCGCCATTCGCAATGCTCCGCTCGCAGCGGTCATCGCCGCACCGGAGATTGCCATCGGGCTCAGCTCACTTCGCGTCGACCGACTCCGGGCTTGGGCGGCTCCGCGCACCGTGCCGATCGTGGTCGGGGTATGGATTGCCGGTGTGGTGGTGGCCATGCAGTCGACCAACGGTTTTGGAGACCTCGGTCGGCCGGAAGCGGGTCAGTTTCCGGTTGTGGCCGCCGAGGAGATACCCGCGGGGTGTCGCCTGTTGAATGAGTACGCCGACGGTGGCTACTTGATCGCAACCCGATGGCCGGAGGTGCACGTATCTCAGGACGGACGCAACGATCTCTACGGGTCCGAGAGAATCGAGCGTCAGCGGGCCTTGTTGGAGGGGGATTCGCTGGTTGAACTCGAGGCATTCGGGATCGATTGTGTCTTGGCGGAGACGAGTCGACCGCTGGCTAATGCGCTCCAAGCGTCAGACCGGTGGTCGTTGCTTGCCATGGATCAGGCGGGAAGCCTCTTCGTGGCTTCTCCTTGACCTAGAGATCCGAAGCTCGAAAGAGAGTCGCCGGCGTCCGGAATTCCGAGTTCCTTCTTGTCTCGTGAGCGCAGGTCAATCAACCAGAAAACGGCTTGGCAGTTCAACGGCACGACGACGATCAATGGTTCGCGGCAGGAGTGTTCCTGCCGGGCCAGGGAGGGTTTCCCGGGCAGGCGAACCCGTTGAATGCCCCTCCCGGCCCAGCGCACAAATCCCATCGGCAAACGGTGAACAAATCCTGAGCGGGATCATCCGCGCCCCTAACATCGCTTACCCTGCGAAGCGGCTGAACGACGAGACGAGTTCTCGGGAGGGGCATTCCGACCCCATGCCCGGTCAGGCGTCACGTATGAGTCCGCGCACGCAAGCCTAAGGTTCACCGGTTGTCGTGTCGACGGATAGATCAGCACGGCTAACGCGGGAACCTGTGGTGACTCATTCAGACAGCGATTCGATCTCAACGATGCGGCGCCTCCGGGTTCGCCTGGTACTTCTCAGTTTCCTCATGCTCTTCGTGGAGCTGGCGCTTATCCGGTGGACGGGATCGAATGTCGTCTATCTCTCGTACTTCTCGAATTTCGTGCTGCTCGGGAGTTTTCTGGGAATTGGCGTCGGCTTCCTGAGGGCCCGGGCGCCCACCGACACCTTCAAGTGGACCCCGGTCGGATTGGCTTTGCTTGTGACCTTCATCCTCGTGTTTCCGGTTCAGATCGACCGATCGGGCTCAGAACTCATCTACTTCGGCAGCTTCGAACCAAGCGGGTTACCCGCATGGCTGATGCTGCCCGCCATCTTCCTGGCGGTTTCGGCGGTCATGGCCATGATCGGAGAAGGGGTGGCGCGAACCTTCGCCCGATTCGAGAGCCTGGAGGCATACCGCCTGGACCTGCTCGGCAGCATCGGTGGCATCGTTGCCTTCTCGCTTCTTTCTTTTGCTCATGCTCCGCCGGTCGCCTGGGGCGTGGTCGTCGGGATTTTGCTCCTCGTGCTTATCCGGCCCTCTCTCGGCAAGGTTCAAGTGATGGCGGTCGCCGCGATTGTTTTCGCCCTACTGCTGGAATCATTGGCTCCTTTGACGAGTTGGTCGCCCTACTACAAAATCACCGAGCGGTACGGCACCGGCGTCGCGTCAGAAATCGTCGCCATCAACGTGAACGGGGTTCCCCACCAGGCGGCAGTGTCCGTCGATAGGCGTCGTGAAATCGAGCCGATCTACTTCCTGCCTTACGAGTGGGCGGCCGGGTGGCAGCTTGACGACGTGCTGATCATCGGTGCCGGCACCGGGAGTGACGTGGCCATTGCATTGAGTCAGGGAGCCGGCCGTATCGATGCCGTCGAGATTGACCCCCGGCTCTATGACATCGGGCGCCAGGAACACCCCGATCGACCGTACGACGATCCCCGCGTCTCGGTCGTTGTTGATGACGGCAGAGCTTTCATGCAGCGGACCGAACGTCGCTACGACCTCATCCTCTTCACGCTGCCCGACTCGCTGACCCTGGTGTCCGGCCAATCGTCGCTCCGTCTCGAAAGTTATCTCTTCACTGAAGAGGCGTTTCGTCAGGCAAGGCAACTGCTCAAGCCCGACGGGGTGTTCGCGCTTTATAACTTCTTCCGCGAGGAGTGGCTCATCGAACGGCTCGCCGGAATGGTGCACGTAGCTTTCGACCAATCGCCCTGCGTAGAGGAGGTCGGCACTGCAGGCGGCCTGGCCCTGATCATGTCAGGTCAAGGGACCGTTTCTATCAATTGCACCCCGCCGGCAACGCGGCTTTCGACAACTGGAGACGGGAGCACGGTGACCGACGACCACCCGTTTCTCTACCTGCGCGACAACCAGATTCCCGGTTATTACCTGCTCGCACTTGGGCTGATCCTTTTGGTCTCATTGTTGTTCGTTCGTCTCTCGGCCGGAAAGCTCGGGAAAATGGGGAGCTACACGGACCTGTTCTTCATGGGCGTCGCGTTCCTGTTGCTCGAAACAATGAACGTTGTGCGTTTTGCGCTGCTGTTCGGGACCACCTGGTTCGTCAACTCGCTGGTGTTCGCCGGGATCCTGCTGGCCGTCCTGGCCGCCGTCGAGGTTGCTCGGCGGGTGCGACTCCCGAAACCGGGCATCCTTTACGCCGCGCTCTTTGTGACCCTGGCGGTGGCCTGGATGATCCCGCAGTCTGCCTTGCTGTCACTGTCCGGTCCGGTCCGGTTTGTATTCGCTACGATGCTTGCCTTCGCTCCGATCTTCCTGGCCAACGTCGTATTTGCGCAGCGGTTCAAGGATGTGGGTTCTTCCACAGTTGCGTTTGGGGCCAACCTGTTCGGGGCGATGGTGGGGGGCGTCCTGGAGTACGGAGCTCTGGTAGTTGGGTATCGATCGCTCTTACTTTTTGCAGGGCTTCTTTATGGCGTGGCTTTTGTATTCGGTCACAAGCACGTCCCCCTGAGGAGCGTTGGCTAGTACCAACCCGGTTCTCGATCCGGGGCGTGGCCGGAAGTCGTCGTCGGCCCATCGACACTCGTAATGTCACCAGCGGCTCTGCTGGCTTATGCGATTTCCTACAACGTCTGCTGCGCAACCACCTGCTGGGTCACATCGGGATGCCCGTCCCGTTTTGACGTGGTCGGCCTTCGCTGACTTGTCCGTTGAGTCGCCAGCGTCTCGTCGGACTTGGGTGGCGCCATTCTGTTCGTACCGGGAGCGGGATTCGAACCCGCACGCCCTTTCGGACAACGGATTTTGAGTCCGTCGCGTCTACCGTTCCGCCATCCCGGCTTCGTGCTGCGTCAGTATGGTACGAAAAACGTAGACATCGGGAAACCGGATGGGCATCGAGGCAAAACTCTTCAAGATCAATGAGGCCATCGAAGCTCTTCGGAGCGAAGAGCATCTGGTGGCCGAGGAGTTGCGCTATCACCGCCACCTGAATGACGACGCTCAACGCGATGCGGTCGTGAGTGACGACTGGCAGGACCGATCGTTCGCCCGGGACACCGCCGCCGACGTCAACCGCTTCGAAGCGGCCCTCGACGAAATCAGATCGAGGCGGGAACGCTTGGAGCAGAGACGGGACAAGCTGTTGCGTCGTCTCGGTGACCTATGATGCGCCACCATGCCGACCCTCGCCGTTCTGGACGGACATAATCTCGCCTACCGGGCTTTCTATGCGCTTCCGGACGATTTGGCAACCAGCGCCGGCCAGGTAACCAACTCCGCCTATGGGTTCACTTCGATGTTGATCAAGTTGCTCGGCGACCATCATCCTGATGCCCTGGTGGTGACCTGGGATACGCCGAAGCCGACCTTCCGCAACGAGGAATACCCGGACTACAAGGCCCAGCGGGACAAAGCGCCCGACACCCTGAGCAGTCAATTGCCGCTCATCCGGGAGATTGTCGCCACGTTGGGGATGTCCCAGTTCGAGATGCCCGGGTTCGAAGCTGATGACATCATCGCCACGGTGGCGGAGCAGGCGAAATCGGATGGGTGGGAAGTCCTCATCGTCAGCGGGGACCGCGATACCTTCCAGCTGATCGACGACCATTGCCGGGTGCTGTATCTCCGGCGGGGTATTTCCGACCTGGTGGTGGCCGACGAAGCCTGGGTCGAGGGACGGTACGGAATCAGGGCGGACCAATATCCCGACTACGCAGCCTTGCGGGGGGACAGTTCCGACAACCTCCCGGGGGTACCCGGGGTGGGGGAGAAGACCGCCACCCGACTTATCTCCGGCTACGGGAATCTCGAGGGCCTGTACGACCACCTCGATGAACAGACGCCCAAGCTGGCACAGAATCTCGCCGCCAATCGCGGACAAGCCTTCTTGAACCGGCGCTTGATGCGTCTTATCCGGGATCTCTCGTTGGACGTTCGGACGGACAGTCTGCGCTGGGAGGGGTTCGACCGGGCGGCGGCCAAGAACATTTTCGACAGCATGGAGTTCCACTCATTGTGGGATCGGCTCCTGGCGTTGGGTTCCGCGGCTGACGAACCGGCCGGAGCGGTTCTCGAGGTCGATACGGGAGTGATCACCGACCGAAAGGAGATTGAGAAGTTGGCCCGGTTGGACCCACTGGTTCTTGAACCAGTCTGGGACCAAGGGGATGTGACCGGAGTGGTGATTGCCCAGGACAGAGATCGGGCCGGGTTCGTGCCCGTTGACCATCTGGACGGACTCGCCTCCGCGCTCGGCGATGGAAAACATCCGAAGGTAATGCACGATGCCAAGGACTTCATCCGGTATCTGCTGGATGCCGGAATCGCGTTTGATGGCCTCGCCACGGACACCGCCCTGGCTGCGTATCTGCTCAATCCGGCCGCCCGCAATTACGACCTTGAAGAGTTGGCCGGACGCTATCTCAACGTGGAGCTCGAATCCCCCGACCGGGAAAAGGGCGCGGGTTCCCAGGGCATGCTCGACTTCGGCGGCGGCCCCGACCTCGATGCCGCCGGCCGGCGAGCGGTCACCATTGGGCAACTGGCCGAACGGCTCAGGGAAGAACTCGCAGATCGGGACGAACTGGCGCTGCTGGACGATATTGAGATGCCGCTGGTTTTGGTGCTGGCCCGGATGGAGGCAGCGGGGATCGGCATCGACGGGGACTATCTCGAAGAGCTCGGAGAGAGCCTGAGGGATCAGTTGGCCGACCTGGAAGGTCGGATCCACGTGGCGGCCGGCCAGCCGTTCAACATCAACTCGACCGGACAGCTACGCGAGATTCTCTTCGACCAGCTCGGCCTTCCGGTCCTCAAGAAGACCCCTAAAGGGGCCCCCTCGACCGATGCTTCGGTTCTCGAGAAGCTTGCCGACGCCCATCCGATAGTTTCCGATCTGCTCGAGTATCGGGAGTTGGAGAAGCTGCGCTCAACGTACGTTGATGGCTACCTACCGTTGGTAACCAAGGATGGCCGGATTCACACGCGCTTCAACCAACTGGCGGCAACCACCGGTCGGTTGTCGTCCGACAGACCGAATCTGCAAAACATCCCCGTGCGTTCCGAGCGAGGTAAGACGATACGACGGGCCTTTGTGCCCCGGCCGGGTTGGCGGTTCGTAATCGCCGACTATTCGCAGATCGAATTGCGAATTCTGGCCCATCTCAGTCAGGATCCTGGTCTTCTGGCGGCCTTCCGGGGAACAGAAACTGACATCCACACCGAGACGGCAGCCCGCGTGTTCGGCCTGCAAAGGGAACACGTGACCCACGAGATGCGTCGACGGGCCAAGGCCATCAACTTCGGCCTCTTGTACGGCATGGAGGCCTTCGGCCTGGCCGATCGCCTCCAAATCTCGCGAGATGAGGCCACGGAACACATCGATGCTTATTTCGAGCAGTTCCCGCTGGTTCGTGAGTTCCTGCAGAGCGTCGTGACCGAAGCACGCAATCGTGGCTACACGCAGACGATCTTCGGACGGCGCCGCTACCTGCCAGAACTCTCTAGTGACAACTTCCGGATCCGGCAAATGGGTGAGCGAATGGCATTGAACGCTCCCGTGCAGGGATCGGCTGCCGACATCATCAAGAAGGCGATGGTCGATCTGGACAAGGGATTGCAGGAGGCAGGTCTCGCAACAACCTTGCTGTTGCAGATCCACGATGAGCTCATTCTGGAGGCTCCCGAACATGAACTGGCGGCCGCTGAGACGCTCACAAGGAATCTCATGGAGAGCGTGACGAAGCTGGAAGTGCCGCTGCGTGTCGATTTGTCGACCGGTACGAACCTGGCGGAAGCGAAAGGCTGATTCGCGATCGCCCGGGGGTGCACCTCGCTCGTGTGGTATCGTTATTGCGCCCTAGCTCGCTGGTGCGTGCCGGGAGCACATTCTCGAGGAGTAGAAACCATACATGACCACCGAACACGAGTCCGCGCCCTTGAACGATCCCGACGGGATCGAGGAAACGGACGCTTCCCAGGCAACCGCTGAAGTGGTTGCCCCTACCGACGAACCGGCCGATGACACCCCGGAAACGGTTCTTGCCGTAGAGGATGTCGTTGACACTGCAACCGCAGAAGTGCCGCCGGTGAGCGATGAATCTGTGACGCCCGACCCGGCCCCCAAGTCGACCCCGACCGACCTGGAGATTTCGGCCGAGGAAGTGGTTGTCACCGATCTCGACGGCGAGGTCCCGGTTGCTTTGGCAGCGGTTTTTCCCGATCTCGGCGCTGAGGATGCAGCCAAAGAGGAAGAAGAAAAAGAGATCTTCATTCGGGCCGAGCGTCCGGCAATCGTGGCCAAGAGCCTCAGTGATCTTTCTGAGGAGATGCTTACGAATGACTTCGCCGCGGCCATCGAGCACACTGTGCTCGAATTCAAAGAAGGCGACATCGTCGAGGGCACCGTTTCGAGTGTCGACCAGGACGAAGTGCTCGTCGATATCGGGTACAAATCCGAGGGCCACATACCGCTCAAGGAACTATCAATTCGTCACAGCGTCAATCCGCTCGACGTGGTATCGGTCGGCGACAGGATCGAAGCCCTCGTTCTGGACAAAGAGGACGACGAAGGTCGCCTGATTCTTTCCAAGAAGCGTGCTCAGTATGAGCGCGCCTGGGGACGCATCCAGCGGATTCATGCGGAGGGTGGCACCGTCACGGGACCCGTCATCGAGGTTGTCAAGGGTGGGCTCATCGTCGACATCGGGCTGCGCGGCTTCTTGCCGGCTTCACTGGTCGAGTTGCGCCGGGTTCGGGATCTAGAGCCGTACGTCGGCCAGGAGATCGAAGCCAAGGTGATCGAACTCGATCGCAACCGGAACAACGTCGTGCTATCCCGCCGAGCTTACCTCGAGGAGCAGCAAGCCGAGGAACGTCAGGCGTTCCTCGACGATCTCGCCGTTGACGAGATCCGTTCCGGCACGGTCTCCTCGGTGGTCAACTTCGGTGCGTTCGTCGATCTGGGCGGCATGGACGGTCTGGTCCACGTGTCGGAGCTGTCTTTCCAACACGTGAACCACCCCTCTGAGGTCGTGAAAGTGGGCGACGAGGTCACCGTCAAGGTCCTCGAGGTAGATCTGGATCGTGAGCGCATCTCGCTTTCTATCAAACAAACCATGGAGGATCCGTGGGTCAAGTTCTCTCGAGAGCATGGCGTAAATGACGTTGTCGAAGGCACCGTCACCAAGACGGTGCCTTTCGGTGCTTTCGTCTCCGTAGGAGACGGTGTCGAGGGACTCGTCCATGTGTCCGAGATCGCCATTCATCGGGTGGAGTCTCCCGAGCTGGAGCTTTCCATCGGTCAAGCGGTTTCCGTCAAAGTCACCGAGATGGATGAGGAGCGTCGCCGGGTCAGTCTGTCTATCAAACAGGCCAACCCGGAATGGAAGGACCGGGAGCCCGAGGAACGGGCCCCGCGCAGCAAGCAACCTGAGGTACGTGAGTTCCAGCGCGAAGAGCCGGAGGAGGAGCAGGAGCGCGCGTTCGATGTCGATTCGTCGCTCGAAGCAATTCTTCAAGAGCTTAAAGAGCGCGGCATCGGGCGCCGATAGGTACTTCATAAGGTTGACACCCGGAAGATCTGTGGCACTCTGTTGGGTGCCGGGCAGATTCGGATGGGGGATACCGCGCAGCTCTACAGGTAGGGACAGTCGTGCCCAAAAGGAGGCGACATGCTATGCCGAATCTCCTGCACGACCCGTCGGTTCGCCGGCGCCCCATCGAGTGGTGATGCGCACGGTCACTCTGTGTGACGCGAAATCCATGACATTACGACCCAAATCGGCCAACCTTACGGTGAAACCGAACGGGTTTTAGACTGAAGGAGATTCGATGGGCAGGCGAACCCTGGTCCTGATTGTGGCTCTACTCCTTGCGGGCATTGCCGCGTTTGCCGTATGGCAGTTCCTCTCCAATGTGGAAGAGGAGAAAGAGGCCGAGCTCGTGTTGCGGGCTGTGTACCGCGTTTCCGGTGGCACGATCACCGAAGGAACCGAGGGAAGCCTTGTCCTGTCGCAAGAGCGCGCCGTAGCGAGCGAGGAGGAGACGAGATTCCTCCCGGAAAACGCGATCGGCTCGCTGGAACAACTGACCGCTACGCTCACCGGCCGTGTGGCCGCTGGTCCGATATCGAACAACTCGATTCTGACCACCGAACAATGGGTTGAGTTGACCGCCGACATCAAGCCACTGGCAGAGCGGATTCCGGAGGGCAAACAAGCGATCACGATCGGGGTCGACAATATCCAAGGGGTCAACGGGTTCATCGAAGCTGGAGACCGGATCAATGTCATTGTGACCTTGACCGCTCCCATCGAGCAGATCGCCGAAGACGTTATTGCTTCGGATACCCTCACCGCGGAGGAATTGAGGGCGCTGCAGGATGAACTCGAGCAAGGCATCATCAGCCGGTTTGTGCTGCAGGGGCTCCCGGTGCTGGCTGTGGGCAGTGAGATTCGCGCCGACGAGGAAGCCGACCAGACCGTCACCGTGACCACCGCGCCCGTTGAGGGTGGAGAAGCCGTCGAGCAGGTCCAAACAGGTGTCCTGACGCTCGAGGTGACTCCAGAAGAGGCAGAGCGGATCGTATATACGTTCTCGTCCGGTACCGTCTGGTTGACCCTGGTTCCGGAGGACTTCGTCCCGGTTGCCACTGACGGTATCACCCGTGACAACCTGTTCGACACAGCTGAGGAGCTTGGCCAATAACATGAGCGACCTTTTCGACGACGCGGGAATCGTCATCGTTGACGATGACGATGATTTCCTCGACGAAGCAAAACGCCTCTTCGACGGCCGCGTCCCAACGGTGCGCAGCATTGCCGACGCGCAACGCGGCGTTGAAGAGGGAGCCGTCGATTTGGTCATGCTCGGACCCTCGTTTGCACACGAAGCCGGACTGCAGGGGGTCGGTGTACTGCTCGAACTGGACCCGGATCTGGCCATCGTGCTGGTTGCCGGCACGATCACGGCCCCGCTGTTGCGCTCCGCGATGCGAGCCGGACTGAAAGACGTGATCGAGGCTCCCTTGACGGTGCAGAGCGTCACGGACGCAGTAGGTCAGATCGAGCGGAAGGCGCGACACAAACGGCCGACCGCACCTCCGCCGGAGCCGTACGCTTCCCCTGCTGGAGAGGGAAAGGTCGTTGCCGTAATGTCTGCCAAGGGGGGCAGTGGCAAGACGGTGACCGCCACCAACCTGGCGATGCTCCTTGCCCAACGCCACGACCCGGCCCGGGTGTGCATAGTCGACGCTGACTTGCAGTTCGGGGATGTCTGTCTGGTCCTGCAGCTGGAACCAAAGTTGACCATGGTGAACGCGGCTCATGAGCTTCACCGGCTCGACGAGCCGCTGCTCGAATCGCTATTGACGTCTCATCCCTCCGGGCTCCGAGTCCTGGCCGCGCCCCTTGAGCCGGCCTTCGCTGATGAGATCTCGACTGCCGCCATGACGGAGATCATCACCAAATTGCGCGGCATGTTCGACTACGTCATCGTCGACACCGCCTCTCTGCTGGATGAGCTGCTGTTGTCGCTGCTCGAGCGCGCCGATCAGGTGCTCTATGTGCTCGACATGGACCTGCCCAGCGTGAAGAACGCCAAGCTCGCGTTGGAGACGTTGCGGCTGTTGAAGTTTCCCGGCTCAAAGGTGCAGCTGGTACTGAATCGCTCCAACGCTCGTGCTCGCCTTGACGAGAAGGAGATCGAGCGATCGTTGAAGCTGAAGATCTCGGCGGCTATTCCGTCCGACGGCATGGTCCCCGCCTCCATCAACGAAGGTAGACCGGTAGTGGAATCGGCCCCCAAATCAAGAGTGGCAAGAGGTTTCGACTCGGTCTACAACCTGGTCGCCACGAACGCCAAGCAAGATGCTTCAGGGAAGACGAGCAAGCGCCGATGGATGTCCTGAATAGAAGTGAAGAATACCCCGCCGCAGCCTGCCTAACCGGGTTGCGCCGAGTCAGACAGTAGAGGGAGAACTCGATGGCATCCCTATCCGAGCGGGTCGCAGCGGCCAAGCAGGCTGAAGTGAGCTTTGATACACAGCGCGAGGACATGTTCCGCGAGCTGCGTGGCAAGCTTCACTTCAAAGTAGTTGAGGAGCTGGGCCCGACGCTGTACGACCGACAGATGAGCGATGCCGAGCTTCGTCTCCGGGTTCTGGAAATGCTCGAGTGGGCATTGGACCAAGAGGAGAGTGTTCCGTTAACGCGCGCCGATCGTACCCAACTGCTCAACGAGATAGCCTCCGACGTGCTGGGTTACGGTCCGATCGACCCCCTTCTCAACGACCCGGACGTCACCGAGATCATGGTGAACGGACCCCACAGCGTGTTCGTAGAGCGCCACGGAAAAATCGTCAAGACAGATTTTCGATTCGTTGACGAAGTGCACCTCCGACGGATCATCGACAAGATCGTCGGCCAGATCGGCCGCCGCATCGATGAGGCCACCCCGATGGTGGATGCGCGCCTCCCGGACGGCTCCCGTGTCAACGCTATCGTTCATCCGCTGGCCATCGGCGGGCCTTTCCTCACCATTCGGAAGTTTGCGGTTGATCCGCTCACCGAAGCGGACATGGTCCAGTTCAATACGTTCAACCAGAGCACTGCAGATTTCTTACACCAGTGTGTGAAGGGCCGCCTCAATATCATCATCAGCGGTGGTACCGGGTCTGGCAAAACGACCACGCTCAATGTGTTGTCGAGTTACCTCCCGGGCGACGAGCGCATCGTAACCATCGAAGATGCCGCCGAATTGCAGCTCCACCAGGAGCATGTGCTGAGCCTTGAGTCGCGACCGCCCAACCTGGAAGGCAAAGGTCATATCAGCATTCGGGACCTGGTTCGGAACAGCTTGCGCATGCGTCCCGACCGCATCGTCGTTGGTGAAGCACGCGGTGGTGAAGCACTCGACATGTTGCAGGCCATGAACACCGGTCACGACGGATCGATGACCACCATCCACTCGAACTCGCCGCGTGACACGCTGGCTCGTATCGAGACCATGGTGTTAATGGCCGGATTTGACCTGCCGGTCCGAGCCATCCGCGAGCAGGTAGCGTCGGCGGTCAACCTGATTGTTCATCAGACCCGCCTGCGGGACGGCTCCCGTCGCATCACGCACATCACGGAAATCGAAGGGATGGAAGGCGAAATCATCACTCTGCAGGATTTGTTCCTGTTCGATTTCGGAATGGGTGTTGACGAGAATGGGCGGTACTTGGGTCGGCTGAAAGCGACCGGCATTCGGCCTACCTTCAGTGGCCACCTGGAGGACTTCGGGATCAAATTGCCATCAAATCTGTTTGATCCTGAGCCGTTTGCTCGCCGCCAGGCCCAGTATTCGACATGAAACGGATACGTAGCCTCGTCGCGACGATCATTGTCGTCCTCCTGGTCCTCGGGGCCGGCGCGGCGGCGCTCGCTCAGACAGACAACGGCGCTCCCGTTATCGAGATCACAGACGTCAACATTGCCCGTTACCCCCGGGTGCAGATGATTGTCGATTTCTTGAATCTCGAAGAGGCCCTCGATCCGGCCGGACTGAAGGTAACCGAGAACGGGAACCCCGTCGCCGCGCTGGAGATTGAGACCATCGCCGAGTCGCGTGTACAAGTCGGCATCGTCCTTGTTATCGATGCCAGCGGAAGCATGGAGGGTGAGCCGATCGAAGCAGCCAAAGCTGCCGCGCTGTCGTTCATCAACCAGAAACGAGCCGAGGACTTCATCGCCATAGCTACCTTCGCCGACGAGGTTCAAGTGGTGCGGGGCTTCACCAGTGCGAAATCGGCGCTGATCGCCAGTGTGGAAGGTATCGAGGCTCAGGGCGACACGGCGTTCTACGACGGCATCATTCAGGCGACGGATTTGTTCTCCGGCGATGCCGAGCGACTGGAACGCAACATCATTGTGCTGACCGACGGCAAGGATGAGGGCAGCGTCGCAACTCTCGACGATGCTTTGGTGGCCGTCGCCGACACAGGAGTTCGTGTCTTCGGCGTGGCGCTCGAGTCGGCCGCCTTCGATCCGGCCGATCTGCAGACCGTCGTGGCCGATTCCAATGGGTTGTATCTTTCAACGCCTGAACCTGGCGAGTTGAGCGGTCTTTACGAACAGATCAAACGTGAACTCGACAACAAGGTCGTAGTGCGCTTTACCGCCACCCAGGATCGAGCAGGCGATCTTGCGATCGGGGTTGGCTATCAGGCGCTGGCCAGCAATACCAGTGTGTATGTGCCCGGCTTCATCAAACCGCCCCCACCCACGACGACAACCACGGTGACCTTCGCTGAGCCGGAGCCATATTCGCCGGCGACGGCTGGTCCCGTGTCGGCCGGGACTCTTCGATTTCTGGGAACCCTGGCGGTGGGTATGGGAATCGTGCTCTTCATCTTCATCCTGGCCGGTCCCGGCGACGAAGACGCAGCCTCGGCTTTCCGTCAGCGCCTCCAGGCTTACGGGCGGGGCCGAACTGCCGCGCCGGAGGAGAAAAAGAAGGGATTCCTGGCGAGGATTCCGGGCTTGAGTCGCTTCGCTGCATCGGCGGAAGAGGCCGCCCAACGGCGGGGTCTGCTGAGTGGTATCAATGCGGTCCTCGAGCAAGCGAACATTCCGCTCCGGGGCGGTGAGGCAGTGGCGGCCGGACTCGGACTCAGTGTCATTGCCGGTATCCTGGCCGGCTTGTTCATGAGAAGCTGGATCGCGGCCGGGGTCGGGTTCCTCTTCGTGTTGATGATCGTTGCGGCGGCCATCCAGTTTGCCGGAACGCGGGAAAAGCGGATATTCGAGCGGCAGCTTCCGGATACGCTCACGCTTTTGTCGACGTCTCTTCGGGCCGGTTACTCACTGTTACAGGCGGTTGAGGCAGTGGCAGCGGAGGCTCCGCAACCCACCGGGAGAGAGTTCGGGCGTTCGATTGCCGAATCGCGCCTCGGACGACCCGTCGTTGACACCATGCAGGCGATTGCCGACCGGATGCGTTCCGAAGATTTCAAATGGGCGGTCATGGCGATCGAGATTCAGCGGGAGGTCGGCGGTAACCTCGCCGAGGTCCTGCAAACCGTGGCCGATACCATGCGTCAGCGGAACCGACTCAAGGGTGAGATCAGGGCCCTCACAGCAGAAGGTCGCTTGTCGGCGATTGTGCTCGCACTGTTGCCCATTGTGCTCTTCGCGTTTCTCTTCAGTACTAATCGCAGCTATCTCGAACCACTCTTCACTGAGACGGCCGGGCTTATTGCCATAGCCGTCGGGCTGGGTTTGATGGGTGCAGGCGTGTATTGGCTCAAGAAAATCGTGGATATAGAGGTCTAAATGGATCCCAAACTCTTTGCTGTTGGGTCGGTGTTTGTGGCGATGACCGGGCTTGTGCTCTGGGTCGGCTTCGGTATCGTCCGGGCTCGCAAGGCCGCTACCGAGCGTCTCGCCGTATACGGTTCGGTCGAGCTCATCCGCGACGAGACGCTCAAGAAGCCGGTCGCCGAGCGGGCCATCGCTCCGGTGTTCCTAGCCGTCGGTCGGGTTCTGGCGCGGTTTACTCCGGTGGGTTGGTTGAAGAAGACGCAAAGGCGAATCGTTCTGGCCGGCAGTCCCGGAAATCTGGACGCTAACTCGTGGGCGGTCATCAAGCTCTTGACCTCGATCGGTGCCATCATCTTGTGGTTCTTCCTGCAGGCCGATCTGGAGTTCCGGATGAAAGTCCTGTCGTTCGGTCTGCTGGGCATCCTGGGGTTCTTCGGAGCCGATGTGTGGCTGACCCGCAAGGTTGACGATCGGCGTCTCTCCATGCAAAGGGCGCTTCCCGACGTCCTGGACCTGCTGGTGATCAGCGTCGAGGCCGGCCTCGGGTTTGATTCCGCCATGGCCCGTGTTGTCGGGACGGTGCCCGGTCCCCTCTCCGAGGAGTTCTTCCGCATGTTGCAGGAGACGCGGGTGGGTGTCAGCCGCCGCGACGCAATGCGGCACCTCACCGACCGCACCGACCTGGACGAGCTTCGCTCGTTCCTGTTGGCCATGATGCAAGCTGAAGCCTTCGGTGTGGCGATCGCCCAGGTGCTCCGGGTACAGGCCGATGAGATGCGTATTCAGCGTCGCCAGCGTGCCCAGGAGAAGGCGTTTGCTGCCCCTGTAAAGATGGTGTTCCCGCTGGTGTTCTGTATCTTCCCGGCCCTCTTCATTGTGCTGTTGGGCCCTGCTGCGATCCAGATCTACAACACGTTCACCGAAATGTAAGGCGGTCGGCGTGTCCGCCGCCATTGGAGAGCCCCTCCCGCCCATCTGGCGACGGCTCACGGTAAGGCAACTCTTGTTGCTGACCCCCTGGATAGGGGTCGTTGTCGGCGCTTCGCGCCCCATTCGAGACAACTCGTTCCTCTGGCACGTTCGCGCCGGCGATCTTCAGCTGGCGGCCGGCAAGGTGCTCACGGTTGATCCGTTCTCTTACACCATGGTGGGGAAGCCCTGGCGTACACAATCGTGGCTGGCCGATCTCTTGTATGGCACGCTGGAGCAAGGCGCGGTCGGGCTCGATTGGGTGCCGTGGTTGCTGATCATATGTGGTGGGTTGGTTCTTGCCCTGGTTGGGTTGGCTGCCTTTCGGCGTGTGTCCGATCCGTTACCGGTGGCGCTGGCGCTGTTTGCCCTCCTATGGCTCGGTCTCCCCAATCTGGTGCCGAGGCCGGTCATTCTTTCATTTGTTCTGTTGGCCCTTTTGGTGGTGACGCTCGAGGCGGAGGCAGAGTGGGCGGCTCCGCTGATTCTGTGGGTGTGGGCCGGGGTGCACGGTTCCTTTGTGCTGGGGCTCGGCCTGTTGCTGCTGGATGCGCTCCGGCGGCGGATAGCCTGGCGGAGAGCGGTCGGCCGGATCCTGGTGTCGCTCATCGCAGTTAGTCTCACTGCCCACGGCCTGGGCGTCTGGGCCATGCTGAGTTCGTTTCTGTCGAATCGGGAGGCGCTCAGCTTCATTTCGGAATGGGCCACCCCGGACCTGCTGTCGATCGCCGTGGCCCCCTATGTGCTGATCATTGCCGCTGTGATCGTTGCTGCCGCCTCGGGTCGAATCAAGGTGCGGGAACTGTGGGTCGTTGTCCCGTTTCTTGTGTTTGGGCTCACCTCAGCGCGAGCGATCATGCCGGCCGCCATCGTACTCGTGCCTTTTGCAGCTTCCGTGTGGCCCTCAGCAAGGAGGGGGGAGATGATCGTCACCCGCGGTCCGGCGCTGGTCAACCTGGTTCTTGCCGCCGCTTTGATGGTGCTGCCGCTTCTTGCCCTGAGAGGGTTCGAAGGAGTGGACACAAACCGTTTTCCGGTCGAGGCGGCTGGTTATCTTCGGACCGATCCTGTGTGGCACGATGACCGTACCGGGGGTTACCTGATCTATGTCGACCGGCTACCGGTGTTCGTCGATGACCGGGCCGAGCTGTATGGCGCCGACTTCTTTGGGGAATTCGTCAACACCCGCCGGGGAACGCCGGTGTGGAAATCGGTCTTTGAGCAGTATGACATCGAGCAGGCCCTGGTGGCTACTGACGCAGGACTCGCCAACGTGCTCACCGCCGAGGGCTGGCGGGTCGACTTCACCGATGATCGGTGGACGGTCTTTTCCCGCAGCTGATCGAGAACGGTTGGGCCGTCCGCAACATCGATTCCCGGTAGGTGCCGCGCTCGATCCAGTCCCTAGCCCCGAACCCTCGGGTTCGCTCGTGATTGGACCCTTGCCGGGGGAGCATGGTCCCAACCCGCGTGTCACAAGAATCAAGCGACAGGAAGACGTGTCAGACCGGGGTGGACACAAAGAGGGTGGGGGACCCTTTCGGGTCCCCCACCGCTATCTCCAAGGCGCTCAATGGGTTAGCTTCGTACGGAGCTTGCTATCTCACTCCACAGTTCCGAGTTCTGAATGCCTGCAAACTGCACCGCAACCAGGGCTACCACTGCGATGAGGACTACGAGTAATCCCCACTCGACCAATCCGGCGGCTCGCTCGCTCTGGAATCTGCTCCTAACAAGCGCACCAAGTGGCTCCCAGCCCATCGCATCGCCTTCCGATTTTCTACTGGTTGAGGGCGCTGCCGATTTCGCTGAAGGTCTCGGAGACCTGATTACCGGCGAAGGTGATCGCCAGAATCGCGATGATCGCGATCAACACGACCAAAAGCGCGTACTCAACCATGCTGGCACCGCGCTCGTCCTTGAAGGACTCCCAACGGGCCGCCAACTCACTCATGACTGTCAACACAAGAACCCTCCTACAGGCTCGGGTCACTACCTGCAGCAAGCTACCACGCAGAGCGCTCGTTTTACTATAGGTCGAGCGGCCTATTTCCCTCAGGCCGGTTCTACCGGTTGGGGACCAATCCCAGGCGGATGGCTTCAACGGCGGCTTGGGTTCGGTCGCTGATACTGAGCTTCTCGTAGATGGACGCGAGATGATTCTTGACAGTTTTTGGTGATATATACAGGCGTTCAGCCAGTTCCTCGGTAGCACTGACGCCTTCGCCGAGCAGCGTCAGCAGCTCTCGTTCGCGAGCGGTCAGAGATGCGGCGCCGGGGTCGAGGGTCGGCTCCATGTAATTATCAAGAATCTCACGGAGAGTGGTGGTCAAAGAGGTGAGGTTTTCGCCGGCCGACACGGCTCGGACCGCGGCAGCCAGTTCGGGAAGGGGGGTTGATTTTGACAAGAAGCCTCGCGCGCCGGCTTCCACGGCCTGGGAGCGTCGGTGGGCGTCGGCGTGCATGGTAACGATGATGGCGGGCAGCGATCCTTTGAGCTTTTCGAGGACTTCGAAACCGGAGAGGTCCGGCATTTCCAGGTCGATGAGGAGAACATCGGCGCGGGTTTTCTTGGCCATTTCAACCAATTCCATACCTCCGGAGGCCGTCCCGGCAACGTGGAGATCGGGGATGGCTGCCAATGCCTGGCTGACTCCCTCGGCAAACAATGTGTGGTCGTCGGCAATGAGTACTTCGATCAATCTGGCCCCCAGGTCACAGTCACGGCCGTTCCGCCACGGGTGCTGGTGATGTTCAGTGCAGCACCGATCCGCTCGGCCCTTTCTTCCATTCCCATCAAACCGAAGTGCCCTTCCGGTACCCGGTCTCGGCGAAAGCCCTTTCCTTCATCGTGCACGGTGATGGTTCCTTCATCAAAGTCGACCGTCCCATGCACGGTAACAATCCGGCTGCCGGAATGCCGTACCGCATTGCGGATCGCTTCGGTGACGATGGCAATGACATCCGGGGCAATCGATGGTCTGGGAGGTCTGCGTTCGGTCAGCCGGACGTCGATTTCCGGGTCTCGATCCGTAACCGAGGCACTCAGGCTCTTCATCACCTCGGTTACGCTCGGTTGCTCGGACATGCGGAGGTCGGCCACCGTGCTTCGCACGTCTTCGACCATGCCTCCGACTGATGTTCGGAGTTCTCGCAGATGTTCGGCCAGGTCGGGATCGGCCGGGTGCTGGAGCAACGCAAGGTCGAGGGCCAAACCCAACGACGCCAGAGAGGGGCCAATGTCATCGTGCAGGTCGCGAGCCAACCGGGCCCGTTCCTCCCGGATGGCTCGTCTGGCGATGTCCTGGAGCAGCAGGATGTTCGAGAACGCGAGCGCAACCGGTTGGAGCGACTCGGCCGTTGCCTGGTATTCGGTCGGCGATAGCTCCTCGGCGGAGATCAAGACAACCATGCCGACGTCCCGGCTGCCCACAGACAGGGGAATTATCGAGCGATGGTCGTTGGGCTCCTCGTTTCCCCGCCGGGCGACCACTACCGGGCCGTCGTCACCGGCCAGTGCGACGACGGCCGCATGGAATGATGTGACTTCCGACAGACTTTCTAACGCCTCGTGACCGACGGTCACAGGGTTCAATTCGGCCGTGTCGGCGATCTCCGTGAACCGGGTCAGCAGCGTATTGGCACGTTCGAGACGTTCGAGCCGCTGCGACACCTCGGCCGATTCAGCGGCCAGAGCGTCGGCACGCTCCCCCTCTTCGAGCAACAGGCGTCGAGCTTGACCGAAGGTCAACCCGATGAGCAGGTACAGGCTCGCCCACTGAAAGAAGAGCGGGAGATCGAAATCTTCACCGACACCCACGGAGATAATCACCAGCACCCCGGCAGCCAACCCGGCCGCCGCCAGGCCACTGCGGAAGCCTCCAAAGACACCCGCCAGCATGATCGGCGTGAGAGAGAGCAGAAGAAATGGGCTGTTGAGCCCACCGCTCAGACTCACTGCCATCATCACCAGGGTGATTCCGACGAGCGACGTGAGCTCGCGGATCCACGTGATGCGCAGGTTGGCACGCGGCAGGATTTGAGATCCCAGCACGTAGACGCTGGCGGCCATCGCTGCGCCGATGGCGTCAGCCCCGATCGCCTCCCCGCCGAGCAAGGCCGCTTCTTTGCGCGCTTGCCAGAATGAAATGAAGACACCAAGGGCGAGCGCCACCCAGAGCAAGGCCAGCAGAACCTTGTGAAATCGTGATTCCCATGGGTTCTTGCGGTCGGGCATCGACTATCAGAGTACAGTCATTCATCGTGTTCGACCGGCAAGTACGAGTCTTGCTCACCGGCGCCATCGGCGCCGGGAAGAGCTCAGTTGGAGACCTGTTGCGCGCCCGGGGGGCGTTGGTGATCGATGCGGATCGCGTTGGCCATGAAGTGCTCGAGTCGGAAGGAGAAGCCTTTGCACACGTGGTGGAGACTTGGCCTTCGGTGGTTGTCGATGGGGTCATCGACCGTAGGCGCCTGGCCGACATCGTTTTTCGGAGTGCCGCCGACCTCGAGCGACTCGAAGGATTCACCCACGCTGCGATCCGCAGTGGTATCGCCCGGAGAGTTGAAGAGGCTACGGAGCAAGTTGTCGTTGTCGAGGTACCGCTCCTGGCCGACTTCATGGGACCCGGCTGGATTCGAGTGGTCGTGGACGCCGACTCCGAATCGAGGACGAACCGACTTCGCGGCCGCGGCATGGACCAAGAAGACGCCGACCGGCGCATGGCGGCCCAACCGGCCCGGGACACGTGGGTGACGTCCGCAGACATCGTCATCGACAATTCTGCGGATCCCGAGGCCTTGGAAGCACAGGTTGATGCCCTGTGGGGCGAGTTGACCTCCGGGCGGGAGTTTCAGGCCGGCTGAGGCGCGCTGGCGCGCCCACTCTGAATGGGCAGGGCCCACAGGACGGGCAGTACGGCTGCTGCCCGGGTCCAGTTGAAGGGGTCGTTGAGCACGAACGGACCAAGGCAGAGCATGAGAACGGCGTTCGCCAACCAGGCAATCCGGACCGCTCCGCTCCTTCGGAACCCGCCGACGAAGGCGGTGGTGAGCGCGGCGAACAGGAGCAGGGCGGCCCCGACCGCCTCAGTCTGGGGCTCGGTGGAGATGATCTCCCAATAGCCGGCGAATGGGAGACCCAGGGTCTCAATTGGTGTGGTGTTGTCCTGGATGGCGAGCAGCGCGATCAATCTGATGAGCAGCGCGCCGCCGGCGACCGATCCGATGAGAACTCCAAGGTTTCGGCCTCGGGCCGGCAATCCAATGCCGAAGCTCGGCCGAACTGTCCCTAGGGCAAAGCTCGCCACCCCGGTCAGCAAAACGGAACCGGTGACCACCGCCACCATCAGCAGTAGCAAACCGAGCGGTTCGGCTGTGTCGGTGGCGAATCCTACGTACAACCCCGGGTTGAGAAGAACGAGGTAGGCCCGTTCACCAAAGCGGTGAACCAGGCGACCCGTCAGGGCGCCGATTGCGGCCAAGGCCGTCAAGTTGACGAGCATGAGCCCAACGGGGACCCAGGCGACGCGGCCGAGCGCCACAATCCGACCGAGCCACGCATACCCGACGCGCGTGTAGCGATAGGACGGGAGCAGCAAGTGCTGGGCGGGCCCATCCAAATCAAGGTCGGCGGCCAGTGTCACATAGGCCTGGCCGTCGCCCCGGGTCCACAAGAGAAAGAAGGGCGTTTTCCCGTAGGCATCGGGTAGGTCGACACCGCTCCGTGACTCAAACCGCTCCAGGTCGGCGGGACCGAGGTCGGTCCGGGCAGTGAGAACTGATCGGAAGCCGAGGCCGGCCAGCACGGTCATGAGGGCGAGGATGATCATCCGGCGACGCACAATGCCGACGAGCGTATCAGCCGGCAGGCCGACAACCGGCGATCGGAGCGCCTGCGCTCTTGTCACACCTGCCACGTACATTGGCCAGGTGCCCCCATTTCGTGTCCAGTCTGACTTCAAACCGGCCGGCGAGCAACC
>Ga0224497_10000649_pt1 | contig 23679 bp, 47 predicted proteins | sample SF_Jul11_sed_USG_4_FD_167970 | JGI IMG/M metagenome (GOLD analysis project Ga0224497, IMG submission 167970) | Sediment microbial communities from San Francisco Bay, California, United States - SF_Jul11_sed_USGS_13 | ecosystem: Environmental > Aquatic > Marine > Sediment | place: USA...
TGGCTCTGGCTCTGGCTATGGCTCTGGCGATGGCGATGGCTCTGGCTATGGCGATGGCGATGGCGATGGCTCTGGCTATGGCGATGGCGATGGCGATGGCTCTGGCGATGGCGATGGCGATGGCGATGGCGATGGCGATGACGATGGTAATGGATCTGGCTCTAACTATTAAATTAAAAAGGACGGCCATGAAAGCCTGGTATTTTATCAGCGAAGACAAACGACTTAGATATGGTGATGACAACACCGTCGCCCCTGGGTATGTCTATAAAGTTGATGGGGATATCGCCCTATGTAAGTGGGGCTTGCACGCGAGCAAAAGAGCCATCGACGCTTTGCACTACGCGCCAGGTCCAATCGTTTGTCGGGTCGCTTTAGGTGGCACTATTATCAATGGTGATGATAAATCTGTCGCCACTTCTCGAAAAGTGTTGTGGATGGCAGACGCTAAAAATGCGCTGCATGAGTTTGCCTGTCAGGTCGCGGAGCAAGCACTGGAAAACGCAGGCGTGAAGGATGAGCGATTTTGGAATGCGATAAAAGCAAAGCGCGCATGGGTGCTTGGGGAAATTAACTTCCACGAGCTGGCTGCGGCAAGGGAAGCGGCAGGGGGTGAGGCATGGGATTTGGCATGGGATGCGGCAAGGGCCGCGGCATGGGAAGCGGCAGGGGGTGCGGCATGGGATGCGGCAAGGGCCGCGGCATGGGAAGCGGCAAGGGCCGCGGCAAGGGGTGCGGCAAGGGGTGCGGCAAGGGCCGATCAAGACAAACGATTAACCCGCATGCTTATGGATCTGAATAAGGACAATAAATCATGAAAAACGATCGCCCGTCCGACTTTCATGATGCTGATACCGATATCAATTCTATGTTGAGCGATGAACTTCGCGCTGAAATCAGGCGGCAGAATCAAGCGAATTGGATCCGAATCAGGTTGCAAGCGCTAGGAAATTTCTTCCGTGAATGTGCAATAAAGTTCCGTGAATAATGCGTGAAACTGTGGCGCGATAATTGAAAAAAGGATCTCAATCGTTGACGATATGAACATCGATCAGTAGCTTTGCAACTGGGGCAGGACAGCACAGCGGAGTCGCGACCGCATCGTGTTTCTTTCTGCCGGTAACAGTTCAGATTACTGCTCCACCCTATCATCTTGCTTTACCGGAGCGTCATTATGCCGAATGTACCCGATCAACCCATTGCCCAAAATGCCAACTATGGTGATTTTTTAGAAACAAAACGACGCCGCGCGCCTAGCGGTGGATTCGAATGTAAAACCCTCCCAAGCAAGCTATTCGATTTTCAAATCGATATTGTGCAATGGGCGTGCAAGCGCGGCAGCGCTGCAATCTTCGCAGATACCGGACTCGGCAAAACGGCCATGCAAATGGCATGGGCGGCACAAGTACCGGGGCGCGTGCTTGTGGTGGCCCCGTTAGCCGTTGCCCAGCAATCCGAGCGCGAGGCATCGGCGTTCAGGATCCACGCCGAGTACAGCCGCACACCGATCGATGCAGGGATCACGATTACTAATTACGAGATGCTGCATCATTTCGATTTGACCGAGTACGCGGGCATCGTCTTAGACGAGTCGAGTATTCTCAAGGCACATGACGGCAAAACGCGCACAGCATTAATTAATGCAGCAAAGAAGGTGCCTTATCGTCTCTCTTGTACGGCTACACCGTCGCCCAATGATTACATGGAGCTTGGAAACCAGTGCGAGTTTTTAGGCGTTATGACGCGTGTTGAAATGCTCGCTACTTTCTTTACGCACGATGGTGGAGAAACGTCTAAATGGCGGCTAAAGGGTCACGGGCGCAAGCGTTTCTGGGAATGGCTGGCAACATGGGCGGTTGTTATTCGCAAACCGTCCGACATTGGCGGCGATGACGCTCGCTATGCTCTGCCGGAATTAATCATGCACGAACACGTCATCGCCGATGACGCGCCACCGCATGGGGAATTGTTCGCGCGGCCCGCGCTGACATTGACCGACCAGCGTACGGCTCGTCGACAGTCAATATCTGAACGCGTTTCGAAGATTGCCGAGATGGTGAATGCAAGCGATGAGCCTTGGCTAATCTGGTGCAATCTTAATGACGAATCAGAAATGCTGTCTGCCATGATTCCCGACGCGGTTGCAGTGTCGGGCTCGGACAAAATAGACGCGAAAGAATCAGCCATGATGAGGTTCACAGATGGCGAAATTCGCGTGCTTGTCTCTAAACCGTCGATCTGTGGATTCGGCATGAACTGGCAGCACTGCAACAATGTTGCCTTTTGCGGTTTATCGCACTCGTTCGAGCAGCTATACCAAGCAATTCGCCGCTGCTGGCGGTTCGGTCAATGGCGCGAAGTGAACTGTCATATCGTTACCGCCGAGGGCGAAGGGCAGGTGCTAGAAAACATCAAACGAAAAGAGATCGCACACGAAACTATGAGCACTGAAATGGTGGCGCACATGCGCGACGCCATGCGCCTAGAAATTAAAGGAGCAAGCCTAATGACTGATAATTATTCACCGACGATCGAAAGCGGCGAGGGCTGGGATTTATATCTGGGCGATTGTGTAGAAACGGTCGGCCGGCTTGACTCGAATACTATTGATTACACGATATTCTCGCCGCCGTTCGCTTCGCTTTACACCTACTCCGCAAGTGATCGCGACATGGGCAACGTCGCCGATGATGACGAGTTCGCGCGGCATTTTTCATACCTCGTTCCAGAGCTTTACCGGGTGACCAAGCCCGGCCGGCTGGTGTCATTTCATTGCATGAACTTGCCGACTAGCAAACAACACCACGGCGTTATCGGGTTGCGAGATTTTCGCGGCGAGCTTATCCGTGCATTTTCCGACGAAGGATGGATTTTTCATTCCGAAGTGTGCATATGGAAGGATCCAGTGACAGCCATGCAGCGCACAAAGGCGCTCGGATTGCTATACAAGCAAATTAAGAAAGACTCGACGATGTCGCGCCAAGGGATCCCGGACTATCTCGTCACCATGCGTAAGCCAGGCGAGAACCCCGAACCCGTGTCACACACAAATGAATCATTCCCTGTTTCGCTCTGGCAGCGCTACGCATCGCCGGTATGGATGGACATTAAACCCGGACGTACCTTGCAATATCGAAACGCCCGCGAGAACGATGACGAGCGCCATATTTGTCCACTCCAGCTAGATGTGATCGAACGCGCGATCGATCTGTGGACAAACCCGAGCGATCTGGTTCTGTCGCCGTTTGCCGGTATTGGTTCAGAGGGGTTTGTGGCTGTTCAGGCTGGCCGGCGGTTTATTGGTGTTGAACTAAAAGCGAGTTATTGGACGGTCGCGTGCGACAACATGGCTCACGCAAGAGCAACGAGCGGCGATCTATTCGCAGAAACAGCATGACAAGCTTGTTCGGTCGAATCGTTTCAGAGCTTAAGGGTGATGGCATGAGCTATTCAGAGATAGCTCAACGTGTGGGCGGATATAGAGGGCACATATCGCGATTTGCATCAAGGCCAGAAATGGAACCCTTGTATTCACTTGGTGCGGCGCTTATTGCGCTGCATAACGAACGATTCTCGTGGAGAATGACTAATGGACGATCAAGATGTATTTGCGCTTGTTGTCGAAGAGTTGAAAAGAGCGCGAAAAAAATTCCCGGTCCCACATTTTATGATGACGGCGGTCACGGAGGAGGTCGGGGAATTAGCGCGCGCAGTTCTTCATAAGGTAGCTCCTGAAGAGATCGATCCTTATGCGGCAGACGATGTAATTAAGGAGGCAGTGCAGGCAATATCGACGATCGTGCGATTAGTGGTAGAAGGCGACACGTCGCACGGACTCGGTCCGTCTAAGTTAACGGTAACACCGGATCTTTTTTCTGATTCCCCATGAGAAATATCGATCCAAAACTTGCCAGAAACGCCAAAAGGCGGATCGAATGGCAGATTGATAACGCCCGCGAAAAGCTGGAGCTAGCTTCGCGCTTAGCTGTAAGACGAGCGCGCGATTGTCTCAGAGCCGCGGAGGAAAGCGAATCTCATACGCGCGCTGCACTGAAACATCATAAAACCCTGATCGATTTAATCGCTGAACGTGATGCCCAGAAGGGCACACCGGAAGAGCAATCGTGACTTATTGGCCACACCCTGAAGGCGTGGCGTTCTAATGCCGACTCGCCCCTGGTTCCCCCTTAACGTCGGCGATTACTTGCGCGACACAAGTCACCTATCTCTTGAAGAGCACGGTGCCTATTTTAAGCTGATCTGCCATGCCTGGAACCATGACGGGCTCATACCAAACGACATGCGAAGAATCGGAACAATCCTAGGAGTTCACACAAACAAGGCTAAAACCCTATGGGGGTTTGTCGGGGGTTTCTGGTACGAAACCCAGGGGGGGTATAGGCAAAAAAGAATCGACGAAGAGTTATCTAAGTCATTTGAAATCTCAGGGAAAAGACGCAAAGCAGCCGAGGCAAGACACCATGCAAATGCACCTGCAAATGCACCTGCAAATGCAACCACAATCCACAAACCACACTCTTTAGGAGTACCTAAAGAGATCAATGACGATTTGAAGGAAGAAAAAGCGCAACAGAAAATGGAGTTTGAAGCTTGGTGGAGAGCCGTATGGTGGAAAACAAATAAAGGCGCAGCGGAAAGGGCTTGGCCAAAGGCGCGAGCCAAGCGAACGCTCGAGCAATTGACGGACAGTCGCGATCGTCTTGTCGCCCATTATCAACGTGACCCAACAGTGGCCCAGTTACATCCCTCGACCTGGCTAAACGGCGAGCGCTGGACTGACGAACTTAGGAGCAACGGAAATGGAAAAGCCCGAACGAACGGCGGCGCAAATCATGGGAGCGCTGGACTTTCAGCATCCCAGCGCATCGATGCCGCGTGGGAACGTGAGCGTGCAGAAAGAGGCGGTCATGAGGGAGTTGTGGAAAAGCATGGGGGCAATATTTGGGACGCCGTGGGAAAGTAACTACGGGCAGACAGACAGCAATGGAACATGGGCGATCGGTCTTTCAGGATTTTCGCCCGATGATATCGCTCGCGGCGTAAGTGTTTGCGTGCGCGAAGGCGGCCGATTCCCGCCGACGTTGCCGGAGTTTCGCCGCATGTGCATCGCGCCACGTGTTGATCCTTCGCATAAACCGTTCCCGAAAGCGCTGCCAGAGCCCCTTAGCGCAACCGATGCACGCAAGGCGACAGCGAAGCACTGGCATAAGTTTTGGGTTGTTTCCGGTCTGAAGCCTACGGCTTCATTGTCGGTTGAAGAGCTTATTGACTTACAAGACGAATTCGGCACGGGTCCGTTTAAGGTTTGGGGTAATGATTTGATCCAGGGCTATTGCGCAAAGGCGACTAAGGCGATAAAGAGCGGCCAGCCGTTGCCGGCGTTTAGGGCTTTGGGATCTGAACGGTAATCACATGCAGACGCGAGAATGTCAGTGGTGCGCGAGTCCTATCGCTCGACGTGATAACGAGACGCGTCGAGCGTTCTCACAAAGAAAGTTTTGCAGCATCCCTTGCAAAAATGAAGCGCAAACTTTCTCAGAAACGCGGGGCCACATGGCTAAACAACCATTTTGCCAGTGGTGCGGCGATGCGTTTTATAGGCGCATCGGCGAGAATGGCTGGAATTTTAAGCGCCGCCAATTCTGTTGCAGAGAGCATGCTGATTTCAGTCGGGTCGGTCAGCCTAAAAAGAAGAAACCCAAAACCAACGGCCCGCACATGATGCCGGTGATCTGGCAGATCCCAGAATGGGAAGCTACCCTAGCGCCGAAACCACCGCGCCCGTCAAGGTTGCCGAAATAATGAACGTGCTTGTTTTTCTGGCGTTGTTTGTGTTTTGTTTTGTGTTTGGGATTTTGTGTTATGTCGTGTTCACGATTTTATTGCGGAGAGTGATCGACTGAGTGATCCAAAGAAACCAGTTAAGCGTAAGCCTGCCGATCGTGAAGCGTTTAGTGAGTGGGTAAAATCCAATGATGACGCATCTAAGTTCTTTCGCGAAATTGGCGAGCACTTCGGGAAGGTCGAGTTTATGGAAGCTAGTATTGATGAACCGAATGAGCGCGAAAAGTGATTGAATTCCTTTCTGGAAATCCGATAATTTGGCCGATCATCGCGTTTGTGGTGATTGTGTATCTATTTGTTCGTGAGTTTTAGGTGTGAGTTCCTACGTTTTGATCGTGCTGCTTTGCGCGTCAATGTGTGAAGAGTTGCCGCGCGTGCAGTTCACAACGATCTACAGGTGCAATCAGGCGGCAGACGAGGAAAAAGATCGCAGGCCTGGAGCGTTCGTTTATTGCGAGCGTAATATTTTGGATTGAATCGTGAGACTTACCCGGCCCATTGCGGGCCGGGTGTGGTAATTTCTGGCTTATTCGGGTTCCATGCTTTCCGCGATCAACTCGTCGATTTCGTTGCGCGCTTCGTGCGCGGTCGCGGCGTAGCCTGAAAAGCAATCACCTGCATCGTCTTCGCGATAAAAACCCCAATCAAATTGACGGATCGGGATCGGCGGGAAAATGTGTTCAATTGTGTAGCCGCGGTATTTCATTGTTCGATCCTCCATTTAAGAAATCCACCAAGGCGTAAAATACAGCCAGCACCAGGTAGCGACCACGCACCAGCCGAGCAATACCAGCCACGCGCCCTCGATCGCCACGTAGACGAGCGTTAACAGTTCGTGAGAGGTGTTCGTGATTTTCATGGTCAACCCCTTGGAGCCATGGCCTTAAGCCCACCACACAGCAACACAAGCGCTGCAATGGCAATGATGCCTAGAACTTCAATCCATCCCGGCAAAACTTCGGTTGTTGGTTCGGCTTTGTCTTTGTTCATGCTGCGGATTCCTTCGCGGTTAAGAGCGGCAACAGTTGCGCACGCCAGTTGTGCGCGCTGATGTGAAAGTGTGCGGCGCTAATTTCGTGCGTTCTACTGGCGACGAGCGTAAACAGCACCGGGAAAGAGCACTCGAATCCATCAGGCGAAACGTAGTTGTCGATTGTCCGCTTGCTGCAATTGAGCAAGTCTGCGGCCTGCTGATAGGTCAGGCCAAGCGCGCTTAGAAGTGCGCGCATCTCGTCGGGTGTCGGTGGCCTGTAATTATTCTTCACTTGATTGGCGCCTTTTTTTGATCGGCAAGAAACCCTCGATCGTGGTATTGATTTTTCCACGTTCAAACTTTGGCGAAGGCGTGCGGTTGCTCCAGTCAATGCCGTTCGTTATCTGCAGGGCATGGGCTTGTACATTTGAAAAAACGCCAGTTTGTAAATACCTGAGCGTTTGCCACCGGTAGAGCCTTTGTTCGTTGATGTTGCCGAGAGTCATTAGAATGTCCTCAGTTCGTCGCGTGCACGCTCATAATCGTAATCACCGCGATCGTCTTGACCCCAATCGCTCGACGCTTTGTCCTGCGCAGCTTCAAGCGCGTACTCAAAGACATCTTGTCCCATGTGTTCAATGAGCCAGTCTTCGCCATCGTCAGAGCGCTCGCCGTTAATCCATACGGCGCAAGATTCGAGCTCGCCACCTTCGGGCGGATAGCAGTCTTCAGCGGGGCCGTAAGTCTTGCCGGGGTCATAGGGTGAGAATTCCCAATCTACCTGTACTTCTAGGAAGTTATCGCTGCCTAAATCTATTTCTACATACGTTGTTGTTGTTTGGTTTTCCATTGTCATTCCTTGTTTCAGAGTTTTTGTGATTCAGGCTGCTACAGCCATCGCGGCGACATCTTTGCGTGCACTCACACGCAAAGCGATTTGATCGGTATGCGTTGTATGCGCCGTTATGAGTTGCTTGCTCGGGTCGAGTTTTTTAGCAATCGCCTTCCAATCAGTGCGCGCCACATTCGACTCAACTAGCTTGGCTTCGAAGGCTTCGCCAATTAAGTGCTCGGCGCCAGCTTCGATCAGGGTGTCTTTAATCTCAGCGTAACGCGCTTTAATCGCTGCTTCCTGAGTCTTGAGTACGCCGGCCTCGTCGGCTAGCGAGTTTAGGTTGTCCAGTTTTTTCATTGTCTTTATCCTTGTTTCAGAGTTCGATTAAAGCGATCGCACCAGAACCGCATGCGATTCTGGGTCAAGGCTTTAAGCGTAGGCCGTCCAATGCGACGACTTGTAAACGGCGGCGCCTGCGACAATTGCAGCAGGTTCCATTTTGTAGGCGTTCGCGTAGCTTTCGATCCGCACTGCGCCTTTTGTAGCGCGCTTGATCATCGGTTTGGCGTCTTTCTTAAACTCGCCAACGCTCGGCACGCTGTCGCCTTTCATATTTCCGGTTTCCTTTGAATCGGCACAAATGGCGATAATCTCGACAGACTTTTTGCCGACCAATCGTAGAACCTGGTAATAGTCGATATTCGTTTGATCGTATCCCCACGAACAGCGCAGAACGTCACCGACATCCAGGCCGCGATCAGCGCTGCTACGTGCGGCGCGGCTCGCTTTCTTTGTTTCTTCAACGGCCCATGTTTCGATCGCATGGTCTGCAATTTTCTTGTGGGCCGCTGCCATCGTTTTGTATTTATAGTGGTAATCAGGCTTGGCGCGTTTGCCAGCGAAACACTTCACAACCGGCTCGCCTTTGTTTGTTGCGTAAAGGTAAGCAACCGCTGTGCTGTTTTTGTCTTTGATTACGACGGCGCCTTTGGGGATGTAAAATTCGCGGGTAAGTTTGATTCTCATGACGTGATCCTAATTTTCAGAGTTTCAGTCAATGTGACCGCACTAGCGGCGCGTGGCCGCTAGGTCAGGACATTGCTAAGCGCAAAGCTTGTTCGCGTATTCGATGGCCTGCGCTTTCATGTGCGCGGGATAGATGACCATCGCGTCGAGTGTTTTGTCGGCGTCGGTATCTTTTAGGGTTACGCCGATTCGTCCGTCGTTCATGGTGCGGACTGTCGACTCAAGACCCCAGCGCTTGTTATTTATGTTGTAAATGATGTTGTTCATGTTGTTCCTTTCAGGTTTTGACGCACTCATAATTAACGCCAGCAGTACCGTACAGACTTTTTATTTCTTCCGCGCTTTCGCCGCGACTTGTCAGCCATTCGATACACTTTGCACAAATGCCATATCCTGTATCGCGGTTGTAATGTTGTTTCCAGCGACCAGCAGATTCTCCGCAGCAGCAACATTCTAAATTTCTTAATTTCATTGTCTTTATCCTTTCAGAGTGAGTCGTTAGCGGCTGCACACTCTCAAGTGCGCATGCGATAACGTGGTAAGTGTTCCCCTCCCGCCGCCGCGCCTTTCGGCCGGTGAGACTTTGGTTATCGCTAAACAGCGCCAGGGAGTCCGTCCGTTTTGGGTTTCGTTTCTCTATGCAGCTATAGTCTCATAGTGAAGAATGTGCGTCAAGCACTAATTCAACAAACATTGAAAATAATCGCGAATAAGATTACTATTCCATGCAGTCAAAATAAAAGCGCCACAGCATGCAGATTATTCGCTTGCTGGCCTATGTTTTGCATGGGAAAAAGGCGGGGTATTCCGGCGGGTGTTGTTCTAAAATGGGTTTGATTTTTAGTTTTGGCCTGCGTTACCGATTCCGGGTTGCTTCTCCCGTCCCGCTTTACGGTAGCGCGGGCCTTTTTAGGCGGGTGGGATTGCTGCCTAGAATTGATTTAGAGCCGTTTAATTGATTGGGCGCTATGTTGCCCTAGGTTTGACGAGATAATGGCTTAGAATTGGAATAGTGGCGATTTAGAGGGTGTTTTGGAGGTTTCCATGTGGATAAGTGAGCGCTTTTAACAAGATCAGGGGTTTAGATGGTGGGCAAGTTCGAGCAGGACATGAAGTTAATTTTCAATGAGTTCATGCAAAAGGCAGGCGATGCAATCGAACTAGAAGCTGGGCGGTCTTGCGAGGGGCTAGAGTTGCGGTTAGAAGGCGAGGAGTTTAGGCGGCTGGAGGACCTACATCTGGATTTGAGGCGGGCTAATATTGAAGTTGAAAGGCGTAATTATGCGCTAGAGAGGGCGGCAGATATTGCGAAGGATAGGTGCGCGGAGCTCGAACAGGAGAACCGGCGGCTGGTTGAACAGGTTAACGGGCTTAAAGAAGTTATCGCGGAATCTCAAAGGAATAAACTTTAATTACTGGACCTCCCCTGCGTGTGCGCGTAACGTGCGCGCGCGTATTTTAACTAAGCAGATTGAGAAGAGGGAAAAAAAACAACGGGGTTGAATTTGACGGGCTGGAGTTCGGGAATGACTTTGCCGCCCGAATCTGCGTTTGTCAAGTTAACTTTTGGTAATGTTTTGGTAATGTTTCAAGGCTATAGTATATAGTGAGGTGAAAGTATATAGTGGTGAATAGTATATAGTAAAGCTCTCGCTATATACTATGCAATCGCTATATATAAAGTTCTCGCGATCTTAGTGCGATAGGTTAACGAGCTTGTTTAGCGCGAATAATCGCATTGTCAAGTTTTACCGAACAATCATCATCTAAAGTTGGCACGGCTTTTGACAGTCCACAGCCTGTGAATAAGCGGTGGATAACTAGTTGGCATGGTTATTGACAGCGCACAGGTTATCCACAATTAATGGAGTTTGTGCATAACCTGTGGATAAGTCAAAACCCCCTTCGAGGGCAAGGCCCTGCCGTACTAGCACCGTTAGAAACTCGATCTACTTATTCCCGCTTACAACGCTCATCTAAATATTTATTTTTTTTGATCAGATAAACTCCTACCATTAAGCAAGATTATCTTGACTATATGAGAAGCATCAATTAGCCTTTGGGCATGAAAAATACGCAGCAACCCCTGACGATAAGGTGCAGCCATGAAAAAGCACACCCTAGACGATATGATAAATCAGGCCTATTCGAATGCGGCTCATTACAGGATGAGGGCTGAAAGCTTAGAGGCTCAAGCGGCAGAGCTAAAAAGAGTTGCCGCACGATGGGATGAGCAAAGAATAAAACTAGAATCACAAGATACTGAAGACAATACCGATTAAGCTTTGAGTGGGTCACAAAGGCCAATCGATGAACGTCAAAGCAACGCCAGTATTTGGCAAGACCGTATTTCGTAGCCGGCACGCAGATACAGGTAGTCCAATCAGAGACGGGATCTATGTTGAGACCATTGAACGCACAGGAGGATTTAATCGCGGCACATGGTACAGGCTAACTGATGGGCACGGGAAATTCTGGGAGTACCGCAAAAAATCAGTGATTGAGCTCAGTGATCAGGAAGAGAGAAAGCAGTGAGCGTGTACTACAACGAATTCGATCCCAGTGTCGTGAGATTGTTCTACTCGGCGCTGCGCTCAAGCTCATAATCATCTGATGCGTCGAACTCAGCATCATTACCCGGCGATATCTTGAGCAGCTGCTCTCTGACCGCAAGATACACACCATGGCCGGGGATCCTAACCAGGATGCAGTCTGCTCCGCGGTATTCATCGGGCAAATTGTCTTGCTCACACGGCCAGCGTACGCAATGCACCTCACACCCGACATACTCGGGATAGGTGTGGCACCACAGTACGATCGCTAAGTCGCCAGGTTCAGGTTTCATGTCAGGTTCAGTACTCATTCGCCTGACTCCTTGAGTGCTTTGCGGGCAACATCTCGTGCGTGCTGTAAGTCGTTCACGTTGCGCAACTCGCAGATGCTCGCCTCGTTGTAACTTTGCAGCTCATCATCGGCAGCTACAAACGCCTCAAGCTCCGCGATGCGCCTATCCCGCTTGTCGAGAGTCCGGGCGAACACGTCGCGCTCGTCCTCAAGTTCTGCGATGCGTGCTTTGGCTGCATCAATCTCATCCAGTAACGCCCCGGACGCCTTGAGCCGACTGACACGCCCCTCAAGCTCTGCGATGCGTGCTATCTGCTTGGCACAGTTCGCCGCGTCTTCATCAATGATGCGTTGGGCATCGGCTAGGTTTCGGCGAAGAGACGCCAGTTCAACGCTTTGTGCCTCAAGTCGTCCGCTATAGTCACTCATTCACCTGCCTCCAGTGCTTGCCATAATTCCATATCGAGTTTTGCTCCTAAGATCTCGCCGTTGTTTCCAATGATCCCCATGTGATCTCGATGCCGAGCAATGGCAAATCTCAGTCGCTCATTATTGGTGGTTAATAGGTCGATGATTTCAGTGTCGACAATGATGGGATCAGGCTTGCTCATTTGTTCGGTTCCCGCGTTATCAGTGAGTAACTGTTTGGGGTTTTGCATCTGCTTTGCGTAACGAAGATCAACCCAAGACAATGCACCCCTGCCTATTTTCGGCAGCCAAGAAAGGCTTACCTCTCCGTTGTTATTTTTTTCATTGGATCCGCACCACATCTCTACAGTCACATCCAGCGGGTTAGAGTCGGCCAGCGGCGGTAATTCCATGCCGGCCACAAGATCACCATTCTTGTCCACGATGCTAATGGACACCGGTGACATGATTTTGAGTCGGTATTGATCTTTGGAAAATCCGATCCCGCCGATTATTTGCCGAAATAGAACATCTGACAGTTTCCAGTCGCCGAACATTGCTTGGCCCTCAATGCTTAGTCTTGTTGAGTTATTTTTTGATCCAAGACAATCCGCCCTTTTTTATTCTTGGCAGCCATTCAAGTTTTATTTCATCTTCCCCCCGACCAATACCTATCTCGGATATCACATCAATATCGACGGTCAAGGTGTCTTCAAAAAAAGGCAGATCCATATCGGCTACCAGCTTGCCATTTTCGTCAACAATACTGATGGATGTTGGCTGCACTATTCTTAGCCGAAATCGATTTCTATCAAAGTCACTGCCAATTGCGGATTTGACAAATCTATCTGTGAGTTTCCAGTCTCCGAACATTTTATGAACCTCAATGCTTTGACTTTTCTTTGGCTACACGGATACATGCACGCTCTACCTTGATGCCCACATCCGTGATGGTTTTCATCGCATCGCTCATCTGATGAGCTAGATGACCCAAGTCGGTACGCATGCCCTCGATGCTGACCTCTGCGGTTGCGCCGCGGATCTCCGTTGCCCGGATCCGTTGACTGTGTTCGGCATTAAGGCGCAATGATCTGTCCACGATTTTTTGCAGATCAAGCGCATGGCGTTCGTCGCTTTCCCTGATCCGTATAACGACGGCTCGCCAGATGGTGCCGATTAAAATGATCACAATTCCGATGAGTCCAGAGATGATCCCGATCGAGTTGTCTCCGATGGTGTGGCCTGGCATGTGACGCGCTCCATTAATCAAAAAGGACCTGTCACGCGAGGAAGGACTAATAACGCACGTGACAGGCCAATAACAGCAAAGAGCGGTGACACTATCACGCAGATTTGTTGTGATTAACGCCTTTGTCACAGTTGTGTGTTTTTTTCCTGATTTGTTTGCGATTTTTTCGCGCTTTTTTCACGATCAGTACTTGTTATCGTCATTTCACAGATTCGCGTTCCTTTTAAGATTTGCGGCGATTGCGGCCTGCCGATCATGGGCTTGTTTTTTTAGCCACTCGTCAGTACCTGACCAGTGACCACACCAGTCGTCTCTATCAACTCTAGGCCAACCGTTGCCAGGGACTGAAGACGGCGGATTGATGCGGCATTCGCCCAGCACGGCAGCGTGATCGGCCTTTTGAAAAAAGCGGCAGTCTGCACAATTGCTTTTCATTGGCTTGGTTTCCTTTTATCACTCTGAACCCGGCCTAATCACGTAACAAATCCGAGGTCGAAGCTACCGTACATAATCCAGATTTAACTTGCAAGCAATATTCTCTTGACAAGGACAATGGGGTGTGCAAAATTCTGGTTTCGCTTTTACAAGGATCAGATCATGAATGTTGAAGAAATGATGAATTGGTTGACAGTTGCCGTTTTTTCCGTGTTTGTCGGCGGTGCGGCGGGTTTTCTTTTTGCCATCACTGCATAAATCTTAGAGGTAACGATCAATGACAAGGGAAAACGAGATAATCAACGTAACGCCTGCGGAATTAGACGCGGCTTGGGAGATTGTTCGCCAGGCATGCCGATCGTGCAGTGCGTCGTGCTGCATGGCACGCACTCAATACCCTGGCAGTCTTCTTTACTCGAGTACGGCGCCGCAGCTTAATTGCTTTCGAGAGGACAAAAGCCATGATCTGCGCGCATTGATGAACGAAGACAGTACCCCGAAAGGATGAGCGTAATGAGAGATGAACTCACATTGCTTAGCATTGTCGTTGCGTTGGGCGCGGTCGTTTATCTTGGCGCGCTGGCCGGCGCAAGGGATGTGCAATTGCAATGCCGACAAGGCGCGCAAATCATCATCGATGATGTGAACTATCATTGCGTAAAGGAAACGACACCATGAGAACGGTGCAGGTTTATAAGCCAGGGTTGGTTGGTGGCCCCAGGACGCCTGATTACATCGGCATGTTCCACAAATGGGGTGTTGATTATGAAGAACTTAATGATGGTGTTGGTACTTACTCTGTCGCCATCGTCGAGCTTGATGATGGCCAGATACGCTTGCCGTACGCTTCTATGGTGCAGTTCATCAATCCTTCGGATCTTTGGACGCAAAGCGAAATCGACGACGCGATAGCGCACGCGGAGAAGGTATCGAAGCTGCTGCAATGGGGCGCCGATGAACTGCCAAAGGATCAGTCATGAATGATGCGGATGTGAAATTTATCGCAGAGCTTGCTGATAGTGTGGTCAGCGCGATAGACCGACTTACTGAATCCAATGTTTTGGCGATCTCTCGTGCGGACATGTTACTGCGCCGGATCGTGAATTTAGAACGGCGTATCAAAACGGTCGAAAGACTGATAGTTGGGGAGCACGACAATGAATAGCTTGTGTTACGACAGTGAGCGCCAGGAGTTTGTTGCTCGGTTAAATCCGTGGCTAATGTTGCTCGTTACGGCGCTGATGATCAATAACGTGTTTTTTATCGTGGTCGCGGTTCGCGCCCTGATTATTGCCGATGATGTCGCGAGGATCCTGTTTTGAGTCCAGCCCGTATTGCCAGTCCAAGGTAATGTCGCTTAGACTGCCGCTGTTACGGGGGTCAGTCTCTACGAGGTGACTCCATGAAGGCCGAGTTCAGTGTCACATGACTCGGCCTTCGCTTTATCCGGGGAACCATAGCCCACGCTCACATTAGGCGTGAGCGCGAGCCATGTGGGATTATGGCTTGCCGCCGCCGCTTGCTTTTCGCTTCACGTTTTCTTCTGCGACCAAAACGAGCTGAGCGGTAACGCCAGAGATTATCTTTTCAATAGCGACGATCCCATCTTCGTTCATATTGTCATAGTGCAGTCCGGCAAATTCGCTGTGTGAGACAATGAGCGCTTCGCCGTCAACGATGTTTAGTTTCTTGATCGTGATTGCGGGAATGTCTAGGATATATCGGTCGGCCATTTTTTAATTCCTTGGGTTAAAAACTACGCGTCCGCGGTAGTTTGCATCAAATCACACTTTTATGCCTAACTTGCACACAAGCAAGGTTTAGGCGCACTCTCGCGTGAATATTATTGATGGATCGTGTGCATGCAGCTCGAAACCGACTTATTTAACGCTCAGAATCGCTATCAACAGGATATTTCGACCGCCGAGAGGAAGTTGAAAGAGGCTCACGAGGCTTTTGCTCGTGATTACCAGATAGCGCAGGCCCGTTTGGGTGATGCCATGACCAAAGCGCAAAACGAGTATTCTCAGCAGCTTTTGCGCGCAATGAATCAAGTGACCTCATTGGATCCGGGGTGCGACGATAGTGAGATGGCCGCCGTTCAGCAGGCGCCCCCCGTCGCAACAATACCCGACGATGATCAGGAAAAACCGGGAAAAAGGACGGCCAATACCGCGCCGGTTAAAGCAAAACCCAAGGCCAAGAGACGTATTGGCGTCCGGTCAAAATCATCAAAATGAGGTAGTTAAACATGGCACTCGACCAGGGCGTACTCGACTCCGTCGTTAACGCAAATTTCAAAACACTCGCCGAGCAAGTCGCATCGAATGCGGCAGCTCATCAGCAACGCTTGCAACTGATTGCTGAATCCAGCGTTGGGCAAATTCTCAATCGCATGAATTCGCTCGATCCGGCAGAAGCAGCATCGATTAGTACGGTGAACCAAAAGATCGCCGAACTTGGCAGCCAGGTGGCCGCATTGCAGCAAATGCTCAAGGGCGCCCAAACCACACCGCCCGAGACTGGCCGCGGATAACGCAAGGAGTTAAGAGCTTATGGCTATTGATCAAGGCGTTTTAGACAGCGTCACGAATGCCAATTTCAAAACGCTGGCAGAGCAAGTGAGTAGCAATGCTGCATCGCATCAAAACCGATTACAGTTAATTGCCGAATCCAGTTTAGGACAAAACCTAAACCGGATGAACGCGCTGGATCCAGAGGAAGCGGCATCCATATCGATGGTGAACGGTAAGATCGGCGATCTTGGCGCGCAGATCGCGGCGGTTCAGCAGCTGATCAAGGGCGCTCAAACGACGCTCCCGGAAACGGGGTAAGGCAAAGCGACGACTAGCCCGGAGGCGGGCCCTTTTGGTCCGCCTCCGGCCTTTTAATCAATTACGGAATCAATGATATGGAGACTGAAACCGCGGGAAAACCGGCGAGAAGTAGCAAAACAATCATCTTTAATGTGCTTGCGACTGTTGCTGCGGTCACTGGCGCTTTCGGTATTGATGTGGGATTAACGCCAGAAGTGCAAGCCGAGGTGGTGGTTGGGGTCGTTGCTGTTGCTAATGTGGTTTTGCGATTAATTACGAACACCGGGATCAAGGGCTTGGTGTGAGGGCCTGGATGATTGCTTTCACCTTGGTTTTGAGTGGCTGTACGGGTTATGGAACTGTGACCAGTGGCACGGCGGACGTGATTGATGCGCGTATTGTGGGGCAGCTCAGCGAATTGGAACAAATTAGCGGCACTGTGACCGAGAAACTCAATCGTGCGTTTATCGATTGGAATTGCCGGCGCATGTCGATCCGAGAATGGACGATCGTATGGTCCTCGCGCGTTGAGTTATGGCAGACATTGTGTGCGACACCCAGCGATCTGCCTTTAATTCCCCGCAACGATTTGCGAGCCTTTAAATAAGGATCGGCGGATCAAGGTACTGCCACGCACTCAGATCTGATCGTGGAGAGGTGTGCGTGATGAACGATCAAGACCACGATCGGCTACTCAAATTAGAAGCGATGATAGAGCAATGGATCCAGTCAGTCCGCCGGGAGATCGACGAGCATCGGAAGATCACCTATTGGCTGGTGATGCTGGTTGGAGCAAGTGCAGCCTCTGTCGTCGTTTGGCTTTTGCAACGTGGCGTTTGATGCATTACGCCGTGCCATGGTTTGCAGTGGTACTCATGGCTCTTCTGTTTTGGTGGCTTATCGGATGGCAAATCGTGTACGGCGAGCCGATTGTCGTTGAAGAATCACGAGCGCTTGTCGATAAAGCTGCGCCTGGCGATCCATTACAGATTTACATGCGCTACAAAGTCACGACCAACTGCCCGCCTGGTGCCATCGAGTGGCGATTGATCACGCGCGAGCGAAAAATCACCACGCTGCCCGATTACACTCAAATTCCGACGATAGCCAGCGATGGCGGTTTAGTGCATGTGGTTCGCTTGAATCCAAAAGTCGAGCCAGGGCCCGCGATTTTGAGTTTCATCGGTATGTGGCGATGCACTCCGTTGCGTGATTTTGTGTATCAAATTGAGTTTCCTGTCCTCATCGATAGCAAGTAGGAGATCATGATCCATGTCTAAATTACCGAATGATCCTGATGTTAAGAAGCTTGCCGATCAGGGCGTCACGGCGCAGCAGGTTATTGACGAACTGATCACAATTGCTTTCGCGGATTCTGGCCAAGGCATCACCGTGCCCTCGAAATTAAAAGCGCTTACTCAGTTATCTAAGATCATGGGGCTGGAAAAGGCCGCGACTGCGAAGCTGCCTGTTGCTGCTGCGGCCGAAAAAAAGTCAAGCAAAACCGTTAGCGAGAATGAGGCGAATCGTCTTTATGCATCGATGCGCGGCAGTCCACGGCTAAAAGCCGTCCCAAAGTTGCGCGAACCGCCTTTATGAAGCTCGAAGAGGTTTTGCACGCACATGCCAGGGTGGCCATTGTGGGCTCGCCGGGCACGGGCAAGACAACGCTCGGTCAAAAGCGCAGTGATTGCGTCTCGGTGTCGGATTTTCAGGCCCACGGCTGGAAAGGTAGCGCGAACGCCGCGCTGCGCAGTGTTTTTGGGCGGGAAAGTTATGTTTTAGAAGGGGTTACAGCGGCGAATGCTGTGCGCGCACAGCCGCAAGCGTTTGATGTGGTGATCGTGATGGAAACCGCCAAGGCGCCGCGTTATAAGAGCAACATCACCAAGGGTGTGCGTACAATCTTGTCGAAAGCGCCGAGTCTCAAGGTGGTATATGAGAGCGAGTGCGATGGATGAGGTATTTCTCGATGACGAGATCGACGACGATCTAAGTCGTCCAGAGTTGCCGTTTCCGCCTGCCTGGGTGGTGCCCGATGTGCCGGCCATTGCTCGTGAGCGCATGGATCGTATTAATCGCATGACCCGATCTCCGGCAATGGCCGAGGCAGTCAAGCAGGTTTACGCCAATGATGTTGTTGCATTCATCGATGATTGGGCGGTGACCTACGATCCGCGGGTCAGTCCGCCAATGATCCCCTTTATGCTCTTTCCTCGTCAGCGCGAGCTCTTGGAGTGGATCCGCGATCGCGATATTAATCGTCAAGATGGCATCGTCGAAAAGTCACGTGACACCGGGGTGACCTGGTTGTGTGTGTGCTATGCGGTGTGGATGTTGTTGTTCTCGCCGGGCGCAAAGATTGCTTTTGGCTCGCGCAAAGAAGCCTTAGTGGATCGGGTCGGCGATCCCGACTCGATTCTGGAAAAGGCGAGAATTCTGCTCAAAGCACTGCCGCCGATGTTGCTACCGCCCGAAATGCGCTTGGATCGGGATCTCGGGCACTGCAAGCTGGTCAACAAAGCCAATGGCGCGGTGATTACCGGCGAGGCCGGCAACCAAATTGGTCGCGGCGGGCGCTCGAGCATCTACTTTATTGACGAGGCCGCTTATCTCGACCGTCCCGATCGGGTCGAAGCCTCACTCAGCGCGAACTCAAACTGCAAGATTTATGTTTCGACCCCGAATGGCCCCGGAAACCCTTTTTTCAGGAAACGTCATTCTGGGCGCTATCCAGTTTTCACCTTCCACTGGCGCGACGATCCTCGCAAGGACGTGGCCTGGCGCGATGAAATGATGCGCAAATTAGAGCCGTGGGTGTTCGCCCAAGAGGTCGAAATTGATTATCACGCATCGCTCGCGGACGTGTGCATTCCGGGGCGATGGGTGCAGGCGGCGCAGCAGATCAGGGACCATATGCACATCCCGATCGGAAAGCGCGGTACGGCTGGCCTGGATGTGGGCGTATCGGGCGGCGCTGAGTGTGTGTACATTCCGCGTTTTGGCTCGGTGGTGCTAAAGCCGATCAACTGGAATGGCGTGGACACCACCACGACAGCATTGCGCGCCCTGGTGCTGAGCAAAGATAAGGGCGTGAGCGTGATGAACTTTGACGCTGTGGGTTGTGGTGCTGGGGTGACGGCGGGCTTGATTGAACCGCCTGAGCACATTGACGCGACCGGGGTCACGACTTTTCCCATCAACGTCGGTGATCGCCCGAGCAATTCGGTTTGGCCTGATGGCAAGCGCTCAAAAGAGAAGTTTGGCAATCTAAAGGCCGAGCTGTGGTGGCGCATGCGAGATCGCTTTGAAAAAACACACAGCACGTTTTTAGCGTTGACTGGCGAGGATAAGGCGATTAAGTATCCCGCCGAGCAATTGATTGCGCTACCACCTGGGAATTATAAATTGATTGTTGAGTTATCATCGGTGCGTGCGTTTACCAATCAGCAGGGCAAGATCGTCATTGAAAGCAAATCACAATTACGTTCGCGTGGCGTTTCATCTCCAGATTATGCGGATGCGCTGGCGCTGACATTTGCGCCGCCGGCGCGCATTGCACACGTTGCGAGTTTTCACGCATGAATGAATACTCCGATGATCTGATCGAAAAAGACGATGAGTTTACTTTTGCGCTATTAAGCAGCGCGCCCGATCAAGCGCTTTCGATCAGTTGTGCGAGATGTGGCGGAGTGCCTCATCGTTTCGGATATCGGCAGCATTTATCAAAAGATGCTTTGGTGGTGTCTGCGAGTTGTCATGGTGAGGAGACGCGCCAGGTTATTTCGTGCCTTGAGCTATTGGCATCGCCCAATATTTCGTTATTCATTAGTAAGGACTGATCATGGCTTTCATGGCGGCAAGTGCGCGCAAGGATCCCAAAGATTCGATCGTTTCTGATCGGGGTGATGAATGGCTGGCCATGCTGCCGCATTGGGATCTGATTGATACCTTGCTGGCCGGCACTGCGGCGATGCGCCACAAAAGTACGGCTTATCTGCCCAAGTACGCCGAGGAAGACGAGACGAATTATCGCGCGCGACTTGAGCGCAGCGTGTTGACCAACTTCCTAAAGAAAAGCATCAGGACATTGAGCGCCAAGCCCTTTATGCGAATGGCGCAAGTCGAGAAACTGGATCCCGCGTTAGAGCATTTGATTGATGATGCGGACAAAGAAGGGAACTCGTTGCACGTGTTCGGGCATCGCGTTTTTCGCACGGGCATTGGCAAGGGCTTGAGTCATATTCTGGTGGATTTTCCACGCGATGCATCGCCTGATGGCACCTTAGCGGGTTTTCGTTCCAGTGGTGCCGGGCCTTATTTTCGGGAAGTAGCGCCCGAGAATGTGATCGCCGCTTTTTCGGATGTGGTGAACGGCGAAGAGCAATACGTACATGTGCGTGTACTGATGGAAAAAAAGCAGCGCGTTGATCCCTTCGGAGAGGTGAGGGTGCAACAAATCCTGGTCATGGAGCCGGGCTACAATGTGGTTTGGCAATTGGTCGATGCTGATAAGGAAGATCAACCCGAAGGCTGGGCAGTTGTTGATGACTATGAGACTGGCATTGATTTTGTACCGTTGATTACTTTTTACGCCGATCGGATTGGCTTTTTAATGGCGGATCCACCGTTGATTGATTTGGCGCATTTGAACGTGGCGCACTGGCAGTCCGCCAGCGATCAGCGCAACGTCTTGACCGTCGCCCGCTTCCCCATTTTGGCCGCAATGGGGGTGTCGGAATTTAACAACGAAGATCAATCTGTGCCGACCAAGTTCCGCATTGGTCCGCATCAGATTTTCACCGCATCCGATCCGCAGTCGCGTATCACGTATGTGGAGCATTCGGGCGCGGCGATTGCCTCCGGCCAGGTTGATTTGGATAATCTCAAGGAAGAGATGGCAATGCTCGGCATGGAATTGGTGCTACGTGGGCGCAGTGGTCGGATCACCGCGACCGCTCATCAGATGGACAAGGCCGAGGCAGATACCGCGTTATCACAAATGGCGGTCGACTTCGAAGAGGCCATGAATCAGGCGCTGCGTTATGCGAAAGCCTGGATAAACCCGGAGGATCGAAACAAGTCTGCGGGTGAGGTTCGATTATCGACGCAATTTGGATTAGGGATCCGCGAGGAGTCCGAATTCCGTGATCTGATGGATGCACGCAATGAGGGCCACATCAAGCATGAGACGTTGCTGCGTGAACTTAAACGCCGTTCGATTTTGTCTGAGGATTTCGACGTCGCTGTTGAGATCCTTGATTTGAAAAGCGAAGCACCGCCGCCAGCGGCGCCAAAGCTTGAAGTAGTGCAGTAAATCAGGCGGTGCCTGTTGTTGTTAATGAAAGCAGTCACGAGTGATTCGGGCTGATAAACGGGCGTGACGCCCAAAGGATGCAATGATGGAATTTGATTTTGCGAGTAATCCGATCGTGAAGAGCCTGGATGATGTGCCGGACTGGGCACGACCTTTGTATGACGGCGAGGCCACTGATGATGGCCATCCTTTGCGTGACGATTTGAAAGCCACCGCAGCGGCCTATGACGGGATCAATAAGGCGTTGGCCAATGCGCGCAAGGCTGAGCGGGAAATGAAGCGAACTAAGCTAACGCCCTGGCTTGAGTTGGGCGAATCCCCCGAGGCCATCAAGACCGAGATGGATGATCTGCGTGAGCAGGTGAAATCTGCGTCCAGCGGAAAAGTAAACCTAGATAAGATGAAGGCTGACATGGACAAGACGATCGCCGAGGCGAACGCAGCCAAGGATTCGGAAATTGGACAAATGCAGCGATCTTTAGAGAAATCCTTAATCGAGCGCGAAATTGTTGCGGCTCTTGCTGCGGAGGCCCCCGATAGCGTGGATCTGCTCTTGCCGCACGTGCGCGCACAGATGCGAATGTTCAAAGATGGCGAGGATTATGTTTCGCGAGTTGTGGATGCACAAGGTGATGCGCGCGGTGACGGGAAGGGCGGTTACATGGGCGCGATTGATTTAGTTCGAGAGATGAAGGGCATCGATAAGTATGCGATCGCATACCCCTCGCCCAATCGCGCGGGCAGTGGCACCGGGCCGGGAAGTTCCGACACGGGGCGACGTCAGTCGGCTAATGGCGCCCAGATGACGACCAAAGAAATGTACAAAGAAGGACTCCGTCAGCGTGGGCTTTAATGGTGATTATTTGCAAAGCACAAAAATTGTGCTATTACTAGGGTGATTTTGGCACCGATCGGACGGGTATAAAGCCAAGAATCAGCGGTGAGACGCTGCTGATTTTGCGCGAGATGCGCTGTATATGACCCGTTAAACCCTCTATGGAATGGCGTGATGTCGTTCTTGAAGACAGGGGCTTGACTCATGGACTTCGGTTTGTGATGAGACCCCCCGGATTCGGACCAACGACGACGACACGCTTATATCATTCCATTTGGAGGGCCGATCATGGCTTCTGTTACCCTTGCTGAGTCCGCGAAGCTCTCGCAGGACTTTCTGGTGCGCGGTGTCATCGAAGACATCATCACCGTCAATCCTTTTTTCGATGTATTCCCCTTCGACGGCCTTAATGGTAACGCTCTTGCGTATGATCGGGAGAATACCCTCGGCGATGTGCAGACGCTTGGCGTCGACGGCACGATCACCGCAAAGAATCCGGCCACCTTCACGAAAGTCACCACCGGTTTAACGACCATCATCGGCGATGCCGAGATCAACGGCTTATTGCAAGCCACACGATCCGACATTAATGATCAGACCTTGACGCAAATTGCGTCTAAAGCCAAAAACGTCGGCAACACCTATCAGTCGCAGATGATTGTCGGCGATGGCACTGGTGACAACATCGAGGGCTTGCTGAACTTGCTGCCTGCTGATCAGATTGTGACCGGCCTCACCGCAAACGGTGATGCGCTAACGTTCGCGATTCTCGATGAGTTGCTTGATTTGGTGCAGGATAAAGACGGTAACGCCGATTACATCATGATGCATCAACGCTCACGGCGTGCGTTTTATGCCTTGGCACGATCTGCTGGCGGCGCTGGACTCATCGAAACGATCACTTTGCCGTCTGGCCGCACAAGTCCGGCTTATAACGGCGTGCCGATTTTCATTAACAACTATTTGCCGATCAATCAGACCAAGGGAACGGGCACGGCACGCACGACAATCATTGCTGGCACGTTTGATGATGGATCACGAACTCACGGCATTGCGGGTTTAACAGCGACCAATGC